>Ga0265298_10010453_pt1 | contig 10982 bp, 19 predicted proteins | sample AusTroGonzalo_MG_3_FD_193486 | JGI IMG/M metagenome (GOLD analysis project Ga0265298, IMG submission 193486) | Bovine rumen microbial communities from tropical cattle in Woodstock, Queensland, Australia - Gonzalo_01 | ecosystem: Host-associated > Mammals > Digestive system > Stomach > Rumen ...
ACGCTTTTCTGCTTCTCGTAATTCGTTGCTTGCGTCAGCACTCTTTTTCTTTGCATTAGCTTCGGCTATTATAGTATCAACCGCACTTTGCTCAATTTGATATTTATTGCCGATTTTTTCAAAACCTTGTTTACTAAATAATTCTTCGGCAGCTTGTTTGGTTAAATTAAGTTCAGTACGAAGTTGTTGAACAACTTCTTTTTTTGAAAGAAGAGATTTGGTTTCTTGAGTTGAATCTTTTGATTCGTCAGATATTTTAACTGGAATCTCCGTCTTATGTATTCTCTCATATCTTTTTATTTTATCTTGCACTTCATCCCAAGAATCCTGACTAATTTGTAAATCTAAATTTACACCTAATGCGGATGCTTTATACCGTAAATTATTTTGCATCTCTTCAATATTATGTATTTGTTCATCTACGGTATGATTAGGTCTTGGTTCAACTGTGCCTTTTCTATATTCTAAATCTAAAAATGCAGAAACTAATTTATTTAATTTAGATTGTTTTTCTGCAGTTTCTTCTATATTATTTTGTGTTTTATTATTACTTTGAGATGAAACATTCGTAGCCTCTTCTAATGAATCTGCATATTTTTTTGCTGATTCTGCCGATTTGTCTAATCCGTCTTTTATTTTTTTAGAAGCAGATTCGCCTTCGTTACCCATTTCTATTTCTGCTTGAGAAATTTTATCAATTTGAGTCGGCAAAGATTTATCGGTCGTCTTAGTAGTTTTTTGTTTAGATGTTTTTGCTTTGGATTGTTGTGTTACATCGCTATCTTTTTCAACAACCTTTTTAGCCTTTTGAGCCATTTCATTTGCTTTTTTCTGTTTTTTAATTTGTTTTTCGGTTTCGGCTAATTGCTTCTGTGTTTTTTGATTTGCTTTTTCTCCGGCTTCATTAATAGAATTATAATAATCTTGTATTACCTCTTGGGATTTTTCCATATATTTGGGATATAATTTTCCAAATACTTCCAAATTTCTTTCTATGAAATCTTGCCCACCGGATTCTTCAATTTTTATTCCTCGACGTTGCGCTAACTGCATAGCAGTTATTAGTTTTTTTTCGATTTTAGTAGATGCTTTATCTATGGATTCATCAAACAAATCATATATTCTTCCTTCTAAGTCGGAATTATCCAAACTAATAAATTCGGAAATATCAATCGAGGGAGCTTTTATTTTTTTAGGATTTACATTTATAGTAGTATTATTATTAGCTTGTTCTGTTCCATCCAATAAAGCTTTTGTAATAGTCTTTTCTACGGATTTACTTATATCATTATATAATTTATCGAAACTACCATTGGTAGAATTTTTAGCCATATTGTTCCTCCTTTCAAATACATATAAAAATTCTATGGTTTTAAATTATTCCCAACCAAGTTTTTTAAATCTTCGCATAAAAATAGGTCGCATCATTTCTTCATAATGTTCAATAAAAGTTCGAAATGCTTGCGCGGGTTCACCCTTATAGGCAAAATATCTACTACTAAATTCTCCGCTCCAAGGTACAAACCAATAAGGTGGTACACCACGAATACCATTCATTACATTCTGAATTACCTGAGCAGCTGAATCTCGTTGATAATCATCCGCCATACGTTCGGTACTAATATTTAATTCAAACCAAGGATTTTTTTTCCCTCTGTTATGTATTTTAAAATCTTTAGCGTAGTATAAATTTGAACCTCTCCCAGTTCCCGGTTTTGGCTCCCAATGTCTTATATATGACTTGGTTTTATATTTATAATATTGTCGTATAAAACTATCAAACATCTTATTTGCTTGTTTAAAATATAATTCATTAACCTCATTAGCTACTATTGTAAAATCTTGTTCAAATTTTTTCATATAGCTATCAACAATTTCTTGTTGCGCAGGGGTAAGTCCATTTGCCATACAATCACCTCGCTATCAATACAAAATCAATATCTCCTCTAGCTTAACCCCCATACACCCCAATATAATCTTCGCTTCTTTAGGAGTAGGAGTAATATCATTTAACACAATGTTCTCTATTATCTTATAAGAAAGTCCAGATTCGTCCGCTAGACTTCCGATTGTTTTCTTTTGTTGAATCATCAGTTCCCTAATCAATTCTATAATTACCATCTTATTTCTCCTTATACTGAAATACATAACCCGTCAGTTATGCTATAAACAGAGTTTAAATATGTTACACATGACATATTGGGTTAGTAATATGTTATCTGTAACATACTTAAAAAAACCCGAGAGTGTGACTACACACCCCCGGGTAAATAATCACTTTTTAAATTTGTCTGTCAGACATCTGAGACATAAGTCTTTCTATAGCTTTACGGTCTTTTTCATCCGTTGCCATATCTGCAACATTCTGAAGATGTTCAAGCATCATCTCTTTACCGTCACCTCTTGAATAGCCACCGTTATTCATCATGCTACGTCCTCTGCTATAGTTGTAATTACCAGAGCGACCACGCATATAACTAGCACCGCCATCTTGAGACTTCCATACTTCCTCAATGTCCTTCACAATATCCACGAGCCAACCCATAATCTCGATTTCTTTAGGATCATAATTTCCACTCTTTTTATTGAGTTCATCGAGTTCACAGCAAGCTACTTCATATGTCATTTCTAATGTGTTATTCATTTTAAAATACCTCCTTCCCTACGAAATTCTATCGAGGTCAATGATTGCATTCTGCACCTCGATTGCTTGTGTACTTGTGTTTGTTACCGATACATTTTGGCAACATCCACGAGGGATAGGTATTTCAACTTCTCTGCTGACATTGTTATATTCTTCAACAGCAGCAGGAGTGCTAATCATAGTAGTAGCTGGTTCAGTAACACCATTAACAGTAATAGCAAGAGTTATCGGTTCTACTGTACCGCCTTCGGGTATACCTACATTAGCACCAAAATTTATTTTCAGTTTGCCATACTCAGCACATGGATTATTCACAATACCTCTTACCTGAAAGAGTCCGGAGTCATCTTGATGAACTATCAGACCTTTATTACATGGGAAGAAGTCATTGGAAAATATAATTGATGCACCAGAAGCAACTGTTTGTATATCGTTTTTTCTATACTCAGCCATTTTTGTTTTTCCTCCTTAAATCAAAATCAACATCTGTCGAAAATTCCTATTGGAAATATGATTTAAGATAGGAGTTAACTAATAACAAAAATTATACTTTCATAATTTGATTTAAAGTGAGAGAGTAGTTATCTCTCAAAAATTCATCAAATTGTTCGGGTGTATTATTACCATACCCATATTTTTTGTGAAATTTTTTATGAATATTTTTATCAATTAAAATACCTATAGTATTATCATGACGTTTTAATATCTCTGATATTATTCTATTAATATCCGTTTCTGATAAATTATTATTAGAAACAGTATCATATATTTTTATTTGAATTCCTAAATATTTTACAACATCATTAATGATTGAATTTAAGGAATATAAATGATGTACTGTTGTATCTAATTTTGTTCTCCCTGTTATTGGACATTTATGATTATATAAATCACGAATATTACCTTTCCATTCATTTAAATTTTGTCTAATTATATGATCTAATATTGAAATACCACCCTTATAATTAGAATGATTTTCCCCACTTCTACGATTTAAACCACATATATGACATCCACTATTCCTTGATAATAAATTAGATAATATAACATTACATTTATGTCCTTTGGAACAAATACATTCTACTTCAGTATCTCTATTGATAAAATTTCCTATCATTATATATCCATGTTCTAAAAATATTTCTTCTGCATTTTCTGGATAATATTTTCTTTGATATTCTGCTATTCTTTTTCTTCCACATTCAGGACAATGATCTTGCCCATTTTTAAAAGCACCCCATGACTTATTAAAATAATTTCCACATTTACATTGCAAATACAAAATAGAACCCTTATTTTTATATTCTCCTGAAATATACCTGCAACCATATTTGGATATTATTGATTTTATATACTCAAAATCTGTTCTTTGTTTTTCAGCTCTTAACTCATTAGAACACGTCTTACAAAATATTCTACCCAATTTAAATTTATCATAAGAACGTTCGAAGACATTTCCGCAAGAACATTGAAATAAAAGAGGAGTATGATAATCTACATACTCCTCAGAAATTAATTTTGTTTGTCCATTTGAAATTTTATCAACAGATTTAAGTACTTCATCATACGTAAATCTTTTCGGCATAATACACCTTCTTTTCATTATTATATATTAACTCTTATCCAGCATATCCTCCACAACTATAATTCATACTACATCCACATCCACATGAATTTTGTGGAACAATATATGCCGGGACTGGCACTGGACTAAGATATTTCTCAAGTGCCACTGTCTGAGCTTCATTATTAGCTATAATGGCAGCGGTTTGAGCATTCTGAGATGCGGAAAGGTTTGCAAGATTAATCTGAGTTCTCAGATTTGCAATCTCCTCATTCTTTGCATCTAATTTGTCTGAATACAACTGATCCTTAATATTCTGGATGCCAGAATTAATTGTATTTGTTACTACCTGAAGCGCATCTGTAACCGCTTGTCTGTCAGCACACGCTTCCGTTGCTATGGTGTATTTCAGATCGGCAATACCGCTACTGATACCACAAGCATTAGTTGCCTGATTCAGTGCGAGAGAACTAAGCTGTCCCGTAATATTTGCTGTCTGATTACACTGTGATACTTCGCTATTTGCGAATCCATTTGCGAGTGAAGTCTGTACACCAGTTATTCCACTCATAACTGCCGACTGGTCAAAGCCTCTCTGTACATCATTAACTACATAAGGTGTTCCACCGCCGTAGCCACCGCCGAAGCCATTACCCCAGCCACCAAATGCGAAGAGGAAGAGTAGGATAAGCCACCAGCCTCCGTCTCCACCGAATCCGCCGAAGCCACCATTTGTTACTGCAGCCACATCAGCTGCGCTTAATGAACCGTCATTGATTGCCATAATTTTGTTCTCCTTCCATAATTGAAATAGTTAATATGTCTATTAACCTTGCGCAAGGGTTAATGTATCAAAACGACCTATATAGTCGATTTTGAACAAATTAAAAACGACCCGACATCATCTGTTGAAATTGGGTCGCCGCTTGTGAAAGCTGATTGAATTGTTCTTGAGTCATCTGCCCACTGTTAAGCAATTGTTTAACTTGCTGTTCGGGGTCACCTTTAAAGTTCTGTTTAAACTGATTAAAGCGACTCATCATGTCGGCAAATCCACTATTCATTGGTGGCTGTTGCCTACCAAATAAATTAAAGAGTGAACTTACTGCCATTTTCTTTTCCGTCCTTTCTTGTGTTGTTGAAAGTGTTACCAGTGAATGTGGAGTTAAATGATGAGGTAGGTTTAGTTTCGAGTTCTATAATTCTCGCTTCTAATTCACCATACTTCTTAGATAGCTCATCATATACTTCTTTGGTAACATACTCGCTCATGTCTACTTTCGTTTCTTCCTCGACTACCTTTGTAGATGGTAAGTCACTAATCACCTTTGTGACTAATGGCATTGGTACACCATTACTGTCTACTGATTTAAAGTACACATAATCACCTTCGGAATCGAAGAGTGGAAGAGTAGTACCCGGAGCGACCGGATAAGATTTTGCACCAGCTTCACCTTGTACCCATATAAAGTATGAGTTCATGGCTTTACTTGTTTGTACGGGTTGTACATTCAAGTTTTGTTGCTCAATCATTTGCTGTTGGGGATACATCATATAGTATCCGCCATAATAGGGATTTGTATAGTATGCCATTACGCATACCTCCTTTCATTGAAAATTTATTATTTAGAATAATAGTATATGGGGATTTCACTTCCAGAATCCCAACTATCATAATAATCTCCAAAACTGACGGCAACCGTATGATTGCCAGTCGCTAATATATATTCGCCGTAAGGATGGTCTTCACAAAAATCCCTTACGGTATAACAATCTGGACAAGTATTAGGTATGACCCTACGTTTAAAACCATAACCCCTAAGATATGCATCCCACACATCATTAGAATCCCCAAACTCACCCATGAGATATCCTTGACCACATAATTCCCAATAGGTCTTATCCCAAGATTGTTTGGTAATTTTAGAGATTGCACGAATAACGCAGTCTCCTCTATCACTTCGGTTTCTATTATTTGGGTTATAATATATGTACGCCATTTTGCCTAATACCTCCGTCAAAGTATCATTCGTTGTTTTCTTGTTTCGTTAATTCTTCTATAACTGAGTTAATCACTTCTTCTGATATAGAAAGACTATTCTTGAGGTTATAGAATAGAGCAGTAACTGAATATGAGTTATCTCTGAAGTCATCCATCTTCATATTGAGGATAGTAGAGAACTCCGCATATTCCACTTCGGGTATAGCGTTCATCAATGTAGATATTGCTCCAACCTTATTAAGTTTGTCATATTCTTCCCAAACTTTTTCTTGATCTATTTCTATATCTGTATATAACTCAATTAATCTCATAGTAAAAAAGAGATAACGATTTGTACTGTTTATCTTTACAAATTCTCTATCTCCATCTTTTATATAGCAAGTAGCATTTATAATATTGTCACAGTATACACACTTAGTTAAGAAGTCCACATAATCCGTTACAATATGTTTCTTTATAAAGGTTTCCATAGCAGTTCCTTTTTGTTTAGCCGCTACTCCATATTCTCTGATAAAAGCATCTGTTGATATCTTACCCATTATTCATAGCCTCCTATTCTTCAATAAGGTCATATAATACAACCAAATAATCTGCCGGAATACCAGCGTTCATAATATCATCAGCCTTAAACTTTACTATATTAATCTCAGATTCGGATTCACCTATCTTGGTTATTTCCTCATTAAACTTCTGCATGGTATCTTCAAATTCTTTTTTGGCTTCTTCAAATTCCTCATCGGAATCATAGTTGTCCTTAATAGGCGGAAGAATACCAAAACGTCCATCATCATCAGACTTACCATATTTACTTATCAACTCATCACGAATCTTCTCATAGGTTTCTACGGCTGGTTCAAACTGCTTGAGCATCCCAAGCAATCTAAACTTTATGAGACTATTAATGTTAGGTTCATTATCAATAAGCATCTTAATAATTCTGTTATAATTAAGTACATCTTTAATTATCATAATCACTCTTTCTCCTTTTTATTCATCTAACTGTAAATATAAAATGATATCCATCATCTGTAATAATATGATATTCATTATTACCGCAAAAATATTTCATACTTTTAATTTGTGTATTAGTGTTGACATCCATCAGAAGATTACATTCTTCAGGTGTTACCACATAATTACGTTCTTTTAAAAAATGTTCTATCTCTTCCGAATACATAATCCGCCTCCTTATATGCGTTACGTATCCCTTTACTTCCCATATTTATTTATCATACCTTCGCCTACTAATATCGCATCTGACTCATCATCAGTCTTCGGCGTTATCTTATAGTTCTCCGTAACATATTTTACGGAAAAACATTTTTGTTCGTCTCTCGTAGCACCACGCCCATTTGGGAAATTGGGTATGTATTTACGCCATGTTGACGGCATCACAAACTGATACTCAACACCATGTTCCAAACACCAACCCATAACCACACCATGTAATCTGCAAAGATATTTCATAGTCTTTGGATTATTTCCTTTAAATGAATCTTCAGCATATACAATTGAGGGCTTATAATAATTGAGCGCATCAATCAGTTTTTTACCCATACTGATGGTGCGCTCTTCAATATCTTTTATTTTCTCATAATCAATAACATATGATTCTTTATATATACCGTTTTCCCAATATGCAAGCCCCGATTTTTTGGTAGCTAAGTCGAGAGATACCATAGTTATTTTTTTACTTCCCAATCGTGTCTCTCCAATCTTTCTTTATATTGTTGTTGTATATATTCAATTGTTGGTTCTGTAATACCATTCTTAAAATTCGGATGTTCTGCTACATACTTCTCATACTTAGCAACATCCATCATGGTTTGATCCCACGAATCTTTGTTGTGATATAAACCACCTTGAATTTCACTGGAGAATCTAAGGATTCTTACTCTCGCTGAAACTATATCGTTTTCTTCAACCTTATGGTCTAATTCATCCACCTTTACTTCAAAAGTGTCCATTCTGTCATATACCTTTTTTTCGAGGGCATCTATCTTGTCATTAGTTGCTTTAATTCCTAACCATCTTCCGATTAAAGCACCTAACCATGACCAAGGATTGATTTTAATGGGGGCGATTTCGACAATACTAAATACAACGATTATTATTACCGCTACATATTTTAGCTGTGGCATCCCCGCTATCTTTCCCCATAGGTCATACATTGTTGTTGCAAGTATCATGCTATTGTATAACCGTCATCCTTATTAAGTTGCTTATATATCTGGTGAACTCCTATGGCAAGTGCGCCTGATGCTATGCCCGTCGCAACGGCTTCGTATGTCAATCCATTCATAATCAAACCAGATATACCACCCAATGTAATAGAAATAATTGGGATATAATTATCCTTTACAATGCCAGTTTTCTTTATTGCGAAACAAACACAAAAACAAACAACGGCAATTATAGGGATACAAAACTGTTCTATTAATCCTGCTATATCCATATTTTCCCTCCTTCTATTTTTAAAATTCCTTTTAATACTTTAACCACATATTCAATTTCTTTATAAGTAATATTATTATTAAGTGTGAATCTCACACATTCAAATGCTTCTTCTTCGGTAAGTCCATAGGCTAATGCTACATGACTCGGTCTATCCGAATCACTTGAGCAAGCAGAACCAGTACCCGCATATATACCATAATCGTTTAATAACCCAACTATTGTAAATCCGTTAATCCCCGGAAATCTGATATATATATTATTGGGTAATCTATTTTCTAATGTGCCAACTAATATACCGCCCATATCTTGCAAATAGGATAACAACGTATCTCTTTTATGTTGCATGGATGATATGTCATAATCAATATTACAGAAAGCCTCGCCTAAACTTGCAATTAATGGAGTGGACGGAGTACCACCTATTAATCCTTGCTCACCAAAAATTATTGGCGCAACATGAAATTGAAGTGATTGACGTACAACAAGTAATCCGCTTCCTTTTAATCCGCCTATCTTTTGCCCCGACATAGATAATGCATCTATACCAAGTTGCTCCATATTAATAGGGTAGTAGGGTATAGATTGTGTGGCATCTACATGAAGATAACCACCATAACCATGTACAATATTAGATATATCCCTAATAGGTTGTATAATTCCAGTTTCAGAATTAGCCACTTGAATACTAACAAGACAAGGTTTATTATGTTCCTTACAATCAGATAAATAATCTATAAGTTCATCTATTTTGATTCGACCATTTTCTTCTACGCCCACCATCTTTTTAGAGTAGGGTAGCCAATCATATAATTCCATAATATCATTGTGTTCTACGGCACTCGTAATAAACATTGTTTCCGGTTGTTTACGCATAACACCTTGAATTAATAAATTATTTGACATAGTTGCTCCACTTGTAAAAAAGATTTCATCGGATTCACAACTAATCTTGTCAGCTATAATATCTTGGATATCCCATATTATTCGTTTGGCTTTCATGCCTTCCGAATGAAGTGAACTAGGATTACCATATACAGTTTCAGCAACTTCATTAAATTTCTTTAATACCGAAGATTTGACCATGGTACTGGCGGCGTTATCTAAATATATCGACATACTATCACCGCCTATCTAACCATTCTTTATATAAGTCATATGTGGCATCACGACTGAACACAAACACTATGATTGGTTGTTCAGTATGATAATCCACATCTAAATAAATATCCTTAAACTTAACCCCTCTGCTCCAATAAAAAGCGGCTTGTTTTGGATTAAGTATTAGAATATCTCTATCCAAATTTATAGTTCTTTTTTCCATTTAATCCTCCAATCACTTCCAAACAATATTATCTGTTCTATACAAATTCTGTTTTCTCAAACAGCATTATTAAGTCACCATTACTATCTACGTATATGTCACAAGGAAACATACCGAGTGATATATATATTTTTTGCTTTTCTATATTCTTTACTCTAATCACCTTGGAAGGATCGTATTCATGAGTATTGAAGTTAGGTTGTAATATCATATCTGTTTTCTCCTAAAAAAAAAGAGAAGAGTAAATACTTACTCTTCGTTATTTACTCTTCTCCCATAATCATATTTTTTATTGGTCTTCTTCATATTATTGAAGCCACCATTATTTTTTTTTACAGTTTCCTCTTTATCTACTTTTGGCTCAACTTTTGGTTCTTCTTTCTTAGGAGAATCAAGAGCCTTTATTTTGTCTTGCAGACCTTTAGAAAATATAGAGTAATCTGTAACATTATGTTTATCCAACGCTTTCTTTACGTCTTCTATAGTATTGATACCAGCATAGTATCCACCTACTGCATTATATAAATCGTAGCATTTCTCGGTATCAAAAAGTGCCATCCATTCAGGATATTTTTGATATTCCCTACAATGTCCACAATATACATAAGAGTTTTGACAAAAAAGACATTTTCTTTCTTTAGCCATAATATTAATTCTCCAATCTTTAACCATAGGGGGATATTATTTTCCCCCTATGATTAATATTTTGTTTTAGATTACTCTGACCACTTCTTTGTGTCATAGCTATCTGTATCGTCTGCGATTGCGATCCAATACAGAGTCTGACCCTTACCACAGTAATCCTTGAAGGCTGTAGCTGAGAAGCTCTGATTTGATTCAGTATCAACTGTCCAATCAAAATCAGGACTCATCTGGAATTTCTCAAATACGATGTAAAGTGCATAAACTTCCTCAGAGTTACAAAGGTCTGAGCAAAGTACACGGAATGTAGCCTTGCACTCCTTCGGGAACTTATCACCAGCAACATTAACTC
>Ga0265298_10010454_pt1 | contig 10981 bp, 4 predicted proteins | sample AusTroGonzalo_MG_3_FD_193486 | JGI IMG/M metagenome (GOLD analysis project Ga0265298, IMG submission 193486) | Bovine rumen microbial communities from tropical cattle in Woodstock, Queensland, Australia - Gonzalo_01 | ecosystem: Host-associated > Mammals > Digestive system > Stomach > Rumen ...
AAGAAAACTATGGATAAGAATATATCATTTAAATTGAGAATTTGGCGTCAGAACGGTCCGAAGGAGAAAGGACATTTCGACGAGTTCCAGATGAACGATATACCAGGTGATACCTCATTCCTCGAAATGCTCGACATCCTGAATGAGCAGATCGTGAGTTCAGGCCAGGAGCCTGTGGTGTTCGACCACGACTGCCGTGAGGGTATCTGCGGTATGTGTTCACTCTATATCAACGGTCATCCTCATGGCCCAGCTACAGGTGCTACTACCTGCCAGATGTACATGCGTCGTTTCAAGGATGGTGACACCATCACCGTTGAGCCTTGGCGCTCAGCAGGCTTCCCTGTTATCAAGGACCTGATGGTAGATCGCTCTGCTTTCGATAAGATCATGCAAGCTGGTGGTTATGTAACCGTTCGCACAGGTGCTCCTCAAGATGCCAATGCCCTGCCTATTCCTAAGGACATTGCCGAGGAGGCTATGGATGCTGCTGCTTGTATTGGTTGCGGTGCTTGCGTAGCTGCCTGCAAGAATGGTTCAGCCATGCTGTTCGTATCATCTAAGATCACCCAGCTCAACCTGCTGCCACAGGGCAAGCCAGAGGCTTTGCGCCGTGCTAAGGCCATGTTGAGCAAGATGGATGAACTGGGTTTCGGTAACTGCACCAACACTCGTGCTTGTGAGGCTGAGTGCCCGAAGAACGAGAGCATCATCAACATCGCGCACCTCAATCGCGATTTCATCAAGGCTAAACTGAAAGACTAATCTCTTACACATAGCTGATACAAAGAGGCGGGGCATAGCGCTCCGCCTCTTGTGTTTATAAGTTTTCCTTTTCAGCTTCTCAATAACCCTTTTGGGGGTATCGCAGTATTTGCTATTACCATGACTAAAGTTTGCTATTATTCGAGGGAAAGTTTTCTACCGGTCGTTGTAATATCTGCCACGGGTCGTCGCAGTATCTCCCATAGGGGTATAGGAGATACTGCGATGAGTGATAACAGATACTGGAGCGGGTAATAGCAGATACTGCGACAACCCGTAGAAATGCCTCCTTTCAAAAATAGCACAAATCATGATTCATTAAAGGTATTCTTTCGTTTCTTGTTAGTAAAAATTTTTACCTCCATTGTGAAAATATATTACTGTGGAACAAAATTGTTGAACGAGCCATTCTAATAGCCAAGGCTATTTACTTTTTTCCCTTTTTTACATGCGAAAATAGACCTTTTCCCCATTTTCCCAAAGTTATTGTATAAAGTAAGGGGACACCCAAAAGGATGTCCCCTCGCTTATGTGATTTAGAATTCTATTATCTTCTTAGATAGTAGATTAATAGCCAGGATTCTGAGCCAAAGCTGCATTCATGTCGATCTCACGCTGTGGGATAGGCAGAATAGCACGCTGGTGGCTAGCTGGGATAGACTCACCAAGCTGGTTAGTCACTGCTTTGCCATTACGCCAGTAAGCGAAAGCAATCTGGTTCTCTGCAAACAGCTCCTTGGTATACTCGAAGATAATATCGTCGATAGTAACAGAAGCTACATCAGTATAGCCAGTTACACGGTTCTTCTCAATCTCATTGATGAATGGAGCTGCTGCTTCACCACCAGTAAGGTGGAAAGATGCTTCAGCTGCAATCAGATACACCTCTGACAGGCGGATAATCTTAGGATTGTTAACATACAGAGAACCACGGCCTGGGTATTTAGCAGGATAATAACCTGGAGCATCGCTGCTACTGGTCTGATCCTTAATCATAGCTGAACGAATATCCTCAGGGTGAGTAGACAGGTATGCAAACAAAGTACCGCCGTCATTATTTAAACCAACTTCAGGATAACCGCTTGAATCGGTATAATAACCTAAAGAGTAACGCTGTACGTTGTAAGTTGAGTTGATCAACAGCTCCAAGATTGACTCTGAAGTACCTTCTGCACTCCAAGCGCTTACATAGTTGGAAGGTGTGTAAAGGTCATAAAGACCACTATTGATAACTGCGTTAGCATCAGCCAAAGCATTGGCATATTGACCCATATACAAGTAAGCACGAGCACGCAATGCTTGAGCAGCCCATTTATTCATATAACCCATACCATTGTCCTCATCCAGCATACCGATAGCAGTAGTGAAGTCTGTGATGATTTGGTTATAAGTCTCTGCCAAAGTTGCACGGGTTGGCTTGTACTCTGGGGCAAACACCTCAGTTGACAATGGAATACCAGAGTCTGCAGCAGAAGTGTTTGCTACAGTTGATGGAATGTGAGCATACAAACGAGCCAGGTCAAAGTGCAGTAATGCACGCCAAGCATACAACTGACCTTGCAGGTTCTTTACTGCTGCGTCATTCAACTGAGAAGAAGTCTCCAAAGCCTTGTTAGCATTAGCAATAGCCTTATAGAAGTTCTCATAAGCAATTGTTGCTATTTCATCATACTTAGTAAGAGTATAGTTAGAGATTGGTGAGCTATGTCCATAGTCATCAACAACTTTAAACTCATTAGTAAGCAGGTCAGCATATACTCCAAATTCTGAAGGATATGACATTTGGTTAACGGTCAAGTAGTAGGTTACACCGTTCAGCGCATATTCCAAATCCTCAACAGAGGTAATGGCTTCGTCTACTGGCAGAGCGGTAGATGGCTCTTTGTCAAGAAAATCTTTGCAAGAAGTCAGTGCCAAACCTGCTACCAGTCCTAAAGTGATATAAAATTTATTCATATTCATTTTCTTCTTTAAAAATTATAACTCGAAGTTCACACCAAATACGAATGAACGGGTAGGAGGTGTGTCTGTCTGACGATATCCATTCACGTCCACATCTGGATCAACATTCTTTGATGCATTGTAAATCAAGAATGGGTTGGTAGCACGGAAATAAACACGCAGGTTATTAATAACGCTCTTCTTTACAGGGATTCTGTAACCAAAAGTAATATCACGCATACGGATATTGTTGGTAGAACGGATTGTACGAGAAGAGAATTTATCTGAACGGTATGGGTTACCATAGATAGGACGAGGATTATCCACATCGTCACCTGGGTTTCTCCAGTAGTTGCCTACTACATCCTTCACCATGTTGAATGTACCAATACGTACACCATCAGAGAACTGCAAGAAATAACCTGGATAGTCGAACATGCTTGCACCACCCTGGAATGAAATCATGAATGACAGGTCGAAGTTCTTCCAGGTGAAACGGTTGGTGATACCACCGAGGAAGTCAGGAATTGCCTTACCTACAATAGTGCTACCAGCCTGTGCATAGTAGTTGGTTACACCCTTAGAGTGATCTTCTGGGTCAATCCAGAACTCACCCAAACCGGTTTCCTTGTTTACACCAACAAACTCAGGCAAATAGAAGGTATGCATAGACTCACCCTCACGCAGGATATACATCTCACCATCACCATACTGAACATCCTCACCATTAGGCAACTCTTTCACCTTGTTGCTCTGGAATGTGATGTTGAAGTCAGTTGACCAAGTGAAGTTCTTAGTCACGATGTTCTGTGAGCTGATAGAAATCTCAAGACCCTTGTTGGTCAGCTTACCGAGGTTAGAAGTCTTGCTTCCGAAACCAGTTACCCAAGAGATAGGAGTTGCAAACAACATGTCCTTAGTCAATTTGCTGTAGTACTCAACAGTCAGACCTACACGTCCAAACAAGTTCCAGTCCAAACCAACGTTGAAGTTCTGAGATTTCTCCCAACCTAGTGCTGGGTTAGAAAGCTGTGACCAAGTATAAGCAGAACCGTCACCATAACCAGCAGTTGTCCCATAAGTACCCATGTATGGATAATAGCCAGTAGGCAAGTTACCATTAGTACCATAAGATACACGCAGCTTCAAGTCATTGAACAAAGGATTGTCCTTCAAGAACTCTTCACCACTGATACGCCAAGCACCTGATACAGACCAGAAGTTTGACCAACGGTTGTCAGAGGACAGACGAGAAGAACCGTCACGACGGAAAGATGCTGAGAAGTAGTACTTGTTGTCATAGTTGTAGTTAGCGTTAGCCAGCCATGACAGCATTGAAGAACCATATTCGTAGCTTCGGCCACGATAGTCAGAACCGTTAGCCAGTTCAGGTAACTTCCAAGTTACATAACCTTGAGCAGCAGCGTAAGTATAATTCAGCTTACGATTTTCCAACTCGAAACCACCCAATACCTGAATGTTATGCTTGCCAAAGCTGTTAGCATAGTTCAAAGTAGAAGAAGAAGTCAAGGTTGTATTGGTAAAGTTGTAGCGAGAGCCCAAACCATTGTATGAAGCACCGTTCACTGAGTTAGGTGCCCAGAACTCCTGCTCATTGTTAGCTACATAGTCGTATCCGAATACTGAGCGTGCTGTAAAGTTGAAAGGCAACTTCACCTCGATGTCAGCATTGGTCATGCTACGCATAGTGTTTGACTTGTCAAACTCAGAGAACTCGTTGATGTTCTTGCTCTGTGACAAGTGAGGATTGGTAGTCTTACCAAAAGCGATGTCAGGATTGTACTCACCGTTAGCCAGCTTAACAGTTGCTGATGGGTCAGATGAGAACATAATAGACAGAGGAGCTGAGGTACCAAAGCCCTGGCTTTGATCGTTCTGGTCACGGAAACCATTAGTGTTGGTGTAAGAAATCATCTGCTTCACACCTACTTTTAACCAGTTGGTTACCTGATGGTCCAAGTTGATACGCCCACTAAAACGCTCGAAGTCGCTACCTCTTACTACACCATTTACTTTATTATAGCCAAAGCTTGCATAGAACTGGGTTCTGTCAGAACCACCACTGATGCCTACCTGATGGTTGGTAGTAACGCCTCTACGATAAACTTCCTTGCTCCAGTCAGTGTTAGTATTGCCTGATGGATCGTGAAACCAACCTCCTTGATCCCAGGCAGTGTTCACCTCTTCAATAGCAGCTTCGCGAGCAGCAGCAGGATCCATCTTAGCACGAATCTCGAAGTAACCTGCCAGACCATCTTCCCAGTACTGCTTCAGTTCTTTAGCGTTCATCATCTCAAGAGCCTTCTGGTTAGCTACCTCACTCCAGCCAATTTCGCCATCGTATGTTACGCGTGTACGACCGATAGCACCCTTCTTGGTAGTGATGATGATGACACCGTTGGCAGCACGAGAGCCATACAGAGAAGATGCAGCAGCATCCTTCAGTACGGTCATGCTCTCAATATCGTCTGGGTTCAGAGAAGACAGGATTGACTGAGATTTCAGACCTGATGTTGCATCGGCATCGCTCATGATAGGTACACCATCCACTACATACAGAGGCTGGGTAGAACCATTGATAGAACCGATACCACGGATCTGGATGCGCTGATCAGCACCTGGATCACCAGTAGATGCACCAACACGCACACCAGCTACCTTACCTTCAAATGACTTAACCAGTGACTGACGCTGTGCTGACATGTCTGTATCACGCATCACAGATGCAGAACCGGTAAATGATGCCTTAGTGGTAGTACCATAAGCTACGACCATCACCTCATCCAGGACTTCGGCATCATTCTTCATAACAATCTGAATATCACCTGTCGTAATGGGAACTAACTGAGTTCTCATACCAACGAAAGATACCTGCAAATTCTTAGCAGATGCAGGTACACTGGGAATGGTGAACTTACCCTCTATGTCAGTAATGGTACCTCTTGCAGTACCTTCCACCAAGATAGAAGCACCGATAACAGGCTCGTTGTTTTCATCAACAACTGTACCTCTTACGGTCAGATTCTGAGCCATTGCCAATGTGAAGCTTGCAAATAAGCAAGCCAAAAGCACTAATACTCTTTGTTTCATAAAACTAATAATTAATAAATAACCTTCTTTAAAATTTACATTTATCAAAGAGTCTTTTATTATTAGCTAATTACAAAACACGTTCACAATTTTGTTACACATTATTTATATATATAGGGCAAAAAGGGGCCGTTTCCTTATTAATTTTTTAAAAAAATTGTCTAAAAATTTGCAGTGTAAGATATTTTAACGTATTTTTGCACCCAATTATGTGCTTTGCGTCCATTTAGCAAATGGAATGTTGGAAATTTTGCATAAATGTAAATTTTGCACACAAATTTGAATTAGACTGCAAGCAAGTATTAGTTAATATTTAAGTAAAGAGTTTTTTATGAAAAAGAAATTCATGCTGTTCTTGACCTGCCTGTTCTTAGGAATAGGTCTGGCAACTGCCCAGGTCACTAGAGTGACAGGTAATGTCACCTCTTCTGAAGACGGTGAGCCTGTAGTGGGCGCCTCTGTCTTAGTTAAGGGCACAAACGTGGGTACGATTACCGATATCGACGGTAACTTCGTTATCTCTAACGTGCCAAGTAACGCAACTACGCTGGTAGTTTCTTTCGTGGGTATGCAAGCTCAGGAAGTAGCTATCAGAGAAACCGTACGGGTAATGTTGCGTCCAGATGCTGAACTTTTGGATGAAGTCGTGGTTACAGCCATGGGTATCACCAGAAGCAGAAAGGCACTGGGTTATGCTGCTCAGGATTTGAAGTCTGACCAGTTGAGCAAAGCTGGTACCAACTCATTGGCAAGTGCTATCCAGGGTAAATTGACTGGTGTGGATGTACGTCAGTCATCTGGTGCTCCTGGTGCATCTGCACAGATTGTGATTCGTGGTGCACGTTCATTCTCTGGCAACAACCAGCCTTTGTATGTTGTTGATGGTATGCCTATCAATACTACAGCTGACTTCTCTACTGGTAGCTCTGTAACTGGTGCCAACATCTCCGACCGCACCTTGGATATCAACCCTGATGATATCGAGACTATCAACGTACTGAAAGGTCAGGCAGCTTCTGCATTGTATGGTATCCGTGCTTCTAATGGTGTGATCGTTATCACTACCAAGCGTGGTTCTAAGCAGACCAGCAAGCCACAGGTTACTATTACAACTGATATCTCTGCTCAGCGCGTTTCTAAGAAGTTTGAGCGTCAGACCATCTATGCACAGGGTAATAGCGTTAACGCATATAGCCCTACATCAAGTATGTCTTGGGGTCCTAAGATTACAGATCTGCCAAACGATAAGACCTATGGTGGTAACACTGACAACAAGTACACTCAGGCTGAAGGTATGCATCAGGGTCAGTACTACAACACCAAGCGTGTGCTGGCTGGTCTCGATGGCTGGACTACTCCTGAGATTTATGACAACGTGGGTGATTATCTGGGAACAGGTTTCACAGAGAATACTAATGTTAATATCTCTCAGAACATCAATGGTCTGAACTACTCATTTGGCGTAAGCAACTCTCACCAAGATGGTATCATCCCATCAACCGGCATGCGTCGTTGGGGTGCTCGTGGTTTGGTTGACTGGAAGATCAATGACAAGTGGACCGCTGGTTTCTCAGCTAACTATTCTTCAAACAAGGTTACCTCTGCTCCAGGTGCAAACTCTGGTATCATGAACATTGTTTACTCTACTCCTTCTGAATACAACTTGAAGGGTATTCCAAATCATGTTCCTGGAAGTCCTCAGACACAGGTGCTGTGGCGTTCAACCTTCAACAACCCTTACTGGTTCTCTGATGGCAACGAGCAGTATCTCCAGCATACCAACCGTGTGTTTGGTAACTCATACATTGAATTCCAGCCAGTTCTTCCTTGGGAAGGCTTTACCTTGAAACTGCGCGAGCAGGCAGGTATCGATATCTGGACATCTGACTATACCGACATGGGTGAGATTGGTTCACGTTTGAACACCAAGGGTGAGGTGGACAACTATGGTACTCAGCACAACGTGTTCAACAACCTGTTCACTGTTAATCTTGACGGTCATTTCGGCTCTGAAGATCAGTGGGGTCTGAACGTTATCCTCGGTAACGAGTTCAACGATGAGAACATCCGTAACTGGAGCTACTATGGTACTAACTTCAACTTCTACGGCATGCCTATCATTGACAACGCTACTAACTTGGGCTCAAGCGAGTACAAGCGCCAGGAGCGTAACGTAGGTTTCTTCGGTAGTGTTTCTCTGGATTACAAGAACCAGTTGTTCCTTACCGTTACTGGTCGTAACGACTACGTTTCTACCATGCCTCGTGGCAGCCGTAGCTTCTTCTACCCATCAGTATCTCTGGGTTGGGAATTCACTCAGCTTCCTCTCTTCCAGAACCAGAAGGTGTTAACCTATGGTAAACTGCGTGCATCTTTCGCACAGGTAGGTCAGGCAGGTACATATTATAATACCTATTATACTACTCCTGGTTACGGTGGTGGTTTCTATTCTTACACTCCTGTTAGCTATCCATTGCCAAGTGGCGTTTCTGCATACATTCCAAGTTCTACACTGTATGACCCGAACTTGAAGCCTCAGAACACAACTAACTGGGAAGTTGGTGCTGACCTGGCATTCTTCAATGGCCGTTTAAGACTGGAGTACACCTACTCTCTGCAGAACATCAAGGATCAGATCTTCTCAGTTCCAATGGATCCATCTACTGGTTACAGCAGCATGGTTACCAACGCTGGTAAGATGCGTACACACGCTCATGAGTTCTCTTTGAATGCTGCCATTGTTCAGACCAAGGACTGGGATGTTAACTTGGGTATCAACTGGACCAAGATCAACAACAAGGTTGTTGAACTGGCTCCAGGTGTAGAGTCAATCATGTTGGGTGGTTTCGTTGAACCACAGATTCGTGCACAGGCAGGTAATACTTATCCTAACGTTTATGGTGTTGCTTTCAAGCGTGATGATGCAGGTAACTTGCTGTTGCTGGGTGGTCTGCCACAGGCAACTGGTGACAGCCAGGATTTGGGTAACTGTGCTCCTGACTGGACTGCCGGTATCACTTTCAACGTCCGTTGGAAGAAACTGAGCTTGAATACCACTTGGAGCTACCAGAAGGGTGGTAAGATGTACCACGGTACTAATATGGTGATGAACTACTTCGGTGTAACCAAGGAGTCTTTGCCATATCACGAGGGTACTATGGTAGTTGAAGGTATTGATGAAGCAACCGGTTTGCCAAATACCATCGAGGTAAGCAAGCAGGACTACTGGATGGCTTATTACGATGTTACAGAAGCAGGTGTATATGACACAAGCTTCTTCAAGCTGCGTGACATCACACTGAACTATGACCTGCCTAAGTTCTGGGGCATTAATATGTCAGTGTTTGCTTTCGCACGTAACCTCTTGATTTGGGCTAAGCTGCCTAATTTCGATCCAGAGTCTTCTCAGGGTAACAACAACATGGGTGGTTACTTCGAGCGTTTCTCTGTGCCTAACACCTCAAGTTTCGGTGGCGGTCTGAAGATTCAGTTCTAAATCATATACGACACTAAAAAAATGACATGAATATGAAAAAGTATTTATTATATACATTGTCCGTGGCCGCATTGACTTTTACATCTTGCGGTGATGATACGATGGACAAGATTAACAAGGATACACACCATCCTACCGCAGAAATTGTATCTGCACGCCTGCAGCTCAGTGACGCTATCATGAGCACAGCGTTCAGCACCGTTTCTGGTGACTATGCATTCTACACCAGCTCATTGACTGAGCAGTTGATAGGTTCTGGTAACAACCAGCTGATGAAAGCAGAGCTTCGTCAGTCAGTTGAATTGGCTGCATCTACTACATTTAACAACGTATGGGGTTCTACCTATTCTAACATCATGAGCTTGAATCAGATGATTGATAAGGTAGAAAACGACATAGCAGGTAGTGGTGGTCAGCTTGATATTCTGGGTGTAGCTCAGCTGCTCAAGGCTATCAACGTTGGTTTCTTGACCGATATGCACGGAGATATCCCTTATAGCGAGGCTTTCCTCGGCAGTGAGAATATGCAACCTGCATTGGATTCTCAGCAGACTATTTACGCAGACATCATGAAGCTTATCGAGGATGCTATCAGCAACCTGAGTAATTCTAATGGTAAGAACCTGGCAGAGCAGGACATTCTGTTCCATGGTGATATCGATGCTTGGTTGGCATCTGCTTATGCTATTAAGGCTCGTTATTTGATTCACCAGTCAAAGGTGAATGCTGGTGCCGTAGCCCAGGCTAAGGCAGCTGCAGAGAAGGCTTTTGAGTTAGGTTTTGAGGGAATGAATCTGTCAGAGTTCAACGGCGTAACCTGCGACAATCCTTGGAGTGCTTTCGTATGGAGCCGCTACTACACTACATGTAGCACTCATGTTACTGGCTATATGGTAGGCGATGATCCTCGTTACGTATATTATAATGGTGACGTAGCTGTTGATCCAGGTGATGAGGAAGCAGCAAAGATAAGTGCAAACTATGACTACCCATTGTATTATGACTTGGGTTCACAGCCTGTACACATCATGAGCTATTCAGAGCTTTGCTTTATCTTGGCTGAGGCTCAGCTGAGAGCTGGTGAGGATGCTACTGAGGCTTTCCAGGAAGGTGTAGCTGCTTCTATCGACGAGCAGGCTGCTTGGTTGGGTGATGACGCAGATGGTGCTGCATATGCAGCTACGCTGCCTGCTCCAACTTTGAAGGATGTGTTCCAGCAGAAGTACATCGCTTTGGCAGTTGATGGTCAGCCAGAGACTTACAATGACATCCGTCGTTTGAAGGCTATGGGTGAGGACTACATCGTTCTGACCAATCCGTTCAACAACCAGTCTGGTATTAACCGTTGGCCAGAGGTGCTGCCTTATGGTAACAGCTCTGTATTGGCTAATCCAAATGTGGCTGCTGCTTATGGTGATGGTACTTATGTGTACTCTACTAAGTGTTGGTTATTCAACTAAAGAGTTATAAAACCACATCAATGTTTTAAACTCTTTTTAATTAATTACAAGCGAGGGGACATCCTTTTGGGTGTCCCCTTACTTTATGTTATACTCGCTTGCACTTGATGAGTATCTTCTCTTCTGGATGCAGGGTGGTGGCAAAGAGATAGGTGTCACCACCTTCTGAAAGATGAAGGCGTTTGCGTAATTCGGCAACAGAAGTGGG
>Ga0265298_10010455_pt1 | contig 10981 bp, 8 predicted proteins | sample AusTroGonzalo_MG_3_FD_193486 | JGI IMG/M metagenome (GOLD analysis project Ga0265298, IMG submission 193486) | Bovine rumen microbial communities from tropical cattle in Woodstock, Queensland, Australia - Gonzalo_01 | ecosystem: Host-associated > Mammals > Digestive system > Stomach > Rumen ...
GCTGTAGCTGTGAACACGCTTCCTCCAGGCATTCCGGGCAGCGCACTAAAGATGTTGGGATTGACGGCCAGAATGTAGGCCATCGTAAGAAATGTGGTAATACCCGCCATAATTTCCGTGCGGACATTATGCTGTTGCGGGTCAAATCCGAAGAGTTTTTGGAAAAAAGTATTCATTTCAGCCAAAACAATGTTTAATATATGATTCTCGAAAGAGCCATGCAAAGGTACAAAGTTTTTTTCGTATCTTAATAAGAAATTGCTATCTTTCTTTATTTTATATTTTTGTATTACCTTTGCATGCGTAAAACTATGAATATGATGATCAAGAAGCCCCTTTTAATAGCTATCCTAGTCCTGTCGATGCCGACAGGTAAGGCTGTAGCTCGCGATTATAACATTGTAGAGTATGGAGCAAAGGCTGACACGACCGTACTGAGTACAAAAGCACTACAACAGGCCATCGATGACTGCTCGAAAGCTGGCGGCGGAAGGGTGTTGGTTCCAACAGGCCAGTATAAGATTGGCTCCATTGTATTAAAATCGGACGTACATCTGTTTCTTGAACAGGGCGCCACGCTCTACGGCAGTACGGACCTGAACGACTATCAGCCAATGAAGTCCGATTATGTATCACTGCGCACGCAGACCTCAACGATTCAGCTTATCTATGCTGATAAAGTACATCGTGTTGTCATCGATGGCTATGGCACCATTGACGGACGAGGACGGGCCTTCAAGAAACTATCCTGGAACGACGAGGGAATCACGCGTCCCCATCTGCTTCGCTTTATTCAAAGCGAGGATATCATTGTGAAAGATATCACTTTGAAGAATTCTGGCTGCTGGATGCAACACTATCTGGCTTGCGACCGTGTGAGAATAGAAGGTGTGAGAATCTATAACCGCAACAACTATAATAACGATGCACTGGATATCGACGGATGTCACGAAGTCATCGTCAAAGGCATTATCGCTGACTCCGATGATGACGGCATCACCTTGAAAAGCACTTCGCCACGTCTCTGCGAACATATAATAATTGCCGACTGCGTGATATCTAGTCACTGTAACGCCGTGAAACTTGGCACAGAGACGAACGGAGGGTTCCGTAATATCAACATCAGTGGCATCGTGGTGAAGCCCAGCAGCGATCAGTCAAGCCAGTTCTTTGGTGCACCATCGAAAATTGGCACTTCAGCTCTCTCGCTTGAGATTGTCGACGGAGGCATCATGGAAAATGTGAATGCTTCAGGCTTTACCGTTGAGGGTACTGAGTCGCCCATCTTTATTCGCTTAGGCAATCGAGGAAGAGGATATCAACTGAAGGCCGATAGCAAAGGACTGAGCGGCAAAGGAAATGACGACACGATAACCGAACTGATTCCCATAGACCATGTGGGGAGCATCGATGGTATCCACATTGATAATTTCCAAATTCGAAACGCAGGCTCCGTGGGTTGTTCCATCACGGGTCTGGAAGGGTATCCTGTTCGCAACGTATGGTTTTCAAACATCTCTATTAATCATCAAGGAGGAGTGAAAACCGGTGACCTAAAGGCTATCCACGACTCGATAGCCAACGAGAAAGAGAAAGCCTATCCTGAAGCAACAATGTGGGGAGCACTACCAGCGAAAGGGGTATTCGTGCGCCACGCTCGCAACATTCACTTCGAAAACGTTACGATTCAGACGAAAGAACCTGATGTTCGTCCTGACTTTGTAAATATTGATACTGAAGATTAGAGCGATTCATGTTTCACTTGAAGCACAGGCTCATAGGAATGAGGAACATGAGTCGTCTTGATACGCCATTCCTTCGGATATTGGTTATTGGCACGTGATCCGATATTCTTGACGAATCCGAGTGGATGTCCCATAAAACTCACCTCAACCATTCCTCGAGGTGTTTCGGACGGCAACACAAGGGCTTCACCACGCAGATAGGCAATGGCCTGCGGATAAGTAAGCTCTACACAAGGAGAGCCTGATGATTTCTCAATGGTTTCCGTTGGAGAAACCAGCGTTTTCTGCCCAAGAAAACACCGTTTTCCGTTGCAGAAACCGCCGTTTTCCGTTGCAGAAACCATAGGTTTTCCTTTTCGCATTACCGCCATGAACAATCCCTCACCACGAGTATAGCCAGGAATGAATCGATAGACGGGTTCGTCGAAGCCGTCGAGCAATGATCCGGTGATGCCCCATTCAGGTTTTGTCGCGACAGGAATCAATTCGGCTCCCAGTTCGTCCCTTATCCAGCGAACGTTTTCCTCGTCCTCCTTTATATTATAAGTACACGTACTATATATAAGAATACCGCCTTCGTTGAGGCACTGCCATGCATCGGCGACGATCTCGCGCTGCAACTGCCAGCACTTCTCTACATTCTGCAGACTCCATTCCTTCACACTGTCGGGATCCTTGCGGAACATACCTTCGCCCGAACAGGGTACATCGCAGAGGATGAGATCGAACTTCATCTTCGACTTACGATAATCCTTGGGATAGAGATTGGTGACATGATGGTTCGCATAGCCCCACTTCGTGATGTTCTCCAACAGGATGCTCGCACGTTTGGCAATCGGTTCGTTACTATAGAGAACACTATCTGTAGGCAAGACGGCACGCAACAAGGTGGACTTGCCGCCAGGAGCGGCACAGAGGTCAAGAGCCATGAGCTTTTGGCAATTGGCAATTGGCAATTGGCTAATAGCTAACTGTTTTAGCACCTCATCCAAGAACATTGATGACGCCTCCTGCACATAATAGCAGCCGGCATGAAGCAAGGGATCGAAGGTGAAGTTGGGGCGCTTCGGCAGATAGTAGCCGTCACGACACCAAGGAATGGGTTCACCATCGACGGGCATCATATCGGCAGCCTTCGCGGGGTTCAGACGGATGCTCACAGGTGAGTCGCCGTCGAGTGCCTTCACAAAGCGCTCAAAGCGTTCCTCACCAAAGACGGGACGTATCTCTTGTATAAAGTCTTCAGGTAGTTGCATAGCTTACTTTTCAAACATTCCATAGGTAGTGCGCAGCACGACGAACTCAGTACGACGGTTCAACTGGTTGCACACCTCTTGTTTCTCCTCATCCTTCAGGTTGGTGATGAATTCCTCCGTCAGCACATCGCCTTCCTTCAGCCAGTCGTATTTCTCCGTCAGTTTACGCTTGACTGTCTTCGGTTTTTCTTTTCCGTAGCCAACAGCTGTCAAGCGATCGGCAGCAATGCCATGCTCCGTAAGATAGTTCACTACACTCTCAGCTCGTCGTTGCGACAATCGCTGGTTGTAAGTTTCCGAACCACGATAGTCGGTATGTGCCGACAGTTCGATGGTCACGTTGGGATTCTCATTGAGCAAGGTAACAAGTTTATCAAGAGCCTCAGTCGACTCAGGTCGCAAGGTAGCCTTGTCGAAATCATAGAATATATTCTCTATCAAAACAGGAGCTGCAATAGAGGCTAACGGGAACTGGAGCACATATTCCTGCGACTCCTTCACCGTATCGACCTTCAACTGCTCCTTGTGATTCAGATAGCCCTTGCAAGTGCCTAGGAACACATAGTCCACGCCTGGCCTTATCTGTTCTGTAAATGAGCCATCGCCCTTCACACTAAGTTTCTGATTAGTTCCGTCATTGCCCACCATATAGACCAAAGCCTCAGGCAGTTCATAGCCATCCTGTTCATAGACATAGCCCTTCACCGTTTGAATAACCTCCTGTTTCTCGAATGAGTAGATATGATCCCAACCACGTGCATCGCCTCGGTTCGAACAGAAAAATCCTCGATTATGCAATCCCTCGAAAGTCATTCCAAAATCATCGCCTGCCGAATTGAGCGGAAAGCCTGGATGAGTAAGGGTATAAGTTGCTTCTGCCGTCCTGGAGGGAGCTTCCGTTATTTTTGCAACAAAGATATCCAGGCCTCCCATTCCAGGATGTCCATTACTGGAGAAATACAGGTCGCCATTAGGACGGAAAGTGGGGAACATCTCATCACCAGGCGTATTGATTGGCTCCCCCAAGTTCTCAAGAGTCATAACACCTGAGGCCGTCAGTTCAGCACGCCAGATATCAAGGCCTCCCATACCGCCAGGCATATCACTGACGAAATAGAGCCACATGCCATCGGGCGATATGGCAGGATGAGCAAAGAGTGAGAGAGTGTCACGACTGATAACCAGTTCGCTGGCCTTTCCCCAAGAAGCATCACTACGTTTCGAAGTGGCTATCTGAGCAAAACGAGGATAATTGGCATCAGTCTTACACACGGTGAGATACATCGTCTTGCCATCGGGAGAGAAGGCGCAAGCGCCTTCGTCTAATTCACTATTCAGTTCACCTTCAATCGTTTCTGGCTTCTGCCAGTTACCTTTCTCATCCTTGTAGGCCACAAAGATATCGCTCGGCTTTGTACCCGTGATACCACTGAGTTCATCGCCTACGGCCTGATTACGTGTCGAAGAAAAATAGAGTTGGTCATTATCATCGCCAGTCAACATCGGTGAGAAATCGGCACGACGAGAGTTGAACACATCTTGTCGCTTGATGGTATATCCCGACAATGCAGCATCCGTCTTCCATTTTGGTGCCATTCGGGCGGAGGTCAGACCGTTCTTCACTAAGATATTCTGCGGCATCGAGTCCTGCAATTGCACAAACACCTTCTCTGCCTCTTTATAGCTGCCATTTTTCAACAGCAACTGCCCGAAATGGAACATCTCGACAGAATCGGCTTGGTTATAACGAATGGCATTACGATAGGCTGCTATCGCCTTCTGAGTGTAATTGATGCGACGATAACAATCCGCCATTTTCAGAGCACGCTGACCACGCATAGGCTTATCTTTCGATTTTGTCTGCGAATAGGCCTTCTTGTACTGGTTGGCTGCATCATAATATTCGCCTAAGGCAAAAAACTTATCGCCCTTCTTCATGGCCATATCGGCTCCGCAAGCAACGAAGACAAATGACAAGAAAACTATATAATATGGTGAAAGCATCGCGCATACCTAATTATAACGGAGCGTTATTTGTTTTTATTGTCTGACCTCAAGAAATCCTTTTAATCTTTTTTATGAAAAAGGCTACAAGTATTCAGCGAAATGTTTGTAATTTTGCGAAAGAATAAACACTAAAGATTTTACCATACACATCTAAACAATTACAATTATGAAAGAACTAAAAGGAACAAAGACTGAAAAGAACCTCCAAGAGGCCTTTGCAGGTGAGTCAATGGCTCGCAACAAGTATTCTTACTGGGCATCAAAGGCCAAGAAAGATGGATTCGTACAGATAGCTGCGATCTTCGAAGAAACAGCAGCCAACGAGAAGGAGCATGCCAAGATGTGGTTCAAGCTCCTGGAAGGTGGAAGCATCAAGGGAACAGAAGAGAACCTAGAGGCTGCTGCCGGCGGCGAGAACTTCGAATGGACAGACATGTATGCCCGCATGGCTCGTGAGGCCCGCGAAGAGGGATTCCCTGAAATCGCTGAGAAGTTTGAGGGTGTAGCTGCCATTGAAAAGGCTCATGAAGAGCGCTATCGCAAACTATTGGACAACGTACGCCGCGAACGCGTATTCTCGAAGGATGGCGACGTCATTTGGCAATGCAGCAACTGCGGACATATCGTCATCGGCAAAAAAGCTCCCGAAGAGTGTCCCGTTTGCAATCATCCACAGTCATATTTCCAGATAAAGGCTGAGAATTACTAAAAGACATCATGCAAGAGAAACTACGCTCCCTGCTGGCTAAGCCATGCTGGAGAGACTACCGATTATTGTTGGGGCTGTGGCTTCTGTTAGCACTCATCGCTGCACTGATGAAGATGCACAGCCACAACAATTTCCAAATATTCCGAGGCGTATTCTGGCACACATGGAAGGAAGTATCACTCTATGCTCCCTATCCAGCCGAATACTGGGACACCAACCACTACGGGCCACTCTTTTCACTCATCATCGCACCATTTGCCGTTGTGCCGGAATGGGTTGGATTGATTCTGTGGTGCATTGTCTTGACACTATTCCTTTATATCGCCCTGCGACGCTCGTTGCTTACCGACCGTCAACAAGTGTTTGTCTTATGGTTTTGTGCCCACGAACTGCTCACAGCTCTCTACATGCAACAGTTCAACATTGCTATTGCAGCCATCATCTTGCTCGCTTTCTTCCTCATTGAGAAAGGGCGCGACGCCACGGCTGCATTTTTCATCGTAGTAGGTACATTGGTGAAACTCTATGGCATTGTAGGACTGGCCTTTTTCTTCTTCTCAAAGCACAAGGGACGCTTCATTGCATCACTCATAATATGGAGTGCAGTACTGATTATCGCCCCAGCCATCATCAGCAGTTCCGACTACGTCATCGGACAATACGGAGAATGGTTCAACAGCTTAATGGGGAAGAACGAGGAGAACCTTTTCGCCAATCATCAGAACATCTCACTTCTTGGAATGATTCGAAAAATTTCAGGCTCAGCATCCTATAGCGACCTATGGCTCATCGTACCTGGTCTGACACTGTTTGCCCTACCCTACCTGCGCATACCACAATATAAGTACATGGCCTTTCGGCAGATGCTATTAGCATCCGTATTGATGTTTGCCGTACTTTTCTCCACGGGTAGCGAATCGAGCGGCTATATCATTGCCCTACTAGGAGTCGTCATCTGGTACACAGCTGTTCCCTGGCAACGCTCCAATACAGATATTGCCCTCATGGTATTTGCTTTTATACTGACAAGTCTGTCACCCAGCGACCTCTTCCCTGCCTACTTGAGGAAAGAATGGATACAGCCCTACGCCTTAAAGGCGCTGCCCGTAACCATTATCTGGCTAAAGCTATCGTGGGAAATAATTACGAAGGATTTTGCCCCAATCACAAAGGAAGAGGGCATTACCTTGACACAAACACGTATCGCAGAATCAAGAAGTTGATTGGTACCACAACAATCAGCGTGAGAATACCCGCTAAACGCTCTTCCATTCCGAAGTAAATCATCACGTTGAGTACACCAATCTCCAACAAATAGTTCACAATGTGGCTGGCTAAGAAGCCAGCCGCATTTCTTTTTGATGGCTGCTTTTTAAAAGTAAAAAAGGTTGTAAGTACATAATTCACACAGAAGCCCACGCCATAGCCCACTGTATATGCAAGCGTTGCATTCATCCACAATAATGCCAACACATATGCACCATAATGAACAAGCGTCGACAACGAGCCTGTAATGCCAAAACGGATGATACGTCCTAACTCCTGTTTTCCTTGTTTTCTGTCCATACGCTCTCTTTTTCCTTGCAAAATTAGACATTCCCATCAAATCCTGCAAGTTTTCCATTCGAAAAACCGACAATTACCCTGAAATCATAATAGTATTATTCTGTAACTGAATAAATTGTAGGCGAAAGGCTCAATCAAGTAATCAAAGAACACAGAAAAATTTATACTTTTTTTACACTCATAAAGTTGTACAATAATAAAAATAATTGTACCTTTGCAAGCGGTTCAAGTTTACCAAAACGGAAAACTTTTTCGAAACCAAAAACAAAAAAGTTTTCCAAAACGGATAACTTTCACACACCAACCTAAAAGCCTAAAAAACAAAAAACATAATAGAAATACAACAATGGAAATTAAAAATTTTACCATTACCAAACGCGACGGTTCGAAAGACCGCTTTTCGCTTGACAAGATCATGAATGCCATCATTAAGGCATTCGAGAGTGTAAACGAGCCCTCAGACCTTTCAACTATCTCAAAGATTCTCAGCCACTTAGACATGCACGACGACATCAAAGTGGAAGAAATCCAGAATCAGGTAGAAGAAGCTCTGATGCGTGAAGGTTTCTTCAAAGTGGCCAAATCATTCATTCTCTACCGCCAGGAACACACCGAAGATCGTGAGACACTTGAGAAGATGATGTTTCTTTCAGAGTACATGGAATCTGTCAATGCGGCAACCGGTTCGAAGTACGACGCTAACGCCAATGTTGAACATAAAAATATTGCAACACTTATCGGTGAATTGCCAAAGTCGAACTTTATCCGCCTGAATCGTCGTCTGCTCACCGACCGTATCAAGAAAATGTATGGCAAGCAGTTGGCCGATGAATATATCGACAAACTGACACACCACTTTATATATAAGAACGACGAGACTTCGCTAGCCAACTACTGTGCGTCCATCACGATGTACCCTTGGCTCATCGGTGGTACAACAGCCATCGGTGGCAATTCAACAGCCCCAACCAACCTAAAATCATTCGCCGGCGGCTTCGTTAACATGGTATTTATGGTGAGCTCGATGCTGAGCGGTGCATGTGCAACACCCGAGTTCCTCATGTACATGAACTATTTCATCGGCAAGGAATACGGCAAGGACTATTGGCAGCACCCCGAACAGCAGGCCGACCTCTCACTGAAGAAGCGTACCATCGACAAGGTAATCACTGACTATTTCGAGCAAATAGTATACACGCTCAACCAACCGACTGGTGCACGCAACTATCAGGCAGTGTTCTGGAACGTTGCTTACTACGACAAGTATTATTTCCAAAGCATATTCGGCGAGTTCTACTTCCCCGATGGTTCCCAGCCCGATTGGGACGGTCTTTCTTGGCTACAGAAGCGATTCATGAAGTGGTTCAACAAGGAACGCACGAAGACCTTATTAACCTTCCCCGTGGAGACAATGGCCTTACTGACCGACGAGAACGGCGAATGCAAGGACAAAGAATGGGGCGACTTCACGGCTGAAATGTATGCCGAAGGACACTCGTTCTTCACCTATATGAGCGACAATGCCGACTCACTGAGTTCTTGCTGCCGTCTGCGCAATGAGATTACGGACAACGGATTCTCCTACACCCTTGGTGCTGGTGGCGTGTCGACAGGTTCAAAGAGTGTGCTCACCATCAATCTGAACCGCTGTATCCAGTATGCCGTTAACCACAAGATAGACTATTTGGAGTATTTGGGCGGCATCATCGACCTTTGTCACAAGGTACAGATTGCCTACAACGAGAATCTGAAGGAACTGCAGGATCACGGCATGCTACCATTGTTTGATGCTGGTTACATCAATATCAATCGCCAGTACCTCACAATCGGCATCAATGGACTTGTAGAGGCTGCTGAATTCATGGGACTGAAAATTACGCCGAACGATGACTATAAGAAGTTCGTACAGGGCATCCTCGGTCTGATCGAGAAATACAACAAGCAATACCGCACAAAGGATGTCATGTTCAACTGCGAGATGATTCCTGCCGAGAATGTGGGCGTGAAGCACGCAAAATGGGATCGTGAAGACGGTTACTTCGTGCCACGCGACTGCTATAATTCATACTTCTACGTAGTTGAGGACGACTCGCTGAGTGTAATCGATAAATTTAAGCTCCACGGCGCTCCCTACATCGAGCATCTCACGGGCGGTTCGGCTCTCCACATGAACCTTGAAGAACACCTGTCGAAAGAGCAGTACAAACAGCTGTTGAAAGTGGCTGCGCAGGAAGGTTGCAACTACTTCACGTTCAACATTCCCAACACTGTATGTAACGACTGCGGAACCATTGACAAGCGCTACCTGCACGAGTGTCCCCACTGCCACTCAAAGAATGTAGACTACATGACCCGCATCATCGGCTACCTGAAGCGCGTATCAAACTTTTCGCAGCCGCGCCAAGAAGAGGCTGCACGCCGTTACTACGCACATACAGATGCAAAATGCTAATAGCCAATTCCTAACAGCCAGCCCCGACCATGCTTAAATACGTAAACACAGGAATTGTTTTTCAGGAGATTCCCGATGAAGTAACATTGGCAATTAACATTTCGAATTGCCCATGTCGATGCCCGGGATGTCATAGTCAGTATCTTTGGGAAGACATTGGTCTTCCCTTGGATACCGACGCTATTGATGACTTCATCGTCAAGTACGGAAAAGACATCACATGTCTCGCCTTCATGGGTGGTGATGCCGACCCAAAGGGAATCAACTTATTAGCACAATATATCCACGAGGAACATCCTCAGTTCCGCGTGGCGTGGTACAGCGGACGCCTTCGTATTCCCGTTGGTGTCACGAAGACCGACTTCGACTATATCAAGATCGGTCCATACATCCGCCATCTGGGACCACTCAACAAGCCAACCACCAACCAACGGATATACCGTCAGGAGGCCAACGGCGAGTTCAAAGATATCACCCAAAGGTTCTGGAAACAACAAATGGCACAATAAGCAATCATTTCTATATTAAAACAAATGGCGCAGTAGCAAATTGCTCTGCGCCATTGTTTTATTTGAATAGAACCATACTAATATGCTTCTCGATACTTTTCCTCATCCTTGTCATCAAGCATCGACAGATACGACTGATAACGACTCTCGGCAATGTAGTGGTCTTCCAAAGCCTTCAGCACAGCACATCCTGGCTCGTGGGTGTGAGTACAGTTGGAGAAACGGCAATCTTTTGAGAAATGGAAGATTTCCTTGAAATAGCCTGTGAGTTCCTCAGGCTCGATATCGAAGGTACCGAATCCCTTGATGCCTGGCGTATCAATGAGATAACTGGTAATTGGCAGCTGGTCGTCGGAGGATGGCCGTTGACCGCTGGGTGGCAGCTCAATCATCTCCGAGAACGTAGTGGTGTGCATACCCGTGTTATGAGCATCACTAATCTCAGCTGTTCGAAGGTTGACCTCAGGCACCAGTTTATTGATGAGTGTCGACTTTCCCACGCCGCTATTTCCGCTCAGCAGTGTTATCTTCCCTTCCAACAGGGGACGCAGTTCCTCAACGCCCTCACCTGTCGAAGCCGAAATCTGTCGGCACTCATAGCCCACTGTCTCATAGAGGTTCACCATCGCCTCCTGATAACGCTGTTCGTCCTCATCGAGCAAATCACTCTTGTTAAAGATAAGGAATACAGGTACCCGATAAGCCTCAGCCGAAGCAAGGAAACGATCAATAAAGGT
>Ga0265298_10010457_pt1 | contig 10980 bp, 7 predicted proteins | sample AusTroGonzalo_MG_3_FD_193486 | JGI IMG/M metagenome (GOLD analysis project Ga0265298, IMG submission 193486) | Bovine rumen microbial communities from tropical cattle in Woodstock, Queensland, Australia - Gonzalo_01 | ecosystem: Host-associated > Mammals > Digestive system > Stomach > Rumen ...
TTAAATAATACATATAAAACCTTGATATTGGATGATGGTATGGGCGCCTCAACTCAGAATAGAATGATTCCTGCAATAAAAAAACTATTTAATAAGGTTTATGTTGCGGCTACTAACTCAACGGGGTACTTAACAACGATGCTACCGAATATTGATGAAGATGGAAATGTCTCAGGGATGTATTTCATTGTTACCGAACATCATGTAAGCGTTCCATATTTTTATAATAGAAACACTCTTACATTTACTTGTTATGACTGTGATGGAGATGACTTTAATGCAAGGGTAATTAATGATATTAAATTTGTTCTGTTAGAAGACCCAAATAGTAATAATCAATAAGAGTGAAAAATATTGTTATCATTTTGTTGTTAATCATTATTGCATCATGCAACCGCATTCTGACCAGTTCGGTTGCAACCGCCTATGATTCTCAAGGCAGCCCTACTGCAAAATGGGCATTAGGATATGATAGAAACGGCAATATAATATCGCGGCTGGACTACATTCTTGTGGATGAAACTATTGTAGAAGACCAAAAGATGGAATGTATATGCAAATTTAATGGCGGTTTAGCTGATTCTGTCAGGACATATTATAAGATGGTTAATAAAGCATGGGTGCCCGTATCGAGAGTAGTTGACAGCTATAATGAGCAGATGCAGAAAGTCCGGACAACAAGTCTAAGCTATAATGATGGTAGCTGGAATCAGGAATTTATTGTTACATGGACTTATGATTCACTCTCCAGAATCAGTTCCATTTCAAGCCGAGAATGGCAGGCCCTTTCTCATTATGATGCAGAAGGCAATGCAATACGTACAATGTCAAATCTTGAAGACGGTGAATACAAGATTCACGGTATTGTTTTTGACACGGTGGATTCAAAAGGCAATGTCATCAAAAGCGTGGTTAAAACAAAAGCCCCAGTAGGATGGAGCAACAATTCAACCACAAACAGGATATATGATGAAAAAAATCGGATGCAGACTGAAACCATCAATATTTTTGAAGACAATGTGATAATAAGTAGCGCTAAGATTGAATACGCTTATAACAAGTCCGGTCAGGCTATCAGGGAAACTACCATGCATCTTAATGATGGAAAATGGAAGGTGAGTTATCAGACCGAATGGGAATATGAAACATCCGGAAAGGTCAAGAAAAGTACTTTTACCAGAATGGGCAATGAGCAGTTGTCGGATAAGGTTATAACGGAATACGAATATGATAAAAGAGGCAACAAGACACGTGAAACCACTAAACGGGAGAGTGGTGACACAGGTAATATGTCTGTTGCCGAGATCCTTGTGATAGAGAACCACTATAATTATGTCTTGCCCTAAATTGTTGACTCGATTGTATTATGCATATTGAATATCACCAGTTTGGCTACATCCTATTAGAAAAAGAAATGTAAGCAGACCTATAGCGTTTCTCTTGTAAGTCATTGTCTTTTGAACTGCAACACTGCAACAACTGCATCAGTTTAACTGAAAAGCTGACATCGTTTTTTAGGCCTTTAAGGAGAAAAAATTTACGCTCCAGTTAGAGCGTAAAAATTCTCTAGCTAGAGCGTAAAAGTGTGCATTAATTGGAGGGACAAAGCTAATCCATTATACAAAGGATGATGAGGAGAACGGTTTGAGTTCGTTAAACGTGTCCTTAAGGTCTGTGAACAATGAAATAAACGCGATAGGCTCTATTATGCTGCCAACTAATGCAATGATGCTGATTATGAATGCCGCGGTAAGCATACCTTTGAGCTTGTAATGCTCAGGGTTGGCCTTGACTATATTGCGTCCTTTGCTGCTCTTGACGAGCGCTATCAGGGCAAACACGAATCCCAGTACGGGGATTACTGCACATTCATTGGCCACAAGAGACCATACAAAGCCGCTAATGGTATGCGGGGCTATCTCACGTGAATCTTCTCCTTCTTCAGCTTCAGGCTGTTCAGAAGAGCTCTCTTGCTCAGTCTCTGGTTCTGCAATTGGCTCTGCAACGGGTTCTATAACTGTTGCTGTATCATTGGAGAAAGGTTCCTCAACCGGAGCGGAATCGGTTTCCGGCTGATTGTTTTCATCAATATCGGAGTTAATGGCAACGCCTACCTGCGCACCGCAAAAAGGACAGAATACGGCATCTTCCTGAATTTCCTTGTGGCAATTGTAACAAAACATGATTCAAGCTATTTAAAGGTTTGTTTTTTACAAAGATAATGCAAGTTTCATTATCTTTATACCCAATAAACGAAAGTTATTATGAAAAGACTCTTTTTACTGATTGCGTTTGCTGTGTCATTCCTTTGCCAGGTTAGTGCAGATAATAAGATTTATGAGGTGAAATCACCTGATAGGAAGATATGTTTCAGTTTCAAGGTTGATGATGACCAACGGCTTTTCTATAAGGTTGCTGTGGACGGAAAAGATATTATTGACTGGTCAGGGACCGGATACTCTTTTGGTCAGGACGAGGTACCTGTTAAGGTGGCTCAAATCTATGTGAAAACTAAAAAGCCCCAGAAGCATAAGGGTGAATACCGTCCGGTTTGGGGAAAGCGCAGTGTTGTGAAGGATGTTTATAACTCTTGGGTGGCTGTCCTGAACACGGAATCAGAAAAAATGGAATGCTTTGAAGTGCGTGTCTATAATGACGGAATCGCATTCAAAAATTCATTTATAGATCTGGATGAGTCTTCTTGCTACGAGCATACTGAATTCAACTTTGCGGCCGACTACACAGCGTGGTACTACAACGGTGAGCGCCATAACATAGGTCCCGAAAAGTTGTCCGAAGCTAACGGCGAGCGTCTGCCCCTGATGACAATAAAGGCGGCCGATGACCTGTACCTTGCGTTGCATGAGGCTGAATTGGATGCCAAGGGCTGGCCAATGCGTCTGCGCTCTGAGACCGGATCTACAAGATTCAACGTGATTCCTGAAAAGAATGAGCCTTGTTCATTGTTCCCGGGTGCATGGCGTGTGCTGATGGTAGGCAAGACCCCCGGTGATCTGGTGGATTCCCATTTGATTGAGTTGCTCAATTCCGAGCCGGAGGGCGATTTCAGTTGGGTGCGTCCGGGCGTTTATCTTTGGGACTGGCGCATTGACGGGGCTGTCTGGGATGGTTACCATTATGGTATGAACTATGATTCCTGGACCCGTATGATTGACTTTGCCTCTGAGCAGGGATTCCAAGGCTTAGTGTTGGATGCCAACTGGTACGGTCCGGAGTTTGAGAAGGATTCCGATCCTACCAAGGGCGACAAGGCACGTGACGTTCAGCGTATAATTAAATACGGAAAGGACAAGGGTGTAGGTGTATGGCTCTATCTGAATGATGTGGCCGGCACCAACTATCCCATTGAGGAGACTCTGGCCCAGTATGAGGAGTGGGGCGCAAGCGGCGTAAAGTACGGCTTTATGAACGGCAACCCGCAAGAGAAGAACCGTAAGACTCAGGAGATTACGGCTCTCTGCGCCAAGCATCACTTGATGGTTGACTATCACGACTATCCTGTGCATCCGTACGGACAGATGCGCACCTGGCCCAACGCCGTAACCCGCGAGTACTGCAAGGCGCAGCTGGACGGCCGACAGATATTCCAGCCCAAAACTTTTGTGACATCGGCCTTTGTCAATATGGTGGCAGGCCCGATTGATCAGAACAACGGATTCCTGGAATTGCATCAGGGCCGCACCACACGTAAGGACAACAACCAGGAGGTGCCATCTACCGTAACAGGTGAGATTGCCCGCACGCTCATAACATGGTCCGGTGCTACTGTTATTCCGGATATTCCGGAGTATTACCGCAAATATCCGGCATTGCTGGAGTTCCTCAGCGCCGAGAAGCAGCCTTGGCAGGAGAGCATAACCCTGGCCGGCGAGATAGGCGAGTATATCGTGATGGCCCGTCAAAACAAGGATGGCGATTGGCTTATAGGCGCCGCCACAAATGAGGATGGCCGCACGCTCAGCGTTCCGCTCAGTTTCCTGTCCAAGGGAAAATATACGGCTACAGCAAGCACCGATGCCGATGACACCCATTATCGCACCAACCGCGAGACCTACAAGACTGAAGATCCTCAGGTTGTAAATAAAAATTCCGTGCTTGAACTCAAGCTTGCTCCCGGAGGCGGAGCCTGTGTACTCATAAAGAAAGACAAATGAACCTGTTCCAGCTTTTCCGCAATATCAAGCCTTTTGTAAAACCTTACAGGTGGCTTGTGATTATCACGCTGATACTCACTCTGTTGGGGTCGGCCATGCAGCAGGTCAACGCCATTGTGCTGGACCGTACGGTAGATTCCATAAACGCGCTGATAGGAACGGATTTCACCTGGAATCAGGCTGCCAGGATTCTTGTCATAATATCGGTGGTGCTGCTGGGTAAGGAGATACTGTCGGCAGGAATCACCTTTGCCCAGAACTATTACGGTGAGCGTATGCGCATATTCGTGTCAAGAGACCTGTCACAGAGTGTGATAGAGAAGGTGCTCACGTTCAGGATGGCGTTCTTTTCACAGTCCGATAACGCTACGGGTAAGATTCAGGCCCGTATAGACCAGGGCGTAAGCAGCCTGTCACGCACGGTGCAGAACTTCTTCATAGACCTGCTGCCCATGTTTACAAGCGCCCTGCTGGCATTGATACTGATGTTTGCGGCCAATGTCTATGTAGGTCTTGTGGCGCTTTGCATTGTACCCATATATTTCTGGATTACCTACAGGCAGGCACGCAGGCTTAAAGGATGGCGCCGTGAGATGCGCGGCTATCTGGAATCCAAGAGCCAGGGTATAAAGAACATAATTGATTCCATAAACGTAATCAAGTCATTCAACCGCGAGAACATAGAGGGCCGCAAGCAGCTTGACCTGCAGAACCAGGTTACCGAGAATCAGCTCAAGACCCGCCAGGTAGGCTTCTATTACAGCAGCCTTAAGAGTTTTGTAAAGCAGGTGGGTACCGTGCTTGTCATCATCCTTACCGCATATCTGGTGCTGATAGACTATCCCGGTATGTCTATAGGTAAGATCATGTATCACGTCATGCTGTTCAGTAACGTTATAGCCCCCATCACGCAGCTGCAGCGTATTTTTGACGATGTTAACGATGCCCTTATCTATGCCGAAGGCTTCTTTGATATACTGAATTCTGATTCTGAAGTGGAACCGTCCGGTACATACCGTCCGGAGAAGATAAAGGGAGAGTTCAAGCTTACGGGCGTGGACTTTACCTATCCAAACGGGAACAAGGCCCTGTTCGGAGTGGATATGACCATAGAGCCGGGCAGGATTACCGCGCTGGTAGGACTTTCGGGAGCGGGTAAGAGTACTATAGTGAACCTGCTGGACAAGTTCTACGAGCCGCAGGCCGGAACAATTACGCTCGATGGCGTTGACCTGCGTGAGTATGATACCAAGTATTTGCGTGACAATATCGGGCTGGTGCTTCAGAAGAACCATATTTTTGACGGCACCATCGAGGAGAACATATTGTACGGCAAGCCTGGAGCCACACACGATGAGGTTGTTGAGGCCGCCCGTAAGGCCTGCATATTAGACCAGATCATGGCATTGCCCCAGCAGTTCAACAACAAGGCTACGGATCTGTCGGGCGGACAGCAGCAACGCATAGCCATAGCCCGCATGTTCCTTAAGAATCCGCCGGTGATATTCCTGGATGAGCCTACCGCCAGCCTTGACGCCATAGCAACCGAGCAGATTAAGAACAGCATTGACGCTATCAAGAAAGACCGCACGGTTATAATCATATCGCACAGCATATCGCAGATTATAGACAGCGATATGGTCTATGCGTTACAGAAGGGGCGGGTGGAGCAGTCCGGCCACCCCGATGACGTTTATAAGAAAGGAGGTGTCTATAAGGATATCATAGACGCTTCGGCCCGCAGCCTGAACATAGACAAGATAGCCCGGACCATAGAAGGCAGCTGATTGTTGCGGGATTTTCTTTTTTTCACTAATTTCGCTACCCATAAAAGAATATTGACAAACAACTAAATAACATCTCGCTTATGAAAAGAACCGCTTTGATCTCATGCCTTGCTTTGGCTGCAATGATGCTGCCCGGCTGCAAGGCCCAGAATTACGAGTATCCATTCCAGAATCCCAATCTTAAAGTCGATAAGAGGGTGGACAATCTGCTTTCACTTCTTACCCCACAGGAGAAGATTGGCCTTATGATGAACGGTTCAATATCAATTGACCGTTTTGACATACCTGCCTACAACTGGTGGAATGAGGCCTGCCACGGAATCTGCTATGATGATGTTACAGTATTCCCGCAGGTGATAGCACTGGGCGCAACATTCGATGCACCCCAGCAGCTTGAGATCTACACTGCCGTATCCGATGAGGCCCGCGCCGTATGGAACACCACAAACCATCATCAGATGGGTGTGAACCAGACCAACAGCAGCATCTGGCATCAGGGACTTTCATTCTGGTGCCCTAACGTGAACATATTCCGTGATCCCCGCTGGGGACGCGGCCAGGAGACTCCGGGTGAGGATCCGTATCTGAACGCCGTTATGGGTACCCAGACCGTAAAGGGTATGCAGGGCAATGACAAGAAATACCTTAAGCTGCACTCTTGCGCCAAGCACTATGCAGTTCACAGCGGTCCGGAGCCTCTGCGCCATCAGTTCAATGTGAGCGTATCGGGACGTGACCTTTGGGAAACCTACCTGCCGGCATTCAAGAGTCTGGTACAGGAGGGTAACGTACAGGAGGTTATGTGCGCTTACCACCGTTATGAGGGTGAGCCCTGCTGCGCCAGCGACCGTCTGCTGCAGGACATATTGCGTAACAAGTGGGGATTCAAGGGTCTGGTGGTAACAGACTGCGGCGCCATTGGTGACTTCTTCAACGCCCGCCAGCACGGCACCCATAAGGATGCTGCCAGCGCATCGGCCGATGCAATCCTGTCCGGTGCCGACATTGAGTGCGGAACCAGTTATCGTGCACTTGCACAGGCAATGGAGCAGGGTCTTATCACCGAGGCCGATATCGACGTGAACGTACGCCGAATCCTCAAGGCCCGTTTTGAGCTGGGTATGTTTGATCCCGCCGAGAACCTGCCTTGGGCCAATCTGGGTCTTGATGACCTGAGCAGCCCCGCTCATACCGCTCTTGCCAGCAAGGCAGCTCATGAGGCAATCGTCCTGCTCAAGAACCAGAACAATATCCTGCCGCTGAGCAAGAACAAGAAGATTGCCGTGGTAGGTCCCAATGCCGATGACGCCCGCGTTATCCTGGGTAACTACAACGGCTATCCCACAGCAGCCAATGCCAAGACCATTCTGGACGGAATCCGCGAGGCTGTTCCCGGCGCCGAGATCATTTATGAGAAGGGTTGTGACCTGAACGCCGCTTCAATAACCACACATTATGTAGGCCAGATAAACGGCGGCAAGGGTCTGCATGCAGAGTACTACAACACTCTGGACTGGACCGGCAATGTTGTAGCCCGTGTTGACTATGACGAGCCTCTGAGTCTCAACACCACATCTCCTGCTCTGGCACGTGAGGACTGCCCCTGGGCCGAGGGTGTTAACATGACCGGTTTCTCAGCCAAGTATACGGGCAGCTTTACAGCCGATTATACCGGTGATATGGTTTACAATGTTCGCGGAAGCTCACGCTACACATTCAAGGTAAACGGCAAAACCATTGCAGAGAATGCTGGTCAGGGTGGTGGCCGTGGCGGATTCGGCGGATTTGGCGGATTCGGCCGTGGCGGTGCTCCCGCAACCACATTCAAGGTAGAGAAGGGCAAGACTTACGATATCTCAATTGAACTCAGCCAGCCCGAGGCCCGTTCGGCTTCATTCTCATTCGATATCTACAGCCGTGGTCCGGTTGATTTTGCCAAGGTAGTAGAGAAGGTTTCCAAGGCCGATGTGATTGTAATGGTAAGCGGTATCTCATCGGACATAGAGGGTGAGGGACATGACCGCTCATCAATCGAGCTCCCCGAGGTTCAGCAGCAGTTGCTTGCCGAGCTTGACGCTACCGGCAAACCCATCGTTCTGGTAAACGTATCAGGCAGTGCCATAGGTTTCGGCAATGTGGAGAGCAAGTATGACGCTCTTATCCAGGCATGGTACGGCGGTCAGGCTACCGGTCAGGCTGTGGCCGATGTACTGTTCGGTGACTACAATCCCGCAGGCCGTCTGCCGGTTACATTCTACGCATCGACAGAACAGCTGCCCGATTTCCAGGACTACTCTATGAACAACCGCACCTACCGTTACTTCAAGGGCCAGCCCCTGTACGCTTTTGGTTACGGACTGAGCTACACCACATTCAGCTACGGTGACGCCAAGACGGCAGGCAAGGCGCAGAAGATGACTCTGACCGTTCCCGTTACCAACACCGGTAAGAAAGACGGTGACGAGGTTATCCAGGTCTATGTAAAGGCTCTTGACAATGCCGACGCTCCCATCAAGTCTCTGGCAGGATTCGCCCGCGTAAACATAGCCGCCGGTCAGACACAGAACGTGACCGTTGAGCTTAACAAGGACGCGTTCAGCTTCTACGATGAGGCAACGGACGGACTTAAGTTCCGTCCCGGACGCTACCAGATAATGTATGGTGGCTCATCACTAGACAAGGATCTTAAGAGCATCGAGGTAAAGCTCTAAAATGATACAATTGGGGACAGACCCCTTTTGTACTGTTTTCAGAAATAGTACAAAAGGGGTCTGTCCCCAATTGTATCATTTTCTTTTTGAACACTGAATATGGTAGCAGATTTTTCTAAACCCTCTGGGCGGAAAAACCCTTGATGGTGTCTGCTCATGGCTACAAAACACGCCAAATACCGCCCTTATCAGGCCCGTCTCGCTGAATGATACCATCTGCCTTCAGTCTTGCAAGATGCTTTTCGATAGCTTTAGGTGTGACCCCTATGATTTCAGCGAGTTTCCGCGCAGAATAGTCGGGATGTTCCTTGAGGATCTGGATAATCCTCTTCCTACTTTTTTGCTTTTTCTCCCCACCAATCTGGATAATCTCCCCACCTTCTTCCATTGACTTGAGGAATGCTTCAATATCTGAAGACAGCGTTTTGATCATTTGTCCGGTCATGAAGTCGAGAAACGGGGAGAGGTCGTCTGACTCGCGAGTTGCAATGAGGGCGTTGATATAGTCTCCTTTATCCTCCTTTAAAACCTTTGCCGGAACCAACCCGAATTCGAATTGAATGTGGTTCATAATGAGCCTGGCCATTCTTCCATTTCCATCTGCCCATGGGTGAATGGTTACAAGGCGGTAGTGGGCCTCAAAACTGAGGTTATAACGCTCAGACATGGACATGGAACGCTCGCGTCGGGTATTGAGCCAGTCGCAGAACTCCAGCAGTTTGGCCGGCACTTTCTGATAACTCATGTATGAGCGCCCGCCAACGCCAGCCGTGACGTTGACAAGTCGGAGATCTCCGTTTACGGAAGAGAATTCGCCAAGTGCAGTCTTGTAGGTTGCCCCCGTATTTTGCATCACCAGATGAGACAAGGCTTTCAGAACATCGAGGGTAATTTCTGTATGATTCTTGGCAAGACGGATGCTCTCTTCATAGGCACGCTTCAGATCCAGGTTCATCATCTGCTCGACGATAGTCTTGCCCTTTGCGGTGATACCCTGGTCGAAGAGCAGTTGATTCTCAATCTCTGTCACCGTCGATCCCTCAATGGCGGTAGAATGAGTGATGATTGAGTACAGATAGAACTTCTCGTAGTCTATCTGCGAGTCAATACCCAATTGCTTATACCGCTCAATCAGAGCTATCAATTGATCCATTCTTGTCATGGCAGTCCTCATTTCTCAATGCAAAGATATGACTTTTCTCCCTACTTATTGCTTTTTTCTCCCCACTTTTTATGGATTTTCTTACTACTTTCTTGCCTATCGAATGATAATGAAATATTTCGGGAAAATCTAAAAGCTGATTCTACTCTGAAGTGCAACGCTTTGAAGCGTGACAGTATAACTTTACTGCCATAACAGGAAAAGCGACAGAGGATGGGATACAAGCATTTGACAAATAATAGTAGGAATAAATAATCTATTCTTATTTTAGAGTAACATTCGTGCGGATAATCAGCGCTACCTTTGCATCCAGAAACTCATCAAAAATTCAACGATATCTTTCACGAGCGTCGACAGGCGGTTCGGGGTGAGATGCAGCCTGTCTGCATAGAACGATATCTGGTGTTCTTCTCATATTGGCCGTATACACTGCACGGCCCTCCCGGACAAGCAATATCCGGCCCTCCTGGGTTCGGAAAGGTTCGTTGAGATGGCTCCGGTATTCCCCGGACCGGCTGGTATCAGGTACGAACGGAGTCCCTTCCTGCATGAGAAGAACGGGAATCTCAGGCTCCTGGGCTTTTGACTTTTTCATCGCGGTAAGTTTGTGCAAAAATAAATCAATAAGTCAAAACAGTCAAGTATCGCATGCAAAGTAGTAGAAATCATTAAGATAAAACACTACTTGATTAATGGTTGAGTTCAGCAGGATCATTAACTTTGCAATGATTTATAAGTCCCCAAACATGGAAGCCAATAGAATCAAAGGCAAAGCCCAGGGCCTTACGCTGGACAACGGCGCGGAACTCACTTACTGCGAACACGGAGAGGATTGTAAATCTTTGAAAATCAATTAGTTAAGCATCCTTGTACGGGGTCGTTAACTTATATCTAACTTTCCCGGATGACTTATTTGAGGTTTATCTTATTGGTATTCAAGTAGATGTAGAACGGATTGGCGAGACTCGCTTTCCGTGTTCTTTGGACACGTGAACGCCTATTTCGCCAGGAATTCCGAAGGGGTGAGGCCTGTGACTTTCTTGAAGATCCGGTTGAAGTGGTGCGTGTATCCGAAGCCCAGCAAATGGGCCGTTTCGCTGACATTGTGTCCGTGCATCAGGAGGCTTCTCCCCCTTTCAACCACG
>Ga0265298_10010458_pt1 | contig 10978 bp, 13 predicted proteins | sample AusTroGonzalo_MG_3_FD_193486 | JGI IMG/M metagenome (GOLD analysis project Ga0265298, IMG submission 193486) | Bovine rumen microbial communities from tropical cattle in Woodstock, Queensland, Australia - Gonzalo_01 | ecosystem: Host-associated > Mammals > Digestive system > Stomach > Rumen ...
ACGCCGGACATTCAGAGAACCCCCAGCCCTTGCGCTGTGCGGTGGTTTCCAGTCTGGATCCCGTATGTTATGTTGGTGAAGGTGGCAAATGGATGGGAGTTACCCCTGACCTGCTGACCCGTTTTGCAAATTATTTGGGGCGTCCCATAGAAATAATGCTGCAGGATCTGGGCGGTGCCCTTACAGCCGTACAGGCCGGACAGGTAGATATGGTAGGCGGCAACATCTTTATAACTGAAGAGAGAAAGACTTTCATGGATTTCACTGATCCATATTACCTGTGCCATCCGGTATTTATAGTGGTAGATCATGGCAGGCGTACAAACATCGGAATAGGCGAGCGGTTCAAGATGAACCTTATTAAGGAGAATCGCTGGAAACTGATTACAAACGGATTGTTGGAGACCATAAAGATAACAGTCCTGGCAATCCTGATAGGCACCGTTCTGGGAATAGGAGTTTGTGCAGCATTGCGCAGCCGCCGCCGTTGGATAAGTTCGGCAGCCGGTCTTTACGGCTCATTCATACAGGGCACCCCTACCCTGGTGCTGCTGCTCATAATGTTCTACGTGGTGCTTGCAAGTTCCGGTTTGAGCGCGTCGTCTGTGGCAATCATCACATTTGCATTCAGCTTTGCCTCATCGGCCGGAAATATCTTTAACTCATCCATATCCACTGTACCTGTAGGACAAACCGAGGCCGGATTGAGTTTGGGATTCACGCCTTACAAGACTTTCACCGGAATTGTACTGCCGCAGGCACTGCGCAGAGGACTGCCTCTGTATGCAGGCGAGTGCGTCAAGTTGCTGCAAAGCACATCGATAGTGGGCTATATCGCTATTCAGGACCTGACCCGTGCCAGCGACCTTATCCGTAGCCGCACGTTTGATGCACTCATTCCTCTGCTCATCATCACCATAATCTATTTTGTCCTGGCTTGGTTGATACGCAAATTGTTGAACCTCCTCTTAATCAGAAAGTAACATGATAAGCATCAGACATTTAAGCAAGACTTTCCATAATCCGGACGGCAGCGTTGTAAACGTTCTCAAGGATGTTAATTGCGATATTGACAAGGGCGAGGTAATTAGCATTATCGGCCCCTCAGGTACCGGTAAGAGCACGCTGCTCAGGGCGCTCAACATGCTGGAACCACCCACCAGCGGACAGATTCTCTTTGACGGGCAGGATGTAACAGCCAAGGGATACCGTCTGGATGCCCTGCGCCGCCGTATGGGCATGGTGTTCCAGAGTTTCAACCTGTTTGATCACATGACAGTGATTGAAAACATCATCTATGCCCCCATGCGTCTGCTCGGGATCAGTGAGGCCGATGCCCGCGCCGAGGCCATGACCCTGCTCAAGAAAGTGGGAATGTCACAAAAGGCCGATGTCTATCCATCATCACTCTCCGGCGGACAGAAGCAACGTGTGGCCATTGCCCGATCGCTTGCCATGCACCCCGAGGTTATTCTTTTTGACGAGCCCACATCGGCCCTTGATCCCACCATGGTGGGTGAGGTTCTGAGCGTAATCCGCCAGCTGGCATCCGATGGCATGACCATGCTCATAGTGACTCATGAGATGCGTTTTGCCCGTGACGTGAGCACTCGCATATTCTTTATGTACGACGGCATTATCTATGAGGACGGCAGCCCCGAACAGATATTTGAACATCCCGTGCACAGTGTGACCAAAGCCTTTGTAAACCGTATCCAGAAACTGGTTTATGAGATAGGCAATGATGAATTTGACCAGCTTGACATGCATTCCGGCATCAATGCTTTCTGCATCAAGTATAACATAGCCGACAAAGCCTCCCTGGCCATATCCATAGCCGATGAAATGATACAGAATCACATGGCATCCGTCCGTCCGCTCACCTTCAGGCTCACATACACCGAACTGACCGGTGAGACCGCCCTGGATTTCATGGTTGAAGGCCTGACTGAATCACCCTTTGCCACCGGCAAGTTCCCGGACGCCATCCGCGCTCAGGTAAAGGATATCATCCAGGAGCCCACCACCCGCGGGTTCCGTATCAAGATCCTGATTTGACGCAAAGGGGTAGTTTAAGAACGCGTCAAAATCAGCATTTTTATTTAAGTTTGCGTTATGAAACCTATAATTATTGACCTTAAGGACTATGAGCTCTCCGGAGGCGGAAAGCTCGGTGAGAGTTATATCAAGAAGGATGACCCAGATATCCTGCTCAAACTCTACTCCACCGATTTGGAGAAGATGGGGCTAGATGAGTTTGAAAAGGCCTGTAAAGTGTACAATCTGGGACTGCCCTGCCCCGAACCCGGCCAGTTGGTACGCACGGCCGATAACCGCGTAGCCATCCAGTTCAAACGCATTCACGGCAAACTCTCTTACGCACGCGCGCTGAGCATCCACCCCGAAAAAATTGAGCAGTACGCCGCCGAATTTGCCGCCATCTGCAAGAAACTCCACTCCACCACACCCCCGCCCGGACTCTTCCCCACATTCAAGGACCAGAGCAGGCAATACATCATGGAGAATCCGTTCCTGACCGATGAGGAGAGAGATGGTATGATACGTTTCATCGACACCCGGCCCGATGCCGACACCGCCCTGCACGGCGACCTGCACATAGGCAACGTGATTTTTGATGAGCAAGGCCGAAAGTACCTTATTGACCTGAGTGAATTCAGCACCGGAAGCCCCATGTTTGACCTGGGTATAATCTATCTGCAATGCTGTTTCATCCCCAATGAAGTTGAGATGGAGCTCTACCATATCACAAAGGATGTATCGGTCCCGTTCTGGAATCTTTTCATTAAAAACTACATAGGACCCGATACAGATGTTGAAGAGTTCAACAAGCAGATTCTCCCCTACGCCCTGCTACGCATACTCTGCGTAGAGAAGATGATGGGTTATCCCGTACCCCCAATCCGTCCCGCCGTCCATCAGATGATAGGTATTAATTAAATATTTTACATATGACTTTTGTTATGATCTTGCAGCTGCTCATAGTCCTGGCAGCGCTTTATGTAGGTTCACGCTACGGCAGTCTTGCACTGGGTGCCATATCGGGAATTGGTCTGGTCATTCTGGTGTTGGGATTCGGCATGAAACCGGGCAATCCGCCTACCGATGTCATTTACATAATTATCGCAGCCGTCACCTGCGCCGGAATCATGCAGGCCGCAGGCGGTATGGACTGGCTCATACAGATTGCCGAGAAACTGTTGAGAAAGCATCCTGAGCACATCACCTTCCTGGCTCCTCTGTGCACCTTCTTCCTCACGGTGCTGGTGGGAACAGGCCATGTGGTCTATACCCTGATGCCCATCATCTGCGATATATCGCTCAAAAAAGGCATACGTCCGGAGCGTCCCTGCGCAGTGGCATCGGTCGCATCCCAGGTAGGTATCACATGCTCGCCCATTGCCGCTGCGGTTGCATCGTTCGTAATAATAAGCAACAATAACGGATTTGACATAAATAACTTACAGGTAATTGCCGTCACTATTCCGGCATGTCTGTGCGGACTGATGGCTGCCGCACTCTGCTCTTACAAACGCGGCAAGGACCTGGATAAGGATCCCGTATTCCAGGAGCGCAAGGCCAACCCCAAGATGTACAAGTACATGTACGGTGAGACCGCATCCGTGCTCGACAAGGAGGTCACCAAGAGCGCCAAGATATCAGTTTACATATTCCTGGGCGCACTTCTGGTCATCACCCTTTACTCATTCTTCCAGATTATAGGCTGTGATATCCGTCCCACGGTAAACGGCAAGCCCATAGGCATGAACATCATCATCCAGATTGTGATGATATCGGCCGCCGCATTCATGATCATAATTGCCAAGGCCAATCCCCGCCAGGCAGTAATAGGCAACGTATGGCAGTCTGGCATGGTTGCCGTAATAGCCATTTACGGAATTGCATGGCTGGCCGATACATATTTCGGCAACTATCTGCCCCAGATGCAGTCCAGCCTGGAAGGTCTGGTAAGCAAATATCCATGGGCCATATCACTGGTATTCTTTGCGGTATCCGTATTGGTCAACAGCCAGGGCGCCGTTGTGGTGGCCATGCTGCCTCTGGCCTACTCGCTGGGCATTCCCGGTCCGGTGCTTCTGGGAGTGTTGCCATCGGTCTACGGTTATTTCTTCATACCCAACTATCCGTCCGATATCGCAACGGTAACCTTTGACCGCTCCGGCACCACCAGGATAGGCAAATACCTGCTCAACCACTCGTTCATGATGCCCGGACTGGTGAGCGTGATTACCAGCACCATCGTAGCCACCCTCATCACCAAACTCATATACTGATTTACTGATGGAAGATCAGCTTTACTATACAATGTTTGAGGATCGTCTTGTTAAAGAGATGCTCAAGATCTGCACCGATGCCGGGATGCTTGAGGGCATACTGCTCCGGTCCGATGACATCGACCTTAAATGGAAGGAACTAGCGCCGGAGTATATGGCCGATGGCGTTAAAGAGATTGCAGCGTACCCCACAGTATCTGTTGCCTGGGCCGGATACATAGGTCTGGCTGTAGCCTGCTGGTGGAACCGTGACTGGAACAAACTTAAAGGCCAGCCCTACAGCGTACTGCTCGGCCCCAACGGATTTGATGATATGGATGACCATATTATGAAAGACATACTGGGACTTTTGCCGGGCGGCAAGCAGGCGCAGCAGATAACCGCAGTGATGCAGAGCTGCGCCCAGACTGCCGTGACGTTTATCCGCCAGGAGCATATTGAGCCCCAGAGCAAGCGTGCCTTTTACGTCTATGCCCGCGCCGTCCAGGTTATGTTCTCCATAGGCGCCGCAATTGAACTGCACCGCCTGGGTTACGAGATGAAGAAACTCTCAAATTAAGAGCCTTTTTCTGATGGAATACAGGACCATGAATGATTACCTGAGCGGGGTGTTTCCCGGGCGGGTAATCAAGATTGCGGTAAATGCGGGACTTGGTTGCCCCAACCGTGACGGCACATTGGGCCGCGACGGATGCATATACTGCAACAACCTGTCATTCAATCCGTCGTACGCTGCAAATGATTTGTCCGGCGGCATTACCGCTCAATTGGAGAAAGGTGTAAGGTTCAACAGCCGTAAGGGTGAATGCTACGGGTATCTGGCATACTTCCAATCATACACCAACACTTACGGACCTACCGGACGGTTGATTGAGCTCTATGAGGAGGCACTGAGGTTTCCCGGAGTTAAAGGGTTGGTCATTGCCACACGTCCCGACTGCATCAAACCGGACCTGGCCGATTGGTTTGAACTGAGATTTGGACGCCTTGCGCCATCGGGGCATCCGCACCTGCTGGTTGAAATCGGCATTGAATCCACATTGGACCGCACTCTGCAACTCATAAACCGACACCACACATTCCAGTGTGCATCTGACTGCATCAACGATCTCTATCAGCGCGGAATAGATACCGGAGCACATCTGATATTAGGCCTGCCCGGCGAGACTGAGAAGGACTATATGGAACACGCCGACCGCATATCGGCCCTACCTATCAAGACGCTTAAACTGCATCAGCTTCAGGTGGTTAAAGGAACAGCACTGGCACGAATGTATGAAAAAGAACCATTTAAGCTCTTTACCGCGCAGGAGTATGCTCAGGTGGTTCGCGACTTTATCAACGCCGCACGTAAAGACCTTTATTACGACCGCTTTGTCTCCGAGACACCCCAATCCATGCTGATAGCCCCCGCCTGGGGCATCAAACCCCACTCCTTCAACAAAATGATACAATTGGGGTCAGGCCCCATTGGTATCATTTCTCAGAAATAGTACAAAAGGGGCCTGACCCCAATTGTACTAAAGCGGTTTGGAGGATGCTGCGTGGACAGCCCACGTTCAGACGCATGAATCCGCGGCCTTCGGGGCCAGGGCTGCCGTCGGGCATGACGCTACTGAATATGGTGCCATCATTCAATGCCAATCCGGCCTTTTCAACGAACAGCTCCACCAAGCGGTTTTGACTGAGTCCTAATGAGCGGCAATCCAGCCACATCAGGAATGAAGCCTGGGGTTTTAGGCATCGGATGACAGGGATATGCTCTTTCAGCCAGCAATCCACAAAGTCTATGTTCTGCTGCACATAACTGAGCATCTCGCTGCGCCACTGCGCTCCCTGCTTGTAAGCAGCCATTGTAGCTACGGCCGAGAATATATTGGGGCTGTCATGCTCGCCAGTCTTCAGGAAATGGAAGAACCTGCGGCGAAGGCTGTCATTTGGAACGATGGTGTATGATGTCACCACACCCGCTATATTGAATGTCTTGGATGGTGCCATGAATGTGATGGAGCACGATGCAGCCGCGTCCGATACCGATGCAAACGGCGTGTGGCGATGCCCCAGGAGTGCCATCTCGGCATGAATCTCATCGGACACCACTATGACGTTGTGCTTTACTGCAAGCATAGCAACGCAATCAAGAGTCTTGCGGTCCCAGCAGAGGCCTGACGGGTTCTGTGGATTGCAAAGCACCAGCATGCGGACCTTTGGATCAGACAACTGCTCATCAAGCTTGTCCAGGTCCATCTCATAACCGATAAGACGGCGGTCAGCATCCAGCGTATGCATATAGTCAATATGCCCCGGACCATCCTCATAGACAGGAACCAGCGGGTTATACAGCACTTTATGTCCCATTCCTGTCGGCACAAGGCGGAACGGATGATAGACCGGCGTCTGAATGACAACCTTCTCATCGGGTTTGAGGAAACAGTCCATTGCCAGCCAGATCCCCTTAACTATCCCGGGGATAAAACGTATATGGTCCGGATTGACTTTCCAACCATGCAGCGATTCCACCCAACCGGATATGGTACTGAAATAATCGGGCGGGATCATGGTATAACCCAGCACCGGATGCTCCAAGCGCTCCCGAAGCGCATCAACAATGAAATCGGGCGTACGGAAATCCATATCTGCCACCCATAGCGGCACAAGATTGTCACGCCCAAAGAACTCCTTAAGATTGTCATACTTGAAGCTTCCGGTCCCCCGAAGCTCCACTATCTCATCAAAATCATACATACCGCGAAGTTAGGATGTTTTCAAGTTTCATTATCCTGACGGGACGGGAGTCGCTGTGATATAGTTTGCTCAGGATGTTGGTGCGGCCGGTGTCACGGAATCCGCATTTCTCCATCACGCGGCCCGATGCGGGATTATCCACAAAGTAATCGGCCCAGATGTTGTTGTAACCTCTCCTATGGAAACAGTAGTCAATCATGGCGCGCAGGGCCTCGGTGCAAAGCCCCTTGTTCCAGTACGGCTTGCCAATCCAGTAGCCCACCTCGACATCCTGCTCACCTATCTCAATATTGCTCTCTCCATACGGATAATACCCCATACACCCTATCACGTGGCCGGTTTCCTTAAGTTCCAGCGCCCAGGTATGCCCGTTTGAAAAGTTATTCTTAATCACCATCAGGCTGTCATCGACCGTCTTATGCGGAGGCCAGCCGGCACGCTCACCCACATCAGGGTCCGATGCACACAGGAACAGATCTTCCGCATCGGACTCCCTCCATTCCCTGAACCTCAGTCTCTCTGTCTCAAAACTCTCCATCCCAAATATTTTCTCCAAAGATACAAAAACTGTACAAAAGGGGCCTGACCCCTTATGTACTGTTTTTACTCAGCCAAGAATATCTTTCAGGCCTTTCTGGTATTTGCGGGAGACGGGGAGTTTGATGTCGGGCACTGATACTGTGTCCGGCGATTCCAGTTTGGCGTACCTGCTGTTCACAAGGAAGGCCCGATGAATGCGGATGAATCCGGGGCCAAGCAACGCCTCCCATTGGGAGATTGGGGTGCGGTTGTGCAGGGCCCTACCATCGGACGCATGGACAATGACCTCAGTGTCACATGATTCTACATAGACTATCTCGCTTGGAAGCAGCGTGACTTTCTTGCGCATGGAGCAGAATGTCACGGGAGTCTCTATTTCCGGATGCTTGACGGTGAGCCATCGGTCTATAAGGGAGCCGCCTATGGCCAGGATTGACACCAATATTGATATGAATACAGGATTGGCTATTATCCCCGGAGATGGCATATAATAATGATTGTGGCTATTATCATTTCCACTCCATCCAAGACGCTGATTATGGATAAATATGTTTGTTGCGTAAATGAGCAGATATTCAAGGACCAGGATAGCCAGAACAATGTAGATGACATTAAGGATTCCTTCACTGCGTTTCTTGAATGAGACTTTTGGGAACAGATACTTGGCTGCAAGCGCACCCGGCAGGAACATTGTGCCCATAAGGATAGCCTCCGGGAAATTGTAGCCTGCACTGGAAACAACCAGCGCAGCTATCACCACCGACAGCATCCAATAGAGTATTGTAACAAGCGTTCTCATATCGCTTACGAAGATATGAAAACACTCCCGATAATCCCAGCAAAACACTGCCCAAATGCCCGACATTTGGGATTTGGGGCCGAAACATGGGATTTGACACCGGCTACGAAACCTACATTTGGGATTTGAATGTCAAAACATGGGGAGCGTTTTTGCATCGGCTGCTAACTTTGCATCAAACATTTAACAACAAACGCTATGCAACAAATCATCTTACAACTGCCAGGAGTCAATCTGGCTATTCTTACAATTCTGCTGGTGCTTATATTCTTCAGTGCCTGGAAAGCTCCCCGTTGGGTCCGCCCAATCGGCTCTATCGCATTAGGCTTCTGTGCCCTATCCTATTTATTCGGTTTATTTCTTGGACTTGAAGATATAAGTAGAGCATATGAGATAAGTCCCACTGTCATGCTTGGAGGTGTAAAGATCTGGAACTTTTTTATAGCGTACGGATTATTAATCTACTTTGTGTCACACGTAATCAGTTTCATTCAGAAGCCCGGTCATTAATAAACAATTAAAACGTAAGAGCTATGTTTATCTCAAATATCGGATTCATATTCCAATCCACCACTCCGTTTACAGCAATATCTTTTGTATTACTACTGGCAGCCATCATATTTGTTGCCGTAAAGTGTCCCGCCAAATTACATTCTTTAGGAACTGTGACAATGGTATTCGGACTTCTATGTTTCTCGTTGACATTGGTTCAGGTGTATGACGAACTGATGTTTTATTATCCTGACTGCAACTATCAGGTTTTCGCTTGGGACAAGATGATGTCGGGAGAAATAATAACCAGAGAGGATTTCTATTCAGTTGAAAGCATCTGGAAATACATATGTTCACCCGTATCCAAATGCTGTGCCATCCTATTATGGAGCACGTTTGACTACACAATCTCCCGCATCCTCTACATCATCCGCACTCCCCGCATTTAAGCCAGGAGCTCTTTGAGATCCTTCTGATATTTGCGGGAAACCGGGAGAGACTCCTCACCCACCTTGACGGTGTCCTGGCTGTACGATTCCACGTGATTGCAGTTTACCAGGAAGGCCCTGTGGATACGTACAAACGGATATCCCAGGGCCGATTCCCATTGTGATATGCCGGTCTTGTTGCGCAGCTTGCGGCCATCGGTTGTATGGATGTAGACCTCGGTGTCGCAGGACTCAATGTACAGCATCTGGCTGGGCAGCAGCGACACGCGCTTTCTCTCTGAACAGAACGTTATAGGGCTCTCCATCTCCGGATGTTTATGCGTAAACCACCGGTCTATCAGTGAGCCACCAATGGCGAGTGCTGATACTATTACCGATATAAACAATGGATTGAATACGCCAGTATCCTTAGGGAAATCGAACGGCACATTATAAGAAACACCTTGTATTAACTTGTGATTGCCTGAAGGCTGGAAGCATAACGTCCATATGAGCAGCAAGTATTCCAGAATGATGATAGCCAGAACAAGATAAATAGTATTACGTATGCCCTCTGCTCTCCTTTTAAAAGAGATCTTGGGCAACATATATTGAGCGGCAAGGGCTCCGGGTAGGAACACAAGACCCACAAACAATGCTCTTGAAACAGGGAGATTCTTAACAAGCATCATGATTATCAGTGCCACAATAATCACTGAAACTGTCCAATAGGCAATAATAACGGTTCTTTTCATAAAAAAAGGATTTCTGCTGACGAAGATAGTGAATAGAGAAACAATCTACTAAGAAAACCACTGTCAAATCCCCCTCAAAATGGTTTAAGATTCTTTCAATAGGATTTGACATCAAACAAATGTGCGGACAGGGGGATATGACATCGGAAAAAATTGGATGCACCCATTCTGACATCATATCTTTGCATCAGACCAAACACAAATGCTTTATGGAAGAAGAATTGATAGAAGAGGTAATAGAAGATTTTTCAGGACCGGGACCATTAACCATATTATTCCAGATGGTACCGCCATGGATACTGAGTGTATTCACCATCCTGCTCGTGGCAATACTGTTCTGCGGCTGGAAAGCCCCAAGATGGGTAAGGCCGTTAGGATCAATCGCACTCGCATTCTCTTTCATCCCATGTACATGGAAAATCCTGATTGCCCTGTACGATGTAAAGATGGCCGGTGCCGTATCACCGAATGCATGGTACTCATGCTTTAATATCTCATCATTCATTATAACGCTGGGTATGATGGTGTTCCTTATCTCAAGGATAATCATCGCAATCCAGTCAACCAGAAACTAAAAGGCATACATTATGTTCAGGTTTTTCTTATCCTCAATATCCACTTTCGATGCAATCGCATTCGTAATCATCATGCTGGCAACCATAGCCGCCGCATGGAAAGCCCCCTACAGGATCAGGCTGATAGGCAAACTGACCGAAGCCATATTCCTGACATCATTATCGGTCCAGGTCCTCTCATTCATAATAAGGCTTCCATGGGGAAGTGGCTCTCGCATACAAACTTATTTCTGTGATGACTTCCGGGCAATGACAGCCCTCGTCATACTGGCAGCCCTAGCCTACATAATCAACAACATCCTCTACATAATCCGCACTCCGCGCCTCTAAA
>Ga0265298_10010459_pt1 | contig 10978 bp, 8 predicted proteins | sample AusTroGonzalo_MG_3_FD_193486 | JGI IMG/M metagenome (GOLD analysis project Ga0265298, IMG submission 193486) | Bovine rumen microbial communities from tropical cattle in Woodstock, Queensland, Australia - Gonzalo_01 | ecosystem: Host-associated > Mammals > Digestive system > Stomach > Rumen ...
GCGCAACAAAGGACGTGATCGGCCTCGTACTCTCGGGCTACACCATCACGGCTTTGTTGTGCCGACCTTTTAGCGGTTACATCGTCGACTCCTTCTCGCGGAAGGCGGTGCTGATGGTCTGCTTCGGCACCTTCGCCATCTTCTTTGCAGGCTATCTCGCCGCGTCCACACTCCTGCTGTTCACTATCGTCCGCACCCTCCACGGCGGGCCCTTCGGCGCCCTCACCGTCTCCAACTCCACCGTGGCCATCGACGTGCTGCCCTCCAGCCGGCGAACCGAGGGCATCGGCTACTATGGCATGTCCAACAACCTCGCCATGGCCATCGCGCCCACCGTCGGCATCTTCATCTACAAGTTCACCGCCAGCTTCGAACTGCTCTTCTGGCTGGCTCTCGTCGTGGCCTGCCTCGGCTGGCTCGTCGATGCCACGGTCACTCTGCCCTCGAAGGAAATCATCCGCAACAAGTCGAAGCTGTCGATGGACCGTTTCTTCCTCGTCCGTGGCTGGCTCCTCGGACTGAACATGGTGGCCTTCGGATTCAGTTTCGGCGTGCTCAGCAACTACCTCGCCATCTACGGCAAGGAGGTCATGGGCATCACCGGCGGCACGGGCACCTACTTCATGCTCTGTTCCGTCGGCCTCATCCTCTCCCGTCTCCAGGGAGGCAAGGCCCTCCGCGAAGGCCGTCTCACCTTTAATGCCGGCTCCGGCATGGTCATCTCCCTCATCGGCTACACGCTCTTTATCCTCATGCCCACGCTTTATGAATTATCCATTATCAATTATCCATTATCCATTGCCATCGGCTACTACGGCTCCGCCCTCCTCATCGGCCTCGGCAACGGCCACATGTGGCCCGCCTTCCAGAACATGACCATCAACGTGGCCCGTAACAACCAGCGCGGCACCGCCAACTCCACCATCCTCATCTCCTGGGACATCGGCATGGGTCTCGGCATCCTCGTCGGAGGCGTCATCTCCGAACTCCTCGGCTACGGCGCTGCCTTCTGGACCGTCGTCCTCGTCAACGCCGCCGGTGTCGCCTGTTTCTTCCTCGCCACCAAGTCTTTCTTCCTCCAGCGCAACCTCAATCCCACCGTCAGGTAGACAACAAATAAACGAGACCCGCATCCTCTCGTGATGCGAGTCCCGTCCGTTTGTTTCCCCTCCTGAGTTAGGAGGGGTGCCCGTCAGGGCGGGGTGGTCTGAACAACCGCTTTTCTCACGGCTTAACCATTACCACTGCCACCGTTGTTGTCAGCCTCTGGCGCGAGCACGTAGCTGATCGGCGTCTTGTTCTGGAAGCGCTTCTGCTTCCCGCCTACGGTGCGGATGACGCTCTGCACCACGTAGCCCCACTCGAAGACGCACTCCTTCTTCAGCGCACGCGAGGTGAGCTGCTCACCCTTGGTGTTCTCGGGCGTGAAGTTGATGCGGATGCCGTTGATCATCGCGTCGGCACCACCGGCCACGGCCGTCTCGATGTCGTTCTTGCCGTTGCCCTGACCATCGACAGAGGGAGAGAACGTGCCGAAGCCGTCGAGCTTTACGGGCTGGCCCTCGCGTACCAGGTGAATAAGACACTTCACCATCTCTCCGAGCACCAGGTTACACATCTCCTCAGAGGAGATCTTGCCGTGCTCCGTCATGTGCTTTGCCAGTCCCTTCAGGTTCAAGGGTTCCTTGGCGTCGACCTCGGCGAACCACTTGCCGAAGGCCGTTGAGTCATCATTCGTGTTCTGACGAAGGTTGATGACCATTGGAATGTTTGATCTTGCCATACTGTTTTAATTTTTTATGGTATTAAATTATTATGCCAGCGTCTGCTCGGGCCCTCTGGCTACCCCTTTTTTGATTATGCTACAAAGGTACTACTTTTTTCTGAATTGTGCAAATATTTTGCCAATTAATATTGTTAAATATTATCAACAAAATCTCACAAGAGGTCAGACCCTTTGTGAGGTAGTATAGTACCCGATCCGGACATAGTGACGTGGTGCAGCGAAGGGGGTCCAAGAGATATGGAGCCAGCCGTTTCCCGTCAGGAGTTGGTCGGTATATTCCCAAGACTTGAAGAAATTGACCAAATGCTGGAACAGAGCTGGATCTTTCGGGCGGATGTCGGCTGCCTGACCAAAAAGGTGCTGGGAGTTCTTGACGCCACCCACCTGGCGATTGACAGCCTCATTCCGATAGCCCGAGTTGATGATGATGGGTCCAACGATCAATCGCGCCGGTTCCAGCAGATGATGACAGCCATAGGTCAGATTTACAACATCCTGCATCGAGGGGATGTTCTCTGGATATTTCCCCAGGTTGAGAAACTCGTTCAGTTTAAAATGAGGCGATAGCCTTACGTCATTGATATTCTCTTTCATTATTCTCTTTATTATTAACTCACACAGATTTCACAGATCTCACAGATTTTTTATCACCTTTGGTGATTGTTTTACACAAGAGACGCTAGCGTCAATGGCCAGCGGCCATATCTGTGAGATCTGTGAAATCTGTGTGACATTTTTATTGTTTCTTAATGATTCTGATGTACTGATCCAGTCCGAAGATCGAGCCTGCAAGCAGGAATGACTGCGCCACATAATAGAGCAGCCCGCCAGCCACATCGTCAATCTCAACGACTTGATACGCTACCAGCGCGATACTGCTCACGATGAGCAATACCGCACAGGCGTACTGAGAGATTTTGAAGCCTTTGCTTTCCATGGCGTTCATTAATGTTCAATGTTCAATCTTTTACATCACGGCTCCACCGGCAGCACCCAGGATAAGGGTGATGATGTAACTGATCACCTGAAGGATCGTTCTAACTGTTTTACTCATAACTTTAGTGTTTTAAATGGTGAATAATCAGGGTTATTATCGTGGCCGAAACCACCTCTCTATCTGCTTACAAAGTTACAAAAAAAATCTGAATTATGCAAATGTTTCGACAGTTATTTTCAAATAAAAATCACATAAAAGCAACGGGGATGATTCCCCCGTTGCACTAAAAACCTAATTCCGGTTCTTCTGGTGTCTTCATGGTATTCAGGGATTCTGCAGCATTGACAGACATGATGTAATAATAGGATTTCTGCCGACCGCTCTCATCTCGTTTCAACCATCGCTCGCCGTCCTTGGACTTGCCAGTGACGGAACCCGGATTCAGACATCGGATGTGCTCCGCCAGCAAGCAGTAGTCCCTCAGGTGCTGCGTCATACGTTTCGGTGCCCAGCTGTAGCGCGTCTCGTTGTTAAACAGACTCAGCATATCCTCGGCCTTGATCTCACGGTCCAGATTGCCACTGTCAGGAGCCAGATAGTCATCAGCCCACTGCTTGAAGTCCTTGCCCACGGCGGCCATCTGTTCGCGTCGCTCAATGCGGCTCATCGGCGGCATGATCTTCCTCTCAGACTCCGGCAGTGAGAGATAGAACTGCACGCACTGGAGCATGAACGCAATATCTGCCTGCCACAGATCCTCTGGATACTCCGTGCCCATCAGATTCTGACCGAAGTCGTCACGGATGGTACGGGTCTCACGATAGTCGTTCAATGGGGTTTTGACATGGTAGAAGTCGCTGAACACCTGCGGCCATATACGCCCCTCCGTACTGGGGTCATGACGTTTCAGCACATAGTTGGTGCCAAAGGCGAACTTCGGACTTTGTGCGAACGGTATCAGGAACGGATGGTTACCCTTCTCCTCGGCGCGGAAGTCACCCGTGATCTTCGCAAAGAAAGCATCATAGTTCAGTTTCTTGTGACACTCATCGACGATGATCAGGTCGGTGTCGGCTGTGACACCGTCGTAAAGGAAACGGTTCTCGACCACATTGGCAGTACGTGCTTCGATGGGGAATGTGTTGAGCAGGGTGCCGACAGCCTTCAGATAGAACGATTTTCCCGAGCGTCCATTACAATCATCCTCTGTCTCGCTCAACGTACTGTCCTGACAGAATGTGGCCCAGGAAGACGATTCTGATTTATAACTATGAAGCAGATAGCCAATATTGGCCAGTTTGCTGGCCAGGCAAAGATGCTCTTCGTATAGTTCTTCCTCGCTCAGTTCCTGTCCGAACTCATCCTTCTTCCTCCAGAAGAGCCGTGACGTATTGGCCACAAAACGGAGCAGCAGGCTTTTGGGCAGTTCTTCCATGAGCGTTACACAGTAGCGCCCGTCCTCGTCTTTCTCCACTTGGAACATCTGGGGCATCTTACGGTAGTCATGATCGACGATGCTGTCAGTCCAGACATGATGCTTTGTTTCGTCGGAATACTGGTGAGGGATAATGTCTTTCGCCGTCACCTCCACCCAGCGATTACGGAAATGGAAATACTGCGATGTGGCAGTACCTTTGCTGAAGTCAAGACCGTCGAGCATTCTGAGCGTGGTAGCATGGTTCGTCGGCAGGTCACGGCTGCGCAGTATCTTATCCTGCAAGGTCTTGGGCAGTCCCTGTTGTTCCGCCCATTGCTTGATGAAATTGACGATATCCTTGGCCATCACCGGTCTCACTTTGATGCCGTCGATATGCACATACGCCGGTTCCTTGTGGTTATCATCCCGGATGGTGAAGTACCCGTTGAGTTCCAGGAAATAGTCAAGTGAGCTTTTTGAGATGGTATATTCCACCTGACCCTGCTTGTTGATGTGCGACGTCCAAAAGCGCGCGCACTTGGCACGGCCTATCAGTTGCTGCATCGCCTTGCGGTCAGGATGCAGGCGCAGGTAGTCCCTCAGGTCCTTGCAGCGCCTACCTCGGTTATCGTGGATGCCGTGCATGTCGTCTTCCGACATCCAGCTCGTATAGATGGTGGGGATGCTCAGTGCCAGCCTGACACCGACCTTGATGCCCGTGTCGTCGATGTCGGGGATGTTGACCAGGCGATGAGTGTATTTCATCAGCACCAGATAGTCTTTCTCCGACAGCCCCTTCGTCTCACTGTCGAGCCACACGGGCTGGAAGCCCATGCTCAGGGCATTGACGGCATCACTACCGCCAGAGACGAGCACCACGACGTCGAGCTTCTCCTCGCCATGTTCATTGAACTTCTTGCGCAGGGCAGACAGACCGTAGATGTAATTGCCGTCTTTCGGTTTGTTGCCGATGATCAGGAAACGGTGCCTTTTGTCGAAGTTCAAAGGCTCATACACTTTCGTGAATGACTGTGTGTTTCCCTGATAGTCTGTGTAGTCACATTGCTGAGCGAATATCGGATAGCTCGCCGTGGCCTTGCGGATGGTGGCCTTGCCGTCCTTAACGGTCTTCACGGATGCCGCCGCTTTCCAACCCAATTCCTCCAGATGGGCTGCCTTCACGTGAGTACCCCACACCGTCAAGTCGTTACCTCCGAAGCTGTCGAGCAGAACCACCTGGGCCGTCTCTCCTGCCTGAGCATCGCGCTGTTCAATGTCCGGCTTGTTGACTCCCGAACGGAGTTCCTCCTGGACACCGAACTTCTCTGCCAGTTCTTCCACGGCGATGCGGAACTTGTCCTGTCCGTAGCCGCGTTCCCACATAAAGAGATCAATGGGAGAGAAATAGCCTCCATTGTCGCCCATGCCGTAATCTTTCACGTGCCAACAGTCGCTGCCGTCCTTCGGAGGATAGACATAGGCCGAGGGCGTCTTTTCATTGGAACGGAGTTTGAAAGCCTTCTTCTGGTTAATCACGGTATCGGTGATCGCCGGACAAATGTCGGTGATGATGTCAAGTCCGCCGTTCGAGGCGTCATAGACTTTGGATAGAAGATCTTTTGTAATCATATCTTTGCTGCTTTTAATTTGTTATTTCTGTTGCAAAGGTACGGTTTTTTTGTGAGACCAGCAAGCTTTATCATACGTTTTGGTTTACAGGTAACTTATTGAAATATAGAAGTTTACGACAAAGATTATATGGTAAATTTGACGATCTGGCATAACGATTTGACAGACCTTGAAAAGCATTTTTTACAACATGCCAAAGCTTTGTCAAATTATCCACCAAACATTTGACAAGAACGGTTCAGGCAAGTATCAAAATTTGATGGACCCCGAAAGAGTCCATCAAATCAGCCGTCAAAAAAAATATCTTTCCGTCAAAAAAAGGGAGGCGTATAGACCTGTGCCGTAAACCATACGTCATGCCACTTTTGCCTCCTCCTGACTATCCTGAGGCAGATGGTCTGCAAAAGCTTTCACCATGTCCTGATGTGTCATCTGATCATAGCAGAAAGCGCGCTCACGACAGACGGCCTGCCACGAAGGGAACTCGTAGCAACCCTTGTAGATCGTCTGCATGTAGGTATAGAATCGCTTTTCCTTTTCCTCGTTGACCACATTCCCGTTTTCATCGACGCTGCTCACACCGCTCCACTTGATGAAGTACACCATCTCGCGGGAGTCGAACTTGCCAGCCTTGCCCTCGGTCTTTGTCTTTCTGGTTAGGAGACCTAACGTGTCGAGCTTACTGATGATGTCGATGACCTCCTTTCCCTTCGCATGGTCGTGCGCCCAGAGATTGGATGCCGTCGGATCCAGACCGTCCTCGCCACCGGCAATCACTCTGCGGATATAACCCTCCCTGCGCAGCCACTCCTTGTCGTGGGCGTGATAGTCTTCTGCCAGCCACTCGCTCATCGGGCGCGCATGCTTACGGCGCTCCTCAAGTTCCTCCTTACTGACAAGCTGAGCGTTTTTAAACGTAGCATTGACTTCGTTGACACTACGGAGCACATCTTCGCAACTCTGCTCAAAAATCTTCTTCAGCCGTTCGTAGTCGCCCTTCACCTCCTGCTCCTTGCGGATCATGTCCTTGCAGACAGCCATCGTCGTCACCAGATGGTAGAAAAAAGTGGCCATCTCATGCAACAGCGTTTTGACGCACTCCTCGTAGGGTTCGGAGCCGAAGAAGTCGCTATGGTATAGGCGCTGCGTCAACTTAGTGTAATCTAACGTCGGGACTACGTTGTTGCGATGGTTCAGCTTGCGACGAACGACGGGACAGAACTGTCTGAAGAGCTTCATGCTGCCGGTGATGGTCCGGCCGATCTTCTTGACCAGTTGGAGAGCTATTTCAAAACACTTGTTATTGTCGGTGGCATATTGCTCGATGAAACTCTCAGAGAACTCCACCAGTTCGCTCGACTCTAGGTTGAGCCTGTTCTGGTACATCCTCACCAGGCTCAGCACCTTCTCCACCTTGCGCAGATTGAACTTGCAAGCAATGATAGCCTCCATGGCATTCTCTATTTCGAATTTCTTGGCTCCCACATATATCATATTGAGACCCGTCTCGTCTCGCTGGACTATTGTTGTATACAACATAATATTTCAGTTTTTAATTTTCATAAATAATGTACACGTACATAATATATTTTGCTTATAGCAAAAACTGTGCCAAGATGGTATGATACCATCGCATGGCTTCATACTTTCTTGTTGTGACACTTTGTCTGTGACACATGGTTCAGGATCTCCCCCCTACTAATCACATTATTTTCTTATCACAACTGATTTCTAACTTATCAAAGTGTAAAAGTGTAACAAGGCGGTGAAAAGGAATAATAAGGCACTGATTTACAGATGCATAGCAAGGCGATTATCCCTGTGACACATCTGTGACACTTCCGTGACGCATATAATGTGTAACAGCTTATTGGCAAAGAGTTATGTTAATATCATGCCAAAATAAATTGCTAATTTACTTTACAATTTTAAGATGCTGAATTTAAGCAAAGACTTTACCCAAACTAAACTATGACTTTAGTCAGTCTAAAGTGGGACTTTAGTTAGGGTAAACTCCGACTTTACCCAGTCTAAAGTCCGAGACTCCATTTTAGGGCGTTTTTGGGCGGTTTTTGTAAAATTTGTGATTCGTGAAATTAGTTTACAAAGTATAGCCATGGGGACAGGCATAGCCATGGGGACAGGCACCTGGGGCATGCAGGATAAGCTCTTGGGGGAATGACTATCTGGGCTTGGCTGACCTTCGTGTATGCATGACAGAGTCCGTCATACGCAGGTACACGCTCACAGAACTCACAGCATGGGTTGACATGCCGATGCCAGAAAGGTATGGATGCATCGACATTGACGAAAGACGCGTGATACCCGATGTCGAGATAAGAGACGCTGTCATCAACGCATGTGGTCTGCGCAGCATCTCTGATTTCCAGCTTCTGACGTTAGAAAGAAGAAAAAGTGTTATTCAAGAGGTTATGCGTTCGCTCGATGTCAGGCCAAGACAACTCTCCAGAGTTACGGGCATGAATTACGAGACCATCAGAAATATAGCAAAAAAATTGCCATGAAAACAGGCACCCATACCCAGGTGCCTGTCCCCATGACTAAGTAAGTGCACAACGGGGTCGGTTCCGCTGTGCACTTGTGTTCTTGCTCTTACGGGGCAACCGGGGTCAGCGTCCAGGTATCGGCATTATATGTAGTTTGGGAAATGGTAAGACTCAATCCACCGTATGTACTGCCGCTGGTAGGCGTTGTTGTCCAGCTCGAACCGTTGTACATCGTCTGGTTGCCAAACTTCACCGTTCCGCAGGCGCCTTCACGACCCCGACCAATACAGTCAAATGTGGTAGCAAGGTAGCCACTTCTGTCACCCTTTGTAGCAGTCACACGGGTAACGGTGTTGGCGATGGTGATATCGCCACAATCGCCATCAAAGCCACCTCCGATGCCGGGAGCCCACTTGCCACCCGTAGCCGTGATGGTTCCACCGGTGATGGTAATCGTTCCACATGTAGAGGGGTTCGACGATCCAGGATTGCTCGAACCACCACAACCGATACCGGCGGCACGTTCACTGCCCGCCGTGGCGTTGATGACGCCGCCAGCGATGACAATGTTACCACAAGAACGATAAATATCTTTACTTTCGGATGCGGCACCTATGCCAGCACCTGCAACGGATCCGCGTCCTCTGGCGTTGAGAATACCAGTGCCAAGGGTTTCTCCCTGAATAGTCAGGGTCTCTCCTTGAGGAACGTAGATGCCAGGATAACCATTATTGAGTGCCCACACAGAGTTCGTCGTGCCGTCTTTCAGGATAATGGTGGCGGTGCCAAGACAGGTGATGCCGGCGTAGTTGCCAGATGACAATGTGGTATTTGTATTGATGTCCACATCGGCGAGTGTCACCGTAGCACCGTCGGCAATGGAAATCTTCACGGTTTTCCCAAGCGTGCCGGTAAGGGTTTCGCCGTCATTGGCAGTATAGTTTGAATTGATTGTTGAGAGGTTGGTCACAACTGGGACAGCCCTCGTGATGTTATAAATCTTGCCTGCTGTGAGTGTTTTACTGCCGCTGGCGAGGGTGATGGCATTGCCAGCCACGGACAGGGAGAATTCATTTAAATCAGAACTACCTTCTAAACCCATGGCAAATGTAGCATTGCCGGAACCATCTGTGGTCACTTCTCCTTCAATATCGGGTGTCCAATCATCATCATCTGATAATGCAGCCGTAACATTCGTGCTGGGCGTCAGCCCTGTGATGGTGAAGTTAAGAATGGCATTCTGAGGCTCCAGGGCAAAGCCTGTGCCGATGGTATATTCTCCATGCTCAAAGCTTAACTGCTCTACGCCTGCTGCCTTCGAAGTGGCAAATGATTTCCAAGGAGATTCTGCAAGTTGAGCTTGATATCCATCATCCGAAATTGTAAGATAGCCAGTGCTCTCGTAGCCGGCAGGCAGCAGGGTGGCATAGTTACCATCTAGAAGGTCATCGATGGTGCCCTCATACGGACTCTCGGTATAAATCGTGCCGCTGAATGTTCCGCCAGACTGCCATGTCAGCGTGCCGGCAAAACGGTCAGCTTCTACATGGGACCCCTCCACAAACAGCTTGTCGCCTTTGCTGAAGGAGAGCTTCTTAGTGCCGTCGTTATACGTGGCGCGGGTGGCGCCATCATCCTGACGGGTTACGTTGACGGTTACGGGCAGAGCGTAGCCCTTATTGGTAATGTTCGATGTGTTGGCAACATCGTCGTCGTTGCTGCAAGCAGTGGTCAGCAGCATGGTTGGCATCAGCATGGTCATTGCCAGCGTCTTGAAGATATTCTTTGTTTTCATTGTTCTTCTTCTGTTTTTGTTGTTAATACTCGGATCGTTGCTGGGGCATCAGACATCCTCCTCCGAAAACGTTCCATCCATTGTGGCGGTAGTAGTGTCGCTGCCAACCAGCAGTCGCGGCTTTCGTCTCAACGGGACTACCTTCATCGAGGGCTTCTCATACATTTTCTTTGTTGTCATAAGCAGAATATTTATTAAGTTAATAATGTGCTGGAAATTATTTCTGGCGACAAAGATACAAAGATCCCCGTTAATTTCAAAAATAAAAAAATAAAGAAAAGTTAAACGGGTGACTTTTTTTTGATGGCAGCCATGGGGATGGCAGCCATGGGGACAGGCACCTGGGGCATTTAGTTCTTGGGGGAATGACTACCTGGGCTTGTGTGACCTTCATGTGTGCATGACAGAGTCCGTCATACGCAGGTACACGCTCGCAGAACTCGCAGCATGGGTTGACATGCCTTTGTCAGAAAGGTATGGATGCATCGACATTGACGAAAGACGTGTGATATCCGATATCGAGATAAGAGACGCTGTCATCAACGCATGCGGTCTGCGCAGCATCTCTGATTTCCAGCTTCTGACATTAGAAAGAAGAAAAAGTGTTATTCAAGAGGTAATGCGTTCGCTCGATGTCAGGCCAAGACAACTCTCAAGAGTTACTGGCATGAATTACGAGACCATCAGGAATATAGCAAAAAAATTGCCATGAAAACAGGCACCCATACCCAGGTGCCTGTCCCCATGACTATCCAACTGCGCCTATTACAGTACTATGCCTGTCCCAATGACTAGCTTGACTGGCCTACTTTCTCTTTTTTACTTTATCACAAGACGGATACCTACGTTTTCGAAAAGCTCATCTACATTATCCGGGAAGCTGAGATTTAGCTCACACCAATCATTT
>Ga0265298_10010460_pt1 | contig 10978 bp, 10 predicted proteins | sample AusTroGonzalo_MG_3_FD_193486 | JGI IMG/M metagenome (GOLD analysis project Ga0265298, IMG submission 193486) | Bovine rumen microbial communities from tropical cattle in Woodstock, Queensland, Australia - Gonzalo_01 | ecosystem: Host-associated > Mammals > Digestive system > Stomach > Rumen ...
GAAGTGCGGTACTTCTGCCTGCAGGCGTACCAGCTCTCGCGCAGCACACCGAAGTACCGCACTTCACGGTAGGCCACCGGTTCGGGCGTCAGCCCTTGCATCTGCAGGGCGTATTCGTAACTCCGTCTGGCCTTGCTTTTTCCGAACATGCCGTACCAAATGCCGCGCAGTATATTGGGCGTCTTGAACTGCTTGACCACCACGCCCTCTGTCAGGCGCAGTGTGTTGCGCCGGTTGTCAATGATTTCGCCTTCCGTCCACCGGTCGAAGTCCCCGACTTGCTTCACCGTGCGGAAACGGTTCAGGAACCGGCTCCACGAGCGGTGGTAATGCAGCGGACCGCCAAGGTATTTCTCCATATACGCCGGATGTCGGCGGTTGATGGCATCCACGATGGCTCTCTTCTGTGCTTTCGCTTTGCTGCGGCGCGAATCCTTCACCACACGGTAATACAGACCCGTCTCGTTCAGCCGCACGTACTCTCCGCCCAACTCCATCAAACTGAGCCAGAACGACCAGTCCTCCCGGTATATCTCTTCTTCGCAGAACCCTCCCGCACGCTCCCAGTCCGCTTTGCGGAAAAGCGAGGAGATATGAATCATGTTGCGCTGCGCCAGCCGTTCCGGCGTGTACTCCGGCAGCCGCCATTCGCCCTGCCGGTCGCCGAAGAACTGCGCTTTGCAGCCCACCACCCGCACGTTCTCACCCATCGCTTCGATAGCGTGTTCGATATACGCCGGACTGATCTTGTCATCCGCATCCACCGGCAGGATAAATTCCCCTTTGCATGCCCGGATGGCGTTGTTGCGCGCGGCGCTGACGCCGGCGTTCGCCTGATGCAGCACCTGCAGTTCCGGATGGGTTTGCGCAACCGCCTGTGCCACACTGAGGCTTCCGTCCGTGCTGCCGTCGTCCATCACCACCACTTCGAGCGGACGGTAGGTGGACGCTAAAATGCTCTCCAGCGCTTCGCCGATATACGGCGCGGCGTTGTACAGGGGCACTATGACGGAGACAAGCGCTTTCATATACGGTCAAGGCGCTGCGTCAGTTTGCGCCAGTAATACAAAATCGGGTTTGTGTATTTGAGCCTTTTCCACGGACGGCTGGAGTGGGGTTTGTGCAGCACCGGGTTGCTTACCTGCAGGATGTTCTCAAACCCCATTTGGACGGACATATGACTGATATGCACGTCATACCAGTTCTTGGTCGGGTCCAGTTGCTCAAAGTCATAGGCGCGCAGGAAGGTGTCGGTCAGCAGCGTGCAGCAGAACGAGAACCGTTTGCGGCAGACGCCGTCTTCATGAATCCCCTTCGCATATTCGTAAGGGAAGTTGATCCGCCCTTGTTCGTCTGTCGTCACCGCCGCCACCATGCCGGTCTGCGGCGTTACGGCTTCTGCCATGCGGGCTATCGTGTCAGGACGTACCACCACGTCGCTCTCGACAATGACCAGATGGCGGTTGCCTTTCAGCGCTTCACGCTGTGCGTGGATAAGCACCCAGCGGTAGTTGGGCGAAGGGTGGTCGGTATGCTTACGCAGATGCACGACCTCTATGCCCGTCTCCGCAGCCAGCGCATCCAACCGGGCGGCATTCTCCGGAGCGGAGTTGTCGTCATACACGGTCAAGGTGTGTCCGCCTGCCCTTATGGCGCGGACAGCCTGCTCGGCGGTCTCAAGCGAGTCCTTCACAGGCATGATGATATGTACCATTTTGTCATGTACCATTTTGTCATGTACCATTTACCAACGACTAACTACCAACGACAAACAATCCCGCGTTTGCAGACGGTTATCTGGGCACCGAACTGATTGCCCCACTGTGTACCGAAATCCGCTCCCATACGCACACCGAAGTCCAGTCCCCATGCCTGAGGCACGTGTTTGTACACCTCTAACAGCAGGGCGGTGTTCGTGCTCTGCGCCTGACGGACGCGGTTGTTATTGCCGTAATACCGTGCGTAACTCGCCTTGAAACGGTACCGGAAGCCATAGATATCCCCGCGCACGCCGAAATGGTGCACGCGCGCACGGCTGTTGAGCGTGTAGAGCGTTCCGTCCGTGTTGTACAGCGGCGACAGCAGATGCGGATTCCCCATCGAGCGGTAGAAATAGTTCCAGCCGTTTTTGAAGACGCTGTTGGTGTAATAGCTGTCGTTGCCTGCATAGCACAGTCCGTCGCGGTCATGCCACGGCCCCGACTGGTCGGTGGTGTTGAGAAACTCGTATGTCGCGCCCTGTATGAACGGCCAGCGGCTCTGCTTGAATCCGATACCCCATAGACCGTCCGCTATGTTCTGTCCGTTGCCGATAATGGCGAAGTTGTCTTCAAAGAAATTCTGCCAGTAGGCGTACACTTCAAACCCTTTCCCCTTGCCGGTCAGCATCAGCTGCTGGCTGCCCACGTGGTTTCCCTGCGCGTTAAGCAGGTCGTTGGTCATCACCCCTCCGGCACGTGCCATGAGCACGTTGAGCAGCGAGCGCAAGTCGTTGCCTATGTCGCCGAATACGGGACTGATGCCTCCCCATTGGGCGGCGTGGTGGAATTCATAACTGATGTTCACCGGCAGTCTGCCTCCGAGACGGGCTGCCGCGAACTTATGGTGGATATAACTGCCTCGCATGTAGATGTTGTCCGCCTGCCATGCATGTGTCAGACCGCCTTTGATCTCAAGATAGCCGTATAGCCCCGGGAAGGGTACGTAACGGTCGATGCCCACGGTAATGCGGGGCAGCGGCTGACTATTGCCGGAGAAGACCATGCTTCCCATAGTCAGCGCTGTGTCCTGCGTCTCATAGATCATGGGGGCGATGCCCGCGGTGAAATCAAAGAGGAAAAGGCGCACGTGGGCGTACGCGAGGTTGAAATAACCGGTCACGGCCTTCTGCTGTATATCCCACGGACTGCCCGCTATGGGGGACTGTGCCCTGCCGGTCAGTTGCACCGCTCCGTCATAGTCCCACCAGCGTTCGGGGTGCACGGCGTTTTTGTAGATGCCTGCGGTCAGATTGCCGCTGAACGGACTGCTGCTCACATCGCCGTTGAGGTTGCTCTGCAGCAGGAAGGGTGCGTAGGTGCCGCTCGAGGCGAGGGCGCTCACTCCGGCGAGGTAGTGCAGGCTGTCTCCGCCCGCGGACACATCGTCGCGCAGGTTAGTCGGCCACCAGTCCCAACTCAGGTCACGCGCACCGGCTACGGCGGCGCACAACAGGGCTGCTATGAGTAAAATCCTATTCTTCAAACCAGTAGATTGCGGGGATTATTTTTTCGTCCGGACCTTCACCCGGACCGATGAATACTTTGTTGCCTATGGTAAAACTGCAGTGGTTATAGATGCCTTGCGGCAGTATGGCAGCCAGCAGCCATGTGTCCGTCTGCGGATCATACCGGCGGATGTCCTGCAGCACATCGCCGGTGGTGTTCACGCCGCCGTAGTGCAGTCCGCCGCTGAGGTAAATATAGTCTGCTGTGGCGGTGCAGGAGGCCAGTGTTCGTGTCTTACCCGGCACAGGCGTCTGTTCCTCCCAATGGGTGCCGTCCACTAATTCGCCCCACCAGTTCAGACTATGGCGGTAATAACCCGAGCCCATGAAATGGCGCTCACGGCAGGTGCAGCCTGTGCCGCCGAACGAACGTGGCGGGAAGTCGAACATGCCGGCATGCACGTCTATCGAGTCCCAGCGGTCCGCTGCCACGTCGTAGCGGAACATGTCACGGGTGTATTTTTCGTAGAAGCCGTACCCTGCGTAGATGGCTCCCTGCGCGGTAAAGCACACGGCTCTGTCCGTGCAGGAATTGGGGTAGTCGGCCAGTCTTCTCCAAGTATCGGTCGCGGGGGTGTATTCCCACCAGTCCCGCATATAACTGTCTGTGTTCTGATACCCGCCGTTGAAACCCATCCCCACATAGACCTTGCCGTCCAGTGTGCATGCCGTCGCATTGACACGCGGGGCGAGAGGCGTCTCGCCCATGGAGGTCCAGCTGTTCGTTTCGGGGCTGTACCGCCATAGGTCGTTGAGCGCCTGCTGCAACGAGTCGCGTCCCGCAAACACATAGGCCTCTCCGTCTGCCACAAACGCTGTGGCACACGCACGACCGGACGGGATAGGCGCGCCTGCATGAAGCGTCAGTTCCGTCTGCGGCTGCTCACTGCAGCCTGCCCACAACAGGCAGCAAATAATATAGATTACGGCTCTCTTCACTTTTCACTTTTCAACTTGCAACTCGTTCTCCACCATCCGGCGGATGTATTGCTGTATATACGCTTTCAGATAGTCCTCCATCGGCGCGATGCGTTCGGGCGCAATCGAATCGATGAGATTGGTATGCAGGCACCGGTCGTTGTGGAAATCAAAGACTGCCACACTCTTCTCGCCGTCGAACTGCAGCAGCAGGCTGTCCGAGAAAATCTGGTACAACGGCGCGTTGTAGCACACGGCGTACGGATGGGTCTTGCAGCGCGTCAGCGTGTTCTCGCCGAAGGCGAAATAAGGCTCGTCGTACCCTAAGTAGTCCAGTACCGACGGCATGATGTCCGTCTGGCTGACCACCTCCGCACGCTGCTCCGCCGGCATGAGCGGGTGGAAGAACGCCACCGGCACCTGGTACAGACCGCGTGAGTTCGTGTATTCCGGCATCGTCAGCTCGTTCGTATGGTCCGCCGTCAGCACAAACAGGGTGTGCTCGTACCACGGCTCTTTCTGTGCCGTCTCGAAGAAACGCCGCAACGCGTGGTCGGCGTAACCGATCGTCTCATGTATCGGGTGCGGACCCTCGGGGAATGTGTCTTCATACTGCACGGGAACGCGGAAGGGATGGTGACTGGACGCCGTGAAGACGGCTGTCATGAAAGGTTCAGGCAACTCGCTCATCGTCTGCGCGTAGTACTGCAGGAACGGTTCGTCCCATATGGCCCATGTGCCGTCAAAATCCCGTTTGTGACCGTATTCGTCCATTCCGTAGTATTGTTGGAAGGAGGCACTGCGGGCGTACGCCTGGAAGCCCATGCTCCCGTTCGGCGCACCGTGGAAGAAGGCGGTGGTATAGCCTTTCCTGTTCAGGCGCTCCGCGATGGACGAGACGGCGTTAGTCGAGTAGGGCGTGACGATATAAGGCTCTATGAGCATAGGGATGGACGACAGCACGGACGGCATCGCGTCGATGCTCTTGCGGCCTGACGCGTAGGACTGACTGAAGGTGACACTCTGCGCCAGCAGCGAATCCAGGAACGGGGTATAGCCTTTGTATTCAGGGATGTCGCGGTTGTAGAAACCGATGTACTCCATGCTGAACGACTCCAGAATAAGCACCACCACGTTCTCCTGCTTCATGCCTTTCGCCCGCTTGTTCCGTCCTTTCTTCACTCCTTCATGCACGGGGTTCATGTGCTGCGCCACTTCCTCTTCCGGGAAATAATGCGGTACGGTATAAGGTTCGTACTCCAGCGATTTCATCAGGGAGAAAGGCGTGTTGAGCACCAGTGCCGTTTCCCGCGGCGTGTTGGCGTACTGCGCCGCGTTGCTGATGGTGATGGGACGCGTGTAGCGGCCGAAACCGCCGCGGATACCTATCACGCACATGTAGATGCTGGCTGCGAACAGAAGAACCTCCCGTATATAATACGTCCGCCGGCTGCACGTGCGGTGGATAGAGACAACGCGGCGGGTACACGTGCTCAGCAGCACTATCATCGCTAAGCCGAACAGCACCACGTACCAGTAGTCTAACAATGCGTGCCCCACCACGCGCCATAGGTCGTTCTCGTGCTGGAACTCGCGGAAGAACGTGCAGGTCGTGCGCCGGTCCGTGAAACGGATATAGACGATATCGATGCAGTTGAGGATGATACCCGCTATGTTCGGAATAAGGAACAGACCGATCTGGCGTTCCTGATAATCCATGTTCTCACGCCACGAAGCGGGTAGGGGTAGGAGCATGAGGATGATATAGACCGAACTGAGGTAGAGCACCGCAGTCAGGTCAAAACGGACGCCGCCCAAAAGAATCTCTATCAGGTGCGTGCCGCTGATGTCCGGAAAAATATGCTGGTTAACCGCATGGCAGAACACGCGCATCAGGGTGTAAATAACCAGCAGAAGCGCAATGTTGCACGCCGTCACTGTCCACGGGTGCTCCCAAATATTTCTGAATCTGTTCTCTTTCAATGGTCTGTCGCCTCTCTCGTTTTCTTCTTCAACTCAAAGTCCCTGCCCAGATAGTTCTGCCGCACCACAGGGTTGGCGGCCAGTTCTTCCGGCGTGCCGTGGAAGAGGATTTTGCCTTCAAACAGCAGGTAGGCACGGTCGGTGATCATGAGTGTCTCATCCACGTTGTGGTCGGTGATGAGGATGCCGATGTTCTTGTCCTTGAGCCGCCATACGACGTCCTGAATCTCCTGCACGGCGATGGGGTCCACGCCCGCAAAGGGTTCGTCCAGCATGACGAACTTGGGTTCGATGGCGAGGCAGCGGGCAATCTCCGTGCGGCGTCGCTCGCCGCCGCTCAGACGGTCGCCGAGGTTCTTGCGCACATGCGCCAGATTGAACTCCTTGATGAGCTGCTCCAGTTTCTGCTCCTGGTATTCCTTGCTGAAATCGGTCAGCTCGAGCACCGAGCGGATGTTGTCCTCCACCGTCATCTTGCGGAAGACACTGGCTTCCTGCGGCAGATAACCGATGCCCATTCGCGCACGTCGGTACATCGGATAGGAGGTTATCTCCGTGTCGTTGAGGAAGATGCGTCCGTTATTCGCCGCCACCAGACCCGTTGTCATGTAGAAAGTGGTGGTCTTGCCGGCTCCGTTCGGACCTAACAGACCCACTATCTCGCCTTGCTCCAGCTCGATAGACACGTCATTGACAACCGTCCGTTTGCCGTATTTCTTGACCAGATGTTCTGTCCTTAGTTTGTCCATAAAATATATCTTTCAGGCGCTTGCGCCGGTCTTTCAGCGAAGCGGTCTTTCTGTGAAACGGTCAGTCGTCAATGACGACTTCCACCGGACAGTGATCCGAATGGACTGCCTCGGTGAGGATGCGGGCATCCTTCAGCCGGCCGCGCAGGCTCTCTGTAACCCAATGGTAATCAATACGCCAGCCCACGTTGCGTGCCCGGGCGCCTGCGCGCCAGGACCACCAGCTGTACCGTTCGGGACTCTGGTCGAACACGCGGAACGAGTCCACCAGTCCGCTTGCCTCCCAACGGTCCATCCATTCGCGCTCTTCGGGCAGGAAACCGGATACACCGATCTGCCGTTCGGGGTGGTTGATATCAATCGGCTTGTGGCAGATGTTGTAGTCGCCGCATATGATGAGGTTAGGACGCTCTTTGCGCAACTCGTTGACCCACAGCAGAAAATCCTCGAGGAACTCCATCTTGAAGTCCTGCCGTACGTCGCCGGTCGTGCCGCTCGGTATATAGGCATCAACAATGGTCAGGTCGCCAAAATCGACCCGCAGCACACGCCCCTCGCGGTCGTACTTGGGATTGCCCATGCCTACGACCACTTTGTCCGGTTCGTTCTTGCAGAATACGCACACGCCCGAGTAGCCTTTCTTCTCCGCCGAGTGGATATAACTGCGATAGCCTAATTCCTGCATAGCCATCACATCGATCTGTTCCGGCTGCGCCTTGCTCTCCTGAATGCAGAAGACATCAGGATCCTCCGTTGCCAGCCACTCCAGCAAACCCTTGTTGATGGCGGAACGTATCCCGTTCAAATTATAACTGATTATCTTCATAAATCTTCAATCTTCAATTCCCAATCCTCCTCCCTTGTACATCGTACATCTGTCCTTCGTATATCAGATAGATTTGTCCGTCACGGAGCACTTTCTGAGTACCGGCCTCGGGTGTCTGTACCGTCTCCGTGCCCTGCGTGGCGCCACGGTAACTGAAGGTCACCGAACCGCCTACCTGAATGGCTATCTGCTCTATGTCATGGTTGTTGAAATCATACCAGTTCTTCGCCCCTGCGGGGAAGGCGTCTGTCGAACGGCCGTAGGCGGTGCTGTTCTTGCGCGCCTCGATGATGTCCACACCCATTTTGTCGGCTGCGTTGTTCACCGTGTTCATCTCCCATCTGTTGGCGTCGTAGGAAATCTTGGTTATCAGCATTCCCCTGCCGGGCAGGAACTTGTCCCAGCCCTCTTTGACACGCGCCTCTAACAGGTAGAAGTTCTTCGGCTCGGGGTCGTAGCCCACTAAGTTGTGCTGGTCCCCTTCGCATAGCAGCAGCGCCTCGCCTTTCTGGAAATTGAGGGGGTTGAGCCATACGGCCTCCGGGTCTTTGAGCACGCGGGGCTTGAGCCAGCCGCAGAAGAAACGCTCGTAGGCGGAATAGCTCGGCGGCGTGTTGCCGTCGTTGTTGTACGGACCGTAGTCCAGGATGTCCCACTCAAGCAAGGTGTGCAGTCCTTTCGGCTTCTCGTTGGTCTCGTACAGGTCCGGCAGACCCAGCACATGGCTGAACTCGTGGCAGAACGTGCCGATGCCGTTGTACTCGTTGTTGATGAAGTTGAGTTCGTTCGAGCAGGCATAGTTGCGCACGCTCTTGCCGTCCACGGTGCACTGGTATGACTTGCTGTAGTAGCCCAGGTCGTAGTTGTGCGGCCAGACAGTGTTCTCTTCGCCTCCGTCCGCTTCGCCGTAACCGGCATACAGTACATAGACGAAGTCCACCTTGCCGTCGTTGTTGTTGTCGTATTGGGAGAAATCCGCACCGGCCTTGTCCGCCAGTTCGCACGCTTCCTTGATCATCATGCCGGCTTTGGCGTCGTTGTTGCTGCCGTAGTAGGAGTAGTTCTGGTTCAGTTCATACGGACCGACTACATCAAACACCGGCACGTACTGACCGTAACTCTGGTCGTGGAAATACTGCCGTGCGGAACCGCTGCACTCGATATGCTCGGTGACGTTCCTTCCCGTTGACTCGTCCTTGTAGGTGAAGGTGTAGTCCCGCGTGAAATGATCCCCGTTCAGCATCCTGTCAATCGTGTCCCGCGGGGTGATAAAACTCTTGTTCTTGAAATTAACCATAATCAGCAGGCCGCGCGGCGCCAGGTTAGGCTTGGTGCCGATCATCTCCTGCTGCTGCACGCGGCGTGCTTGTGCCCGTGCCGCGTTTCTCTCCATCCGTTCAGCTTTCGCTTCCTCACTCATCGGCTCCAGCGTTGTCTCGTCGAGCCACCTCCCTTCAGCGTCCGTCATGTAATGACTGAACGCGTTGCCGTGCAGATACACGGCTTTCTCTGTACCGTCCGCTAACGTGCGGATGATCGCCCCTTTACGTGCCGGCACTGCCAGCATACTCATCGCTGTTATACACAACAGCCCAATTCCCCAGATTTTCTTCATAATTATATAATTCTTCCCTTTTAACTTTCACCTTTCAATTTTCACCTTTCAATTTTCACCTTTCACCTTATTCACCCCTTTTTTCTCCAGCCATTTCTTCTCGCAGTTGGAGCGTTTGGATGCGTTGTGTGCTTTGCGGCAGGTCAGCACAGCCTCCCCTTTGCGGTTCTTCTTTGCGTAGCAGTACCAGCCTTTTTTGTTCTGCAGGATCACCCAGCCGTCATCCATCATCATCCAGTGTTTGTGCTCGTCTCCTCGCAGATACGTGCGCAAGGAGTCGCCGTCCGGCTGCACACGGACTATCATCCCGCGGTACGCCGGTACGCGTGCGGGCTCCTGTGCCTGTGCTCCCAATACCATCATCGCCATCAAGGCTGTCAAGAGAAAAATCTTTTTCATATGCTTTTATCTTTTATCTTTCGACTTTTGACTTTCGACTTTTATCTTCTTGAACAGCTCGCTTGCGAACACGAAGTCGTTGAGCGCCTCGTTGTTGCTGTTCATGATGTCATGGCGGCTTCCCTGCCACTCTTTCTTGCCGCATTTGAGGAACACGATGTTGTCGCCTATCTCCATGATGGAGTTCATGTCGTGGCTGTTGACAATCGTGCAGATGTTGTATTCGCGTGTGATGTCCTGAATGAGCGCATCAATGACGAGACTGGTCTTGGGGTCGAGACCCGAGTTCGGTTCGTCGCAGAACAGATACTTGGGTTCTAACACGATGGCACGGGCGATGGCGACACGTTTCTGCTGTCCGCCGCTAATCTCGCTGGGCATCAGGTGCCATACGCGCTCGGGCATTTCCACGCGCCTGAGGCAGAACTCCGCACGCGCCTGCATCTCCTCACGCGTCTTGTGGGAAAACATCTCCATCGGAAACAGCACGTTCTCCATCACCGTCATGGAGTCAAACAGGGCGCTGCCCTGAAACAGCATGCCCACTTCGCGGTGCAGCAGGCGGATGTCCTTGCTGTTCATCTGCGCCAGGTCTCGTCCGTCATACAGGATGTGCCCGCTATCCAGCGTGTGCAGTCCGATGAGGCTTTTCATGAGCACCGTCTTGCCGCTGCCCGACTGACCGATGATCATGTTCACCTCGCCGTCCCGCATGGTGGTACTCACATGATCCAGCACCACATTCCCGTCAAAACTCTTCACTATGTCCTGTACTTCAATCATTAGAAAACTTCTATAGTGCCGTTGTTATGGTAGTATCGTTCAATCTGTGCTTTCGGACTGGCTCCGAAATTTACTAAAAGGGCTATAGGCCAGCCTGTTCCGCGTAAATATCCCAATGTCTGGTAACGTTCTTTTTCTGTTAGTTGGGTTAGTGCTTTGCACTCGATAATGATTTTCTCCTTGTCATGTTCTGCTACCAAATCCATTTTCAGGTAGGATTTCATTTCCTGGCCTCTGTATTGTGGATGAAACGTTTGTTCTTTATGGATGGTATAGCCGTTTATTGTCAGTTCTGTAGCTAATGCTTCTTGGTAAATATATTCTGGCAGTCCTGCGCCTAACTGGTTATGAACCTCTTGCATACATCCGATGATTCCATAGCATTTTTGAATTAGTTCCTGTCTCTTTGGTTCCGCCACGATATGTATACTGGTCCTTTC
>Ga0265298_10010462_pt1 | contig 10976 bp, 7 predicted proteins | sample AusTroGonzalo_MG_3_FD_193486 | JGI IMG/M metagenome (GOLD analysis project Ga0265298, IMG submission 193486) | Bovine rumen microbial communities from tropical cattle in Woodstock, Queensland, Australia - Gonzalo_01 | ecosystem: Host-associated > Mammals > Digestive system > Stomach > Rumen ...
CCTTCCCAGGTGACCAGTTTCCGGTCCTCAAACCGGATCAGCCGGTCAGACACCTTCTGCACAAAGGTCTCGTCGTGGCTCACAAACAGCAGCGTCCCGCCGTATCCGCTCAGCAGTTCCTCCAGTGCTTCCAGTGTATACAGGTCCAGATGATTGGTCGGTTCATCCAGAATCAGCAGATTCAGATCCATCAGCAGCAGCCGGGACAGGGCTGCTTTCGCCTTTTCCCCGCCCGAGAGTACGGAAACCGGCTTAAACGCATCCTCCCGGGCGAATCCCATGCATGAAAGCACCGTCCGGGCAAAACTCTGCGGATGGATAGATTCCTCCAGCACATTGTCAAGGACCGTCTTTTCCGGCTTCAGCGTCCGCTCGTGATGCTGATCGAACCAGCCGACCCGTACCTGCGGGTTGAACCGGATCTGTCCATCAAAGAAAGCCCCGTCAGGCAGTTGTCCGGCCAGCGCGGACAGCAGCGTCGTCTTTCCGCAGCCGTTTGCACCGGTCAGCGCCGTCTTGCTGCCCGTCGGCAGTGTAAACCCGGTTTGGTCCAGCAGCACTTCTCTGCCGGCAGTCAGTGATTCGCACCGGACCTCCAACGCCTGCTTTGCACCGATCGGTGACGCCACACCCAGTTTCATCCTGATTTCCGGCAGAGAAACGGGCTTCTCCTTAACCTCCATCTGCTCCATCCGGTTCTGCAGCGTCCGCTTGGCGTGACTAATCTGCAGAATCGCGTCGGTAGCTTCTCTCCTGTGCAGCCGTGCTTCACTGTTTCCCATGCGGGATGGCGCCTTTTTAACCGACGAGGCGCGCTCCGCCATCCGTTGGGCGGATTCCTTCAGGCGCTTCTGTTCCGCTCTGTATTGATCGTACTCGAATTGCTGCCGGTTTCGCTGCCGCTCACGCTCAGCCATATACGCGTCATATCCGCCCGGAAAATCGGTGATCGTCCCATTTTCAAGGCACCAGATACGGGTGCACAGTCGCCGAAGCAGCGAACGGTCGTGGGAGATCAGCAGCAAAGCGCCTTTGAACGCTTCCAGCTGCTTCCCCAGCATGGCCAGCCCCTGCTCGTCCAGGTCCGTCGAGGGTTCGTCCGCCATCAGCAGTTTCGGATGGGACGATAGCGCCGCCGCGATCCGGTTTCGGGTCTGCTCCCCGCCGGAGAGGCTGTCCCGGTTGTCCTGCGCGCGGAAGAGGGAACGGTAGATCCCCTCGCTGTCATCCTCCGGAATACCCTGCTGGGCAATAACCGCAGTTTCTCCGAAGCGCCGCACGGTTCCCTCGTCCGGCTTTTCTTCCCCGGAAAGCAGATGGATCAGCGTACTTTTCCCGGCTCCGTTTTGCCCGATAATGCCGATCCGTTCCCCTTCGTACACCGTCAGGGATTCAATATAAAACAGTTCCCGATCCCCGTATCCTTTCCGGAGATCCTTCGCTTCCAGTATCAGTTTCATCAAAGATCCTCACTCCTTTTTTTCGCCGCGGAGGAGTGAAAAACAACAGGCAAAACAAAAAAGGCGTTCGGCTGGTGCGAGATCACAACCTCCAAACGGCGACAAAATACATTCCCCCTGCGGTTTCCCGCCGGAGTGTTTCTGCAGCCGGATATCAGTCGTTCTTTCTCATCAGAAGCCAATGCCCTGCCTTTCTTCGTGTTGGCTCTATTTTATTCACCACATTTCCCTTTGTCAAGACCGTCCCGCCTTGATTTCCTGCCGGAAATCGTCTAAAATTGATCCCGTCGGAGGGAGAAATATGTATTATCTGAATCCCAGAATTGAAAACCTTTACCGGATCTTTGATCAGAACGAGCGGAAGGATTATCTCCGCCTTGATCTGAACGAGAATCCCGGCGGCCTGCCGGAGGAGTTCATCCGTTCCGTACTTGCGGATGTAACCCCGCAGCTTGTCGCCCAGTACCCTGAAACCCTGCATTTTACCGAGGTACTCGCGGATTATCTGAAAACGGATATCGGTCATCTGTGTCTGGTCAACGGATCCGCCGAGGGGATCCGGTATGTCATTCAGGCTTTCACCGGCGAAGGCGGCCGCATTGTCGGCGTCGTCCCCTCCTATTTCATGTTCCAGGTCTATTCGGAAATGTACGGCCGGGATTTCGTAAAGGTTCCCTACAATGAGGATCTCACCATGGATGTCGGAAAGATCCTGGAGGCGCTGACGGATGATACCCAGCTGCTCATCCTCCTGAACCCCAACAATCCCATGGGCAACGTCTATACCGACGAAGAGTTTGAAACCATCCTTGCAGCCGCACGGGAAAAACAGATCACGATCCTGATTGACGAAGCGTATCACTATTTCTATCCGAAAACCTTCATCCGTTACGCCCTGGAAAGCGAACATGTCTTCGTCACCCGCACCTTCTCCAAGCTGTTCTCTATGGCCGGGTGCCGCCTGGGCTATGTTGCCGGGTGGCCAGACGGGATCCGCATGGTGCAGAAGATGTGCACGCCGCACAACACAAACGCCTTCGCCATGAAGTTTGCCGAGGCCGTGCTGAACACACCCGGTATGCTCGACGGGCTGATTGCGTGCTTTCAGGAAGGCAGAAACTATCTGATCTCATGGCTGGATGCCAACGGTTATCCCCATAAAGGTGAAGCCGGCAATTTCCTGTTCATTAAACCCCGGACGCCGGCACAGCGTATCGTGGACCGGATGAAGGCAGAAAAGAAAATTCTGATCAAGACCTATCCCGGCGTGGGCGAATTCGGTGACTGTCTGCGCGTATCCATCGGGGAACGGCAGTATATGGAGAAATTCACGGATGCGCTCTCTGATTTGGATCATTAGCCGCTCTCCACTCTTCACTCTCCACTCTCCACTCTGGAAAAACTCTCCACTATCCCGACGAATGGAGTTTACACTATGACCAAAGTAATCACTTACGGAACCTACGACCTGCTCCACTACGGTCATATCCGTCTGCTGCAGCGGGCCAAAACCCTTGGCGATTGGCTGATTGTCGGAGTTACGTCGGACGACTTTGATAAATCCCGCGGCAAGATCAACGTCCAGCAGCCCCTGATGGAGCGGATCGAAGCACTCCGTCAAACAGGCATTCCCGATGAAATCATTGTCGAGGAATATGAAGGACAGAAGATCGACGACATCAAGCGGTTTGACGTGGATATCTTTACCGTCGGATCGGACTGGGCCGGAAAGTTTGACTACCTGAACGATTATTGCAAAGTCGTATACCTGCCGCGCACGGAAGGCGTTTCCAGCTCTGAAGTGCGCTCAGAGCAACGCAAGATCCGGATGGGGTTCGTCGGCGATTATGAAACCCGGATCCTGACAAAATACTATCATGAATGCTCCTTTGTCAACGGGATTGAAATCGCCGGTGTATGCGCCCGCAGCGAGCGAATCCGCCGGCTGCTGAACGCACCGGATCTGTATGTCACACAGGATTATTCTGATCTTCTCACACGCTGCGATGCGGTCTACATCCTCTCCAACCCGCTTGAACATTACAGGCATGCAAAAGAAGCCCTGGAAGCGGGTGTTCATGTCCTGTGTGAAGCCCCGACCACCCTGGATGAAGCCGAATACAGGGAGCTGAACCGGATCGCGAAAGATAATGAAGCGGTCCTGATGGACTCCATCAAAACCGCCTTCTCCACCGCCTATTACCGGTTGCTTCTGCTGGTCAAGAGCGGACGAATCGGCGATATCGTTTCGGTTGATGCAACCTGTACGAGCATTCAGGAAGTCGATGATCTCGATCACGCGTGGAACAGCATCTGCAGCTGGGGGCCGACCGCTCTCCTGCCCATCTTCCAGATCCTGGGAACGGAATACGATGATATCAGGATTGTGAGCCGGATATCAGAAAGGAATTACGACCAGTTTACCCGAATCAGCTTTGATTATCCGCATGCGGTGGCTTCGCTGAAGGTCGGGCGCGGGGTCAAATCCGAAGGAGAGCTGGTCATCTCCGGTACCAAAGGATATATTTATGTTCCCTCTCCCTGGTGGAAAATGGATTATTTCGAGATCCGGTATGAGAATCCGGAAGAGAATAAGCGTTATTTCTATCAGCTTGACGGGGAAGGCATTCGTTACGAACTGGTTGATTTTGTCAAAACCATCAACACCGGAAAGCACAGCGTCTACATCTCCGACAATGTTTCCGAGGCAATTACCGGCGTCATGAAGATGTTCTACGCCCGTGAAAACATGAAACTCATCTGAAGCTTCATGCATCAATCTATTAACATTCTATAAGCATTTATCCCCGAAGGGGTTTTAGGGGGCGATCGGAAAATCCCCCAATACTTCTCCCCCCATGCATAAATCCTTAACTCTTTCTCCAGCCGAAGGGGTTTAGGGGCAATCGGGAAGCACCCAATACTTCTCTCCCATGCATAAATCCTTAACCCTTTCTCCGGCCGAAGGGGTTTAGGGGCAATCGGGAAGCACCCAATTCTTCTCTCCCATGCATAAATCCTTAACTCTTTCTCCGGCCGAAGGGGTTTTAGGGGGCGATCGGAAAGCCCCCAATACTTCTCTCCCATGCATAAATCCTTAACTCTTTCTCCGGCCGAAGGGGTTTTAGGGGGCGATCGGAAAGCCCCCTAATTCTTTTCCCCATACTTCAATCAGTTTCTCCAATGAAAACTGCGCATTGGCCGGGCTGGTAGACGGAAGGCAGACAGCCTCCCGTCCGATCTTGCTTTGGATATACTTCTGATACATTTCATGGGATTTTCGCCCGTTACAGCAGATCTTCTCAATCGGACTGTTGTCCAGGATAATCCGCAGATCGTTGGCCCTGACATCCCGGATGCTGGCATCCGATGATCCTGTGATCACACAGCTGGCAATAGAATCCCACAAAGCCAGGCCGTTGCCAAGAATCAATTCCTTTTTTTCGGGTATTGTCGCCGGCACCTCCTGCCCGAACAGCGCCGCGATGACCTTCCAGAACCGGTTCTGCGGATGGCCGTAGAAGAAGTTCTGCTCTCTGGATTTAACGGAGGGAAACGAGCCGAGGATCAGAATCCGGCTATGCTCGTCATACAGTGGCCCGAAAGGATGTTCAATGCGTGAAGCGCTCATCTGTCCTTTCCTTCCCGGTCAGAAACCCGGAATCCGTTGAACCAGGCCCGTTCATCAAAAGGAAGCTTTTTCGGCATAGTGGGAGTATCCTCCGCAATCCCGACGGGAAGAATGCAGACCAGTTCATATTCATCCGGTACGCCGAGAATCTTCGCGATCCGGTCTCCGATCCGGTCCGCATCGGTAATATGTCCTTCATACCAGCAACTCTGGTATCCCATCGCGGTAATCGCAAGGAGCATATTCTCAATCGCAGCAGCATAATCCTGCGTAGCAAAGCATCTGTCACGATAGGCATTGATTCTCCGGGTCAGCACGCAGATCATCGCCGGTGCCGTCTGCGCGACCGGTGGATCAATCTCCGCCTTCAGCCGGGAGAGAAGCGCTTCATCATCCACGGCAATAAGGCTTGTCGTCTGTTTGTTGCAGCCCGATGGAGCCACCAGCCCCGCTTCCAGAATCGCAGTCAGATCTTCCCGCGGCACCTTGTCCGGTTTATACTTCCCGCGATAGCTTCGCCGCCTGAGAATAACCTCCTGAAGAGATCTTCTCCCATCTTCACTCTCCACTCTCCACTCTCCACTCTTTTCATTGAGGGAAAGAACATAGATCTGGCAGGGATTCTCATCACCCCAGATGATGGGGATGACTTCGAGCTCCTGAAAGCCGAGACTCTGATAGAACCGGTTGGTCCGGTCGTAGTCCTCATAATAACCCATCTGCACGGTTTTGACCTGCATGAAAGCATATCCCGCCCCGATGGCATATTCTTTCGCTGCCCGAAACAGCTCTCTTCCGATGCCTTGACGGTGATATGCTTTTCTCACTCCCATAACTGCAAGCTCAACCGTACTGCTGCTGGTCTCTTTCAGGCACAGAAAACCGACTGCCTGACCGCCTTCTTCAGCTGCAAAGAAGATCCATTCCCCGCTGTCGCGGATATATGCCTCCCGCGTTTCCGTAACCTCAAACCACTCTTTCAGCGCTTCCAGGATTCCTCTGGCAATCTGCTGTTTTTGCGTGGATTCTTCTATCATGCGAATATTCATTTTCACTCTCCACTCTTCACTCTCAGATCTTCAGGTCCCCGTCTTTAACCCATCCGGCTCTCCGCACAAAGAAATGGATGATCAGGGACAGTACGGCGGGAAGCACAAAGCAGATCAGGACCAACCCCAGCCAGTCCATCGCGGTAATCGCTGCCTTTGCTCCCGAAGCCACGTCATTGAGCCAGCCGGTATAAACCCCCAGCGGCCCGACAAGCCCGCACGTTCCCATGCCGGACGAGATGGGCGCGCCGTTCATCTCCATTTTAAACACGCAGGTCGCGATCGGCCCGGTTATGGCCGAAGCGAGCGTCGGCGCGATCCATACGCGCGGATTTTTCACGATGTTGCCCATCTGCAGCATAGAAGTACCGAGTCCTTGGGACACAAGGCCGCCGACCTTGTTCTCCCGGAAGGAAATAACGGCAAAGCCGACCATCTGCGCGCAGCAACCCGCAACAGCGGCGCCCCCTGCCAGTCCTGTCAGCAGCAGGGCCGCACAGATCGCCGCGGAGGAAATAGGAAGCGTCAGCGCCACACCGACGATGACTGAAACCAGGATGCCCATCAGGAAAGGCTGCAGCTCCGTGGCCCACATAATGAGATTGCCCACAGCCATGGCAGCTTTGCCGAGCGGCGGCGCGATCAGCCAGGACAGGAATACGCCGACGCCGATGGTCACCAGGGGCGTAACAAGAATATCGATCTTTGTTTCTTTCGAAACGGCTTTTCCGAATTCTGCCGCAATAATCGCAACAAAAAGCACGGCCAGAGGGCCGCCGGCCCCGCCCAGCGCATTGGCCGCGAAACCGACAGCGACCAGGGAAAAGAGCGCCAGTGGCGGGCATTTCAGCGCGTATCCGATAGCAACAGCCATGGCAGGTCCGCTCATAGCGGAGGCGATTCCGCCGACCGTATAATCCACACCGCCGACAGTGGCGATTTTTTCTGTCAGAAAACCGATGTGCAGTTGTGACCCGAAAGTATTGATAATCGTCCCGATCAGCAGGGAACAGAACAGGCCCTGCGCCATTGCGCCAAGTGCGTCGATCCCGTAGCGTTTCAGTGAGATCTCAATATTTTTTCTTTTCAGGAATTCCTTCATTTCAGTCTCATTCCTCCGTCAATAATGATCCTCAACGAGAATGGGTTTCCGGACAAAAACCCGGTCCAGCATTTCCCGGTTCCTGATCACAGCCGTATCCTCCCGGTAAAGCGCTTCGCCCAGGCTGACGGCCCCGGTAACCAGCTGCCCGAGCGCCTTTTCCGATACGCTCAGGTCAGGTTCCTGATCAGAAGGAATAACATTGTCACAGGTTACTTGCCATGTGCCGTTATTTTCCGGAATCAGTTCATCGCTGACGCGGATCACAAAATGGCAGCCTTCCGGTTTCCTGATGGCTTCCAGCGCTTTGACCGCGTTGATGACCCGGACCATATAATTCTGCTCCGTTGTCTTTCGGATCTCATACGCTAACGGACTTCTGATCAGGGCCATCAGCTCGATGTCCCGGGGCAGGAACAGCCGGATAGTCCCGTAGTCGGCTGAAAACCGGGCCAGGAATCCGAGAATGGCCTGAAAGCCCTTCGGTCCGTCCCAGGCCAGGTCCTGTACTTCAAGAATCGCCTGCGGATCATGACGGATATCCTGGAAAACCAGGTAAGCAACCGGATTGCCGCCGTCGTGCAGAAGATAGCAGAATTTGCGGTCTTTATAGTATTCACCCTTCAGGTGATCCGCCATTCGTTTGTCATCCCGGCGGATTGCCAGGTTCCACGAGAAGGCAAAACGATCATACAGGTCGGTCCATTCGCTCACGGCATCTCCCTGTTTCCACAGTTTTGCTTCTCCGTGGAATGCATATCCTTTCAGGACCGTCGGGCTGAACTCATACACATTCTTCCAGCAGACCGTCTCATAGCCGAACTTGCGGTAAAAGGCATGACTGAAAGGATACAGCGTGGAAATCACTTCCCCGTCCGCGTAGGCATGAGGAATCAGTATCCGGAAGATCTCCCGGATGCCGCCTTCCATTCTGTATTCTGGCAGAGTGGAAACCGCCCCGATTCCGCCGTTGCGGATCGTCGTACCATCCAGATAACTCATGAATTGATGGTTGATCATGTGCGCCATAAGTGTCCCGTTCTCATGGAACGCGCCCCAATGCTGATGGGTCTCCTGCACGCTCTCCTGCCTTGCCTTTTCCGGATCCTCCATCCGCATATGAAATGCAACCGTTGCAATCAGCCTTGCCTGAAACCGTTCCTCACCGTTCAGTAAACGTACTTCCATCTTGCCCTCACAAACGTTTTTTTCGATAATATGAGATTATACCATGCGCATCGCATTTCAACAATCATTCATCCAGGAATGACATCTGCTCAAACTTTTCCGGCAAACGGTTCATATAGTCAAAACATTCATCCGGTTTGTACAGCATCCCATGGTCCCTGCAGAATGACCGGAACAGGTTCATTAGCTGCCCGTTGTTCGGGCTTGGAACTTCATAAGCGTTCCCGTATGTCCTGATGTATCTTTCCTTCAGTCCGGAAAAATGCCTGTCCAGTGCGGCGTAATAGTATTCCCGGTCGCCTTCCCGCAGGGTCAGTCCCATATCAAAGCAGATAATTCCTTTTACCTCCGCCTGTGCGCAGGCTTTGAGGATTGCTGTCACGTTTTCTTCCGTGTCATTGATAAACGGCAGGATCGGCGTCATCCAGACAACTGTCGGAATCCCTCTCTTTTGCATCTCTCCCAGAACCTCGACGCGCCGTTTTGTGTTGCAAACATTCGGTTCCAGGATCCCGCACAGCTGATCGTCCCAGGTGGTCAGTGTCATTTGCACGACGCATTTGGCTCTCCGGTTGATCTCTGCCAGCAGATCAATATCCCGCAGAATCCGGTCGGACTTCGTCTGGACCGCTGCGCCGAACCCGTACTTACAGATAATCTCCAGGCATTTCCGGGTCAGGCCCAACTGCTCTTCACAGTGCATATACGGGTCCGACATGGAACCTGTGCCGATCATCGCTTTCTGCCGTTTGGACTTCAACGCCTGCTCCAGCAGCTCTGGCGCATTCTGCTTCACTTCAATGTCTTCGAAAGCATGGGTAAACTGATAGCACCGGCTGCGGCTGTCGCAGTAAATACATCCGTGTGAGCAACCGCGGTAGATGTTCATCCCGTAATGGCCCTTCCCGCCGGTCAGGATTCCTTTTGCATCCACAAAATGCATGTGGCATCCTCCTCTCTCACGCCTGCTTTCTGCGCTCCAACCTTGATCGAATCAGAAAAAACGAATGTATCTTCTGTATCATATCCTGTTGCTTCGTTCTCCGCAAGCAACCCTCCACTGCTTTCAGGTGCATTGTTCGTTTTGAATCAGTCCTCCTTTTTGCCTTCCTTCACAACAATGACTGCGTCCGGATCAAACTTGCGGTCCATGGTATGCGCTGCCTTACGGTTTGCCACCGTATCAAACACGATCGAGAAATCATAGTCCGGTGGATACAGTTGTTCCGCCGGCACCAGCAGCTTCAGCCGGTTATGCCGCACCGTCATCTTCCGGCCCTGAATCTGGATGATCACATTTCCCTCGTCATCCGCGGGTTGATAAACGACAGCATTCTTTCTGTCCGGCAGCAACATCACACTGTCCCCCATGCTGAACCGTCCAAAGCTTCCTTCTTTCTTTGCCGGCAGCCGCTGCAGCCGGCCTGCAGGGATCCGCATTGGTCTTCGTGCCGGTTCCGGCCGGGTGTTCAGTCCGCTGTCCGCCACCTGTCTGGCTCTCGCCAGCAGTCCCTCGTTCATGCCGAGGCGGCAGGCAATCTCGATTGCGCAGCTTTCTCCGCTCAGCCCCATCTCCAGCCGGTAAAGCGGCATCAGGGATGCCCGGTCAAATGCCATCCGTGCGGATATCACGTGTTCTGTCTGCTCTGCCCATTGTTTGATTTGCGGATCGTGCGTCGTAACCATGAAGAGACATCCACGCCGAAGCAGCTCTTCCAGAATCGCCGCTGCCAGTCCGGAACCCTCCGCCGGATCTGTTCCGCTGCCCAGTTCATCCAGCAGGACCAGGCTATCCCGGCTGCATTCTTCCAGAATCCGGATCACATTGGTCATATGTCCGGAAAACGTGGACAGGTTCTGGCTGATGCTCTGGCTGTCTCCGATATCGCACAGCACGCGGTCCATCATGGCAATAGTCGTCCCTTTGCCGCAGGGAATGTGCAGTCCGCTCTGCGCCATCATCGTCAGCAGCCCGACGGTCTTAAGGCATACTGTCTTTCCGCCTGTGTTGGGCCCAGTCACGGCAATGCCGGAATCCGGCAGGGAAAGGTCCAGGTTCAGCGGTACGCATGTTTCCTGATTCAGCAGTGGATGCCGGGCATCCACAAGACGGATCCGGCGTTCCATAGTCAATTCCGCCGGGCATGCCTTCATCTCCATGCTCAGCTTTGCCCGGGCAAAGATCATGTCCAGATCCGTCATTACCCGGATCGCAGCCCGAAGTGAATCCTCCTCTGAAGCAACACGGTCGCTCAGCTCCCAGAGAATCCTTCGTTCCTCCGTATCGATATCGATCAGCAGTTCTTCCAGTTCCTGGCGCATTGTCTGTACGGCGGACGGTTCCATAAAAACAGTACTTCCCTTTCCGGACGCATCGATCATCCGTCCGGGGAAAGCGTTCTGGAAGCGTTTCTGCACCGGAATCACAAAAACGCCGTTCCGCTGCGTAATATAGGTATCAGCCAGTTCCTTTTTGTGGTGAAGAAGAATCTGATTCAGTTTTTCCCGAATTGATTGTTCCGTATGTTCCCGCCGACGGCGCAAAT
>Ga0265298_10010464_pt1 | contig 10975 bp, 8 predicted proteins | sample AusTroGonzalo_MG_3_FD_193486 | JGI IMG/M metagenome (GOLD analysis project Ga0265298, IMG submission 193486) | Bovine rumen microbial communities from tropical cattle in Woodstock, Queensland, Australia - Gonzalo_01 | ecosystem: Host-associated > Mammals > Digestive system > Stomach > Rumen ...
AAATGGCAGAACTTAAATTCAGTATCGGTGTTGATGACAGCAAGGTTGAGCAGGCTGTCCAGCGTATGAGACAGCAGTTTGAGACCATCAGCAGGAATGCGGTCACATCTGGGAAATCCATTGATGATGTGGTCAAGCGCATGGTGACGGCCTTTGAGGATGGGATAGATGAGTTTTCGACGATGAGTGAGCAGCTTGAGTTCCAGAAGCAGGTGGTCAAGGATTTGGGTTCTGAACTTGACAAGCTTGGGGAATCGCTCAAGGAGGTCACGCCTTCCGGTGAGTGGGAGACGGTGGACAAAAGCCTGCAAGAGGCGAAACAAGCGCTTGTGGAATGGAATGAGGCGCTCGCTGAATCTGAACAGGAAGCGATGGCGGCTGATAATGCGAATGAGTCTTTGCGGTCTCAACTCAGGAAGATGCAAAAGGAACTTGTGGACATGGAGGCTGCCGGAAAGAGGGGAACGAGAGAGTTTAGAGAGTTACAGGAGCAGGCCGGAAAGCTGCAAGATGCGATAGATGACGCTAACAAGCAGATGAGAATAATGGCCAATGACCAGCGTGGGTTCCAGGGTATAATCAGCGGATTGAGTGGTATCAGTGGCGCCATGTCGGCCGCAATGGGCGTGATGGGCATGTTCACCGATGAGAACGAGAAGATGCAGAAGGTGATGCTGAAAGTGCAGTCCCTTATGAGTATCACCGTAGGCTTGCAGCAGCTGCAGGCCACACTTGACAAAGACAGTGCATTCAGGCTCGTTACCCTCAATGGGCTCAAGGAGTGGTGGGCAAAAGTCACCACCCAAGCAGCGGCCGCACAGACAGCGGAGAATGCGGCGGTAGCGACAAGCGGTGTGGTGGCCACCGGCGCTGCTGGAGGCTTTAAGCTGCTTGGTGCTGCAATCAAGAGCATTCCAGGATTGGGATGGTTGCTTGCAGCTGTTTCTGCTCTTGGGACAATCATTGCCCTTGTTGTAAAGAGACTGGGCAAAGAGAAGGAGTTGACTGGGGAAATGCAACGTCAAAAGAAACTCCTTGATGAGATTGCCGATGCGAAAAGCGCTGCGGCCAAAGCGACACAGAAGGATGCTGATGCATTGGTTATAGCCCGTGACAGATTGAAGACACTGCAGGAGGGCAGTTCGGAATGGAAGCGAACGGTGAAGGACATTGCCGACATTATAGGTGTGCAGGCGGATGGACTTGAGAAAAATATCGACAAGGTTCGCACCCTGACCGATGCGTATATCAAGATGAAAATGGCGGAGAAACTTGGTGATGAATACCTGACCAGGGCAACCAATATCAAAGTTGACACCGAGGATGTCATCAGCAAGATCGGCAGGCTCGGCAAAAAGGATTCTGACCAGGCGGAGGAACTTTTGAGCGGTCTTGGACTACTCAGTGACGGTGAAATAAAGAGATATATCAAAGCATGGAAGAAGAGTATCACTGATGGAAGCGGAGAAGCTCTTGCCGCATATCATGATCAGCAGGAGTGGTTAAGAAGGCAGGTTGGCTATGAGGCAAACAAGTATGTCAAGCTGTATGAGGAACAGGCAAAGCAATTGGGAAGAGCGTCACTCACATTTGAAAATTATAATAATAGTGAGGAACAGAGAAGGAACAATCAGGAATCGGCAAAGAAGGCGGCTGAAAATCAAAGAGCAAGGATAGAGGCGGCGAAAAAGGCAGCGGAAGAGGCAGGTAAGGAGTTGATGGAGATTGAAACCTCCATGCAGAAGGAGAAAGACGACAAGGCAATTGACATAATGAATGAGGGGTTCAAGAAGAGGGCGGCGCAAATTGATAAGGAATACAATGAAGAGCAGAGGCGTATAGGAGAGCTTGGCGGAAGAATGCTTGCACTCAATAATGAGATAGCAAAAAACGAAGCCGCAGCCCTTGGAAAATCATTTAAGGAGATGACATCGCTGACACCGGAGCAGCAGTCACTTATTGACACATTACTTGATTATGCCTTCAAAGACTATCAGAAGAAGTCGAATGATCTCAAAGCAGAGCAGAAGAAACAATTCGATGACATGATAGGTGAGTTTGAGACATATCTACAGAAAAGACAGCGTATTCTTGATGAATATGCCAGTAAAGAGGAGTCGTTCTACAATCATGACGAAAATGGACAACGTACCACAATGAAAGAGGGTGTCACTCAGGGCAATGTTGACGAATTAAACAAACAGAGAGATGAGGCCATAGCATCTGTTGACATGGAATTTGCCCAGCGCAGCGACACTTTCAATAGTTGGCTCAATGAGATTAGCTCAATGACATTATCGCAATTGAGAAAACTTCTTGAATCGGCAAAGAATACACTGAAAACTCTTGAATCCAATAAGAATGCAGACCCGCAGAAACTTGCGGAGGCGAGGGCTGCCGTCAATGCGCTTGACAAGGCCATTAGAAATGCTGAACTTGCGCCTGACAATGAAAAGATTAAGGAATGGCAGATGTTGTCAGATGAACTGAACAATGCTGGCGGCGCATTCAGGAGCCTTGGGGAAGATATAGAAGGTGTGATGGGTGATACACTCAAACTTGTTGGAACATTGATGCAGACCACATCTGATATTGTCAAGAATATAACGCAAGTCACTGAACAGGGACTGACCGCTATGCAGCAGGCGTCTGAAACAGCGGCAAAGGCCATCAAGGCGGCATCCATGAGTGTTGCCATACTTGCCATTATTCAGGCTATCTACTCGGCAGTTGTTCAGTTGCGTGATTTTATAGACAACAATTTTAACACTGAAAGTGGGTTCGGTAAGTTCGCGTCTGACTTCCTGCATTTCATAACAGACTCTGAGACGATGCTGGAGAATATGGCATGGGCGCTGCTTGGCCCTATCGGCACCGTTGTTGGTATGCTTACCTCTGACAATTCACACAGCAAGCGTGAACAGCACAAAAGAGATATTGAGGCCATTATATCGAATTATGAAAATCTTGGCAAAGAGCTTGATGTGTTGAAGGGAAAAATTGACAAACTATTTGGTCAGGATGTTGTAGAGAACAAGAAGCAGCAGATTGAGTTGCTGCAGCAGCAGGTCAAGGATCTTGAAGCTGCAATTGCGGAAGAAAAGAAGATGAAAAATCCTGACCAAAACCAGATCAGCCAGTGGGAAGATTCGATTGAGGAATTGAACAATGAAATAGAATCTTTAGGAGAAAGTCTATATGACTCCATATTTGGAGAGGATATAACGTCTGCAATACGCAATTTTGCGGATGCATTAACGGATGCGTGGAGTAGCGGTGCGAGTGCGAGCGAGGCGGCCAATAGGTATATGCAAAACATGATAAAGCAGACGGCGCTGCAGGCTATATTGCAATACACGCAAGCATCGCAGCGTATTGAGGAGATAAGGGCTAAATTGCAGGAATACCTTGAGAATGACGGCATAATCAGTGATAATGAACAGGAGGAGCTTCAAAACATGGCACAGGAGCTTATGGATGATGTGAGGGAGAAGTTTGAATGGGCAGAGAGATTGTTTCAGGATGATTCGATTGCGGCTACATCGAGAGGTTTTGCGCAAGCGTCGCAAGAGAGTATTGACGAACTCAATGGGAGGTTCACGGTAATCCAGTCGCACACCATGCAGTTGCTTGACAATAGCCTTGAAACAAGGCTCAATGTCACATCAATAGCCAGCTTGGTAGATAGCATTAACAACAACACATTCGGCATATTGACGACAGTTGATAAGATTTACAATGATGTAAGGATAATCAGACAAAATATGTAAATATGGGCATCAATCTTATAATTGACAACACTAATATGACATCCCAATACGGCATAAAGGTATGCCGTGGGACGGTAGCGTCATTTATGTCAATGCCATCATTCAAAAAGTTGAAAACAAATGACTGGCATGAATATGACGGGCTGGAGGTTGACTTATCAAGTCCGACATTTGAGTCTCGCACATTCAGCATGAAGACAATAAGCAGCAAGAGCGGGTATGATTCTTTGATTGCTTTAATGAAATCATCTGTATATCACACCATAGAATTGTCAGGCACCGGCATATCGTTTGGAAGTTGCAGGCTTAAAGATGTGTCGGTGCTTAACATATATTATGGCGATTACAATGTAACAACGCATACATGTCCTGTCAAATCAATTGAGTCAGCATTGTCAATAGTTTGCGATGAGCATCCTTTCTACAATTTCACACCGTCGGTTCCAGTAGCTCCGGAGAGAATGAGTGGTTATCTTATAGATACTAATGCCGTGATGCTTTTTGGTGTAAGATTTCTTGACAAGACTATGGATGATGTCATTAAGCCTGGATTAGTCAAGTTGGCGGTAAATCGCAATATTGATATAATGGACTGTATGGAATATGATCAGGGCGACACTATAAAGATTGCATCGAGGGATATCACCATCAAATGTTTTTTGAAAGGTAGCACGCCTATTGACGCATACAACAAGTACCGGAATTTCATGGCATACGTGTCAAGGCCGAATGTGCGAACATTGGCCTATCCGCAGTATTCCATATCACTGACGTGTTATTACAAGTCGTCAACGGTTACCGAATACATGCCTTCGGAAGGAGGCGGTGTAACGGGAATATTCTTCACCTTAAAATTGAAAAAGATATGACGATTACATTACCAGACGGAACTACAACTATCGATATAACACCATCGGAGACAAGTAATCGTTACTGCGAATTGTGCGGTGATGACTACATTGAACTGGTGTTCTCATCACCGACATATATTGAAATAGGTGTTGGAAGTAGCACGGAGTTCGAAGGAAACACATACTATGTATTCATGCCGCAGGATGTGAAGATTAACAACACACGCAATTATGAATATACGGTCAAGATGTACACCAACAAGTATGTGTGGCATAATAGGCCGTTTGTCAACCCTGATGATATGCGTGTGAAGTTCCCGGTGACTGGAAGGTTAATTGACCATATCACCTTGATTGTTAGGTCTGCAAATATGCAGACACAGCCTGATTTCACATGGTCGTATGGCAATATCGCAAGCGATTCAGTTGAAAAGAGCATTGCGTACGACTCTCTTACGCTTTGGGATGCCATTAAACTTGCGGCTGAGGAGTTTGGTGTAGAGTTTAATATTTACACGGTATATGTAGGGAGTGGAATTTATGCGAATGTCGTAGATGTATGCGTCATTGAATATGACAGAACATCCCCTCTGGCATTGTCTTACGGCAAAAACAATGGAATTGTGTCCGGAATCACCAGAAGTGGAAGTGCTGAGATGACACCTGTAAGAGCAGTGTATGTAAAAGGAGGATCGAGAAACATTGATAAGAGTACATACTATCCCGGTGAGGGCGCAGGCGCGTCATCCTTGGAATTGCACATGCCAGCGACGGTTTATCAAGATACTCCGGCTGCATCATTCGGTAATAACTACAATGGACCTATCAGAATACTGTATGATTTCATCAATGATGTGTTCTATTATTCGACAAGTTGTACTAATGTAGGCGGTATAATCTCATACGGCTATTATGTACCGCCAGGCTCTCCAGGATTGACGCCTTTCGTTCCTGAAAATTACAGGGTGTTTGAGATTTCTCTGAATGGGAAGAAGATGTACGAAGTTCAACTCAATGACCCATTCACGCTTGACTATACGGAATATGTACCACGCCCGTGGGAAAAGGTGGATGTGCTTGATTTGAGCGACATATATCCCAATGTTACACACACTATAACGAGTGTAATCGTCAATAATATAACTCCAGTTGGCAGCGATCCTACTGCGACTTACATATTGATAGCCACTCCATCCATTGATTATCGTGATTATCTGATACCAGGTGCAGGAAACATGTCTATTGTGTTTCAGACGGGAAATTTGGCCGGAAAGGAGTTTGATGTCAATTTTTCGGCGGTTACAATTCAAGGCGCAACAGAGTACAGGTTCAGGATTATATCAAAAATCATTGATGATGTTGAGATGCCCGGAGGGTCTTTTGTTCCGGCACAGGGCGATACATTCAGGGTATTCGGATGTATGCCTCCGCGTGAATATATCCGTCAGGACTATTCGAGTGTGGATGGTTATGTATTCCGTGGCGCAGAGTGGGAAATGGCCAAGGAGGCAATCAAGACACTTCTTAACGAGAATGATTTTAATTGGGATTTTGATCTTGACGGTATATGGGTATCGCAACTTTCAAACGCCAATTTCGCAAAATTGAAGGTAGGAGGATATGTGTTGTTCTCTGATGCCGGTGTTCATCCGAGTGGGCAAAAGTTGAAGATAACTGCAATAAAGCAGCCATTGAACCATCCAAAGTGGCTTTCATTGACATTATCTAACAGCAAGAAGCGCAATGGCAATTCGGTGAACCGCCTTGTCACTGGCAGTTCAAACAGTATGACGGGAATAATATCAGCTGCTGGTAATAACTATGCGCGAGAAAGGATTAATAATGTGGAGACAGAGGCAACGAGAGGTATATCATCATTATCAGGCCGCATGACAACCGCCGAAAATGGTATCACATCGCTTGGGAACAGTGTGGCGGCATTGCCGACGTATGCGGATGCATATAATGAGCTGGAGGATAATGGTACCGGGATAAGTGTTAATTCTGCAAAGTGCCAGAGCGCCAACTATGTAAAATTTACATCAGAAAGACGTTCCGCAACAAGAGATGTCATCATTGGGTCAGATTACGATGGTATTGAGACAAGCTTAATGATGCGCAATGAATCAGGAACTGAAATTACACTTACGATAAAGACTCCAAATGATGAAGAGCTTGTGTTCGATTCATCAAATAAGAATGACACAATTATGGATAACACCGTGAGAATGCTCACATACTGGCGAATGGGCTCAACGTATTACGTGATTATAAAGGATGTGATATAATATGATGGATATAGAGAAAATCAAAAAGAAACTGTTTGCTGAACAGCGTGGCCTTGGAGGGTGTGATTTATTCACGGGAAACGAGGACCTTGGAGGAATGATACGCCTATACGACAGCTTCCAGGGCAGAACATTCTGCCGCAAGACTCATTGGCCGTCGCTCGAAGAGGTGAGACGGCTTAAATCGTTCGACTTAAAATCTCATGGAGTGTACCTTGATGAGGGTGATGTCGAACTGTTCGAACATGACAAAATTATAATTGCAGGTGACACACACGCGACTCTCCACTACAACACACCAAAGCCACACAGCGTCAATGTGCAATATGGAGCCACTGTAGAAGTACATGCTTCTGGTTATGCTGTTGTTGACATTTATGCTGCCGACGGATGTACTGTAAAAGAGTATGTTGGCGAGAGTGCAATTATTACACATTCAAACAAACCCAAAAGATAGTAGCATTATGACAAGCAAAGAACTGAAAGACTTGATGAAACGGAACCCCAAAGAGGCAATCGCCCAGTTGATGAACAAGACGGTCATTGTACCGGCATGGGAGGGTTCTGATGGCCTCCATAAAGAATATGATCCGAAACTCCATCCTGTTATGGACAAAGCGAAATATCCTGACATTGTCCACAAAGATGGAACGGTTGATTTTGTGACAAGAATCACATTCGATTACCAGAGGCTTGCGGTGAGACGTATGTCTGAGCTGGTTTGCGGAATCCCGGTTAAGCGCATATACAAGCCGGTGACGGATGGTCAGAAAAAGGCGGCTGAATATATCGAGGCCATATACCAGCGGAACAGGATAGACACAATGAATGTCGAGCGGCTTAACATGCTCTTTGCCGGATGTGAGGTGATGACATTGTGGTATGCTGTCGAGCAGCCGAATGTGTTGTATGGGTATAAATCAAAGCTGAAGATTCGCTGCAGAAATTTCTCCCCTATGCTTGGGGATAGTCTGTACCCGTTGTTTGACGAATATGGTGACATGATTGCGATGTCGGTCGCATATAAGCGCTTCAATGGCAAGGAAACCGTTGATTATTTTGATGCGTATCTTGAGGATAAGCATTATAAGCTGGTGAGCAGCGGGAGCAGCTGGGACATAGTTGAGGAGGAGGATATATCAGTCGGCAAGATTCCCGCCATCTATTGTTTCCGTCCTACCCCTATCTGGGAGGACACATCACGGATTGTCGAGGAGCTTGAGTGGGCGTTCAGTCGAAATGGCAACTACCTCCGTAAAAATAGCAAACCTTTGTTTGCCGTTTTTGCCGATGAGGACATTGCGTTTGGAGGGGAAAAGGACGAAAAGAGCGAGTTCAGAACCGTATTGCAGTACCCGAAGGGGTCTTCAGCAAGTTACATCACTTGGGATCAGGCTATAGAGAACTTCAAATTCTATACTTCGGATTTGAGAAATTCGTTCTTCACCCAGTTGCAGCTCCCGGACTGGTCCTATGAGAAGATGAGCCAGCAGGCGTTGAGTGGCGAGAGCCGGAAGCAGTTGTTTATTGACTGTCACCTCAAAGTCAAGGATGAGAGCGGAAGACTGCTTGAGTACTTTGACCGTGAGACCAGTGTTGTCAAAGCGATGGCCAAGGCTACCGGCATCGATGTGAGCGATGATGATATTGACAGTCTGATAGTGGAGAATGTCATCACCCCGTATAGCATCACGGATGAGAAGGACACCATCAACAATCTGTACACGGCCAATGGTGGAAAGCCATTGATGAGCCAGCGTGAGAGTATTGAGGCCCTGGGATGGAGTGATAATGTGGATGAGACGATGAAACAGATTGCGGAGGACAGCGAGAGAAATGTCTTTGAATCGTATCAATAACCTGTTGATTAATCATAACCAATAAAAACTAACAAGCAATGGCAGACGTAAAGAAATTGGCACCTATCATCCTGAAATGGGAGGCGGGTGCGCCTATCCAGACGACATTGGAGGAACAATGGGTTGTCGCAGTAAGGAAAGGGTTCAGCAATGATCCGGATGATAGGGGAGGTGCGACAATGTGTGGCATCACCCTGAAAACGTACTCTTCATATAGAAAGAAAAAAGGCCAGCATGAGCCATCTGTTGATGAGTTGAAGAAAATCACGTTATGTGAATGGCTTGATGTCTTAAAGACTCTGTTTTGGGACAAGATGAAGGCCGACAACATCATCAACCAGAGTATTGCAAACCTTTGTGTTGACAATGTTTGGGGTACTGGACCAGGATATATCAAGAATATCCAAAGAACGCTGGGAGTGACGGCTGACGGCATAGTCGGCAACCAGACGCTTTCCGCCATCAACAGCCACCCTAACCAAAGAGAACTATTCGGTAAGTTGTGGGAGAAACGCAGATTGTTCTATCTGAACCTCACGGTGTCCAATCCTACATATAATAAGTATATAAAAGGATGGATGAATCGATTGTACGACTATAAGTTCTATGAATAGGAGGGCGGAGACATGGAAGGAAATATGGAATGGATAATACGGATATTGGAGATTATTGCCGGAGTCGTAGCCGGAGGATTTGTCTTCAAAGTTATTGACAGAATCAGATTCAAACAGCAGGAAAAGAAGCTCAAGAAGGATGAAGTTGACAAGGCTGAGGTTGAGACTGATAAAAAGCAGATTGACCTTGGCGATCTGTTCCTGGAGAAAAGCCAGAAGTGGGGTGAGATTATTGAGTCAAACTCCATGAAGATGGTGAAGATGATGGAAAAGATGGATAAGGACAAGGCAGAGAGGGACAAGGATTGGATGGAGCTCAAGAGCGATATGGTTGCTGTCAAGAATGATATGGCTGATGTAAAGACAGAACTTGGCAATCTTGTTGAGTATAACAATGGCGGTTATCAAAAGTTTTTGGAGAATAAGTATGGGCGCAAAGAAACGACATCAATGCCAAACTAACGAGCGGAGGACATGTGAGACATGTGCCAGCTCAAGACCTATAACGGACAGATGGATAGGCCATGACGGTAAACCGACGCTTTGTAAATGCGAGCATCAGGAATATTCAGTGTTGTATTGTAATCCTTGTGAAATTGGGAAATGGAGGCCGAAATGATTAATGGTAAGAGAAGAATATTTATTGCCGGAGACACGGGAGGAATCAACCGTGACGATGTGGTGAGAAGGCATTTCGCTGATGCTGATGAAAAGATTATGATGCGTGGTGACGTGCCTGTCAACCCGCTCTGGTTCTGCGATCCGTCCGACTCATTTGAGAGGCGCATGAGAATCTGCCTTAAAGAGCTTGCGGGATGCGACGGTATCTATATGCTCAAGGGGTGGAGGGCTGACAAAGGGGCAAAGAGGGAACACTTTGTCGCATTGAAATTGAAACTAACTATTGAATTGGAGAAATGAAGAAGACTATTATTATTATTGTGTTTTGCGTGGCGATGGCGGCGGCTGTCGCTACACTTATTGCCATCACCATCCGGCAGTCAAGGGAAATATCCCGGCTGGGGGAGAATTTCAGGACAGAGGTGTCTGGAGACAGGTCAGTCCAGCAGGCAGTCACCAAGGCGGAACTGAAGGAGCTGTTCAGTGATGAGCTGGCGACCTTGGGTGATTATGGAGTCAAGCCGAGGCAGGTGGAGAATGTCATCAACGTGGAGTATCATTATATCGACACTGTCAGATATAGAGACACGTTGGTATGGGTATATGATACGGTGATTCGGGCGCATAGGACGCCTTTTGAGATTGATGGGGATTGTTACTCAATATCAGGGGAGATATATGCCGATACGCTTGAAATCGGGTGTTATCAGTCAAATGATGAGATATTGTTGTCGCTGTATAAGGAAAAGAGGAAGTGTCTGTTCGAGAAGCGAAAGGTGAGAGCCATTGCGGTAAGTGCCTGCAAGGGTGACACGCTGGCGATACTGCGTAACCTGAAGGTGGTGAAGTGATGAGGCATATCGAGGAAGATACGCAGATAGCCTGCGTGACGTGGTTCAGTTACCAGTACCCGCAATATATACCTCTGCTGCATCATTCACCCAACGGTGGATTCAGGAACAGCAGGGAGGC
>Ga0265298_10010465_pt1 | contig 10974 bp, 9 predicted proteins | sample AusTroGonzalo_MG_3_FD_193486 | JGI IMG/M metagenome (GOLD analysis project Ga0265298, IMG submission 193486) | Bovine rumen microbial communities from tropical cattle in Woodstock, Queensland, Australia - Gonzalo_01 | ecosystem: Host-associated > Mammals > Digestive system > Stomach > Rumen ...
CGAACATCAGCTCGGTGGACTTGACGGAGCTGACGAGCACCTCCACCACGCGGCTGGCCTTCTCCTCGATCACGGAGCTCATCACCATGCTGCCGAACATCGTCACGAAGATGAACAGGAAGATGCCGAGCACCATGGAGAGGATGCTGTAGACGCCGGCCTCGGAGATCTTCTCCTCGCCGTCGTCCCCCAGCGTGTAGGAGCGCAGGTGGATGTTGGCCTTGACGTCCTTGAGGATCTGCTCCAGGCCTTCGATATCATAGGAAGCGATGCGGTAGTCCTCCACGGCCCGGTTGATCCGGTTGCTGATGTTGTCCGTCAGCTCCATGCCGAAGGGCTTCGGCGAGAAGAGGTCGGCGGGGACCGTCTTCTCCTCTTTGTTCAGCGCACCGACGGACAGCACGCCGTCGTAACCGAGCGAGCCGAGGTTGGCCTTGACGCTGTCCAGCGGAAGCGTGGAAGCGTCCACGTAGTGAATGGTTTCCGTGTCCTCCAGGTACGGCAGGACGATGCCGGACTCATCCACGACGGCGATGGTCTTGGTCTTTTCCTTCGTATTCATCAGGGCCACCATCACGCCGATGGTCAGGCCGGCCACGAGAATAGGGACCAGAAGCGTGGTCCAGATGAAACTCTTCTTCTTGACCTTATTGAGGTATTCGCGGCTGATGACAATGCCTATCGTTCTGAAATTCATGGCCTATTCCTCCCCTTCCGTTACAAGTTTGATGAAAATGTCGTTCATGCGCGGCATCAGCTCCTTGTAGGAGTTGATCTGCACGCCGTCCTTCTCCAGATAGGAGCGGAGCGTCGAAGTGCCGTCCGTCTCGCGCGGCAGGACCTCCGTGTGGCGGCCGTTCGCATCCGTCCAGACGAGCTCGACGTTGTTGTTGCCATAGTCGCGGCGGATCTGGTCCACGCCGCCGGTGATCACCAGGCGGGACTTGTTGATCAGGGCGATGTTGTCGCACAGCTCCTCCACGGACTCCATGTTGTGCGTGGACAGGATGATGGTGGCGCCTTCGTTCTTGAGGCGCAGGATCTCCTGGCGGATGACCTCGGCGTTGACCGGGTCGAAGCCGGAGAAGGGCTCGTCCAGGATCATCAGCGAGGGCTTGTGGACCACCGTGGTGATGAACTGGAGCTTCTGGGCCATACCCTTGGAGAGCTCCTCCACCTTCTTATCCCACCAGCTCTGGATGCCGAAGCGGACGAACCAGTCCTTCAGGGCGGCCCGGGCCTCAGCGGCGGTCATCCCCTTGAGCTGGGCCAGGTACATGGCCTGGTCGCCGACCTTCATCTTGCGGTAGAGGCCGCGCTCTTCGGGCATGTAGCCGATGCGGGCCACGTCGTCCTGGGTGATGGGGCGGCCGTTGAAGAGGACCTCGCCCCCATTGGGAATTGTAATGCGGTTGATGATGCGGATCAGCGTGGTCTTGCCAGCGCCGTTCGGGCCCAGCAAACCGAAGATCTGACCCTCGGGAATCTCGAGGCTGACGTGGTCGAGGGCCACTTTCTCCCCGAAATTCTTGCAGACGTTTTTACATTCTATAATTGCCATAATACACTATTAGAATTGCCTGTTATTTTGCGGCGATTGCGACCACGGAGCACGGCGGCAGGGTCACTTCCAGACCGGCCTTGGTGAGCTTGTAGTCCTTGAAGGCGACGGGCTTCACGACGTCGGCCTTGCCGAAATCATTGTAGTCGTGCACATCCTTGGAGGTCAGCACGCGGGCGGCGAGGATATTCTTCACGCCAGCCTCGTCGAAGGTCACGAGCACCTTCTTGGCCTTCTTCAGGTCCGTATTGACCAGGGAGATATGCATCTCGCCATCCTTGCGGGACACGGTAGCATCCACCTCGGGCACGGCGCACTCGCGCTCGGTCTTCACGTGGGCCGTCAGCACCTCGGAGTCGATGAACTCGGCGTCCTGGTGGACGTTGTACATCTCGAAGACGTGGTAGGTCGGGGTGAGGACCATCTCGGTCTCGTTGGTGAGGATCATCGACTGCAGCACGTTGACCACCTGGGCGATGTTGGCCATCTTCAGGCGGCGGGTGTACTTGTGGAAGATGTCGAAGTTGAGCGCGGCCACGATGGCGTCACGCATCGTGCTCTGCTGGTACAGGTGGCCCGGGTTCGTGCCCGGCTCCACGTCGAACCAGGTGCCCCACTCGTCGAGCAGCAGCCCGACCTCGCCGGACGGATCCAGCTCGTCCATGATCTCGATGTGCTTCTTGAGCACGGGCTCGACCTCGATGGTCTTGGAGAGGGTCCACCAGTACTCCTTGTCGGAGAATTTGGTCGCGGAGCCCTTGCTGCCGGTCCAGCCCTTGCAGGTATAGTAGTGCAGGGAGATGCCCGCCATGCCCTTGCCTTCCAGGTTCTTCATCAGGACGCGGGTCCAGTTGTAGTCGTAGTCGGAGGCGCCGCTGGCGATCTTGTACAGGCGGTTGTCGCCCTGGTCGCGCAGGTAGGTGCCGTAGCGGCGGAAGAGGTCGCTGTAGTACTCCGGCGTCATGTTGCCGCCGCAGCCCCAGGCCTCGTTGCCGATGCCGAAGTATTTGACCTTCCAGGGCTTCTCCCGGCCGTTGGCGCGACGCAGGTCGGCCATCGGGGTCTTGGCGTCGGAAGTCATGTATTCCACCCATTTCGCCATCTCTTCGACGCTGCCGCTGCCGACGTTGCCGCTGATGTACGGCTCGATGCCGAGCAGCTCGCAGAGGTTCAGGAACTCGTGCGTACCGAAGCTGTTGTCCTCCAGGGTACCGCCCCAGTTGTTGTTCGTCAGGTAGCCGCGCTGCTCCTGCGGGCCGATGCCGTCCATCCAGTGGTAGTCGTCGGCGAAGCAGCCGCCCGGCCAGCGCATCACGGGGACTTTCAGCGTCTTGAGAGCGTCGAACACATCTTTGCGGTAGCCCTCGACATTGGGCACGGAGGAGTCCTTGCCTACCCAGAGGCCGCCGTAGATGCAGCGTCCGAGGTGCTCGGAGAACTGGCCGTAGAGCTCGGCGGGAATGGTCTGGCCGGTGCCGGCGTCGTGGACGCGAACGGTGGCGTCCTGTGCCAGCAGGGAGGCGGAAGCGAGCAGGCAGGCGCCTGCAAGCAGGGTGATGATTTTCTTCATATAATCCGTTATTGTGGTTGCAATAGATACAAATGTACGAAGAATTTTGCGTAAATTTGTGGTTGTATGGCCAAGAATTCCGTCAATATCGACGCGCAGTGCGCGAAAATCGTCTCCGACGCCCGCGAGGGGCGCTTCAGCCCCCTCTATCTGCTGATGGGAGACGAGCCCTATTACCCGGAGCTCGTCTGCGACGCGATCCTTCAGCACTGCATCCCGGAAGAGGAAAAGGACTTCAACGAGACCGTCTGCTACGGCGGCGAGGTCACGGCCGCGCAGGTCGTCACCGCTGCGCGCCGCTTCCCCATGATGGCCGAGCGGCAACTCGTGGTCGTCAAGGAAGCCCAGCAGATGAAGGGCATCGAGGAACTGGCCTTCTACTGCGCCGAGCCGCTGGACAGCACCGTGCTGGTGGTCCTGCTGCACGGGGCCTCCGTGGACAAGCGCAAGGCCTTCTACAAAGCCGCCCAGAAAGTGGGCGTCGTGGTCGATTCCCCCGCCCTGCGGGATTATGAGGTCCCGAACTGGATCCTTTCCTATTATAATTCGCGCGGCCTGCAGATCGAGCCGCAGGCGGCCGCCCTGCTCGCCGAGTCCGTGGGCACGGAGCTCTCCAAGATCGTCGTGGAGACGGACAAGCTCACCAAGGCCCTGCCCGAAGGCGCCACGCGCGTGAGCGTCGCGGACATCGAGCGCAACGTCGGCATCTCCCGGCAGTTCAGCATCTTCGAGCTCACCAAGGAGCTCTCCTACCGCCACGCCGCGCAGGCGCTCAAGATCGCCGCGCACCTCGGCAACAGCGCCAAGTTCGCCATGCCCATGGCCGTCAGCGCCCTCTTCACGCACTTCAGCCGCATCCTCAAGTACGGCGCGCTGCTCGCCGGAGGCGGCTATCCCTCGCCGGAGGACAAGGCACGCGCCCTGGCGGGCGTCAATCCCTATTTCTACAAGGAATACGACACGGCCGTCCGCAACTACCCCGTTCCCAAGGCCATGGCCGCCATTTCGCTGCTCTGCGACTACGACTACCTCGGCAAGGGCGGTGACGGCACCACGCTCGTCTCCGACGGCGAGCTCCTCACGGAACTCACCGCCAAGTTGTTAAACCTTTAGGGTTTCGTTATCTCCGACCTTGTTTTCGTCATTCGCCGGCTTGACCGGCGAATCCCCCGTCAGAACCGGAAACCGACGCCGGCGAGACCGAGCGTCGCAGCCGAGCTGAGATTCAGCTCGACCAGCCCATAGACATGTTTTCCGCCCGCCCGGAAGCCGATCGGCGTGACGTAAGGCGTAATGGCCGGCTTCATCGGCGTCAACGGGAAGCCGAGGCCCAATGCGGAATACAGCGCGCCCCAGTCTCGCCGGAACCATTTCAAGCGGAAATCAAACATGACGGCGAAAGAAGACTTGATGGTCTCCTTCCAGCTGGCAACCGGCCCGGACTTCCAATCCACGACCGGATGCGGCTTGCTGTCCTCCACAATCGTAAACTGACTGACGTGGACCCGCATGCAGGAATAATTGACGATGACATGCAGATCCCACAGTTCGTCCACGGCGACCGAATAGGCCAGATTGATCGAAGGAATCCAGATCTCATGAGCCGCCTGCCCCTTGTCCTCGTACTCCCAATACAGGCTGCTGTCCAGATTTCTCGGCCCAAACATGATAGCCCGCAGCGGCGGCACCCCGCTCGTAATCTCGATCGAGTGAATATGCTTCGGATTAAAATGCTGCGCCTGCGCCCCCGCAGGCATCAGCATCCCCAGGAAAAAGACAAGAAGAGAGGAAAGAGTCCAGCTACGCATCGCAATAATCAGAAATTGAACGCCAGGGACAGGAAAAAGCGGTCCAGCGCGTAATAGGTCTTCGTCAGCCCGCGATCCGTCCGCTCAAGTTGTTTGATCGGAAGATATTCATAGCCCAGACGGATGGTGAATCGACCAAAATCGACACCGGCTGCAGCATTCACAAACATTCCCCCAGTCTCCAGGTGCGACGTCGTGCAGAAGCTATATCCCGTACGGCCTTCGACGAAGGGGCTGACCGCCGCATCCTTGATATTGTATTTTGCATCCACGAAAAGCGAGGCGAAACCAGTATCTTCAGACAGCCAGAAGGCATATCCGAGACCGGCGCCCAGGAAGAGTCCGTTCCCCAGCCTGCTGCCATGAACCGTCGAAAGCTGAATCAGTTCGCCGGGCTGCTCAAAGCCGCTCTGTAACCTGCCGTTGAACACGGAGCCCTCCAGCTCGACCGAGCCCCGATAGCCTTTCTTGAAGGATCGGTTCACTTGTCCCGAAGCCGTAAAACTCGAAAGAAGAAGCGCGAGAATCAATCCCGCAAAGATTTGGTTTTTCATTTCCTGAACAATAATATACTAACTAATCTCAAAGATAGTCATTAAATAGATTAATGCAAACGCACTTTTGCGCGCGTAGAATCGCATTCAATACATTTTCCAACGTCATCCAGCGAACTGTCGACGAACGGGCACGATTCCGCACTAATATCCAAGGCAAATATCAGTTATTGATAATGCTGAGGATTATCACTCAGCCGTATTTCGTATGGCCAGGCATTTTCATTCTTGAATGCCCAAGACTCTGGCTCGCAAAAACGAAATGACCCGCCCAGATTAAGGCCAGGAGTATTATAATACGCGACGCAATCGATCACAAAGAGAAAAGACTCCCCCGACGGATTAACAAATCGAACAATATTTTCTTTATGCAAATCAGCGATATAGAAATCCCTATTTACGAATTCCGAATGAATGCATGGATTATAACTTCCGTATCCCTGCGTCTCTTCAAAGCCAATGCGCTGCATATAGTCAACAACCTCCTCATCCGATACGGGGTCTCCATTTACATGAATAAAAGGCTGACGAACAAGAATCACGAAATCTCCCGACTTCGTTCGTCCAAAACCTTCAACCACTAGGAAAGACTCAGGAAATACTGCGTTATGGATTGTGATCCTGTCAAGGGCCAGTTGGACAGATTCATACTTATAGGTTCTCCATTCCTTAACAACGTCTTTGCCATCTTTGAAGACAACAGACTCGCTCCCGGAGCCAATACTGTCTCCGAATTTATCTCGAAGATATGAACCCGTTGAATTAACCCAGCAACCGTTATGCTTGGCCCATGATTCTATTAAAAGTTCTTGAATCAGCGATTGGACGCCAAGGCAGTCACTCGATAATGAAGTTTCTGAACCTGAGCAACCGCCTCTTTGTGCGATAATGGATGCTGCGACATGTAACCGAGAGCCGTTTTGTAAGCCTCGTAACGCCGCTCGATTTGAGCCCAGTCTGTTGAGCGTAAAGTTTTCATCTTCCAATGCTTGATTCAGATGGCACAAAATAAACCATCAAATTCACTTTTCCAAATGTTTTCTATTAAATCATCATGAGACATCTGTAAAGTCCTTTCATGTTTTACAAAGATAAAAAATAGGTTTGGATAACCAATAAAAAGGCCGTCCAGGAGGGCGGCCTTGAAAGGGAGGGAGAACGCGTTGAGATAAAGTACTACCGATACTCTATCGTGCGACGAATCGTGTAAGAGCCATTCGGCGTTTTGACTTTAATATTCAACGCGTTCCCAAAAGCGTCCAGCTCCGAATACGTATTCTCCGCGCAAACGGATAAAGCACCGTCACGATCAAAGGTGAAAGTATATGTTCAATCCTCTTTTCCCCGTTCTTCTCAATAACGGAATCCAGGCTTTGCCATTTGTCGGGGTACTCAAAACGCGCAAAAGATGAGACGATGGACTGGAAGGCCACGCACCGCAAATCACTGTCAGTTCCCACCTCAACTCCGTTAACCGCATAATACTTGACGAGGTGATAATCTCCGAATTCAACACGCTCCACACTGGTAGAGAAGTCGTTGTCTGAAACAATCTGATCTGTTACAGCAGCAACCTCACCTTTCAACAACAACTGATCATACATGGAGATGGCAGGCTGATTCACATACAAATCGGAGCGACCACCCATATAACCATTTTGGTCGCAAGAAACAGCGAGGATGATGATCATCAGGCACAAGCAGCAATAAAGGAATTTTCTCATATCAAAACTGGATTCGGTTCAAAGGAATTTGTTTTTCAAGACCAAGACAGTAATTATTATGTCTATTTGATACCATGTTATACTTAATACAATCTGCTCCCAGTATCACTGAACCTTCTGTAGAAACCGGTTGCTGTTTCTCATCGCTCCTTTACTCCCCTTTCCGAACTGATAACTGACAGAAAACAGGCAGGTTCGTCCAAGCCGGTTAACTAACTCATACTGATATAGATATGGAGTCGAGAACGATGATAAAGAGATTGATTTATTGAAAAGGTCATTGCACTTCAGCGAGAGCGAGAACATGCCGATATCTTTTCCTATCTGCAAGGAACAATCCCAGAATCTCCGGTCGAATTCCGGACCATACCCCGAATAGACCACGCGATCAAGCGCTGTCTCGATTGTGAAGTCCTGCGGCAAAATCGCCTCGAAGGAAACTCCTGCAACGATTATCCAACGTTGATAATTGGCTTCAGGGATAAGCGAATGGGCTGATTGAAAGTATTTTGGTTGGAAATGACCGGATGCTGAAATGTTCTCGTTACGGTAAGATAGAGATAATTCAGCTTGCAGGTCGAAGATCCGGTTGGTGCTATTCTCAAATCCGCTCTCGCCAGTGTAAAAACGGGACCCAGTGTTGTCGCCCCAGATATCTTCGATGAATTGCCGATAATCAAAAGTGGAGATATCAAGGGTCTGTTCTCTGGCTGATTGAAAACCTCTGACCGCCGAAATCGTTCCATACAAAAGTGCATAAAGGCGCCATGAGCGTCGTTCTCCAAAGAAATAATCAAACTGCAAAAAAGGGGATACGCTAATACCTGGGAGTTTCGCATTGACCGGGAAAGAATAGCGAAACCCATCCTTTGAAACCCAGTTCGCTTGTACAATGGGAGATACGTCATAGCGGAGTTCAGCCGTTACCTGAAGTCTCCACTTCTTTCGGGTAAGTTCATAACTTGCCACGCCATTAACCGAATAAGAAGGTTTCAGGTATTGATTGCCAATATGAATCTCCGTAGGACTAGTTCGCAGCAAAGCAGACATTGTCTCGGTCTCCGGTACACGATTCGTCTGCGACCAGATATAAAACTGCTTGCTATAGTCTTCGTCATCAAAGTGGATATATGGCACGATACCCAAACGCCAATCCGGTCGATTCCCTTCTCCGATCAATGCGTAGAACTGCCGGGCCTGTCCGCCGGCAGAGATTCTGTACTTTCCCATTTTATACGAGAGCAGAATCGTTTCCGCAAGATCCATGTTGGAGGTGCTCAGATCAGAGGAAAATGGAATATTGGGCTTTTTGCTCACATGGTCGGAGGCAACAACACGGTCTGAAATGCTGTCATAATTAAGATCTAATGTTGTGGATAGCGTCCATTTATCAGAGAGCGGCTCCGAATACGCCGCGGAAGTAACAATGCGGTACGAGTTCTTTTCGCTGGAAAGATCCAGCAACAGGGAGGACTGCTGCATTTCATCGCCCCTGTCGTGAATAAATGTGAACTGCTGATTGATTTTGAAGTTTCGGTTCTCTTTCTTACTGGACCGCCAGGTGAACTGACCGCTCAAGCCGGTCGTGAGGCTCCCGTTCTGTCCGGTCTGGGTAAGGGACGATTGCACTCCACCAGGCAGGAGCGGTGTCATCTCGCGTAGCCGCTCGAAACGGTTCCGGGAATAATAGACATTCGCTTTCAGCGTTAAATCAACATTTTTCGCGCCCTTCAACTTGGTTTCCAAATCCGTATCCACACGCCACGCCTTGGCGGCCTCCTGTTTCTGTTGGGAATAATCCGAGCGGGCGCTTCCCCTGTCCAGATAGGTCTTTCTCCCCGTCGAGCCCTCATCCTTCTGGTTGTACGCCGAAATGACGGAGAGCGTGGTCTCCAGCCCGCGAATCAGATTGGTCCCGACGTTTATCGCCGCCTTGCCGCCCAGGCCCTTTCCCGGCTGGATATTCCCGCCGGTCAAATAAGTAGTTATCTGCGAGTTGTCATCATAACTATTGAAGTTAAGCTTTCCGTTCCACAGGCCTTTGCCTGTATCTCTCGTGTCAGCCTCAACCAGGGAGCCTTGGCCTCCGGATGCCGAAACCTGGCCAAATGACCCGCGCTTGAATTCTTCTTTGAGCACGACGTCCATCGCTTTTTCGTTTTTCTCTCCCATAGCCAGGTTGATACCACTAGCGGTTGCAGATGTACGATCCGTTACAACAATCTTATCGACGATTCGTGCCGGCAGATTACGCAGTGCCATACTCGGATCCCCAAAGAAAAAGGTTCGGCCCTCCACCGTAATCTCGCTGACGGGTTTTCCGTCCGCGTAAACTAGTCCGTTCTCAACTGATAGCCCCGGCATTTTCTTCAAGAGGTCCTCCAACATGGCATTATTGCCGGTTTTAAACGCAGAAGCATTGTAAATCACCGTATCCTGAAGAAACCTGACCGGCGCCGAAAGATCCGTGATGGTTGCGGCATCGATCATTTCATGATCCTCTTCCAGCAAGATTTGTTTTGAGACGGAGGTGCCATTGGACGGATCGATCTGTTGACGGTATGGTTTATACCCCAGGAGTTCGATATTCAGGTTATACTTCCCTTTCTGAATATCCCGCAAGACGGCGTCCCCGGCTTCATTGGTCAGCGCAAAGTGGGTAATCATCGTATCCACCTGAAGATACACCGAGGCATACGGAAGCGGCTGCTGCGTATTCTGGTCCGCGACGTTAAAGCGAAGAGTATAGGATTTGTAAGCTACGGGGGCACTGCCAGAAACAATCTTGATTTGGGCGCGACAGGGAACCCACCAAGTCATCAGCAGGGATACGATCAGCAGAATAATTCGTGGTTGTCTCATTTCTTTTCGTTTTGTTGGAGGAAGAAGCTATCAGGGGCGAATAATGCCCCTGATAGCACAACATAGATACCCTATGCCCTACGGCATTTCTATCTTTGTTTGGTTTTCTTTGACATGGTTTGCATCACCAATTGAGTCAGACTCGGCCTGCGTACCGGCACAGGGACAACCGCATAGTTTTTCATCCCGAAAACCGCCCATCGCAGACGACATTTCAAGAGCGCTGAGGACTTTAGCCTCTTCTTCAAACATTTTACTCATAATAAAACAAATTTAGATAAAAAACCGTAGAAACGCTACGGGCGTTTACATACGACTGGTATGTCATAGAGGGTCTCAAATGGTGTTGGGCTTGGACACAGCCATCGGAATACACAATTATTACACAACACGTTATCTCGTACTCGTCGCCATGCATGATTCTCCCTCAATTCTTTTACAATCATCGGGAGAATGGGCTCCGAGATGTGTCCTAGGCAATGTGTCGGTTCCTTTATTGGAGAAGGATACACTTTCCCATCGGGAAAGACAAACAATTGTCCCCAATAGTTTACATTTATCTTTTGGTGAATAAAAATAACCCTTTTAGATATTTCAGCACCCAAAATATCCTCCTCACTAACAGATAGTTTCCCGTTTCGGTAGTCCTCGGCAAGCAGTGCTTGAACGCCTAAAAATGTATCATAATCCACGATTTCATAGACAAAAGCAGGGTTGTGAGGTCTAATTCTACGAGCTATGTCATCTAGTAATTCCTTATACTTTTCACAGGTTTGGCTAGGATTCACAAATAGCGTTATCTTGTTTAAAAAAGTATATGAACAGATTCGGTTTATGTGCGACTCTTTTTCCGAATCAGACATATAATCCAGATCCCCATTCAACTGAAGAACAG
>Ga0265298_10010468_pt1 | contig 10972 bp, 18 predicted proteins | sample AusTroGonzalo_MG_3_FD_193486 | JGI IMG/M metagenome (GOLD analysis project Ga0265298, IMG submission 193486) | Bovine rumen microbial communities from tropical cattle in Woodstock, Queensland, Australia - Gonzalo_01 | ecosystem: Host-associated > Mammals > Digestive system > Stomach > Rumen ...
GACTGACCGAAACGTGGCGGTCACCATCCGCATCAGCCAAGAAGCTGCGGACATCCTCAGTCAACAAAAGAACAAGTCGGAGTTCATCGACACGCTCATCAAGCAGTCGAAACCCTGACACTTGAAACTTGAAACTTTAATCGAGAGACATTCCCCGACGGAATGCCTCTCTTTTTTATACCCAAAATATGCAAGATTTCGACGAACTTAAACAAACCAAGGCGCAGTGCCTGCGGGACATCACCGAGGCACTGCCCGACTACGTGAACCGACTGAACAGCATCGACACGCGACTGATGATCTACATCGAGGACGCTATCTCGAACATTTGAGCTATCCCGACAAGCGGGATTGCGGCGGACTTCGAGCTCTGCTCGCCTGAGCACCTACGGAGCGCAAGAAGCCAAAGGGCAAAAACTAAGAACACTAATTTCACGAATTGAACGAATAGGAACTATGAAGGAAGAAACGAGAGAGACCATCCGACAAGCCTTGCAACAGCTGGACGAAGCAACCAACGTGCAAGGTTTGTCTGTCTTTGCGCTCATCATGCCGCACGGCTCACGGGGCACGATGCAAGTGCAAATGCTGTCGAAAGGTAGCGAGACGCTGTTGGCGCACAAGCTCTACGAGTGTATGCGATATGCCGACGCTTTCCCATTCGACATGCGCAACATCATTATGACAGCAGCAGCCAAGTGGCTGGGTGAGCAGGGCGACGAGGCACGGCAAGCCTTTGACGCTACGGTGGAGAAATGCCGCAAGCAGTGGCAGGACACGCTGGAGATGCAAGCCGTACTCGGAGACTGCCGCGAAGTGATAGACGAAGTAAACAGCGAAGACGATGGTAATAGGTAACGGATTTTTCAGCGACACCAAAGAGGACGCGCTGAGGGAAATGACTGAGCGGGCAGGATGCAAGGTGGTGAAGAGCAATTTCCCCACCATCGGCAACATCGAGATATACGTCAGCGAGCGTGGCGACCTATACGGACAGCAGCGCATTCAAGGCAAATGCCTGACGCGAACCAAGAAGCCCGAAAAGACCGGCATCGGCTATGTGGCACGTATCAGCGACAAGAAGAAGGAGTACCGCATCCACATGGTCGTGCTCATCTATTGCGCCTTCGTGCTACACCGATGGGAGCCGGACGTGGAACTGGAGCCAGTGAACGGCAACATCTACGACGTGCGCCCACAGAACCTCAGACCCAAGCAGAAGCCCATACCACCCGAATGGGCAGAACGCATGAAGGCAAGGGTAAAGGTATATGACTCCAACTTTGCGCACGTCTGCTGGTCAGTGAACTACCTCACGGGCTACGACATTCAGACGTGCAAGGATTTCGCACAGCAAGCATTCATCTATCTTTGTACCGACGGCTTCAAGCAGGTGCAACACTGCACCGACATCGTGGGGCTGTGGGTGAAGATAGCCCGATTCCGTGCCTTCGACTACATGCACCACGTCACCCACCGACAAGTATATGACGCTATCGACTACATCGGGCGACGTGACCAGCCGTATGAGTTCGACCTTTTCAGCCTATTGCCAGGCGAGAAGATGCAACTATACACGCGGCTTTACTTTGAGGGCAACACGCCGACGGAGATAGCCAAGGAGTACAACGTACATCTGGGCACCGTATCGTCAGCCGTGACCCGTTCGGTGCAATACTTACGCGAATACTTAGGAAAGGAAGCGGTATAATGGAAAGCATACTTGACAACCCTCAGTATAAAGAACGCTGGCAGATGTACGAATCAGCCTTACAGGTAGGTTTGCCCATCGTGAGCCGTGAGACGTGTGCCATCATCTGCGCCATGCTCTTAGTGTGGGGAAACGATGAACGCTTCACGCATCATCATCGCTTAGTGTGTAAATTGCAATACGCTCAGAAGCGGTTCAAGATAGAAGGCTCGGAATCACCCGACCCCTAATTTGCCGCATTGCTTCAGTCGTATGTCAGTCAGTTGGAACTCATGCAACAGCGTGAGGACAGAGTGCCCGACCATATCGACGCGCTATTCCAAGAACGGTACGGATTTCATTACAACAAAGAATAACGAGATATGCAAGACTTCGACGAACTTAAACAGATCAAGGCGCAGTGCATCGCGGACATTCGGGAGGCACTGCCGCTCTATGCCAATAGGCTGAACAGCATCGACACGCGACTGCTGCCGTATGTCGAGGACGCTATCTCGAACAATGCGAGCCACGCCAACCTCTATGAGCTGCTGGGCATCCGCAAGGAAATGCGTCTGCTCGACTCCTACGACCTCGACCCAGAGCGTGTGAAGCGGTCGCTGCGGGCCATCGAGGGACAGTGGCGAGAAGGGCGACACGTAAAGGGCGGACTGAAGTTCTCCACCCCTCGCGGCTCGCAGCACGTGCGCCTGATGCCCTTCCAGGCGTGGCTCATCTTCGAGATTTACGCCTTCAAGGTGGACGTCAACATGGAGCGCGAATACCACGACGGCGACATGCTGCTGCCGACAGAATGGATTGGCAAGGACGGCATGGTGTGGGACACGCGTCGGCTGACGCAGGAGGCGCACTGGTTCCTCACCCGAAAGAGCGGCAAGACGGAGCTTGGCGGTGCGGTGGACTTCACCGAGGTGGGATTCCTGGGCGACGTGAACGGGCAGGCTCTCATCTGCACCAACTCCAGCGAGCAGAGCCAAATCGCCTACAAAGCCATCCGCGAGTTTGCCATGCAAGTAGATCCGACGTGCTCCAACCGCATGGGCGGCAAATACTTCCGCATGACCCGCAACGGACTGAACTGGCAACCAGGTCACCCGATGAAAGGGGAAATCAAGTGCATGGCAGCCGGCAAGACCTCGAAGGACGGACTCTACGCCTCGGTGGTTCATGCCGACGAGCACGGTCAGGCGGGCTACGTCAACGCCCACTCCGACATGCAGGCGGCAGTCGATACGTGTTGGGGCTCAACGGGTCCCCGCCGTGAAAAGCTGCTGCTCCACACTACCACCGCCGGACGCATCAAGGAAGGCCCGTACAAGACCAAGATTGAGCAGGTGGAAGCATCGCTGCTGGGCGAGATGCAATACCCCCTCGGCCAGCGCATCCGCACAAGCGACGACTACTGGTGCGCCTTCCTGCTCCAGCTCGACAAGTGGGAACTGACCGACGACCTGACGAAGCTCGACGACCCCGAACTCTTCAAGAAGGTGAACCGCTCCATCGGCACCACCGTACAGCCCACCTACTACCGCGAGCGACTGCACGAAGCCGCCACGGGCACCGAGGACACCAAGCAGGAGGTGCTGACGAAGGACTTCAATATGTGGCAGCAGGCTCACATCTCGGAGTGGATAAAGCCGGACATGATTCGGGCCAACCAGGAACGACTACTTAGGGAGATTGCCAACGGTGAGAAGTACGCGAGCCGTGTAGACCACTGCACGGCCGACAAAGGCTGGGTAGTGTTCTGCGGCATGGACTTCTCGATGGGCGACGACCTCTATGCCCACGGCTATCTTTGTGTAAACACGCAGACGGGCGACCTGCTGGCCGACATGGACGCTTGGATTACACAGGAAACGCTGGAGAAGATAAGCATCCGCCCGCTTTACGAGCAATGGATAAAGGATGGGTGGTTGCATGTGTGCGAGGGTGGCGTGATAGATACGGAGATACCCGTGAAGCGTATCATCTCGCTCACGGAAAGCGGCGTGAACATCATGCGAATAGGCTTCGACCCCTACCGCTCACCCGACCCCGTGAACATGCTCAAAGCATGGGTACATTCGCTCGGACTGAAGCCCGACGTGTATGTAGTACCGGTCAGTCAGACACTCGCGACGTACAACCAGCCCGTGGAGCAGTTGACTGCCATTGTAAAGCATCCCGACGGCATGCTGCGGTTTTCGCCGAATCCATTGTGGCCGTATTGTTTTGGTTGTTCTGTTTTGGAAAAGGACAATCGGATGGAGAACAAGAAACCCGTGAAGCGCAATCCAGGCAGCGATGCTTGCAAGGTGGACCCCATTCAGGCCTTGCTATCGGCGTGGATATGCTGGAACCACGTGGAAGGCAGCGAAATGCCGGTGGAATAAAGAACAAATAAGGAACTATGGCAAAAACAGTAAACCCACAACGGCCTTTGTGCCGTAAATTGCAAGGCTGCGATTAAGCGAGAGAAGTACGATGCTTGCATCAGTAATTCCGAGCGTGAGCAGGCTCGCGCAAAGCGCAAGCGGGAAACACCCGCCCAAGTTAGTATCAACGCCTAAATTATTACACAAATGGCAAAAAGAAAAAACATGAAGGCTGACAAGCCTCGGTATGTTGGCACCGTCACGTTTGACGGCAACATACAAGTGAATCTCCACGGAGAAGTAAAAACCCTGCGCACCGACATTGGCGGTTTGGGATTACAGAAGGCAAATCCAAACAAAGAGCTACTGGTGCTGACGCGCGACCACATTGGCTACAACGAGATCGACACCGGTTACATCGTGCGATCTAAGCGTTATGACGACGGGCAACCTCCTTACTTCGGACTGAAAAGCGAACCTAATGCCGACGGATGGGGATGTCACAACTACTGCGACGTGATAGCCTGGGGCTATGCCGACGGCGGGCTCAACGACCCGACGCTGTTCTACTCGTGTCAGTCAACCATTGAAGAGGAAATCGAGCGAGAGAAATATCGTGCCGAACATGGCATGAAGACGCACGCGGAAAAGTTGGCCGAGATGGAGGCGGAGGAAGAAGCAGCGGAAGACGATGACATCAAACGCAGGGGTGTTCGGTTCCGCATCGAAGACGGAGAAATCCACTACAACGCTGTTGTGGGAGCCGACGAGAAGATGACCGACCACGCCACCGAACTGATGCGCGATGCCGGTAAGAACTTCTACGAGTTCCGCGAGAAGCACCCAGAAGTCACTGAGATGCACTTCTACACCGACGACGAGGTGCAAGTGAACAATTAACTACAACGGGCAGGGCTGCAAGGCTCTGCCCTTAATGATTGGACGAATTATGAAACAAAAGAAACGAGTATATCTATCAGGAAGAATGAGCGGACTGCCGGAACATTTTTGGCGAGTGCGCTTTGCTATTAAGTCCGATTGGCTAAGAACGTTCGGACACGAGGTTGTGAACCCTGCGGAAACGGTCATTGCTAAGCACTTATGGCTCTACCGCATCGTTGGCTACCGATGGACGCTGTGGTATGATCTGCGGCTGCTGAAGCGTTGCACCCACATCTTTATGGTTGGACCAGGTTGGCGCGACTCTCGCGGTGCAAGGTTAGAGCGCATGAAAGCCAGACAATGGGGCATCGAAATATTAGACTATGAGCGAGAGAAGGAATAAGGGCTGTTTATATTGGGACGAATCGAGCCGAGGCATTAAGAACGGGAAGCAAGACAAGCGGGGTCGTTGGTGTGCGGAGAAACGCATAGACGGCAGGCTGGTGCGCAAGCGTTCTACCGACATGCAGAAGTGTTTGGACTTCCTGAATGATTGCGACGTGGTGGAGGAACGGAAACCAAAGCGGACGGTGGAGGTGCCAACGATACACGACAAGAGGTTCATGGTACACAAGAACCATGTGGCAACGATGGAGCAGCGCAAGCAACTGTTAGAAGACCGCATCACGGAATCGCAGTTGACGCTTGACTACTTCGAGACGCGCGACTTCGCGGCCATTAATCGCTACATCGAGAAGGTAATACTTCCGCGACTGAACGTATATTGTACGGAACGGTTGCACATGCGACACGACGACATGCAAAAGGTCATACTGGAGTGCGTGGCCATTCTCTACACGTACCTATATGCCGACGTGCCGGTGTTCGGATATGAATACCGACTGCGAGCCATGCTTAGATATTACAAGGAGCACCACAACCTGGGCTTCTATGAAAATATACCTGAGCCGATACACGAGGTCGTTGATACGCTCGACGTGTCGGTGCTGGAGAAAAGATTTGTTGTTAAACGACATAACTGATATTATTTTGTGTAACTTAAAATTGATTGCGTATGGTAAAAACCGAAAGAACAGAACATCAAGTAAATAACTTCTACGGGGGATTAAACGTCCCCCGCAGTGGGTTACGCAAAGTGTTAGTAAACCCTCGCAGGAGTTTAATGAAAGCAAGGAAGTGGAACATTAAAGAATTGAAATAATTATGAACAGCGAAGAAAAAGCAGCAAAGGGGTGTTTCTGGACCCTGATATTGATGATTGCGCTCAGCTTTATGCTGAACGTGTTTTTGTTGATGTTGTGTCAGAAGGAGCCGTCGGTGGTGATCGAGCGCGATACAGTATGGAGAGATACTACCATCTACCAGCCGCAGGCGGCGGAAACGATCAACACGGGACGGGTGGTGTATGTGAAGGTGCCGATGGAATCGGCAGGAAAGGAACGGGACACCATACATGACAGCATAGAGGTGCCCGTGCCGATTGTGCAGAAGCGGTACGACGACAGCCTCTATACGGCATGGGTGAGCGGATTTGAGCCGGCACTGGATAGCATCAACCTGCGACTGCCGACAATCACCGAGACCATCACGCAAACCATTGTGAAGCCTTCGCCACTGATAACCTTTGGCATTCAGGCCGGGGCAGGAGTCGGAGCATTCAGCAGACAGCCTGACATCTATATAGGCGTGGGCGGTCAACTTAATCTATGGAGGAAATAGTAAACCGAAAACGGGGTTGTGCAAGTTTGTTGAAATGTATAACTCTAAATTTTAAAACGAATGATGAAAAAGATTTTGTATTTCGTATTGCTGTTCCTTTGGGCAATGGGCATACTGGGTGGCATCGGTTACTCCATCTACGGAGGCGCATGGCCCATCGCAGTCGGTGTGGTAGTTGCAGGCGTATTGAGTTGGCCGAAAGTGAAGTCATTGTATAACAAACTGAACGAATAGCCCTATGGAAATAACACTCGAAGCAATCATCTCGTTCATAGGCCTGTTCGTGGGCGGTGGTGCGGGTGCCTTCTTCACATGGAGGTATCAGAAGAAAAAGGCGAAGGCAGAAGCAGAGTCAGCGGAAATAGACGCTGCCAAGGACCTTCAGGACATGTACCAACAGATGTTGGCCGACGCGAAGACCGACCGCGAAGACCGCAAACAACAGATTGAGGAGTTACGGGCAGAGCGCGACCACTACAAGGACGAGCGCAATGAACTGCGCGACAAGATGGAGCAGCTGACGCGCTCGTTCATGGACTGGCGCATCGAGGCCGACAACGACCGAAGCAAGATGAAGATGGACATCGCCAAGCTGGGCAGAAAGGTGGAAATGATGGCCCCTTTTATGTGCGGCGACCTGTCATGCAAGCTCCGCCAGCGCGTCGTCATCTCGGAAAACGGGGAGATTAAGACCAAACGCCCCGAAAAGCCAACTAAGAAACAAGAGAAAAAACCAGCTGACATCGAACCCTTAAACAGCGACGAACTATGACCACCTATCTCAGTAGAAACTTCACTCTCGAAGAGTTGTGTGCGAGTGCTACCGCCAAGGCGAAGGGCATCCGCAATAATCCAGGACAGACGGACATCGTGAATCTGTGTGCGCTGACTCATCAGATATTGCAGCCTTTGCGCAATGCAATGAACGAGCCCATCAAGATCGGAAGCGGCTATCGCAGTCTGGCACTCAATAATGCCGTGGGTGGCATCAAGAACTCGCAGCACATGAAGGGCGAAGCGGCAGACCTCTGTATCGACGGAGACATGGCAAAGGGCCGCAAGTGGTTCAACTGGATAGCCAAGAACTGCGACTTCGACCAACTGATTTGGGAACACAATGCGAAGGGTTCTTACTGGGTACACGTATCGTATCGTGCCGACGGCAAGAACCGCCACCAGATTATCAATAACCTATTAAAGAAGTAAGCGTATGTTCGGCAACTATCACAACCCAAACGATTTTTGGCAGCACCGCGACCCGCATCAGCACATGAGCGAAGATGAACGGATGGCAGTTGCCATCATTCAGTGCGTGGCGTTTATCGTCATAATGATAGTGATGTTGCTATTGTGCGCACTATTTGGATAAAACCAATAACGCTGCTGAGATAGCAGCACCATCCTTTCAATAGTTAGTTTATAGATTTATGGTATTTTCATAGCAAAGAATTTTTAGTAGATTGGACAGACTCGCAGCGGCGGGCCTTTTTTATCCTTGCGGCGGAACCGCAAGGCGCACGACCAACCATAAACCATGAAACACAAAATCATGAACCGTGCTTGGTAAACCCCAAGCCGCTTTTTGTCGGATAAGAAAGAAACGATAAAAAGCAAAATCAATATGAAGTGGTTGACACTTGAACAAATTAAGCGTAACTCGCGCATTGACGGCAACGATGAAGATGATTTGCTGGTCGAGAAAGGCGAGCAGGCCGAGGACCAGGTACTCGGCGACATTGGCCGCACGTACCAAGAATTGATTGAATGGAAGGGCGGCGTGCCGTCTGACTTGGTAGCTGCCTCGCTGATGCTGGTGGATGCAGCCTATCAGCAGCGGTGTGCAATATCGAACATCCAGTGGTACGTCATCGCATTCGGCTATGAGTCGAAGATTAAGAAGTACGTTCGACTGGCTGACCGCAGCTCGTATGACGAGACAACGGGCGGCTACGTCATCGGCTCGCAGCTAAAGATTCTTGTAGCTGCCGAGTTGCCCGGCGAACTGAAGATGGAAGATGTGCCGTTCACCGTTGTGGTCTATAACGGCGACGTGCAGAACAAGCAGCACACCTACAACAAGTCGGAGTGCCTGCTGACCACCGACGGCGACTACGTGGCAATGGTCGACACCGACGAGCTGGGCGTCGGTCAGTATATGGTCAAACTGACCGTGCAGATACCAGACACCGACTACCCGTCTGGCTATCGCAAGGAAATCATCCGTATCAATCCGAATGTCAGAGTAACCGGCTAACACAATGAAGGCAACAGCACGAGTCATCACCGGCTCCATCAGGGGCAAAGCGCAGGGCATGAGCAGTCCTGCCGCTGTTGCGTATGCGCTGCCGACTGGCGTAGGCGGACAGGCTCGCGCCGTCGAAGAGTCTGACATCGCGAAGTTCCTGTACGTCACGCCCACCGAACCGCAACAGCTCGTATGGTTGGTGCCTCAGTACGGCATAGACTATTTCGTAGAGTCGAACACAAATTGGACAATCAAATAATTTAAACGTAAAAAGATATGGCTTATTCAGCATGGCTCGTACCGAGCAAGACATCAGGAAGTGGCAACGATACCGTCAACGTGACGGCGGGTGCCGACAATACGGGACGTAATGCCCGCAGTACAAACATGACCTTCAAGGCGGCTAACTGCGAGGACGTGGTGCGCCAAGTAACACAGGCCGGTAAGCCGGAATTCGTCAGCATTCAGGCCACGGCAGCGATTGACAAGACGGGTGGCACCATCACCATCACGGGTACAACCAACTCGTCGAAGTTGACGTTCTCGCTGGCCAGCGGAGGCACGTTGGAATTGACGTTGCCAAGTTCATATTTGGCAAACAGCGTCTCGACAAACAACGGCGACGCCATCAGCGGCGACCCAGGCGCAAGTCAGGAGTTCCCGTTCTCTATTCAGTTTGCCAACGTCGGTGCCAACCCCACCATCACGGCGAAGAGTGTACAGCTCATCGTGACAGACAACGCTGGCAATACCGCCACATGTACCATCACTCAGGCTGCCGGTGATCCTACCCTGTCAGTATCTCCCGCAAGCGTACAGCTCGACTGGAACGCAGCAACGGCTGAGACATCGGCATCGTTCACCGTTACTTCTAACACTAACTGGACGATTGAGTAATGGCAAGCATCAGTATTCCTTGGAACGACGGCCCCGGCAACATTGTCCTGACCTACACAGGTCAGGGCAATGGCACCGTGACTGTCACCTCGGACACTGACAACCTCGGACACGACCGACAGCAGGTGGTGACGTTTGTAGTCACTGACGGTGCCATCCGCGAGGCGTTGGTGAGCGACAGCGGTCATCAGCTTGTTACGAGTGACGGTCATGCGCTGACGTGTCTCAACGGAGCGATGAAGGTGCAAGTAACGGTCATTCAGCCCACAGGCATGAAGGTGCTTGTAACCGCCAGCAATCACAAACTTGTCACCGTCAACGGGCGCGAGCTGTGGTGCCGCCCTTCGAATTAGGAATTAAGAGTTAAAATCAAGAGTTATGGCACAATCATCAGGATTTAGAAACAAGCGCGTGCATATCATTAACCGCGATGCTGATGCGCAGGGAGAATTCGGTCGTAATTCTGGCGGTCGTGCGTATAAGTACGCCACGACGGTATGGGCCAGCGTTCGGTTTTCAAAGGGCGTGAAGTCGTTGCGCGAAGGTGCGCTGGATGCTTACGACACGCTGGTCATCGGCATGCTCTATACATCGAAGATAGACCGCGAGTCGGCTATAGTATATGATGGCAGGACGTTTCAGATTCAATCGTTCAACCGAGACTATCAGACCAACGAGATACAGCTGACGGTGGTAGAATGGCCAGGCAAGGACTTCACAAGTCTGATTCCCAGTTCACTTCGAAGGCTGTGCAGCAGCGAGAGTGTGCTGGTTACTGACGACAAGCACACCTTGACCGTGCATCACGAAACAATTAAATAATGTTTAACAAATAAAACCAAAAGATTATGGATAATTTCAATCTTACGCAGAGCGATGCCCAAGTTCAGGCGATCCTCAACAAGATTCAGCCCCTCGCACAGACGGGCGACATGGCGACCCTCGGCTATGGTTATGGCGTTTGTTCTACCGCTGGCGCAACAGCAGCCAAGACGGTTAGCATCACCAACACCGTATTGACCCCTGGCGGCATCATCGCCGTCCTCTTCCAGAATGCCTTCACAGCCAGCAGTCCCACGCTCAGCGTGAACGGCTCAGCGGCCAAGGCGATTAAGTTGTTCGGAAATGCAATACCGATGG
>Ga0265298_10010469_pt1 | contig 10972 bp, 6 predicted proteins | sample AusTroGonzalo_MG_3_FD_193486 | JGI IMG/M metagenome (GOLD analysis project Ga0265298, IMG submission 193486) | Bovine rumen microbial communities from tropical cattle in Woodstock, Queensland, Australia - Gonzalo_01 | ecosystem: Host-associated > Mammals > Digestive system > Stomach > Rumen ...
GAATCCATCATCCACCGTAACCTCGATGCTGCTGCCCTTTGGCATTGTACCCGGCAGTTCGATGCTGTACGCGTGTCCGTTTCCCACCGGCAGCGGAATCAGGTCCAGCGGGATACTCCCCCCATCCCCTTTCAGCTCCGCAGAAACAGAAAGAGGAACCGGCTGCGGGGCGACGAAGGCGTCGTACTGAATAATTTCGCCGGAATCGGGATTCGCCTTCTGCGTCTGCGGATCCCCGGCAGGATCCCTGACCAAAAGCCGAAGCTTTCCGGCTTCTTCCCACCGCCAGATTACATAAGGCCGGTATACGCTTCGGGGAAGCAGAACCTGCTCCGTCTTTTCCGCGTAACGGTATCCGTTCTCCGGGATCGGCACTGTCGGCCAGGGATACAGCGAGTCCGAAGGCGTCCCCGGTGCCGGTGCGTGAACAATCTTTTCCCGGATCTGCACCGTTCCGTCTGTCCGCAGTCCTTCCACTTTCTCCTCGTGATAGGGGTATTCCGGCACCATCTCACAGCCGGAGGGCCGGCGCCACGCGCTGCGAACCGTTGTCACATGACCGTCGCATCGCAAGCCGGTCAGTTCCGCGTCCCGGATGTCGTCCAGCACAACGGCATCCCGTTCATCCGGCGCCTGCGTCGAAAACGTCACGTCCTTCAGCCGCAGACCTTCCGCGTGCCGGGCATATAATCCATACGCAGGCAAAATGCCGTAGTTGGACGGTTCCGGATAAACCTCCGCCAGTTCCGGCACATTGTAGGGATCCGAAACCCATTGGCGGCTCTTCGGATCCCAGTCTGTCCGGGGAAGCAGCCCTTCATTCTTGGCGAAAAATGTATTGACCAGCCAGGGCAGGATCTGCAAATCTTTCGGCGCCCCGAACTGTGAAAAACCCCAGACCGTATTCAGCTGACGCTGCTCCTCTGCCATCTTCCGGGTCATTCCACCCCGGTATTCCACGTCAATGTTTTCCAGCGTAACATTCCGAACAGGGCTGTCCGTCAGTCCCTGGATCAGAATCGGGTATCTGGGATCCGCGTCCCGCACCTGCAGGTTCCGGATCGTGATATTCCAGGCCCTCGCCACGGTGTTGCCGGGAGCCGCCCCAAAGGCATTGGCAACCAGAGGCAGTTCCTTTTCCGAAAGGGGACTATGCTCATCCCGCACGTAGGTTCCCTTCTCCGAATCCCATCTTTTTGCATAGTACAAGCTCTTTCCGTCTTCGGCAACCGTTTCATAGTTGGCGGGATTGATATCGCAGGGATCTTTCTCCCGGGGCACCGAAAATTCGCTGAGACCGTCCACGCTGACTTTCCGGTCCCTCCGGACCGCCGGCAGATACCCCGCCGCCGGATACGCGGGCCATTCCTTTCCGCAGGGAAGAATCCATTCCCGATGATCCAGCCGCACCTGCGGTCCCTGTGCTTCCCGCTCCTCCCCGGGATTCACAGGATCGCTCCGAACCGTTCCCAGATCATCGTCTCCGCTGTTTCCCGTAACGGGAAACCGGTTCCGGATCCCCAGCCGGATGAATATCGGAGAGGAGCTGACTTCCCTCATCCGGCAGTCTTCAATCAGGATGTCGTGCATGTCCGCGGTGTCACAGGATTCCAGACAGATCCCCCGGGAACGGATAAATTCCACCCTCCTCACGGTGACATGATCGCACCCGCAGCTGGCCTCTGTGCCGAATTTTACCCGCCCGCAGGGCTTGCAGCGATCCGTAGCCGCCAGCTTGTCCCGGGTATATTGGCCGGCATAAACGCTGCCTGCGTCAAAGCCCATGACCTTGCAGTCTTCCACCAGAATGTTCCGCACCGGCATGAACTTCTTCGCCCCGAAGGAAGCCTTCAGGCAGATGGCGTCGTCGTTCAGGGAATTGAAAACGGAATTCCGCAGCGTAACGTCCTGGCTTCCGTCCAGATCCAGCGCGTCCCGCGCCGTATCCACCAGCAGATGATCCATCCAGATATCCCTGCAGCCGCTCAGAATCAGCGCAAAATGTCCGCCGATCAGAAAGGTGAAGTCCGTCAGCACGATGCCTTCGCAGCTGTCCAGCGCAATGCCCTTATTGCCAAACCAGCTGCCGGCATGTCCCTTCTCCGATCTTTTTACCGGGAAGGCCGGATCCCACCGGTTCAGGATGTATTCCAGCGGTTCGCCTTTTTGGCGGATATGATAATTGCTTCCGTCCAGCACTCCGCTGCCCGTAATCGCGATCCTGTGCAATTCTCTTCCATAGATGAGACTGTTGGCCAGATAGCTGTGCCCATGATCCTGAATGCCCGCGAAGAGGTTCACTTCCGGTTCGTCATAGTTGCCCCCCTCGATGCCCGGCCTGGCGGCGCGAAGCACAGCGCCTTTTTCCAGATGCAGCGTCACATCGCTTTGCATCCGAAGGGTGTATACCCCGTAGATGCCTTTCGGAATCAGAACGGTGCCTCCCCCGCATCCGGAAGCCCTGGCGATCAGTTCATTGATCACCCGTGTGTTTTCCACAGGGCCGGTGGCGCCGGTGACCCCGTAGTCTGTCACGCAAAAGATCCTTTTCCTATGATCCGCCAGATGCTCCGGCCGGATTCCCGCTCCCTCGTTTGCTGTCATGTTATCTTCTCTCAATCTGTTCAGATTCTCAAATTGTCACCCATTCCGGATATTTTCAATGTTTTCCATGCTGCCACCGCCCTGATCATCCGGCGCCCTGAACGCTCCCTTCTCCACCAGGCGCAGGAAGGCATCCACCACGTCCGGCGTCAGCTGCGTACCGGAAACTTCTTTTTAACGCACACGTTTTTGCTTTTTTATCAAAATCGTGTGCGTTAACTTAGAATTTCTGTCCGTTTTTCATAAATTCGATCAGATTAACATGCTTAATCCCGTTTCTTCTTTGAAGAAGATAGTCTGTTGTCATCAAATACCTCGGATAATTATCCCGGATCATCTCAAGCGGATGGTATTCTCTTTCCATTGTGTCTTTACTGTTTGCAATAGTATAGGCAATCTGAATATAGGCATAATTCTGATCCTCTCCGCGCGCGATGAAATCGCATTCCAGCTTTCCAATCCTCCCTACGCTGATCGCATAGTCGTGAGCACGCGCGTATATGTAGACTATGTTTTCCAAATCCGGCCCATACTGAACAGTATTATCGGTATTCAGTGCATAATAAAAACTCAGATCAGAAAGATAATATTTCTTTTCACCCTGAAGAGAGCGTTTGGATTTCATATCAAATCTCGGACACTCATAAATAATCTTGGCGTCCAGTAAAATTTTGATATATCGGGAAACTGTCTGCTTGGTAATCTGGATTCCATTCCCTTTCAGCGCCCGATAAATGCTGCTGATGCTCATTCGTCCGCCGAAATTGTTGATGATGTAGGCTCGAAGTTTTTCGAAGGTATCCTTTTCCCGAATCTTAACTCTTTTTCGAATGTCCTTTTCAAAGATTTCCTCAATGATTCCCTGTACATATCTGCGTTTATCCTGCCTGCTTTCCAAAAGAACGGCTCTTGGAAATCCGCCCTCCAGAATAAACGCGGTCAATTCTTCCTGCGGATTCGGCGATAAAGGAATTTGATAGAACTCTTTCATGTTTTCAAATTCTTCAAAGCTGAGAGGGTAAACCTCGAATTCAAGATATCGCCCCGTCAGTTTCGTTGCCAGTTCCCCGCTGAGCAGATATGAATTCGAACCTGTTATGAAGATTGACCAACTACCCTCTGTCCTGAAGCCGTTCAGCACATCCTCAAAATCCTGAACATTTTGAATCTCATCAATAAAGAGGTAGCGGGGTTTGATCCCTGGATCGTTGTCTTCAATCAGTTTTTCAAGCGCGTCTGCAGTCTTTATTTTTCGATACTTGCGAGTATCAAGATCCAGATAGATGATCTGTTTATCGTCAATTCCCTGCCGGCAAAGCTCTTCCGCAATCATTTGCATCAGGCATGATTTTCCGCATCTTCTGACGCCGGTAATCACCTTGATGATATCGTCCGCATGGTAAAAACCGCGGATTTTTTTCAGGTAGTCTTCCCGTGGAAACAGTTTCAATGCTTTCCCTCCATTTGGTTCGGATAGATTGATCGTATCACGAAATATAAAAAATGGCAAGTTAACGCGCACGATTTTGTCAATTTTATAAAATTGTGCGCGTTAACCGTCGTTTTTATCCAATTCCCTGCTGTACGATGACGTTTTTCGGACAGCCGCTTTCTTTCAGATGCTTTCACTTCAAAATCTGAGATGATAAAATATAAACGAACGACGAAAAGTTTTGGACACTTTGTCGCGCAGCCTCGTCTAATGATTGACGAAAGGAGGGAGCACCGTGGCACAGGACCTGCGACGGGAATGGCTGGAAAACGCCGTTGCCCGGTGGGAGAAGCCGATCCTTCACCTATGCTATGCCTATCTGGGCGATACAGCCCTGGCGGAAGACGCAGTGCAGGAAACATTTTTCAAGGCCTGGAAACACTATGACCGATTCCGCGGCGAAGCAGAGGAAAAAACTTGGCTGATGCGCATAGCCATGAATCATTGCAAGGATCAGCTGAAAAGTTCCTGGTTCCGGAATACGGACCGTTCTGTCTCACCGGATACCCTGCCGGAAAGTGCGGTTCCCTTTGAGGAGCACGACGACACCGTTACGCGTGCGGTGATGTCGCTGCCGCCGAAGCTGAAGGAAGTCACACTGCTGCGCTGGTACCAGGGAATGTCCCTGGAAGAAATCACAAAAGTGCTGCGGGTACCCCGATCCACCGTCAATTACAGATTGAAAAAGGCGAGAATCATGCTGAAAGGCGAATTGGAGGAATGGTTCAATGATGAAGAATAAGGAAACGCTCCAGACCATGATGGACCGGCGGCTTTCCTTCCTGGATGAGCTTCCGTCCTGCCGTGCTGCCCTGATGCATCGAATCGCTCAGGAGGAGGCACCTGTAATGAAAAAGAAAATGTCGTTCGGGCTGGTTTTGGCCCTGGTTCTTGTTTCCCTTTCCGTGATTGCCCTTGCTGCCGGCCTGCTGTTATCCCCGACGGTTTCTGCCGCCCGGCTTGCCGATCAGACGCTGGAAAAGGAATACGGTATCACTTTTGAAATGCAGACATTCTTCGGACGGCAGGAAGAAGAACTGCCGGACGGAACCATACGGGTCACCTATACAGGCGCCGGAGAACTGGAAACGCCCCTCGGTGTGTATACCGTAGACGTAAAGGATAGCAGGGCAGAAGCCTCCTGGAGCCATGACGGGAAAGATACCGCGGGTGGATATGACTCCGAAGCCTGGAATAAAGTGCAGCTGGAACAGATGCTTGCCGACAGCCGGGATCCGCAAAGCAAGAAAATGTATATGGATAAAGCGGAAGAGCTCCACGCAAAAGCGCATCCTGTCGAAGCAGATGACAAAACAACCGAGCCGCAGGAAGATTTCGAATCGTATTACGCCCGGCGTGAGGAAGAGAAAACCGGCGCCCTGAAAGCCCGGAAGCTTTCCGAAGAAGAGATGATCGCCGTCGGCCGGGAGTTCATCATCACCAATTTTGAATTAAGCGATCAGGAAGCTGCCCGTCTGGAGCTCTACACAAACTCCTTCGAAGCAGGTGAAAACACCTGGTATGAAACTGTGAACGGCAAGCCCTGCTTCCTGGTTGAATACCTGCTGGATGAAGAATCCTATGCCAATCAGCCGATACACAGCGAAACCGAGGAAAGACATAACAGTTATTACAAAATCTATGTCAACGTGGAAACCGGTGTGATTGAGCAGTACGAATGCAATTCAGGCCTGGGCGGCATCGGCTGACCGGGACTCTCCAATCGTTCTCAAAAGGCTCCTGCCGAAAACCGGCAGGAGCCTTCCTTACTTCTTCCAGCCTCATTCAGCGGAATCATTATTTCGTCTCGCAGGATATCTCTGCGTTTTTCCCGCTGAATGCAATCCCGTAACAGACAATCGGCTGCACACCCTCAGCCGCCATTTCCGCCTCATACCGTTTATCTGTGATTTGATCAAGCGCTTCCTGCGCAAGTTTCTTTAGCTCAGAAGCGGAACAGTCCTTCTCCGTCTTCAGTTCAAGGATAAAACCGGGCAATTCTTTGTTTTTCGGTTTCAGTTGAATATCATACCGCCCGTCCCCGGATTCGCGATTGGACCTCACAAGGTAACTGTCGCTGAAAATCGCACACAGGCCGAGCATGAGACCGTGATAGAAAGTTTCTGCAGCCGTGTCATAATAGCTGACAGATTCCCGCAAAAGCTTTTCAAGGCATACCTTCAGCCGCTCAACATCCCTGTCAAAAACAGCTTCCTGCAGGGAAACAGTCACAGACGGCGAAACAATGTGTCCCAGGCGGGAAAGGATCTCTTTGTTGTAAACATACGTTATTTCCCTGTTAGGCAGGGAAACCCTGCACATCACTTCGCCCGAAACTGTAACGCCCATTTCTTCTGCGTTCAGATAGCCGGCGACAAGGAGAAAACTGTATACCGAGGATGGATTATCCTGAATCCGGGGATAAATGACGCCCGTATCAACGACAGTCGTAAACGCTTCCCCCTGGATAAGGGATTGCAGCCGCCTGTAGGTTTGCTCATCCGCGTGTGCCAGCATTTCTCCGATGACGTCGTTGCTGCCGGTGGAAACCCAATAGCATCCGGGTTTATTGCCGTTGCTGAAATAGTTGATGACCGACCAGGGATTAAAAATCTCCGTTCCGCCAAATCGATACCCGTCATACCAGGTACTGATCTCCTTATATTTGTCCTTTGCTCCGTAGTCGGCTGCCATCTTGCGCACTTCTTCCGGCGTGAAACCAAAGTATTCGCTGTAGCGCGATTCAAGAATCGAGTTAATCTTGAGATTGTTCAGGCCGCTGAAAATGCTTTCCTTGGCCACCCGCAAAATCCCGGTCAAAAAACCGTGTTTCAAATGCCTGTTGTCTTTGAAGACGCCGGAAAACAGGTTGCGGATAAACAGCACCGCGCTGTCATAAAAGCCGCTCAGATATCCCTGTTCAATCGGAGTGTCATACTCATCAATCATAACCATGGGTTCAACGCCGTGGTATTCATGAAGCATTTTGGAGAGCATCATCAGGGAAAGCATATAATCTTCCGCACCCGCTGTTTCCCGAACAATCTTCCCGTAAAAGTCAGAATCGGGGTTCCCGGAACCGGCCAGTTCCGCATGCCGTCTGTATTCCATGCGAATCAGCATGGTAATCATGTGATAGGTTTCTTCCCAGGTTGCACATTTGACATCTTTAAAGGAAAGGAAGATCACGGGATATTTCCCCTGGTGTTTTCTGTATTTTTCACCGCAGGCCCAGATTTTCCTGTTGATAAAATAAACGGAAGTGTCCTCATCCGTCTTTTCAAAGAACGTTCGGAGCATATCCATATTCAGGGTTTTCCCGAAGCGGCGCGGTCTGGTGAAAAGCATTACCATCGGCATCTCGTCCAGGAAATCGCGAATCATCAGCGTTTTATCAACATAGTAGTATTCAGAAGAAGCCTTGCGATAATCAGAAATACCCACGGGCAGAGGAAGGGTATTCCCTGATTTCACCTTCATCCGCTCAGGATATTGCGCATCCTCGGGAATCATCCAGGATCCCTTGCTTTTTTCCGCAAAAGCGATGCGCCCTTCCCGGCACAAACGGGAAAGCATGGAACCGGAGACTCCCCATTTTTCTGCTGCTTCCTGAATGGTCATCATTTCCGCCACAAAAGCACCTCCCGAATCCGGTTATGAACATTATATCACTCATTTTGAACTTATACAATGCAAAATGAACATATTTGATTTTCAAAAGTTTATTTGAACTATTGTTGTTGCCACTTAAACTGAAGGAAGTCGCTCAAAAAAGGCTCCTGCCGAAAACCGGCAGGAGCTTTGATGGCACCAAAAATCTTTTAACCTTTGACCGCACCGGCGATGAAGCCCGCCTGAATACGCTTGCTCAGCAGCGCATACACGATCATGGTTGGAATAGTTGCAATGGCCAGAGCCGCACCGATGGGACCCCAGTCTGTCGTGTACTGACCGAACAGCTGCTGTACGCCGACCGGCAGCGTCATATACTGTCCTTTGCTGACAAAAATCGTTGCAAACAGCAGTTCATTCCAGCACTGGAGGAAGGTATAGATGCCGACCGTCGCAGTAGCAGGCATCATAAGGGGAGCAATCACTCGGCCGAAAATACCCCATACGCCGCAGCCGTCCAGGAAGGCCGCCTCGTCCAGGTCATAGGGAATGTCTCCCATGAATCCGATACTGATCAGAATACCCATGGACAGTGAGAATGCCGCGTAAGGGATAATCAGTGCGACATACGTATCCAGCAGTTTCATCCGGGACAGAATCATGAACACTGGAACCAGCGCTGCATGGATCGGGATGGTCAGGCCCAGCATGAAGAACTTGTTCATCATCTTTCGGCCTTTCCAGACCAGCCGCGTCATCGCATAGGTGGCCATAAACGCCGCAATCAGGGTAATCGCAATCGCCGATGCTGAAACAATCAGGCTGTTCAGGAAATAACGGCCCATGTTTCCTGTGTTCAATGCCTTTGGATAGTTGCTCCACCGCCAGGTCCGGGGCAGGCCGATCATATTCCGTTCCACCGGAATCTTTTCGCCATTTTCGTCCAGGATTGCCTTACCGGCGTCATCCTTCAGATAGCCGCCGAAAATTTCGTCATTGTCCTTCAGGGAGAAGGTCATCATCCAGTACAGCGGGAAGAGATTGATCACAACCAACACAATCAGGAGGATGTGAACCAGAACAGTTGAAAATGTTAATTTTCGATTCTCGTTCATGATACTTTCTCCCCCTTATCCCTGAAGGCCAGCGAAATCAGCATCGCAAACGCAAAGCACAGCACGATCAGCACCACCGCAATCGCACTTCCCAGGCCATAACGGTTATTCAGGAAAGTCAGCTTGTACATCAGGGTGCTGGGCAGTTCCGCTCTGCGGGTATCCTTCATTAATGTATAGATCAGGTCAAAGGATTTCAGAGATCCGGTCACCGCGAAGATCACACAAACCTTCAGAATCGGCTTGATGTAGGGAATGATGATATGCCGGTTTACCTGGCCCTCGGTGCAACCGTCCAGCTGCGCCGCTTCCAGCAGATCTGCCGGAACACCTTTAATGCCTGCATACATCAGCAGCATATGGTATCCCACGTATTGCCAGAGAATCGGAACAAACGCTGCCAACAGCGCTGTCTCCTTATAGCCGGTCCATCCTCCCTGAAAGGGCATTTTTGTCGAAGTAATCTTGCTGGAAACCCAGCTGAATACCTGCTGTTTGATGCCCAAAGCATCCAATGCCGCATTCAGCAGACCGTTTGTTTCGTAGATGTTCATCCACAGACGGCCGATGATCACCGTGGAAATCAACACGGGCATGAAGAAAATGGAGAGATAAATCCGTTCTCCCCGGATCCCTTTGCTCAGCTTCAGCGCAATAATCAACGCCAGCGGAAGCTGAATAAAGGTTGAAAGCGCAGCCAGAAGCAATGAATTCAGCAGGGCATCCCCCATATAGTTAACATTGGCATACAGGGCGCCTTTTTCATTTACCAGCTCCGGACTGAAGAGCTCTATGAAATTTCTGAACCCGACATAGGTCATGTCCGAACCGGAAATCGCTTTAAAATCGTTCAGGCTGTAAATCACAGACATGATGATCGGCGCGATCAGGATTCCGATGAACAGGATCAGCGCCGGCAACAGAAAAGCGACTATACTCAGTTTGTAGGTAAACGTTCTTTTCATCTTAGTGATCCTTCTCAACAAAAGAGGGAGACGGCCCTCTCAGAGGAATCCCCGCGGGGGCCGTCTCCGAATTGATTTGTTCAGATCTCAGATCGTAATCTGATTACTGGAGCGTGGCAGACAGGCCTTCAATGAAGCCGTTGCCATCGATTTCCACACCATAGACCTTGGACACATAGTCCAGATAGATGTTGGCGGGGTCAGCGCTCATAGCGGTGTCTCCGAACAGCACCATGCCGTCAGCAGCAGCAACGATGTCCGCAACAGCGGCAACCAGGGGCTTCACTGCAGAGGTGTCGTAATCCGGAGTCCAGGCAGGCAGTCCGGAACCGGCCAGATAGCCGTAATGGCAGATTTCCTTGCCCAGTTCGAACGCGACCTTCGCAGCGAACGCAGGATCGCTGGAGGTGGCAGCAACAGCCAGAGAATCGGACGGTCCGCCGATGACCTGACCATAGGTGGCCTTCTCAGCATCCATCACGGGGAACAGCGCAACCTGGAAGTTGCCCTCGGCGTCGTTCACTTCGCCGCAGTTCCAGGAACCGTTCTGATAGAAGGCATAGTTGCCGGCAATGAAGTTGGCCTTGATCTGGTCGTTGCCCAGGGTCAGGCCGTCAGCCGCGAAGTATCCCTTGGTGACCATTTCCTGGAACTTGTCGACCGCACCGGCGATGGCGGGATCATTCCAGGTGCCTTCGCCCGCGAAGATCTTGTTCAGCGCTTCATAGCCGATGGTCTTCTCGATGATGGGCTCGAGGTACTCGGTCACGCACCAGGTTTCAGAACCGGCGCAGCCGAAGGGGGTGATGCCGGCGGCAACCAGATCGTCGCAGCACTTGATCAGGTCTTCATAGGTGTTCGGGACATGATCCCAACCGGCCTTGGCCAGCAGATCCATGTTCGCGAACAGCGTAACGATGTTCATGGTCAGCGGAACCGCATAGGGCTTCTTGCCGTTGCCATCGACGTCATAGGAAGCGTTCTGCAGCATGACGGCGGGCAGAGCATCGGCATAGTCTTTGTAAGCTTCTTCCAGGCAGTACACGTTGCCCTGCGCAGCGAAGTCGCCGCAGAAGGCGCCGGCCCAGGTGAAGAAGATGTCCGGCAGGGTGGACGGATCAGACATGGCAGTCTTGATCTTGGTCTTGTAGGACTGATTTTCGAAAGCTTCCCACTCGATCTTC
>Ga0265298_10010471_pt1 | contig 10972 bp, 5 predicted proteins | sample AusTroGonzalo_MG_3_FD_193486 | JGI IMG/M metagenome (GOLD analysis project Ga0265298, IMG submission 193486) | Bovine rumen microbial communities from tropical cattle in Woodstock, Queensland, Australia - Gonzalo_01 | ecosystem: Host-associated > Mammals > Digestive system > Stomach > Rumen ...
AACGCCCGGATATTCACGGAAAAGGGCAGCAGCTTTCCTGCTGGCTTTCCTGCTGCTGTCAGCGGCTTTCCTGCAGCCCGCGGCAGCCCTGGCGGAAAACGGGGAAAAGGTGGTTCGCGTGGGCTGGTACGACTCCTCCTTCAACCGGATGGATGAACACGGCTGCCGTTCCGGCTATGCCTATGAATACCAGATCAGGATTGCAGCCTATACCGGATGGAAATATGAATATGTGAAAGGCAGCTGGTCCGAGCTGCTGGCGCTGCTGCAGGAGGGCAGCATCGACCTGATGAGCGACATCAGCTACACCCCGGAGCGGGCGGAAACCATGCTTTATCCTTCTCTGCCGATGGGGTCGGAGGAATATTATCTCTTTGTCTCCCAGGCGAATCAGGAAATCTCTTCCGCCAATCCGGCCTCCCTGAACGGGAAAAAGATCGGTGTGAACAAGGACAGCGTCCAGGCGGGCTTTTTCAGGGAATGGGCGGAGCTCCACGGAGTCCAGTGCGAACTGCTTGAGCTGATGAACTCCGAGGATGACTCGCTGCGGATGCTGAAAAGCGGCGAGCTGGACGGTTATGTTACGGTCGACTTTTTCTCGGTGAACACAGCGTCGGAGGCTGAGCGTCCTGTGCCGGTGTTCAGAATCGGTTCCTCCGATTTCTTTTTCGCGGTGAGCAAAAACCGCACAGATCTGCTGGAGGACCTGGAAAAGGCGCTGAACCGGATTCAGGAGGAGAACCGGTATTATAACCAGCAGATGGCGGACAAGCACATCGTTACCACAGGCGCCAATGCGTTCCTGACCGCGGAGGAAAAAGCCTGGCTGGAGAAGCACGGCCCCATCCGGGTCGGCTATCAGGACAACTACATGGCTTTCTGCGCCAAAGATCCCGAAACCGGGGAGCTGACCGGCGCGCTGAAGGATTATCTGGACCAGGCTGCGAACTGCGTGGTGAACGCCCATCTCGATTTTGAAACAGCCGCCTATCCCACCGCGGCCGCTGCCATCGAAGCGATGAAAAAAGGAGAGGTGGACTGTGTCTTTCCGGCGAACCTGAGCGCAAGCGACGGAGAGGAAATGGGCCTGTTCATGACACCGGAACTAATGCGTACCGACGTTTTTGCGGTGGTCCGCGAGTCGGACCGGCAGATTTTCCTGGACCGGGAGCATGTGGTTGTGGCGGTCAACGAGGGGAACCCGAACTATGACAGCTTTCTGCAGGAGCACTATCCCTCCTGGCGCACAGTGTATTATCCGACCACGGCGGATTGCCTGAAGGCGGTGTCCAGGGGTGTGGCGGACTGTGTGCTGATCAGCAGTTACCGTTACAGCAATATCGCCCGCCAGTGTGAAAGCCTCAGCCTGACGACGGTCACCACCGGCGCGGGGCTGGACTACTGCCTGGCGGTGAATGCCGGGGAACCGGAACTGTATTCTATCCTGACCAAGGTGGCGGACCTGGTGCCGGAGTTCACGATCAATTCCTTCCTGTCCCGTTATATGACAGAGGAGGCCAAAGGCACGCTGGGGGATTTCTTCAGGGCCAATCCGTGGGTGGCCATTGCCCCGGCCGGCGCGGCGCTGCTGGTGATCCTGTTCCTTCTGGTCCGCAGCATGCGGGCCAATCGAAAAGCGAAGCAGCTGATTGCCGCGACGGAAACGGACCAGCTGACCGGGCTGTATAACCGGGAATACTTCCTGGAATACGCCGGGCGGATCCAGCAGGAACATCCGGAAACGCCCATGGATGCCATCGCGATGAACATTGACCGCTTTCATGCCGTCAATGCGATGAACGGCCGGGCTTTCGGGGACCGGGTTCTGCGCGCGCTCGGCGGCGGGGTGCAGGAAGCCGCGAAGGAAAACGGCGGCATCGCCGGCCGGTTCCAGGCGGACCGTTTCGATATCTATTGCCGTCATTTGGATGATTATCAGGCCCTGTATAAAAAGCTGCAGGGCCGGCTGGAGGAGGCGGCGCCCGACGTGGGAATCCGGCTGCGGATGGGCGTGATGCCCTGGCAGGAGGGTCTGGAACCCATCCAGATGTTTGACCGGGCGCGCACTGCCTGCTCCCTGGCGCGGGAAAACTATCGGGATCACCTGGTGGTCTATGATCAGGAAATGCAGGATCGGGAGTTCCTGGAACAGCGCCTGTTGAACGACCTGCAGCGGGCCCTGGAATCCTATGAATTTGAAGTGTATTATCAGCCTCAGTATGATATCCGGCAGGATCCGCCGAAGCTGTCCGGCGCGGAGGCGCTTGTCCGCTGGAATCATCCGGAGCTGGGAATGATTATGCCGAATGATTTCGTGCCGCTGCTGGAGCGCCACGGCAAGATCGGGGAAGTGGACCGGTATGTCTGGGCGGAGGCGGCTCGGCAGGCGGCCCGCTGGCGGGACCTGTTCGGGGTGACGATTCCCGTGTCGGTGAACCTGTCCCGGGTGGATGTGTTCGATCCGGCGCTGGAAAGCGCCCTGGACCAGCTGTTGGCCTATAACGGCCTGAGCCAGGGAACCCTCAAGCTGGAAGTGACCGAATCCTCCTATACCGAAAATGCGGACCAGGTTGTCCGGGTGGTGGAAAACCTGCGCAGAAAAGGCTATGTGGTGGAAATGGACGACTTCGGCACCGGGTATTCCTCCCTGAACATGCTGAGCGCCATGCCGGTGGACGTGCTGAAGATGGACCGGGAATTCATCCGGCGCATCGGCACGGGCGAAAAGGACCGGCATCTGGTGGCGCTGATTATCGGGATCGCCGGGAACCTGAAAATCCCGGTGGTGGCCGAAGGGGTCGAGACGGAGGAACAGCTGCAGATGCTGCGGGAGCTGGGCTGCCAGCTGGTGCAGGGATATTATTTCTCCAAGCCGCTGCCGGCGAATGAGTTTGAGGAACTGGCCCTCCGGGCGATGAAAGCGGACGGGGATCGTCCGTCGCAGTAAGAAACGCTGAAAATAACGGAAAAGGTGAAAACGCATGCATTCATTGAGAACGAAGATCGCGATGCTGGCTGTCTGGGTGACCGTGATCGCCGTGGCGGTGGCCACGCTGCTGAGCGTGGTCTTTATCCGCAATGCGGAGCACAGCCAGTCTGAACAGCTGCTGCTGTTGCTCTGTGAAACGGGAGAACGGAACCTGGACTATTATTTCAACAGCGTGGAAAAGTCCCTCCGAAAGGTTGCCGCGTATACCGAGAAGGACCTGGACGGGCTGGAAACGGAAAAGTTCCAGCGCCACATGGAACGGGTCGAGAAATACTTTGAGGAGATTGCCAACAAGACCAACGGCGTGCTCACCTTCTATTACCGCATTGACCCGGCGGTATCCGATACGGTCAAAGGCTTCTGGTATGTCAATCTGGATGGAACGGATTTCACGGCCCATGAGGTCACGGACATCACCCTCTATGATACGGAGGATACGTCCAAACTGGTTTGGTTCACCGTGCCGAAGTACGAAGGGAAGCCCATCTGGCTTCCGCCCTATATCACGGATAACCTGGATGTGAATGTTATTTCCTATAATATGCCGATTTACTGGCGAGGGCAGTTTGTTGGCGTGATCGGCATCGAAATTGATTACAGCACGATGGCGGAACAGGTGGACAGCATCCATCTGTATAATAATGGCTATGCCTTCCTGACAGACACGGACGGCCGGCTGATCTACCACTCGCGGATTGACCTGGCGCAGCTGTCCGAGGAGGACATGCCGAAGACGCCGGAAGGGCTGGTCAGCGAAAGCACCTTCACGAAATACACGTTCAACGGTGAAGAGAAGGAAGCTGTCTGGCTGCGCCTGAGCAATGGGATGCGGCTGTATGTCTCCGTGCCCCAGGAGGAAACAGAAGGCGACTGGCGGCATCTGGTCAGCCAGATCCTGCTGGCATCCTCCGCGGTTCTCGTGCTGTGCATTCTGCTGGCCTGGCTCTTCTCCAGGAAGGTGACCAAGCCGTTGCAGCAGCTGACCGAAGCGGCCAGGCAGGCGGACGCGGGTAACTATGACTTCACCCTGGAATACAAGGGGAGGGACGAGGTCGGCCTCCTGACCGGAACCTTCAAGCGCATGGCTGAGCATATGAAGGCGCATATCAACGACCTGAACCGGCGGGCCAACGTGGACGCCCTGACGTCCGTCCGGAACAGGGGTGCCTTTACGGCGTATGTGGAAGAGATGCAGAAAAACCTGCAGGCGGCGCCGGAAAACGCAGAGTTCGCGGTCGGCATGTTTGACTGCAACGACCTGAAGACGATTAACGATACCTATGGCCACGAAAAGGGCGATATCTTCCTGAAAACCGCCACCCGCGTGATCTGCAAGGTATTCCAGCACAGCCCCGTGTTCCGGATCGGCGGGGATGAGTTCGCCGTTATTCTGCGGAATGACGATTTCCGGAACAGGGAGGAACTGGTCCGCAAATTTGAGGAGGATTCAACGGCCATCAGCGCAGCTGCGGAAAACCCCTGGGAGAAGGTATCCGTTTCCATGGGCATCGCGGTTTATGACCCGCAGACGGACCACTGCGTGAATGATACCGTGCGCCGGGCGGACAAGGTCATGTATGTCAATAAGAAAGCGCAGAAAAAGGAAGCATAATTCCTGAATGGGGATCAAAAAAAGGACCTGGGGGAGAAATCCCTCAGGCCTTGTTTTTCCGTGGGCTGAAGCGGAACAGTAGGATTACGATGACGGCCAGCAGCACGATGCTGAGGGCGGCCAGTGCCACCGCCACGGGGTTGCCCGTCAGGAAGGAGGCAAAGCCGGAAGCAGGCGTTTCGGAAGAGTAATAGGTCAGCGCCGCGTTGACGGTGGAGTCCGGCACTTCGCTGATAATCTTGGAAAGAATGGAATACAGCACGGTTTCCCCTTCGCGCAGGGCCATGCAGTAGTCCATATCCACTCCGGTATAAACGGTGGTCAGGTTCAGCTTGCTGCACTGTTTGGCGATATCGCTGAAGCGGTAGTTGCTGATGATAATGCAGTCCGCCTTCTTTGCGGCCACCGCGTCCAGGCAGGCAGGCGTATCGGGATACAGCACCGGGGTCCAGCTGGGATAGTGCTCCATCAGGAACATCTCGTAGTTGGGGTTGCCCTGGTTCACGCCGACGCGGACCTGGCTTTTGCGCAGGAAGTCCTGCTTGTCCGCCGCCCGAACTACGGCGTCCATCTCGGTGCGCATCATCGGGGGAGACATGAGCAGCCCCTGCGTCTCCGCGTCATAGTCGGCCAGGTTTGCGGGGAACATGCAGTCCACCTCGCCGTTTTTCAGCGCGGCGATGGCGGCGGAGGCAGTGGGGTATACCACAGCTTCAAAGGTTGGATGAGCGTTTTCCAGCACGCCGGAAGCGAATTCCAGGTAATCCTTCAGGGCGCCTGTCAGGTTTCCGTCCTTGTCCGCCGCGCAGAAGGCCAGGTAGTTGTCCTGTACGCCGACCCGGATCGTCCCGTGGTTTTCCAGCCAGGCATTCTCCTCCACCGTCAGGTAGCGGTTGGTGCCGGCGTTCTGCAGGTACTTGGCGCTCAGCTGCTCGCTGTAATGCTTGTTTTCATCCTGAATCCGGCTCAGCGCCACATCCAGCTCCTCCAGCAGGTCGGGGCGGCTTTTGCTGACGGCGAAGAAGAAATCGGAGGAGCCGATTTTCCAAAGAGGAATGCTCACATTCGGATCCCCGTAGGTGTCCAGCGTCACGAAGGCGTCCAGCTTGCCCAGCTTCAGCATGGCCAGGGATTCCTCCTCGGAGCAGTCGAGGGGAACCAGCTCCACCGTGAGTCCCCGTTCCTTCGCCCATTCTTCGAAAAATCCCCGCTGGACGCTGCTGGCGGTCACGCCGACCTTTTTCCCGTTCAGGGTCGAAACATCATGAATGGAGATCTCCGTGTTGTCCGGATCAACATACAGGTAATACAGTTCCGAGCCCATCGGGAAATTGGAATAGAGCATCTGTTCCGACCGGGCTTCCGTGTAGGAAACGTCGCTCATCAGGTCGATACGCCCGTCGATCAGCATCTGCAGCAGCTCGGACCAGTTACCTTCCACATATTCATATTTCCAGCCGGTATAGGCGGCAATTTTCCGTTGGTATTCGTAGGCGTATCCGGTGCGGCGGCCGAAGCGGTCCTTTTGGTTGAAGGGCGTTTCATACCATCCGACGCGGATGATTTTCGTTTCTTCCGCCGGCGCGGCAGCCGGCAGCAGGATGCCCATCGCCATGATGAAGCAGATCAGAACAGCGGCCAGCCTTTTTGCGGATGCGAAGCATATCACTTTTTGTCAGCTCCTTTGCGGTGATCAGTGCCATTATACCACAGAATCCGCTTTACGGAAAGCAAAGAAAAAAAGCGCCGCATTGGCGGCGCGGGAGAACGGGCTGGTTATTCCGGAATAGTGTCCCGGGAGGGATATTTGGCAAGCATGGCTGCAGTCAGGGAAAGGAGCGCCATGCTCAGCAGCAGGCCGCCGAGAATATCGGTGATCCAGTGCACGCCGGAAAGCAGGCGGGCAACGACCGTTCCCACGAGGGCTAAAATGCAAAGGCACTGCAACGCCCGGAGCAGGCCGCCCTGCTTCACAAAGCGGGGAAGGACCATCACGGCGCTGCCGAAAATGGTGCAGGCCATCAGCGTATGGGTGGAAGGGAAGGAAGGCTCAGGGAAAGTCTGCCCCGGTTCCAGAACGGGGCGGTAGTTGACAACCACCTTGTTGAAGAAAACATATAAAACGGCCACGGCGGCATACAGCCCGCAGAGCACGAAAAGGGAAGAATCCACCGCTTTCAGCGACTTCCCCCGAATCAGCTGCACAAGCCCCAGCAGTGCGAAGCAGGCGGCCAGCGCCAGGGAGGCGTAGCCCAGGTATTTGCTGATTTTGTACCAGGTATCGCTTTCGCCCAGGGAATCGCGTACGCTCTGGTTCACATGGCTCAGGCCGATGCTGGTGTTTTCGGGGCCGATGGCAGCCACGTCGATGGTTCGCACCGCGATGATCAGCAGCAGGAACAGCACCAGGCTGAAGGCAAACAGCGCCAGTTTGTTTTTCAAGTTCATCATCCTTTCCGAATTCAGAAGGTTATGGTGTCGCCGGATGGGTTCCGGCACAACCCTGATATTTTATGCCGCTTCCGGAAGTTTGTCAAATCTGCGATGCCGCTCAGGCAAAGCCGCCGCTGAGAATCATCTGGGCGGCCATTTCTGCCATCCGTTCCGGAGATTCCGGACAGTTCCGGCTGACCCAGGTGCGCATGATGCCGGCGATGCCGAAGACCACAAAACTGTAGCGGTAGTCAAACTCGTCTTCGTCCGCCGGGCCGGCGGACTGGATGAACCGGAAGTATTTTTCCCGCAGCACCTCGTTCAGCCTGTGCAGGAAACTCATATCGCCGTTCGGGCTCAGCAGCACCTTGCAGAGCTCCTGGTTTTCCTCAATGAACCGGAACAGCTGCAGCAGGATGGGCCGGGCCTGGGCGGCCACGTCCTCATGCTCGTGGAGGGCGACGATGTCGTTCAGCCGCTCAAACAGCTCATCCTCGATCTTCTCCACCATGTCGAAAATATCCTTATAATACAGGTAGAACGTCCCCCGGTTCATATCCGCCAGGTCCGTCAGCTCCCGGACGGTAATCTCCTTGGCCTGCTTCTGCTGCAGAAGGGCCACCAGGGCCTGGGCCAGCATCTTTTTTGTCCGCCGCACACGGCGGTCTTCCTTTTTTACGGGTTCATCCACGGCATCATTCCTTCTTTCTGAACGGCTTTCTGCATAAATCTTCTGAACAGATGCTCCGTTTTGTGTTCAATATCCCGGAACGCTTGGGATCAGTGTCCATTAACAAACGATTGTTATTCAATCTGATTATTGTTTCTGGTCACAAGTGCGATTATAATACACGGTGTTGAGAAAGTCAACGGGTGTATCAAATTTCGAACCGGAGGGTGATCCTGTGAAACCAATGACAATGTGGCTGGTCCGGCATCGGTTGCTGGTAGTCATTCTGTGCCTTGCACTGATGATTCCGTCCGTGCTGGGGATGGCCGCGACGAAAACAAAGTACGACCTCCTGTATTATCTGCCCCAGGACCTGGATACCGTCAGGGGCCAGGAGATTCTGCTGGAGGATTTCGGCAAGGGGGCTTTCTCCCTGCTGGTAACGGAGGGAATGAATATCCGGGAGCAGGCGGAGATGGAGAATGCTGTGAAGGAAATCCCGCATGTGGATTCCGTGATCGGCTACGCGTCCCTGACAAAAGGCCTGATTCCCCTGGAAATCATTCCCCGGGAACTTCGGGATAAATTCAACCGTGGGGACTGCATGCTAACCGCCGTCTTCTTTGATGAAGGGTCTTCCTCCGAGGAGACGATGGAAGCCATTGAAAAGATTCGGAAAACGGCCGGAGAGAAGTGCTTTGTGTCCGGCCTGAGCGCGGTGGTCACGGATACGAAGAAGCTGGTGGAGGAGCAGGAAGGGATCTATATTGCCATTGCCGTGGCCCTCTGTGCGCTGGTGCTGACGCTGACGATGGATTCCTTCCTGCTGCCCCTGATCTTCCTCAGCTGCATCGGGATTTCCATTCTGTGGAACATGGGCAGCAATATTGTCTTCGGGGAGATCAGCTATATCACGAAGGCCGTGGCCGCCGTGCTGCAGCTGGGTGTTACGCTGGATTATTCCATTTTCCTCTGGCACAGCTACAAGGAGCAGAAGGAGCTGGCGGAGGACAGGGATGAAGCCATGGCGGAGGCCATCCGCCTGACCTTCACTTCGATTCTCGGCTCCAGCCTGACAACGATCGCGGGCTTTGTGTCCATCTGCTTCATGAGCTTCACGCTGGGCCGGGACCTGGGCATCGTGATGAGCAAAGGCGTCGTGATGGGACTGCTGGGCACGGTGGTGCTGCTGCCCTGCGTCATCCGGCTGCTGGACAGGGCCATTGAAAAGACCAGCCATAAGCCGCTGCTCCCAAACGTCCGGGGAATCGGGCGCTTCGTAGCGAAGCATTACAAGGCGCTGGCGGTGGCCCTGGTGGTGTTGGCTGTGCCGGCGTTCTACGGTTACAGCCATGTGAAGGTCTATTACGATATGAGCAAGGTGATGCCGGAAACCCTGCCCTCGGTCATCGCCAATAACAAGCTGAACGAGACCTTTGATATGGCTTCTGCCCATCTGATCCTGGTGGATGCGGATATTCCGCAGGCGGAAGTGCGGAAAATGACGGAGGAAATGCGCCGGGTGGATGGCGTCAAGGATGTGATCGGCGTCGACAGCCTGCTGGGTTCGGAAATTCCGGAGTCGATCCTCCCGAAGGACGTGCTTTCCCTGATCAAAGGGGATAGGTACCAGCTGATGCTGGTCAATTCCGCTTATGTAACCTCCTCGGACGAAGTCAACGCCCAGATCGACGCGCTGAACGGAATCCTGAAAAAGTATGACGAGGGCGGTATGTTGATCGGCGAAGCGCCCTGCACGAAGGATCTGATCAGCTGCACAGACCATGATTTCACGGTGGTCAGCCTGATTTCCATGATTGCGATTTTCGTGATCATCCTGCTGGTGCAGAAGTCTCTCTCGCTGCCGGTGCTGCTGGTGGCGGTTATCGAGTTGGCCATCGCTGCGAACCTGTGCGTTCCGTATTTCACCGGCACGGAGCTGCCCTTCGTCGGGCCGATTCTGATCTCCACGATCCAGCTGGGCGCCACTGTGGATTACGCCATCCTGATGACGACCCGGTATAAGCAGAACCGCCTGGCCGGGCTGGCCCGGAAGGAAGCGGTGGAAAAAGCTGTGTCGTCTGCGGCCCAGAGCATTCTGGTCAGCGGTATCGGCTTCTTCGCGGCGACCTACGGCGTGGGCCTGTATTCCAATGTGGCTATTATCTCGTCCATGTGCAGGCTGATCGCCCGGGGCGCGCTGATGTCCGTCGCGGTGGTGCTGCTGCTTCTGCCTGCGGTGCTGCTTCTGCTGGATAAGCTGATCGTCCATACAACCCTTGACATGAAGGCCGCCCGCTGAGCGGAGAAAAAGGAGAAAGGAAGAAAAAAGATATGTGTAAGAAACTGACGGCTGTTTTGATGGCGCTGATCCTGGCGATGGGATGCGTGTCCGCGCTGGCGGAGAATACGAAGCATGAGCGGGTTTTCGTGGTGGCGGGCGCGGATGGAACGGTGCAGAGCCTGACCGACAGCATCCGGCTGGAAAATGCCGATAAAGCGGAGGAAATCAGGGACAGGACCATGCTGACGGGAATCCTCAACGCCGGGGGCGACGAGGATTTCACGCTGGAAGGGGAAGCGCTGACCTGGGCGGCGAACGGGAAGGATATTGTTTACCAGGGAACGTCGGATAAGGCGCTGCCCTTAGTTCCCACGGTCTCGCTGGCCCTGGACGGGGAAACCGTGACGGCGGAGGAACTGTCGGAAAAAAGCGGCCATGCGGAGCTGGCCGTCACCTTCCCCCTGGCGGAAGCGGTTCCGTATCTGGCGGCTGCCGTGATGTTGCTGCCTGAAACAGGCATCGCCAATCTGCAGGCGGAAAACGCCATGGTCATGAGCCTCTCGGGCCACAGCGCGGTGGTCGGCTGGGCCGTTCCCGGTGCGGATGAGAGCCTGAAGCTGCCGGATACCATCCGCCTGAGCTTTGATGCGGACCATGCGGAGCTGGGCTGGCTGATGACCTTTGCCTCCGCCGATCCGATTGACGCGGTTTGCGGTGAAATCGACAGCCGCCTCAGCGGGGAGCTGACGAAGGACATCCAGGTAGTGAAGGAAGTGCTGACGGCACTGCGGGACGGCCAGGAATTGCCGGAGGCCCAGGGAAAAGCCGGAATGGTGACCGGAAAGATCAATGAACTGAACGCTGGGCTGAAAACCCTGGATGACAGCGCGAAACAGCTGGCGGAGGGCGCCGGGCAGCTGAATGCCGGGCTGGAAACCCTGTCGGAAAACAGCGCGGCCCTCAATAATGGGGCGGACGCTGTCT
>Ga0265298_10010472_pt1 | contig 10970 bp, 9 predicted proteins | sample AusTroGonzalo_MG_3_FD_193486 | JGI IMG/M metagenome (GOLD analysis project Ga0265298, IMG submission 193486) | Bovine rumen microbial communities from tropical cattle in Woodstock, Queensland, Australia - Gonzalo_01 | ecosystem: Host-associated > Mammals > Digestive system > Stomach > Rumen ...
TCCCGTAATATCCTCAAGGAGCTAGAGCGCCTTGGTGAATTCAAGACTTCGGATGAAGCAGAGCTTCCCGGTCAGGACTCCATCTTCAATCCCGATAACGTTTACTACCGGAAGGAAGACAGCATCAGAAATGCACTTCGCGATATCGATATAACAAGAGTCACACCTCTCGAGGCTATGAACCTTCTTTACGGCTTTATCGATACCGTTAGAAAGGAAGACCAGGATGAGCAGGATTAATGTCCTCGACGCCAAGACTGCCAATGCCATCAAGGCCGGTGAAGTAATCGAGCGCCCCGTATCTGTCGTTAAGGAATTAGTTGATAATTCCGTTGATGCCGGCGCGACTTCAGTTAAGATCGAATTCGAGAACGGCGGTATCTCTCTTATTAGAGTCAGCGACAACGGAATAGGAATGGACAGGGAAGACGCGAGAAAGTGTTTCCTTATCCATGCCACATCCAAGCTTCAGACTATCGATGATATCTATGACCTTACTACTCAGGGTTTCCGCGGCGAGGCTCTCGCTTCCATCGCTGCCTGCGCTGACTTAAGTGTTACCACGAAGCAGGCTGATATGAAGACGGGTGTCCTCATAGAGTACCGTGACGGAGAGTTTGTAAAGGAAACAGAAGTAGCGGCTGACAAGGGAACTGTAGTGTGCGCGCAGAACCTTTTCGCGAATATGCCTGCAAGATACAAGTTCCTTAAGCGTGATGCTACCGAGAGCATGTATATCTGCTCTCTTGTGGAGAAGCTCGCGATAATCAATCCGCACGTTGCTTTCAGACTCGTGAAGGACGGCAAGCAGATCCTGTCCACGCCCGGTAACGGCAGCATGAAGGACGCTGTCTACGCGGTTTACGGCAAGGAGTTCACTTCGTCTCTGGTTCCTGTCGAGTACGAGCTCGACAGCGTTAAGCTTAAGGGCTTCACGGGTAAGCCTTCGTATGTGCGCGGCAATAGAGCGATGCAGTACATCTACGTAAATGACCGTCCCATCAAGAGTGCCGCGGTTACTGCCGCTATCGACGAAGCTTATAAGGCTTCCGTTATGAAGCATAAGTATCCCGTTTGCATCCTGTGTATCTACAGCCCCGCGGGCGGTGTCGACGTTAACGTTCACCCTCAGAAGGCTGAGGTTAAGTTCTCGGATGACTCGGTTATATTCAGACTTGTCCTGCACGGCATTCGAAATGCAGTCTTCGGCGAAGGCGCTGCACCTGCTGCTTCTGAGGAGCTTCCTGTGGTACCTCAGGCTCCTGCGGTAACTTCTTCTGCAGCTGCGCCCAAGAAAGAATCCTCTCCGGCACCGTCGAAAAGCCTGCTTCGCGGCAGAGAAACTTATACCGGCGCTGAAGCTGGAGCTACTGACAATCTCCTTCGCATTCTTTCTGAATTCAAGCCTGATGTTAAGAAGATTGAGAATGAGGATGTTGAACCTGATGAGCCCGTTGCTCAGGAGCCTAAGCCCGCTGAGTCTTTAATTATCGAAGAACCTGCAGTAGACAGAACTGATATTGAAGAACTCGCTCATGCTGAGTTCGTAGGATTCCTGTTCTGCACGTATATAATCATGCAGTCTGAGAATTCCGTATTCCTCGTAGACCAGCATGCTGCGCACGAGAGAGTTCTGTATGAGAGATTCGGAAGCCGTAAGGAGAAGATGGATGCTGATGCAAGATCAGTGCAGGATCTGCTCGTGCCTGAGATAGTTGAATTATCAGCTGCTGATATTTCTTTCGTTACTGATAACCAGGAAAGATTCAGAGAATTCGGATTCGATATCGATATAGTAGGAGACAGACAGGTTGCATTAAGATCGGTTCCTGTGGCTTATAAGGCTGAGGACAGATTGAAGTCCATGTCCAAGCCTAAGGTGTTCTTCAGCCAGGTTCTTGAGGACCTGAAGCGAGAGACTCCTGCGAAGAGTAATGTATGGATCTCTCTTATTCAGACAACTGCATGTAAAGCTGCCATCAAGGCTCACGATGTAATTACGAAGGAAGAGGCGCTGGCTTTGATCGATCAGCTTGCTGAATGCATTGATCCTTATCACTGCGCACACGGCAGACCTACTTTCCAGAAGATAGACGAGACTGAGATCGAGAAGAAGTTCAAAAGGATCGTATGACGGATAAAAGTATCGTAATTCCCATAATCACGGGACCTACTGCAAGCGGCAAGAGCGCAGTTGCATTAAAGCTGTGCGAGATGCTTAACGGCGAGCTTGTTTCCTGCGATTCCATGCAGATCTACAAGGGCCTCGATGTAGGAACGGCGAAGGCAACGTCTGAAGAACAGGCCCGGATTCCTCATCACATGATCGACATCATCGAGCCCGGTGAGAACTACAATGTCTCGATGTTTGTTGAAGGCTGCTATGAGGCTATAGAAGATATCCTGTCCAGAGGTAAGACGCCTGTTTTGTGCGGCGGAACAGGACAATATATCTCAGCGTTGAAGGACGGCCTTAACTTCGAAGAAGACCCGATGGCCGATGAAGTAACAGATAAGCTGTATGAAGAATATCGTGCGAACGGTATCGATGATATCTACAGAAGACTTGTAGAGTCTGATCCCGAAGCTGCCGGGAAGATCCATCCGAATAATACACGCAGAGTTATACGAGCGCTTGCTGTATATGAGGCGACGGGGAAGACCAAGACTCAGAGAAATATCGATTCCCGTAAAGAAGGCCCGAAGTATAACTTCATGCTGTTCATGATCGATTACGAAGATGACCGTTCTATCCTTTATGACCGCATCAACAGACGCGTAGATATCATGATGGATGAAGGTCTCGAGAAAGAAGCGCGTTTCCTGTATTCGCTTCCTATTGACCGTAAGTCTACATGCTGTCAGGCGATTGGCTACAAGGAATTCCTTCCTTTTATCGACAACGAGCCCGGCAGTTCTCTTGAGCGCGTAAGCTACGAGATCAAGCTTAATACACGCCACTTCGCGAAAAGGCAGCTTACTTGGTTCCGCTATATCGATGACATTCATAAGATCGACAGGAACTTGAGTGTAGAGCAGCAGGCTCAGTGTGTAATTAACGACCTCAACAATGCATAAAAATGCACGATAGATATCTACCGTGCATTAATTCACATTGATGTATCAACAGTTATTGAGATTTGAGCAAAATCTGCATCAAATTTGTTGAAAAATGGGTAAGCGTATTTCCAGGCTGATATAGTCCTCTTATAACCAATCAGGAGGACAAAAACGATGTCACAGATCAGTAAATAGAATACCTGTGAAGGCCGACAACTTTACCCAATACCCGGCAACCTTCCGTGTTAAATGGAATAGGGGAGTAATCATCATTCTCGGGGAATAGATAAGGAACGCCATTGATCTTTCCAAACCTCTTAACAGTAGCTTCATCATCTATCAGAGCAGCTATTATATCTCCCTCTTGGCAGCTGTTCTGTTTCCTTACTATCAGATAATCTCCGTCCATGATGTGCGCATTGATCATACTGGTGCCGCTGACCTTGAGGATAAATGCATCATCACTTCCAATAATAGACTTGCCCATAATAGATTTATCCACAACAAACGAATCAGAATAATCCTCATGAGCATATATCGGAACACCGGCAGTGATCTTACCGAGACACGGAAGCTTGACCAGTTCGGCGGGGAGATCGGCCTCAGGCGCATCATCCATATTCTTAATGATAATGGCCCTACGCATACCCGGCCTGTATTCGATGAGTCCCATCTCATCGAGCTTCTTAAGGTACATATGGACAGATGAAGTCGACTTGAGGCCGGCTCCCTTGCATATATCTCTGACTGAAGGGGAATAGGTGTTCGTCTTAATGTAGTACTTGACGTAGTTATAAACTCTGTCGATAGTCTTCTCAGACTTACTCTCAGAATTACCGGTTGTACTCATTGTTCGGCCCTCCAAACATATATTCTGTAAAGATTTTATCCGAACAATCATTCGATGTCAAACACTTGTTCGTTTAAGGAGCCGTTATGTACGAAGAGATTTTAAGAGAAAGACTTACAACATTATACGAAGATCTGACATGTACACAGAGCGAGGCTGTGGCGCTCGTAAATCTGATGAATGACAGTATCGATGACAAGACTTGCATGATCAAGGATGTGTATTTCCGTGACAGGGCGCCCGTTAAGGTCTTAAGTACCGTATTCTCAGGTACCGGCGGCACTTATGATATCGAGAATGAGATCATCGAGGTCAGTCAAGGATATGACAAGTTCATTAAGAGGCTCGGATATAAGACATCGTGTGTACTTAACCGACATTCAATGGCTTTGACTTTGTTCCTGGAGATACTGGCCTTACCGGATCCTTATTCTAAGATACTTTATCTTCAATACTTTAAAGGTCTTACGATAACGGAGGTAAGCGAAGCACTCTTTATAAGTAAGTCTGCCTGTCACAGACGTGCACAGAAGGGAATACGTATGCTTCATAAGAACATTGAGACGAAGTATAACAAATAAGTTCTTTAATTATCCTTGTTTTGTTATAATCCTTAGTATGAAAAGCGGCGGCAAGGACAATCCTGATTTCTTTTCCAAGATATCCGACATATTCGGTTCTGTTGTAAGGACCACTGTTAAGTTCTTTAAGAATCTTCCTTCCAGAGCACAGAATTATGTCAGAAGAAGGATAAGTGAATATAGAAGAAAGCCTAAGCGTGATTCGGCTAATAAGGTTTATGTTCTTGTAGGTTATGCAACCAAGTCACATATCGATGCCAAGATCAATGCAGAACGTAATCTCATCATCCTTAACAGAGGATTATTGATTATTATCTTCTTCCTTCTGTTATTTATATCTATTAATGCGATTCTTCCTCATATAAATACACAACAGTATCAGGACATGTTCGGTATCTCCACTTATGAGGAGGTAACACGTAATGATCCGTTTACTGTACCCGGAGTAGAACAGCAGCCTCCGGTTCCAACAGCTCCTTCTGCTGCAACTCCCTCAACATAATTTGTTATTTTTGAAGTTTTGCAAATTGATTATTGCATAAACAGCCTTATTGTTTTATCATTTTGGAAGTTTATGAATTTTTTAATGTCGCAACTTGCAAAAAGCGGCAAAAAAGGAAAGGTGGACACAATGGATTACACAATTTCAAATCCGTATCTTAACTCACTGATGCAGGACGTAATGAAGAAGAACAACACAGAGCCTGAATTCTTCCAGGCTGTTTATGAGTTCCTTTCTTCTATCGAGCCCGCACTCGCTACACACCCTGAGCTCATCGAGAAGCAGGTTCTTGAGAGAATCGTTGAGCCTGAGAGACAGGTAATGTTCAGAGTAGCTTGGGTTGATGACAATGGTAAGATCCAGGTTAACCGTGGTTACAGAATTCAGTTCAACAGCGCTATCGGACCTTACAAGGGCGGTATCAGACTCCATCCTTCTGTAAACCTTTCCATCTTGAAGTTCTTGGGCTTCGAGCAGATCTTCAAGAACTCCCTCACAACACTTCCTATGGGCGGTGCTAAGGGCGGTTCCGACTTCGATCCTAAGGGCAAGTCCGACAACGAAGTACAGGCTTTCTGCCAGAGCTTCATGAGAGAGCTCTACAGACACATCGGTCCTGACTGCGATGTACCTGCCGGTGATATCGGTACAGGCGCTCGTGAGATCGGTTACATGTTCGGTCAGTACAAGAAGATCGTTAACGAGTTCTCCGGTGTTCTCACAGGTAAGAAGCTCTCATTCGGTGGTTCTCTTGCAAGAACAGAGGCTACAGGTTATGGTCTCTGCTACTTCGTAGATTGCCTCCTCCACAAGAAGATGAACACATCTTTCGAGGGTAAGACAGTTGTTATCTCCGGTTCCGGTAACGTTGCTATCTACGCTACAGAGAAGGCTACACAGCTCGGCGCTAAGGTAGTTGCTCTCTCCGATTCCAACGGTTACATCTATGATGAGAACGGAATCAACCTCGACGCAGTTAAGGAGATCAAGGAAGTTAAGAGAGGCAGAATCAAGGAGTATCTTGATTATGTTCCTACAGCTAAGTACACAGAGGACGTCAACGGTTCTAAGGGTATCTGGACAATTCCTTGTGACATCGCTCTTCCTTGCGCTACACAGAACGAGCTCGACATCGAGTCTGCTAAGACACTCGTTGCTAACGGCGTAAAGGTAGTAGGTGAGGGCGCTAACATGCCTACAACTCTTGAGGCTACTAACTACTTCATCGACAACGGTGTATTCTTCTGCCCTGGTAAGGCTGCAAACGCTGGTGGTGTTGCTACATCCGGTCTTGAGATGTGCCAGAACAGCGCTCGTCTTTCTTGGACATTCGAGGAAGTTGACGCTAAGCTCAAGGGCATCATGACAAGCATCTTCGAGAACGTTGATAAGACAGCTACAGAGGTTGGCCACGAGAACAACTTCGTTATCGGTGCTAACATCGCAGGCTTGCTCAAGGTTTCCGACGCTATGATCGCACAGGGCTGCATCTGATTAGTATTAAGACTTTTCGAGTAGAAGGGACTGCAAATGCAGTCCCTTTTCTTATTTTATGAGATAATCAATATATGTTAGATAAACCTCTGTTTATAGATACTCATATACACGGTGCCTTCGGCGAAGATGTATCAGATGCTTCATTCGAAGGAATAATGAATATGGCAAGACGCTTACCCGAATTCGGGGTCAGGGCTTTCTGTCCTACTACGATGACGATAAGCGAAGACAATATAATGAGATGCTTCGAAGCTGTTGCCAAGGCTAAGGATCAGCTGTCTGAAGAGGGCGGTACTTACGCGGAAATCCTTGGTGTTCATCTCGAAGGTCCTTTTATGAGTCCCAATAAAGCAGGTGTTCAGAATAAGGAATACTGTATAGTGCCTTCCAAGGCCGGTCCCGTTGTGGACAGGATTGAGAGCGAGTTCCCAGAACTTCTTAAGATCATTGATGTTGCACCCGAATTGGACGGCGGAATCGATTTTATTAGAGAGTATTCAGATAAGTATGTGATGTCTCTGGCGCACACGGAAGCCGATTATGACACGGCGTGTGAGGCTTTCGCTGCCGGAGCTCGAAGCGTAACGCATCTTCTTAATGCCATGAACAGCTGCACCAAGAGAAACCCCGGTGTGCTTGGCGCTGTATTCGATAATAAGGACGTGTATGCCGAGATTATCTGTGACGGAATCCACATAGAACCGCCTGTGTTAAGGATGCTTTTCGCGATGCTTCCCGAGGACAGGATCATAGTGGTGTCGGATTCCATGAGGGGGGCAGGTGCGACTGACGGTGTCTATAAGCTTGCCGATGCCGATGTAACGGTAAAGGGAGGCAGAACATATTACGGCGAGGGAGGAAACCTGGCGGGTTCCGTGACTAATATGGGGGAGGAGGCTTCAAGGCTTCTGTCCTTCGGCATAGATCCTGCGAAAATACGCCTCGCATGTGTTGAAAATCCTTTGTCGAGATTAGGAATAAATGATAAAATTAATTAGTTATGGGCAGTGATTCATTAATAGCACAACTTGTTGATTTTATAGTTGAGTTGATTAACAGCTTTTCAAGCGGTTCTGTTTTCTTCGGAAGCACGCTTGATGTAATAAGGTATGCTGTTGATATCTTGCTTGTCGCTGCGCTGTTCTATTGGGCCTTGCTCTTCATTAAGCAGTCACGTGCATGGCAGCTTATCAAGGGTATCGTGCTCATCCTTATATTCGTTCTCATGTGCGGTCTGTTCGGCCTCGAGATGGTCGGCTTTATCTTCAACAGATTGCTCTATGTATTCGCTATCTTGTTTATCGTTCTCTTCCAGCCTGAGCTTAGAAGAGTTCTCGAGACGGTAGGACTTAAGTCTTTTACTTCATTCAGGAGTCTGTTCTCTTCGGAAGAAGCTAATGCGTCTGCTGTCTCATCAACATTTATTCATGAAGTTAGTACCGCATGTAGGGATATGGCTGCCACAAGAACGGGCGCACTTATCCTTATCGAGCGTAAGACAAGACTTGATGAGCTTCTTACACAGGAGAATGTCGTTAAGTTTGATTCCACGGTTACAAGTTCTGTATTGCAGTCCGTCTTCTATAAGGGTTCGCCGATGCATGACGGCGGTCTTCTTATAAGAGACGGAAGAATCATTGCAGCACGCTGCCACGTTCCGCTCTCCGTTACTATGCACAATCTCGTTAGATCCGGAACACGCCACAGAGCTGCTGTAGGCGCGAGCGAGATGGGCGACACTGTCGTAGTAGTTGTTTCCGAAGAAAGCGGTTCTATCTCTATTGCAGTTAACGGTAACCTTTATGAGATGAAGGATGCCATAGAACTTGAGGCTAACCTCGACTTCCTTCTCGGCGTGTCAACGGATAAGGTTGAGCGTAAGGGCCTCGGTAAGCTTCTGCATAAGGTCAGACGTAAGAAGAATGCAGAAGAGGAAGCAAGACTTGCTTATGTAACTGCTGCTGAGGCTGCAGGTGAGAATTCCGAGAATCTTCAGATCCGTACGGCAAGGGCTGAAGCTGTTGCCAATTCTTCGAGAGTAGGCGCTGGAACTAAGCTCGTTCTCATGCTTATCTCACTGTTCCTGTCATTCTGCCTGTGGATGTATATCCAGGTTAATACTAACCCTGTAGTAACTAAGTCTATTACAGTACCCATTACTTATAACGATTCTGCTACTCCTGACTATATCGATGTTTCATACCCTGTAGATTCAGTTGAACTCGAGCTTGTAGGACGTAGTAATACTATTGATTCACTCAATGAGAGAGATATCGTTGCCACTATCGATTACTCTGCTATCGAGCAGATCGGAGTCTGCGAACTTCCGATCGTTATCTCATCTTCAGATAATGACATCTACTTCCGTGTAGAGCGACAGGTACCGGAGACGATTTCCGTTACCGTATATTCTTTGAACGAGACTGCGGACACGCAGCAGGAGGAAACATAATGTGTGGAATTGTAGGTTACATAGGAGCTAGAAATACTCTGTCTGTACTTATAAATGGTTTGAAAACACTGGAGTATCGTGGTTACGATTCAGCTGGTGTTTCTTTTATTAGAGATGGTGAACTTCATCTAATTAAGAAGAAGGGCCGTGTAAGCGAATTAAGCGATGAAGTAGCTTTGCAGGGATATAACTTAGATGAGCATAAGACTAATAAGATCTCATCAGGTATCGGTCATACAAGATGGGCTACTCACGGCGCGCCTTCCGATGAGAATTCTCATCCTCATCTGTCCATGAACGGCAAGATCTGCGTAGTTCATAACGGAATTATCGAGAACTATGCCGAGCTTCGTAAGTTTCTGAAGAAGAAAGGGTATGAGTTTAAGTCAGAGACTGATACTGAGGTAGCTGCCCAGCTTATCGAGTATTACTACGTAAAGCTCGGAAGCAATGATATCGAAGCTGCAGTATCAAGAGCACTTGCAGACATCATCGGTTCTTATGCTTTATGCATTCTCTGTATCGATAATCCCGATCAGCTTATCTGTGCTAAGAAAGATAACCCGATCGTTATCGGTCTCGGTAAGAACGAGAACTTTGTTGCTTCAGATATTACAGCTCTCATCGAATACACAAGAGACGTTGTCTTCATGGAGGATAATTGCTACCTTATCATGAAGAAGGATTCTATCGAGATCAAGGATGTTCACGGTGAGCCGGTTGAGTATGAGGTCTCACATGTTGAATGGGATGCCGATGCAGCTCAGAAGGGCGGATATGCTCACTTCATGATGAAGGAGATGTTCGAGGAACCTGCGGCGTTTGATAACACGGTAAGACCCAGAATTCAGGACGAGAGAATCTATCTTGAGCATATTCCGGTAGATAAAGAGTTTCTTTCCAGATTCAATAACGTTAACATCATCGCATGCGGTACTGCTTATCATGCCGGCTGTGTCGGTAAGTATCTTATAGAGAAGCTCTGCCGTATTCCGGTTGTATGCGGTGTTGCAAGTGAATTCATCTACTCTGATCCTTTGATCGATGAGCATACACTCACCATCGTTATCTCACAGTCTGGTGAGACTCTCGATACGAGAAATGCGATGAAGATTGCAAAGGATAAGGGAAGTCTTACGATAGCTGTTGTTAATGTTATCGGCAGTACTATCGCCAGAGAATCTGATTATGTTCTTTATACAGCTGCAGGTCCCGAGATCTCCGTAGCTTCCACTAAGGCATATACTACACAGCTTGGCTGTATGTATCTCATGGCAATTAAGTTTGCTTATGCACTCGGCAAGATAAGCAAAGATCAGTATCTTGATTATCTTAAGGAATTAATAGCCATTCCCGAGAAGCTTAAGACGATTCTCAGTAAGCAGAATGAGATTCAGAGATTCGCTTCCAAGCAATTTAATGCTGATTCTATCTTCTTCATGGGTAGAGGACTTGATTATTACCTGTCCATGGAAGCTTCACTTAAGCTCAAGGAAATATCTTATATTCACTCTGAAGCTTATGCCGGCGGTGAACTCAAGCACGGTACTATCGCTCTTATCGAGGACGGCACACTGGTTGTATCTCCGATCACACAGGATGATCTGGCTTCTAAGATGGAGTCCAATATCAAGGAAGTTAAGACACGAGGCGCTACTGTTCTCGCTATTATTCCTGAGAGAATGAGTAAGATGAAGTTCTCCTGTGACACAAAGTTCATCATTCCAGACTGTGATGAGATATTCGCGCCCATTCTCGGTGTGCTTCCTTGCCAGTTGTTTGCTTACTATATGGCAGTAAATAAGGGCTGTGACGTAGATAAGCCCAGAAATCTGGCTAAGAGCGTAACTGTTGAATAATAAATAATAATATTTTTAATAAAAAGAATTATTGTTATAATTTTTAAAACACATTTTAGGAGTATCTTTATGGGTAAGTATTTTGGAACTGACGGATTCAGAGGAGAAGCTAACGTAGAACTTACAGCTTCCAGGGCATTTCAGATTGGACGCTATCTCGGATGGTATT
>Ga0265298_10010473_pt1 | contig 10969 bp, 11 predicted proteins | sample AusTroGonzalo_MG_3_FD_193486 | JGI IMG/M metagenome (GOLD analysis project Ga0265298, IMG submission 193486) | Bovine rumen microbial communities from tropical cattle in Woodstock, Queensland, Australia - Gonzalo_01 | ecosystem: Host-associated > Mammals > Digestive system > Stomach > Rumen ...
CCCGAAGCGAGAGACGAACGCATGCGCCACTTGGCAGCCACAGGTGCCGGCATATAACCACTTTGCCATTGCATTGTCTGCGGGGATTTTGTAAACTATATCCCCAATAAGAGCAATGAACACTTTGTGTGGTACATAATGGCTGAAAAGTGAATACGATACGACTAAAGAAAGGGCGCGAGAGGAGCGTCGCGAAGGGTCATCCGTGGGTGTTCTCCGGGGCGGTCGAGCAGGGCGAGGCCGCGCCAGGAGAGCTCGTCGAGGTGTGCGACGCGTCGGGCGCGAAGATCGGCGTCGGCTGGTACTCTCCGGCATCGCAGATACGCGTCAGGATGGTGCCCGAGGCGAAGGTCGAGGACCTCGTCGCGAGCGCCGTCGCAAGGCGCGGCGACTACTTCGTCAACTGCTACACGAACGCGATGCGCCTCGTCAACGCCGAGAACGACCTCCTTCCCGGCGTCGTCGCGGACTATTACGCCGGACACGTCGTCTGCCAGTTCACCTCGGCGGGCGCCGACTTGCGCAAAGGCGAGATCGCCGCGGCGCTCATGAAGTTCGCGCCCGGCTGCGTCGGGGTATCTGAGAGACTCGACGTCGACGCGCGCGAGAAGGAGGGCCTCGCGACCGAGCCCGTGTTCGCGACCCTCGCGGGCGCGGAACCTCCCGAGCTCGTCGAGATCGTTGAGGGGCAGGTGAAGTTCCTCGTCGACGTGCGGAAGGGACACAAGACCGGCTTCTACCTGGACCAGCGCGACGCACGCGCCGCGGTGGGCGCGCTCGCCAACGGCGCGGACGTCCTGAACTGCTTTTCGTACACCGGCGGATTCGGACTCTTCGCGCGCGCCTGCGGCGCCGCGTCGGTCACGCAGGTGGACATATCGGCGGACGCGCTTGCGCTCGCCAAGAAGAACGAGGCTCTGCAGCACTACTGCGGCACGGCGATGGAGTACGTCGAGGCGGATGTCTTCCAGTTCCTCCGGAAGTGCCGCGACGAAGGTCGCAAGTTCGACTTCATCGTCCTCGACCCGCCTAAGTTCGCGGCAACGCGCTCGCAGCTCATGAAGGCCGCGCGCGGGTACAAGGACATCAACCTCCTCGCGATGAAGCTCCTGAAGCCCTACGGCACGCTCGCGACGTTCTCGTGTTCCGGCGCAATGGACGCGGAGTTCCTCCGCACCGTCCTCGCCGAGGCGGCGGAGGACGCGCAAAGGGGCTTCCAGGTCGTCCAGCGCACGCAGGCCGGCTCTGACCATCCGGTTTCTCTCGCCTTCCGCGAAGGCGAATACCTTAAGGGATACATAATGAGGGCACTGACATGAACAGCATGATTCTTGCGGCTCTTCTGGTCTTCAACTTCTCGAACGACCACGAGGACCTCGTATACAAGTGCGGCGAGACCGCCAACTTCCACGTCAAGGTCACGGCGACGGACGGTTCCGCGCCGACGAACGGGACGCTTGCCGCGAAGCTCGACAACTTCGGGCCGAAGCAGATCGCCAAGGCGGAATGGAACCTCGCGACGACGAACGAGTTCGACATCTCCGGCACGCTCGACGAGCCCGGGTTCCTCCGGCTCACCGTCGACGGCAAGGTGTGGTCCGTCGCCTACGAGCCCGAGAAGATCGAGAAGGGCAGCCCCTCGCCCGACGACTTCGACGCGTTCTGGGCCGAGGCCAGGGCGAAGTTCGCCAAGGAGGTCCCGCTCGACGCGCGCGTCGAGCTCGTCGACGAGCGTTCGACGGACAAGTTCAACTTCTACCAGATGTCGTTCGCGACGTACGGACGCCGCGTGTACGGGCTCCTGTCGGTCCCGAAGGACAAGTCCAAGGCGCCGTATCCGGTCAATATCGGCGTGAACGCCGCGGGCTTCGGCGACTGGACCAACAACTTGCAGGGCAGCCCCGACGCAATCTGCGCGCAGTTCTCCGTCTACGACTGGCCCATGGACTGGAAGTGGAAGGAGAAGGGGCTCTCGAAGCAGTACGACGCGTTGAACGCAGAGCGCAAGAAGAAGTACTCCTGCGGCGGATACGCGACGTCCGGCATCTCCGTCTCGCGCGAGGAGTACTTCTTCTATCCCGTCCTCCTCGGAATCGACCGCGCGGTCGACTGGATCGCCACGCAGTTCCCTGTCGACGCGAAGCGCTTCCGCTACTCCGGCACGTCGCAGGGCGGCGGCTTCGGGTTCTACCTCTGCGGACTCAACAAGCGCTTCACGCGCGCGGCGTTCTACGTTCCCGCGATCACGGATACGATGGGCTACCTCAAGGGCCGCCAGAGCGGCTGGCCCCGCATCGTGGAGTCCAACTCCTCGACGCCCGAGCTCAAGGCGGCGACTGAGCAGAACGCGCCGTACTTCGACGGCGCCAACTTCGCCTCTCGCATCAAGTGCCCGGTGCGCGTCGCCGTCGGCTTCTCCGACACGACGTGCGCGCCGTGCGCGGTGTACGCTGCGTACAACGCGATCGCGTCGTCGAACAAGCAGATCCGCCACGGCTTCGGCATGACGCATTCGTGCTTCAAGAATCTCTATACCGAGCTGGGCAAGTGGCTCCAGGCGGACTGACGCGCGGAATTCCTGACGGACCGGGGAAAGGGGAGACGAGACATGGGTAAGAGCTACAAGTGGTTTGTCGTGGCCATGCTGAGCTGCGCGTTCTTCTTCCACCAGGCGGACCGCGCGCTCTTCGGGCTGCTGACGATTCCGATCCAGCAGGACCTCGGGCTCACCGACGTGCAGATCGGCTGGATCAACACGGTGCTCAGCTGGACCCTCGCCGCGATGACTATGGTGGCCGGCTTCGCCGGCGACCGGCTCTCGCGGAAGTGGCTCATCACCGGCTCGCTGATATTCTGGTCCCTCATGACGGTGTGCATGGGCTTCGTCGGCGATTGGAAGATCCTCGGCTTCACAATCCCTGCGTTCGTCGTCGTCATGTTCTTCCGGTCGATCGCCACCGGCGGAGGCGAGAGCTTCTACGCGCCGAGCGCGATGGCGCTGATGGCCTCGCACCACAAGGAGACGAGGTCCGTCGCGTTCTCGATCCACCAGGCCGCGCTCTACGTCGGTCTCATGACGTCCGGCGTCCTCGTGGCGTGGGCGCTCGGTGTGCTCGGTTCGTGGCGCAAGGTGTTCATCGTCTTTGGCGGCGCCGGATTCCTCCTCGGCCTCTTCTTCATCGGGGCGCTGAGGGACAACGACGACGGCGCCAAGGCGAAGGAGGCGACAGTCGACGGACAGGGCCCGGGGCTCTTCGCGGGACTCAAGGCGTTCTTCTGCAATCCGAGCGCGATTCTCTCCACCATCGGATTCGTCGCGATCGTCTTCGTGAACAACGCCTACCTCTTCTGGGCGCCGAAGTTCATGGCGCTCAAGTTCGAGGCCGATTACGCCGCGTCGCTCGGCGTGGACGCGACCACGGCAGAGGGCCTCAAGGCGATCGTCGGCGCGGCCGGCACGCAGACGATGCTGTGGCACCACCTCTTCGCGTTCGCGGCGATCATGGCGGGCGGAGTGCTGACCGACAAGTTCGTTAAGCGCATGCCGCGCTTCAGGCTCGGCTTCCAGGCCGTTTCGCTCCTCCTCGGCGCGCCGTGCCTCGTCCTCGCGGGCTTCGGGTCGTCCATCGCCTTCACCGTCGCGATGACTGCCGTCTACGGCGTCTTCCGCGGAAGCTTCGAGGTGAACACGCACGCGGCGGTGTTCGACGTCGTCGCGCCGGAGCACCGATCCACCGTCGTCGGGTGCATGGTCATGAGCGCGTTCTTCTTCGGCGGACTCTCCGGCGTCGCGATGGGCAAGCTTTCGGACGCGTACGGCGTGATGGGCTTCCAGATGGGCTTCGCGGTGCTGGGCGCGGCGTATGTCATCGGCGCGCTGGCCGTGGCGGCGAGCTTCTTCTTCACGTTCCGCCGCGACAGGGTCGCGCTGTCATGACGATGCAGGTCGCCAGGGTGGTCGCGGTCGTCGCGCTCCTCTGCGCGGCGGCGGCGCTTGCAACGCCGAGGGGGAGGCTTCCGCTCGCCCTGAGGGGCGTGCTGCGCGTCATGCGCGCCGACCGCGGCGAATGCGCCGCGAAGGACCAGGGGGAGCTGCGTGCGCCGCCGTGGCGGAGGGCGCTCGCGTTTGCGCTCGTGCTTGCCGCCGTCGCGATAGCAGTGATCTGAGCGCATGGACACGGTCGAGATATGCGGGGTCAGGGCCAGGGTGGCGCGCACGTTCGCGGAGCGCGCGAGGGGGCTCATAGGCACGAAGAACCTTGCGCCCGGGGAGGGCATGCTGATCGAGAAGTGCAACGCGATCCACACGTTCTTCATGTCCTTTGCGATAGACGCGACCTTCCTCGACTCCTCCGGACGGGTCGTTAAGACCGTGCGAGGAATCCCGCCGTGGCGTCCGTTCGTCTGGGGCGGCTGGCGCGCCTGCAAGGTCCTCGAGACCAAGTCTTCAGCAGTCTGACCGTTGCCGAGCCGCGCGCCGTTTTTCGCTTGAGAGCCCGAAAAACGGGGCAATTTGGAGTTGTAAATTTGCCCCCTTGCGCGTTTAGGGCAAAAAGTGATATAATATTTACTCATTTCGCGGGATCGGGGAAAAACCGGTACCGCCAAGGCAACCGCGGACAAAACCCCGGGAAACGGGCACAAATCCGCACAAGTAAAAAGAAAGAAGAGAAAAAGATGCAGAAGAGCTACCGTGCTCCGAATCCGGGCGACAAGCGTCCGTGGTTCCTCATCGACGCGAAGGACCAGCCCATTGGGCGTCTCGCAGTCGTCGTCGCAAACAAGCTCCGCGCGAAGGATCTCCCGACGTTCGATCCCTCCGTGGACGCAGGCGCATTCGTGATCGTCACGAACGCCGCGCTCGTGAAGCTCACGGGCAAGAAGGAAGAGCAGAAGATATACCAGCGCTACAGCGGCTACAGGAACGGGCTCAAGGAGTTCACCGCCGCCGAGATGCGCGCCAAGCACCCCGACCGCATGATCAAGGAGGCCGTGTGGGGCATGCTCCCGAAGAACAACATCGCGCGCAAGATGATGACTCGCGTGAAGGTGTTCGCCGGAGAGGCCGACAAGGGAACGCTCGCGGCGCAGAAGCCGGTCGAGATCAAGCTCTAAGGGAAGGAATTTAAGAAATGGCTACCAAGAAGGCTATCTCCGCTGGAACCGGCCGCCGCAAGACGGCTACCGCCCGCGTCAACCTCGTCGAGGGCAAGGGCGCCTGGACGGTCAACGGCGTCGCGCTCGAGGAGTACATCCCGAGCGAGGCTCTCCGCGACTACCTCAAGCAGCCCGTCGCGATCTCCGGATACGACATGGAGAAGGTCGACGTCGTCGTCTTCGCCAAGGGCGGCGGAATCTCCGGCCAGGCCGGCGCGATCCGCCACGGTCTCGCCCGCGCGCTCGTCGCCGCGGACGAAACGACCCGCGCCGCGCTCAAGAAGGCCGGCTGCATGACCCGCGACAGCCGCATGAAGGAGCGCAAGAAACCCGGCCAGCCCGGCGCCCGCAAGCGCTTCCAGTTCTCGAAGCGTTAATCGTCATGGCATTCGGCTTTCTCAAGAAGATCGCCGCTGTCATCACCGGCAAGTCCCCCGAGAAGAAGGGGGACTCCGCCGGCGGCACTTCCAAGAAGCGCCGCCGCGGCGGACGCGGCAAGGGCGGCTCGCCCCAGGACCAGCAGAAGGGCGGTCAGCAGCAGAAGAAGGGCCAGAAGGGCGGCGCCCAGCAACAGGGTCAGCAGCAGAAGGGTGCCCAGCAGCAGAAGGGCCAGAAGCAGCAGCGTGGAGAGCGCAAGGAAGACCGTCGTGGGCAGCGCCGCCAGGACCGCGGACGCCGCGGCCCCGCGCCAGTCAACACGGCTGCGAACGAGATGCGCCCGGGCGGCGAGATTTCGCCCGAGGAACTCGCCGCGCGCAAGGCCGCGCACGCTGCGTGGTCGATGGACTCCTTCGTCGTCGAGCCCATCGAAGGCAAGAGGCGCTTCCACGACTTCGACCTTCCGTCGGAGGTCATGCACGGCATAGCCGACCTCGGCTTCAAGTATTGCACCGACATCCAGGCCCTTTCGCTAGAGCAGGCGCTCGCCGGCAAGAACATCGCCGGCAAGGCGCAGACCGGCTCGGGCAAGACGGCGGCGTTTCTTGTCGCCATATTGACACGCTACCTGCGCAGCCCCGAGAACCGCGCCAAGGAGGGCGGCAATCCGCGCGCCCTCGTGATCGCGCCGACCCGCGAGCTCGTCATACAGATCTGCAAGGACGCCGACGCGATCGGCAAGTACACCGGCCTTAGGTCACTCGCCGTCTACGGCGGAATGGACTACGACCGCCAGCGCAAGGAGGTCCTTTCCGCGCCCGTCGACCTGCTGGTCGCGACGCCGGGACGCCTTCTCGACTTCGTCAAGTCGCGCGTGATCAACCTCGCGAACGTCGACACGCTCGTCATCGACGAGGCCGACCGCATGCTCGACATGGGCTTCATCCCCGACGTCAGGCGCATCATGAGCTACCTGCCGCCGAAGCAGAAGCGCACGACGATGCTCTACTCGGCGACGCTCAACGACGCCGTCATGCGTCTTGCGATGAACTGGATGGAGGAGCCGTTCAAGGCCGAGGTGGAGTCCGAGACGAACGCTACCGACACCGTCAAGCAGGTCGTCTACGTCATCCAGGCGAAGGACAAGTTCACCGTCCTCTTCAACCACATCGCGCTCCACCCGACCGCGCGCACGATCGTGTTCTGCAACCGCAAGTGCACGACCGAGGACGTCTACGAGTCGCTTCGCGTGCGCGGAGTGTCCGTCGAGATGCTCTCGGGCGACGTCAACCAGAACAAGCGCCTCAAGGTGCTCGACGCGTTCCGCGACGGCGAGGTGAAGGTCGTCGTCGCGACGGATGTCGCCGGACGCGGAATTGACGTGAAGGGCCTCGAGTACGTCGTCAACTTCGACTTCCCGTACGAAGCCGAGGACTACGTGCACCGCATCGGCCGCACCGGCCGCGCGGGCTCGACCGGCATCGCCATCTCGTTCGCGGACGAGTACGAGAGCTGCCAGATCCCCGACATCGAGAAGTACATCAACGAAGAGCTCAAGTGCACGGTGATCGGTCCGGACGATCCGCTGATGAAGCCGATCCCCCCGCGCCACACGAAGCTCGGCGAAGTCGACGCGGCCGCGAAGGCCGAGGTCGACGCGCGCGAGGCGGCGGGCGAGGAGGAGAAGGCCGCGGCCGCGGCGCTTGTCGGCGCGAACGCGACCACGGGCGACGGCAAGCCTGCAGTGCTCAAGGAGGACGCGCCCCAGCGCGAGCTGCCCAAGTTCGAGAACGCTCTCGAGCCCAAGGCACCGCCGCCGGACGAGTCCGACGTCTACTCGAAGCCCGTCCAGCAGAAGGACAAGCTCGAGGAGTGGCAGGTCTGACAATAGTCGAAAGACAGAGAGTTAAAAGCCGGATGGACAGAAAGCTTGTCAATCCGGTTTTTTTATTGTCGGCTTGCAGAAGTTTGCTCAGCATGGTGGGATTTTTGGTATAATTGCGCCATGAAGAAAAATGCCATCTCAGTTTTGGCGGCGATTGCGTCCTTTGCGGCCATCGCCGAGGTGAAGATAGTCGAACCGGCGCAGGACGCTGTCGTCCCGCTGCTGACGGACGCGCAGAAGGCGTACATCGCGATGCCGACCGCGGAGCGCCGCGAGAAGTTCGCGGACAAGGTCTTCCGCAGCAAGGAGATGGGGCTCCCCGCCGAGCAGGTCCCCGGCGAGGCGAAGAAGCGCGAGGCGTACTGGCCGAAGACCGTTCGCCTCGCATGGGAGGGAACTGGCGACGCCGAGTGCCAGGTCAGGGTCAAGGACGCGAAGAAGGGCGTCGTCGTGATCGACGAGAAGGTCAAGGGCGGCGAGCTCTTCATCGACAACCTCGAGATCGCGGCGGAGTACGAGTGGGGCGTCAAGTGCGGCGACGAGACTGCGCGCGGCAAGTTCAAGACGGAGGACATCGCGCCGCGTCTCATCCGCTATCCGGGCGTTCCCAACGTGCGCGACTTCGGCGGACGCATTGGGCTCGGCGGCAAGCGGATCCGCCAGGGGATGGTCTTCCGGTCCGCCGGGCTCAACGGCAACGCGCGCGACATCTACTACACGATCGAGGAGCTGCGTGAGCTCGGCAAGACCGAGGAGCTCAAGAAGGCGGCGGACGAGGCGCAGAAGCGGCTGGACCAGCTGCTCGCGTGGCAGGCCGATCCGAAGACCATGGACCTCGAGGACAAGGAATACCTCGACTGGGCCAGGCGCCATGTGAACGAGCCGCCGGCGAAGTTCCTCTCATCCCGCGTCAGGCGCGCGCGCGATCTGGTCAAGGCGGGCGGCGAGCCCAAGGTCGTCAAGGGACACGAGCCGGGCAAGTGCCGCGTCGAGGGCGAGAAGGGCGAGTACATCCGCAGCCGCTTCGGAATCAAGACCGACATCGACCTCAGGTCCGACCGCGAGTGCTTCGGCATGACCGGCTCGCCGCTCGGTCCGACCGTCAAGTGGGAGCACATCTCGTCCTCGGCCTACGGCGGCATGGTCTACGATGGCGGCAAGAAGCCGTTCGCCAAGGTGTTCCGCGTCTTCCTGGACGAGAAGAACTATCCGATCGACTTCCACTGCATCGCGGGGCAGGACCGCACCGGCGCCGTCGCCTACATCCTCAACGGACTCCTCGGCGTTGACGAGGACCAGCTTGCGCTCGACTGGGAGGTGACAGGGTTCTGGAACCGCGGCACCGACTTCAGCCATGCCAAGCGCTACGACAAGCTCGTCGAGGGCTTCAAGAAGCATTATCCCGCGCCGACCGTCCGCGAGCGGCTCGAGAAGTACGTGCTCGACCTCGGCTTCACCGAAGAGGACATCGCGAAGTTCCGCAAGATAATGCTCGAGGACTGAGCGGGCGGAAATATGGTAAAATATACGAAAATCGAAAATCAAACTGAAAATCAAACTGAAGGAGAATTCAAATGAGCGGAGGTCTCGTCTTTTTCGCCATCGTGGCGTTCATCGTGCTGGTCGCGGTACTCAAGACCGCGGTAATCGTCCCGCAGAAGACCGCGTACATCGTGGAGCGGCTCGGCAAGTACCGCTGCACGCTCGACGCCGGCTTCCACATCCTGGTGCCGTTCTTCGACCGCATCGCCTACCGCCATACGCTCAAGGAGCAGGCGATCGACGTGCCGCCGCAGGAGTGCATCACGAAGGACAACATCGCGGTCTCGGTCGACGGCATCCTCTACATGCAGGTAATGGATCCCGCGAAGGCGTCCTACGGCATCGGAAACTACCTCTTCGCCACGACCCAGCTTGCGCAGACCACCATGCGTTCCGAGATGGGCAAGCTCGACCTCGACCGCTCCTTCGAGGAGCGCACCTCCATCAACGCGGCGATCGTCGCGGCTGTGGACAAGGCGAGCGACCCGTGGGGCATCAAGGTCACGCGCTACGAAATCAAGAACATCACGCCGCCTCGAACGATCCGCGACGCGATGGAGAAGCAGATGCGCGCCGAGCGCGAGAAGCGCGCGATGATCGCGGAGTCCGAGGGCGAGCGCCAGGCGAAGATCAACCGCGCCGAGGGCGAGAAGCAGCAGGCGATCAACCTCTCCGAGGGCGAGAGGCAGCGCAAGATCAACGAGGCCGAGGGCCGCGCGAAGGAGATCCTCCTCGTCGCAGAGGCCCAGGCGGCGGGCATCCAGAAGGTCGCCGAGGCGATCAGCGGCAAGGGCGGACTCGAGTCCGTCAACATGCAGCTCGCCCAGCAGTACCTCCAGCAGTTCGGCAATCTCGCAAAGGAGAACAACACGATGATCATACCTTCGAACCTCGCGGACGTCGCGGGAGTGCTGAAGGCGTGCACGTCTGTAATCAAGAGCGTCTGAATCCGATGAGGCTCGGGCGCACAAGAAAGGGAAGGGGAAGATGAAACCTACACTAGTGGTGCTGGCGGCGGGCATGGGCTCGCGGTACGGCGGACTCAAGCAGGTCGACCCGGTCGGGCCGTCCGGCGAGGCGATACTCGACTACTCCGTCTTCGACGCGGTACGCGGCGGATTCGGCAAGGTCGTTTTCGTGATCAGGCACGACTTCGAGGCCGAGTTCAAGGAGAAGGTCGGCTCGAAGTACGAGGGGCTCGTCCCGGTGGACTACTGCTACCAGGACATCACGGACCTTCCGGCGCCGTACACTGTCCCGGAAGGGCGCACGAAGCCCTGGGGGACAGCGCACGCGACGCGCGCGGCCAGGTCCGTCGTCAAGGAGCCTTTCGCCGTCATCAACGCGGACGACTTCTACGGACGCGACGCGATGGCCAAGCTGGGCGCGTTCCTGTCCGGCACGGGGGACGGGCTTGAGTTCGCGATGGTGGGCTACAGGCTGGACCTCACGCTTTCCGAGAACGGGTCCGTCGCGCGCGGCATTTGCGACGTGGCGGCGGACGGCACGCTGAGGGGCGTCACGGAGATGACGAAGCTCGTCAGGTGCGGCGACGTCGCGGAGAACAGGGAGGACGACGCGAACCCGGTGAAGGTTCCGCTCGACTCGCGCGTCTCCATGAACTGCTGGGGCTTCTCGGCCGGACTCTTCGCCGAGCTCGAGAGCCGCTTCCCGCAGTGGCTCGCCAAGAACGGCTCGGCCCTCAAGAGCGAATGGTACATCCCGTTCGTGGTGGACGAGCTCATCAAGGAGGGCAAGGCGAAGTGCAAGGTGCTTCCGACCGACTCCAGCTGGTTCGGCGTCACCTACCGCGAGGACAAGCCGTTCGTCGTCTCCGAGATCAGGAAGCTCGTAGACGCGGGCGAATACCCGGAGAACCTTCTCGCAAGGTGAAGTCCGAGATACTCGACGCACTCTGGCCGCGCACATGCCCGGTCTGCGGACGCCCCGGCGACAGGCCGGGGCGTCACGTCTGTTCCGAATGCCTGAACAGGGTTCCGTTCATGC
>Ga0265298_10010474_pt1 | contig 10968 bp, 11 predicted proteins | sample AusTroGonzalo_MG_3_FD_193486 | JGI IMG/M metagenome (GOLD analysis project Ga0265298, IMG submission 193486) | Bovine rumen microbial communities from tropical cattle in Woodstock, Queensland, Australia - Gonzalo_01 | ecosystem: Host-associated > Mammals > Digestive system > Stomach > Rumen ...
ACGGCATTATTCGCGGCGGCAGATGATATTGCTCTTCGGGCAGCCGGAACCTGCTATATTGCCGGTGCTTGAACACATAGGAGCTTCGATGACAGTGCTTACCTTTTCAAAGTCGTAAGCTGTATCACCGTAATTCTCGATAATGTAGTTGCCTATGACGCTGCGCCATGTCTTTGCAGAGATTACTGTATTTGGCAGTTCAAGGTAGGGGCTGATAAATTCATAACCTACAGTGATTCCGCTTACAAAGTCAGGTGTAAGACCTACGAAGCACTCGTCGGCGAAATCCTGAGTCGTACCTGTCTTTCCTACAACGACCTTGTTCGGAAGTGCTGCTTCCGGAGCTGTACCGCCAACAGCAACGACGTTCTTCATAAGACGGTTCATAACATAAGCTGTCTCGTCGGAAACTGCACGTCTCGGGTTGCCGTCGTTCTGATAGATCACCTGTTGATTGCTGTCTTCTATCCTTGTGATGAAGTGTGCGTCGTACTGCATACCCTGATTGCCGTAGGGGAGATATGCGTTTACAAGGTTTTCAAGTGTAACGCCCTTGGTAAGAGCTCCGAGTACGAGAGGAGAAGGTATCTTATCTCCTGCCGAGAGGTTCAGACCGAGCTTCTCCTTGCTGAAGTCATATACGTTCTCAACACCGAGCTGATCTACGAGCTGAGCTGAGATAGTGTTCTTTGACTGACGGAGACCGTCCCAAAGCTGCACTCCGCCGCCGCGGCCCTGTACGTTGCCGTAGTTGGTAGGCCACCACTTACCGTCAACTATCATTACAGGAGAGTCTTTTATTACGGAGCCCCAGTGGAACTTGCCTGATTCGATGCCGTAGCCGTAGCCTGCGATTGGCTTGATCGTAGAACCGACCTGACGTCCGTTGTCCTTTTTGCAGGCATAGTTTGTAACGAGTGAGCCTTTTTTCTCGCCGGTATTACCTACAGCGCAGAGTACCTCGCCCTGATAGTTCATAGCGACGAAGGCTATATGAGGAGTATAATCCTCGGGGATCCCGTCCGTATTATTGAATGGTTTGAGGTCGACGCTCTTGTAATACTGGTAAGGATAGAGGAACTCGCCCAGTACGTTGTCAACATTGCTGAGCCTGTCCTCTACATAGGTCTGCATCTGCTTGTCGTACTTTGTATAGATCTTGTAGCCGCCCTTGTATATCTTGCTGAGAGCGGTATCATCGTCCAGATCGTACTGCTCTGCGAACCAGTCTCTTGCTTCAAGGAGGATATTGTCGAGTATCCAGCTGTAGGATTCCTCCTTGTCCTTGAGGTCCTGAAGATCTGATTCCGGATGGAGAGCCTTGTATTCCTCTGAGTCGGTGAACAGAAGAGGTGTTACGATATACTGCTGATATTCGTCGTAGCTGATAGCGCCATTCTCATACATCTTGTAGAGAACGTACTCCTGACGGGGCTTGTTGTTTGCCTTTCCGTCAACTACTATGGGTGAGTTGGGATCGTTGTCGTCCTTGCGGTATATTACCTTGGGACCGTACTCCTCAGGGCTCTTTGGTATGGAGGCAAGTACGGCAGCCTCGGGGATAGTGAGCTCATCGACGCTCTTTCCGAAGTATTCAATCGAAGCTGTCTGTATACCGTTTATAGGACCGCCGAAGCCGATATAGTTGAGGTATTCCTCAAGTATCTCGTCCTTGGAGTATGATTTTTCGAGCTGCATGGCTGAGAATATCTCACGCATCTTACGCTGCGGAGAGTGTTCGTCGTCGCCTGAGAGGTTCTTTACGAGCTGCTGTGTGATAGTGGAACCGCCCTGCTCGGTATTGTAGAAGTGAAGGAACATATTGAGGAACGCAGAGAAGGTACGCTTGTAGTCAACGCCCTCATGAACATAGAAACGCTCGTCCTCCGTATAAACGAATGCGTCGCGGACGTGCTGGGGTATTCTGTCGATAGTGACAGGTATACGCTGCATACCAACCGTGAATTCACGGAGCATTTCCAGCTGTTCGTTGCCGCTTTCGTCCTTTACCTCCGCGTAGATGTAGGTATTGCTTCCCGATTCAAGGTCCTGAAGCGTTACCGTTGTGGAGTCGTCCATGAATTTGAGGACATAGACTGTAAGGGCTGTACTTACGATAGTACCGGTTATGATGATAACGAGCGTAAGTGAAAGCAGGGTAGCTGCAATGACAGAAAACAGCTTTTTGATGACTTTCAATGCTTTGCTGCGTTTTTTCTTTTTCTTCTTTTTCTGAGGATTCCTGTAAACTTCCTCGTCGGCTGCTTCAAGGTGACGGGAAGCCGGAAAATTTTTATCGTTCATGTTGTCAGAATAGCCGCTTTGAACGGCAAAACTCCTTTCAAAAATTTGCATATATCTGCATATAAATATACATTATACATTATACCACGTCTTGTCCGAAATGTTAAGACTTTTCTTAAAAAATCAGCAATTTGTATAATATCGAAAAAACGGGTGATACTAAATAAGGATATTTCGGCAAGGGAGTGATAATATGACATACAGGCGCGTAAAAAGGATATATTTTACGCTCGTATCAGCGCTGGTCGCAGCGGTTTTTCTCACAGTCTGCACCCTAGGTCAGGAGGTCAGGAGAAAGCGTGTGGAAACGCGGCTCGCAGCGGCGACATTGCGTGCCGGAGAGCCCGGATTCGTTGTCCGTGAAAACGGAGGACGTGCCGCGGTCTTCAGAAACGGCGAGGATAAGCCATATCTTCTCATAGACGTTGAGCTGTCCCTGCTGTCGGACTACGACAGGGAAGCGCTTGCCGACGGTATTTATATCGGCAGTGAGAAGGAACTGCGGCAGTTCATAGAGGATATCTCATCCTGAAGTATGAGGCGGCTTGCGGTGCTTTTTCTTTTTCCTGACTGAGAAGCCGAAGTCGCCCAGCTTTCTTCCGAGGGCAAAATATTCTCCGTGGGCGAAAGCCATTAGACCGCACTGCTGAAGGTTGAGCTTGCCTTTGCTGTCGATGAATCTCTCGTCGGCGTCTATGCCGACTATTTCCGCAAGGAACATGGTATGCGAGCCGAGGAGCTTTTCCTCGGTCACTCTGCATTCAAGGCTCAGGGGACATTCATCGATGAGCGGAGCAGCCACCTTCTGCGCAGGAGATGTATGCAGACCGCACAGTGCGAATTTGTCCGTATCCTTTCCGCTTTTTACGCCGCATAGGTCTGTCTTGCGGCACATCGCGGAGGTTGTGAGGTTTATTACGAATTCTCCCGAAGCCTTTATGATATCGTGGGAATATCTCTCGGGACGCACTGATATGTAGGTCATAGGCGGTCTTGTACATACTATCCCTGTCCAGCCTATGGTGAGCACGTTAGGTCTTTCGACAGTCCCGCAGGTAACGAGAGCTGCGGGAACGGGAGCGAGCAGTGTGCTGCCCTTCCAGAATTGTTTAGCCATTTTTTCTCCTTTTGGGCAGATTTTTGTTCACGCTGAATTGCTTCTCAGCTTCGACGGGCTTTTCTCCGTTCAGAAAATGCCTGTATTTCTTGAAATTGTATTTGCCCTTTTCCTTAGTGATATTTCCGTACTCTATCGCGTCCGCAGGGCAGTTGCCTATGCAGGACATACAGTGGGTACAGTTTTTGCCCCATACGGGCATTTTTTCCTTTATCGAAATGTTGTTCAGCGGACAAAGCTTCTCGCACCTGCCGCAGCTTATGCATTTGTCTGTAGCGAAGAAATCGCTGGCAGGCATTTTGTATTTTGTCCACACAGGGTTGAAGGGTATGGTTATCAGCTTTTCAAACATGAAAACATACCTTCCGCGGAGTCTGTTGCCGCTTTTGACCGCATTTGCCACAGCGTCGAGCTTGTCGCAGGCGTTCAGCAGGCGTTCCTTTATCTCCTCATTTGTCTGCACCGGATAGTGACCTATGAAGTAGTTCCTGGGCATGACTATCTCTGCGTGACCCATATACTCCATTTTTTTCTTCCTGAACATTTTTTTTGCAAGATAGCCTGTTATGCCGCAGTAACCCGCGCTGTTGGCGACAAAGTAGACCTTCCTGCTGCCTGCGAAGCTCAGTTTTTTCAGGTACTTGCTGAGAAAACGCGGCATTTCGCATACATATACGGGAGTGCATATTATGAACGGCTTTTCGGAGCGCACCTCTGACAGATCGTTCTTTTTGATCCGTTCAAGCAGGTCAATGCACTCGTCGCCGAGCTTTTTTGCCAGTTCCGTAGCGAGGAACTGTGTATTTCCCGTCGCGGAAAAATATAAAACCATAAAATTCTCTCTCCCATCACATACAAAAAGCGGATCAGCGTTTAGTGTATCAATCTCATTATACCATTATTACGGGGAATTTTCAAGATTATTCGCAAATTTGAGCCTGCGGCGGGTTCTGACAGATTTCGCAGGACTGCGGTGGTATAATAGGGCGTGAAAAGGCACCGGAGTGCAGTGAAAAGGAGGAGAAGCAATGAAAATAGACATAAAAAACGAGAACGGAACGGCAATTGCGAAGCTCAGCGGTGAAATAGACCATCATAACGCAAAGGAGCTCCGTGCCGAGCTTGACCGCTTCATAGTGACGGCGCAGCCGCAGGAGCTCGCTATAGACTTCGGCGGCATAACCTTTATGGACAGTTCAGGTATTGGGCTGATAATGGGCAGGAGCAAGCTGCTGAAGGAGTGCGGCGGGCGGCTGGAGGTAATAAATCCTCAGCCATATATCAGGCGCGTCATGAAGCTCTCAGGTATTGACAGGCTTGTAAAAATACGGTAAAGGAGAAAAAATATGGAAATACTAAACGAGATAAGATTCAGGATGCCGTCGCTCTCTGTGAATGAGTCGGCGGCACGTGCGGTGGTATCGTCATTTCTTGTGCAGACTGACCCCACGGTGGAGGAGCTTTCGGACATACGCACAGCGGTATCAGAGGCGGTGACAAATGCGGTAGTGCATGGCTACAGGCATACGAAAGGTGATATAGAGCTGATAGTACGGCTGCTTCCGGAGAGAGTGGTATACATAAGAGTGAGAGACAAGGGCTGCGGCATAGCTGACGTGGAGCAGGCAATGGAGCCGCTTTTCACTACCGCTCCCGAGGAGGAGCGTTCAGGGCTGGGATTTTCTGTGATGCAGTCCTTTATGGACAAGCTTTCGGTGAGGAGCGCTCCGGGAAAGGGTACGACAGTGACCATGAGAAAGAGGCTCTCAGCACATGGGGAGTGATGTAAAAAAGCCTGCCGCCGAGGACAATCTCGGACTTGTCCACCTCTGCGCTAACCGCTTCCGCGGACGCGGTATAGAGTACGACGACCTGTTTTCCGCAGGCTGTATCGGACTGCTGAAGGCTGTGAAAGCCTTTGACAGCGGCAGGGGAGTGAGGTTCTCCACATATGCGGTGCCGGTGATACTTGGCGAGATAAAGCGGCTTTTCCGGGACGGCGGTTCGGTGAGGGTCAGCCGCAGCCTGAAGGAGCTTTCTCTCCGTCTGCAAAGACTGTGCGAGAGCTTCCGGCAGAAGGAGATGAGAGAGCCTACAGTCGCGGAGCTTGCCGCGCTTTCCGGGGAGAGCGAAGCCGCGGTATCAGAAGCGCTTTGCGTCAGTCAGCCTGCTCTGTCCCTGACCTCAGGGGACGAGGAGGAGGGACAGACGGATATACCCGTTGAAGCTCCCGACGAAAATATAACAGACCTGCTTGCCCTCAGACAGATAATGGCGGAGCTGGAGCCATCCGACCGGGCTCTCCTTGAACTCCGCTATTTCAAGGGGCTTACTCAGTCAAAGACCGCGGCGGTCCTCGGCATGACGCAGGTGCAGGTCTCGCGGCGTGAAAAGAAGCTGCTGACACAGATGAGGGAGGAGCTGCTGAGCTGAATACCGGGGCAGCAATCTTGGTAAAAAAGTATATTTTATTGCTGAAATTATCGAACGGCGTTGACATTTCCGGAAAAAGAGGTTATAATGAATGTGTACAGCCGCCTGAGGGCGGTAATTGCTCCGGACAAAGTCCGGGGAGCGCAAATTCTTTAAAAAGAGAGGGAATTACTATGGCGAAACATATCCTGACAAGGCTGCTGGCAGGTCTGGCAGCAACGGCCATGCTCGTTCCGACGCTGAACAGTATGCCCGGCAACGAAAAGCAGACAACGGCTTTAGCCGCAGATAACAGCGGCGACGACTGGCTCCACGTCAACGATAAGGCACAGATCGTTGACAAGGACGGAAATGAAGTATGGCTGACCGGTGTAAACTGGTTCGGCTACAACGTAGGTAGTCAGGTATTTGACGGCGCATGGTCGGCAAATGTACATCACTGCCTTGACCTTATCGCAGACCACGGCTTCAATCTTCTCCGTGTACCTATGTCCACAGAGATCATACTCCAGTGGAAGAACAAGAAACCCGATCCGATGATAAAGCTCAATGAGTATGAGAACCCTGAGCTGACCATCGAGGGTGAGGTCGGCGGTACTCCCATGTACAGCTTCGATATCTGGAACAAGGTAGTGGAGTGGTGCAAGGAGGACGGCCTCAAGATCATGATGGATATCCATTGTGCTACGAGCAACTCCGCAGGTCACAACGTACCTCTGTGGTATGATGACAATTACTCCACAAAGGACTGGTTGGACGCACTCTCATGGTTCACAGACTACTACAAGAATGACGATACGATAATTGCTATCGACCTCAAGAACGAGCCTCACGGAAAACCCGAGGAAGGCAAGTTCGCAAAGTGGGACGACTCAAAGGATCAGAACAACTGGAAGTACGCTGCTGAGCAGGGCGCTATGGCTTGTCTCAACAACAACCCCAATCTCCTTATCATGGTAGAGGGCGTTGAGTGCTATCCAAAGTTTGAAGAGGGCGCTGACTGGAGCACTCCTTCCGTTGACTATGCGAACTACGACAAGCCCAGCAAGGTATGGGGCGCATGGTGGGGAGCCAATCTCCGCGGCGTAAAGGATCATCCCGTAGATATCGGTCAGTACAACAAGCAGATCGTTTACTCTCCTCACGACTACGGTCCGGGAGTATGGGAGCAGAAATGGTTCTACCTTGACGATCCGAGCAAGACCTTTACACGTCAGACCCTTCTTGACGATTACTGGTACGGTACATGGGCTTATCTCGTTGAAGAGAATATGTATCCTCTTCTCATAGGCGAGTGGGGCGGCTTCGTAGACAAGGAACACGACACCACAGGCGAAAATGTACACTGGCTCACAGAGCTCCGTGATTATATGATAGACAAGCATATCCACCACACCTTCTGGTGCTTCAACGAGAATTCATCAGATACAGGCGGACTTGTTTACGACAACTTCCAGAAGTGGGACGACGTTAAGTATGAGTTTGTTAAGCCTGCTCTCTGGCAGACAAATGACGGCAAGTTCATAAGCCTCGATCATCAGATACCTCTTGGCACAGCAGGCAACGGTATATCACTTTCCGATTACTATTCGGGCAGTTCGACACCTTCCACAAGACCTACAACAACTACCTCGACCGGCACGACCACATCTGTAACAACATCGGAGACTACTACAACTACCACAAGCTCCTCCGAGACAACAACTACTACTTCAACTACTACATCGTCAGATACAACGACGACAACAACCAATACAACAACAACTTCAACTACTACATTAACACATCCTCACTATAATTTTGATAGTGTGATATCCTATCCCACAAAGACGGTATATACCGAAGGCGAAGAGCTTGACGTAGACGGATTTGTATTTGCGGCAACTTCGTCCTCCGGTGAGGAAACAACTTATGATTATAGCAAAACAAACGGACAGGTCGTAAGTAAGGTTATTGACAAGGACGGAAATGAAGTGTATGACAGTAAGTTCGATACACTTCCCGCAGGCGAGTATACCGTAAAGATCATTTCTGCCGGACTGCATACACAGAATAATGTTTGCTATGGCATAGACTGTTCGTATAAAGTTACTATCGAACCTAAAAATGGAAACGGTTCTTCTTCAAATGATGATATTCTGTGGGGCGACGCAAACTGCGACGGCGGCATAGATATGGCAGACGCTGTTCTTATCATGCAGAGCCTTGCTAATCCCAACAAGTACGGCGTTGACGGTTCCGACTCAAAGCATATCACAAGCAAGGGTCAGGAGCAGGCTGACGTTGATACAAGCACAAAGGGCATCACTTCAAATGACGCCCTCCAGATACAGCTCTTCCTGCTGGGCAAGTTGAAAACACTTGATCCCAACGGCTGAGAAAAAGCTCAATAACTATGACGGCACGGTTTTTACCGTGCCGTTTTTGTATATCTCACGGCAGAAAACACTTTACAAATATCGGACTTTCTGATATAATTATACTGAGTAAATATGTATTGAAAAGAGGTATAGCTTTGGCTAACGAAAAGATAAGAAATTTTTGTATCATAGCGCATATAGATCACGGCAAGTCCACACTTGCCGACCGTATACTCGAAAAGACCGAGACTGTCGCTATCCGCGATATGGAGGATCAGCTCCTTGACAATATGGACATCGAGCGCGAAAGAGGAATAACCATAAAAGCCCGTGCGGTACGCCTTAAATATACTGCGCAGGACGGTGAGGACTATATCTTCAATCTCATTGACACTCCCGGTCACGTTGACTTCAATTACGAGGTATCACGCTCACTTGCAGCCTGTGAGGGAGCTATACTCGTTGTTGACGCTTCTCAGGGTATCGAGGCTCAGACCCTTGCCAACACCTATCTTGCCATTGAGCACGACCTTGAAGTCGTTCCTGTTGTCAACAAGATAGACCTCCCCTCGGCTGACCCTGAGAGAGTATGCAACGAGGTCGAGAACGTAATAGGCATACCTGCTATGGACGCTCCCCGTATATCGGCAAAAATGGGTACCAATATCGAAGCTGTCCTCGAAAAGATAGTAACGGATATACCTGCACCTCAGGGAGACCCGGAAAAGCCTCTTAAAGCTCTTATCTTCGACAGCTATTACGACTCATACAAGGGCGTTATAATATACGTCCGGGTGAAGGAGGGACGTGTGAAGGTGGGTGACAATATCCGCCTAATGGCTACGGGAGCTGTTTTCAATGTAGTTGAGGCAGGCTTTATGGACGCCACGAACCTTGTGAACAACGGCAGCCTTGAAGCAGGCGAGGTAGGCTATATAGCGGCTTCTATCAAGAGCATAGGCGATACTCAGGTGGGCGATACCGTCACCAACGACGATGCCCCCTGCGACGAGCCGCTTCCCGGCTACCGCAAGGTAAATCCCATGGTATTCTCAGGTATATATCCTGCTGACGGAGCAAAGTACGGCGACCTCCGCGACGCCCTTGAAAAGCTCCAGCTCAACGACGCTTCGCTGTCATTTGAGCCTGAGACCTCTGTTGCCCTCGGTTTCGGTTTCCGCTGCGGCTTCCTCGGACTTCTCCATATGGAGATAATCCAGGAGAGACTGGAAAGGGAATACAATCTTGATCTCATAACCACGGCTCCGTCGGTTATATACAAGGTAACATTTACCAACGGCGAAATTCAGTATATCGACAATCCTACAAATTATCCGGACCCTGCGCTGATACAGACAGCAGAGGAGCCTATGGTAAAGGCAAGCATACTTTCCCCTTCGGACTATGTGGGAAATATAATGGAGCTTTGTCAGGACAGGCGCGGAGTATTCAAGGATATGAAATATCTCGATGATACCCGTGTGGAGCTGCATTACGAGCTGCCGCTGAACGAGATAGTATACGACTTCTTCGACGTGCTGAAATCCCGTACAAAGGGCTATGCTTCCTTTGATTACGAGATGATGGGATATGTTCCAAGCAAGCTCGTAAAGCTGGATATTCTTCTCAACGGCGAAATTGTGGACGCTCTCAGCTTTATTATCCATACCGACAAGGCTTACGCAAGAGCTCGTAAAATAGCTGAAAAGCTTAAAGAAAACATTCCGCGCCAGCTCTTTGAGGTGCCGATACAGGCTGCTATAGGCGGCAAGATAATTGCCCGTGAGACTGTAAAGGCAATGCGCAAGGACGTTCTTGCGAAGTGCTACGGCGGCGATATAACCCGAAAGAAGAAGCTGCTGGAAAAGCAGAAGGAAGGCAAGAAGCGTATGCGTCAGCTCGGTACCGTAGAGGTGCCGCAGGAGGCATTCATGAGCGTTCTCAAGCTTGACAGCTGATAATAACGGAGGCTTGTATGGTAAACTATATCATTCTCGTACTGCTTGCGGCTGTATGTGCCGTAAGCCTTATCACAGTGATAACTGAATACTTTGTGCCGAAAAACTCAGGTATCGGAAGGATACTCCGCGGTATCAGGATAAGACTGCGGGAGAAGTCACGGACAAGCTTCTGCGTGACAGCAATTGTCCTGCTGATATTCGGGCTGGTCGCACATGATAACTTCCCGAAGCTCTTCCTCGCTCTCGGGATAATGCTGATAACGCTTGTGATACTGCACCCTGAGGACTTTACAAGTATTTTCAGGCAGCGCAGAAAGGCTTCAAAAAAGAAGCGCCTCGGACTTACTCCCCGTCTTGCGGGAGAAGTTCCAATGGCAAGGATAGCAAAGGAGCTTGAACCTGTTGAAGTTCAGGCTGATACAACGGAAGGAAATGAATAAGAATGAGCAGTATATATAAATGTCCCTGCTGCGGAGAAAAGACATTCAATCCGCTGACTAAGGCAATGGCAGGAACAATGAGATCAAAGGGCAGGGGATGTCCCAAGTGCAACAAACTGTGTGTCAACGGCAAGGGCGCAACGATCTTCAATGCGCTGTACTGTCTTATCGCCTTTGTGTTTATAGCCATTGTTTACTGCTTCGGACTGAAAACAGAGTGGATGTATACACATGAAATGCCGATATGTATCGGTATTATCATTTCGATGTTGATCGTTCCGAGACTGGTAAATGCGTTCTGCTTTAAGATGATGGAGACGATACGGATAGACGCATACGAAAAATGAGTCTCG
>Ga0265298_10010476_pt1 | contig 10966 bp, 10 predicted proteins | sample AusTroGonzalo_MG_3_FD_193486 | JGI IMG/M metagenome (GOLD analysis project Ga0265298, IMG submission 193486) | Bovine rumen microbial communities from tropical cattle in Woodstock, Queensland, Australia - Gonzalo_01 | ecosystem: Host-associated > Mammals > Digestive system > Stomach > Rumen ...
CATCATCGAGAATGGTTTTTGGGATAGAATGAAACCACTGCTGACAGACAGCACCAACGTGCGTGTGGTTTGCTTCTACAAGTACGGCATGGACAAGCCCGATGAGGGATCCCCCTTTACAGGCAAGTATTCTGACCCAGGCGATATCGTGTGGTTCGAACTGAGCAGCAAGACTGACCTGACTAAACTGCGCGAGCAAGGTCTGGCAAGTATGGGCTTTGAAGAGCAGGCTAAGAAAATGAAGCTCTGCGACCCAGCCTCAATCCGTATGTTCATGGAGCTGAGTTCTCTGGTATGTCCTGCACAGGAATATATTTTCGCCATTTGGGGTCACGGTAATGGTTTTGAACCGATGTCTGACCTTCCCGGTAAGTATAACGAAGCAGCCACCCGTGGTGTCATTGGCGACGAATGGAACAACAACGAAAAGCTGAATATGTACGAACTGGCTCAAGCCATCCGCTCTACAGGTGTAGCACGCCTGAACTCCATCTTCTTCCACAACTGTCTGATGGGCAATATGGAGACGCTCACCGAGTTGCGCGACGTAACCAACTACATTATGGCTTCTGCCCATGTATTATACAGCGATGGCATCGTACTTAGTGGATTTATTAAGGGGTTGATGGAAAAGGGAAATAGTGAGGACGCTGTGAAACAGATGTTCGAGGAAATCAGCCCAAACTGGAATGAACAGTACATCAATGAAGACGTCGGTACTTTCCCTAATGGTGACTTCAAAATGCTACGTACCAGCAAGTTCGATGGCATTCTCGATGCCTGTAAGAATCTGGCTGCACGACTCGTAGAGCTCTACCCCACTCAGCAAGAGGCAATCGATCGCGCAACAAATTCTGTTTACCGTTTCAGATTTATGGAGGATAAAGTAAATTCCGTCTTAGCTCCCTTCTTCGACCTGGCCGACTATGCCCACAAGGTGGCAGCAGAGACTGGCGATGAAAAGCTGGCAGCAATCTCAGCTGAAATCGATCGTGCCTTCAACGATGCCATTATCCACTATGCCGATGTCAACTGGAGCAAAGAGCACCTGGACCACTACACGCTGAGTGTCTGCCTCTACTCGAAGAATTCATACGAGTTCGACTTCATAGGTGCCGGCAATCAATGGGACAGCAATATCAAAGAAGGCTATGAGCAGTGCACCTTCCATCAGCTAACCGGATGGGGTAACTGGCTTGGCACCAACACCTGTTTCCCCTGGGGTAATCCTGCATGCGGACAAGGTGGCCCGCTCAAAAATAACGACTAAGTCAAGGGAGTAAAAAAATCGTATAGAGATGAAGAAGATTCTGATGGCAACAGCAGCCTTTATGCTGATGATGGCAAACGCGATGCTGACGTCGTGTGCAAAAGACGACGATGAGAATCCTACACCTACTCAGGAGTCGGAGGCTCAGTCAGAGTACACCGTCATATTATATGGTATAGGCGGAGCCAACATCGATTGTGCTCTATTGCAGTGTTTCGATAAATTGTATGACTGCGATGCTGAGGCTTACAAGAAAGTAAATGTAGTTGTGCAGTATAAATACTCGACAGCCGAGCATTTGGAAAGCCAAAGAAAATATTTTGGCGTATTCCCAAAGAACTGTGGCAGCAAGACCGTCCGCTGGGTTGTCGATCCCACAAAGAGTTTGCTTGAGCAGGCCTATTCTCAGGACAATTTCTATGGTGCAGACAATGCCGACGCTTCTTGTCCTGACTCGCTGACTAATTTCATCAATTGGGCAGCTAAGAAATATCCCGCAAAGAAATACATGCTTATCGTTTGCGATCATGGTCAGGGCTACATGCCTAATATTGATCTGCCCGATACGGCTCCCGCAGCAACTCGTGGTCTGCTCTTCGATGATGGTTATAATATGAAAGGATTTACTGTCAACACGCTCAGACGAGCTATTGCCTCTGCCGATGTTAAGATCGAGACGCTCTACATGTGGGCCTGCATCATGAACAATCTGCAGTACCAGTTCGAACTGAAAGATGTATGCGACTATGTCATCGCTGCAACCTACACGGTTCCTGGTATTGGTGGAGCCCTCGACGTGCTTCCCTCAATCCTCGCCCAGCCGACAGTAGATGTGGAAAAGAAACTGGCTGATTTCTGTAAGGCTGACGTGGAGGGATGGGATACCGTTGAAGGACTCGATGAACAGACAAGGTACAGGGACCTCACCGTTACACGAACCTCTCAGCTTGACGGACTGGGAAAGATGATGCGCGAGTTTACTGACCGTCTCTGCGATACCTACACCAATGGTACTCAGCGACAGCAACAGCTCATCGACAGCTGCACAGCCCATGCAGTGAAGGTACAGCTGATATTCCCATGCTACGATGTGGCCAAATATATGGCGAGTATCATGGAGGCCCTTCCAGAGGTCTATGGCAATGAATTCTGGGGCCAGATGGCAACTGCTTTCAACAACTGCCTGGTGGCTCAGTACTACAGCAAATATCTTACTGAGCACAACTATATGGTGGACTACAGCATACTGCTTGGCGCTCAGGGGTCTTATGCCAAGATATTCTGGGATGAAGACCATGTGAATATGATATTTACACCTTTAGGTGCTGAGGTCTACAATGCTGATGGCACCATGGATTTATATAAGATTGTAGCAACCGAGGATGAACACCAGTACCAGATGGTGTTCAAAGAGAAGGGAACACCTTGGGGCTCTACATTGGATGAAACCTATGGTCGTCTTGCATTCGATCGTGTAGTAGGTTGGAGCCGTTGGCTGAAGCTGAACCGTCAGCAACCCAATATTTCCTGTGCGGCTACCATGAACTTGGATATTCCAGAATAAATAAAAGTTTTTAATTGAATGAAGAAAATTTTCCTGGCGGCAGCAGCCTTAATGCTGATGATGACAACGACGGTGCTCACATCATGTACCGACGATAATGACGACTTCACGCCTGAGGTTGTGGTGACCGACAACAAGCCGTTCCCCTACGATAACGAAATCAACGAGAGTGTACGCCCAGGTGATGACTTCTACCGCTACGCCATCGGCAAGTGGCTGGACAGCAGCCATCCCTCGCCGTCCTATTTCCTTGAGATATCAAACAACAATAAGGCACTTTTAGCCAAGACACTCACCACAAACAACGACCCCTTGCTGGTGAAGTTGCGCAGCATGGTGGATGAGGCAATGGCAGACGACAGTCGCAGCGTGGCTCTGCTGAAGGAACGCCTGCAGATGTTGGAGCAGGTGAGTACCGCCGATCAGTTGTATGAGGCCTTTGCCAAGTTACATGAGTTAGGCTATAGCCCGTTGTTCCGTTTGGTACCAGTGCCCTTCAATGGAAGAATCATAGCGAACTCAATGATCTCTGGTGGCAAGACGGTAGAAATGGATACTGTGATGGGAAAAATGGAGGCACAAAAGCTGCCTGCGAAAGTAGCATCCTACTGTCAGCAACTCAGCCATTTCGGCTTTTCTGATGAGCGCATAGCCCAAATCAGTGAAAATGCTGCGAAAGTGGAAATGGTCGAGATGGAGGTCTTTGCCTTAAGCATCACCTCAGAGATGCTGAATCGTCCACAACCAATGCTCCCTCTTACCCGAGGAGGAGATGATGATGAGCTGTTGAATGCTGTGATCAAGGTGGCAGAACTGATGGGCGTAAACAGGGAGCATGTGATATCGATGATGGCCGCACCCCGAACTAAACAGGGGCTCAATCTGGCTATTCAGTTCGCAAAGGCCAGTCAACAGCCAGAGTTGGTTCCTCTCTTCCGCGACTACATGCTATATAATGTCATCTCCCAGGATTCCTACTGCATTCCTAAGCTGAGCGGACAGACCGACCGCTTTACGATCTTGAATAATCTGCTGCATTACAACAAATATTATAAGTACCGCATCCTGACAGAAACGTTTGGCTACGAGAATATCCACAAGCAGAAGTGTCAGGAGATTCTGGAGAAACTGCGCCAAGTGTTCATTCAGCGTGTCGGAAGGCTCGAATGGATGAGTGCTGCCACGAAGGCCGAAGCCTGTCAGAAGGCTGAAGCCATGACGTTCTACGTAGGCTATCCGGATAAATGGAATGACAACATGACCCCTCAGGCCGATGGCGACTGTCTGCTGGCTACGGTCACTAAACTGCGCCAACACTCTGTGGACGTATCCAAAAAGATGATCTTGGGTAATCTTGATGAATTAGGATGGGACTTCTGGGCTAATTACTCTTCATTCGCCACCGACAATGCTTTCCATTCACGTCAGTCGAACTCTCTGGTCATCCTGCCTGCATGGATTACCCGTCCTCGTTTCAATGACGAACAGAGTGAGGCCGTCATTTATGCCGCTGCTACCTGCTTCGCTCATGAGTTCTGTCACGCCTTTGATGCCGATGGCTCCCAATATGATGCCAAAGGCCAACCTCGTGACTGGTGGGAGCCTGCTGACAAACAGGCCTTCCAAGAGAAGCAGAATGTTTTGGTTGAACTCTTCAATCAGCTGGAGGACTATCCTGGACAGAAAGCCGATGGTGAGCATACGCTCAATGAGAACATGGCCGACTATGGTGGTGTGGAACTCGCCTTGGAGTGCTATAAGAACCGACTCACCGAACAGGGCTTCAAGGGTGAGCAGCTTGATCTGCAGATCAAGAAATTCTGCCTCGCCTATGCACAGCTCTGGAAACAGGAATATGAATGCTCACTCGAAGAGATTAAGAAGATGCACGACCGAAAAGATGAACACTCACTCAATCACGTGAGAATCAACGGTATGATGCGCCTGCAGAATGATTGGTATCGTCTCTACGACGTGAAGCCTACCGACAAACTCTATCTGGATCCGAAAGACCGTGTGAAAATCTGGTAAGTCCTACGTTCAGATGAGGTGATCACCACTCGATCGGTTGCAGACCGTTCTGTGTCAGATATGCATTGCAACGGGAGAACTGATGCTGTCCGAACCAGCCGCCACGATTGGCTGAAAGCGGGGAGGGATGGACGGATTCAAGCACGAGGTTCTGTTGCTTGTCAATCATATTCGCCTTACTGCGAGCAAAGCCTCCCCAAAGCATATACACAATATGCTGACGATGGGTGGCAAGGGCTTGGATAGCAGCATCGGTGAACTGTTGCCAACCTAAGGAGGAATGACTGTTGGCCAGATGGGCTCGTACGGTGAGCGTAGCGTTGAGCAGCAGCACACCCTGACGAGCCCAGCGGCTCAGGTCGCCATTTGAAGGTATGGGCTTGCCCAGATCATCGTGGATCTCCTTGAAGATGTTCTGCAGTGAAGGTGGAAACTGCGTACCCTCCTGTACAGAGAAACTTAATCCATGAGCTTGTCCTGGCTCGTGATAAGGGTCCTGGCCAAGAATCACGACTTTCACCTGATCGAAAGGGCAGAGGTTGAAAGCATTGAAAATCAGTCGTCCTGGCGGATAACATGCTCCAGCCATATATTCACGACGCACACTTTCGGTGAGCTGTTGGAAGTAGGGTTTCTCAAATTCGCCCTGCAAATATTGTTTCCACGATGGTTCTATCTGTACGTTCATAACGGGTAGGTTTTACAGCGCAAAGGTAAGACTTTTTCATCTTTATCACAACAAAATCGAAAAAAAACACGTAATTATTTGGTTTATAAGTGGTTTCTTCGTACCTTTGCAGCCGCTTTCCGCGTAATCGCTGGCAGGAAGATTGGAGAGTTGCCTGTTATGTTGCGTAGGAACGATAACAACAAATTTAATTATTAAAGTAAAATGAACTTAATTAAAGTTGCTGAAGAAGCATTTGCAACCGGCAAGCAGCACCCCAGTTTCAAGGCTGGTGACACTGTAACTGTCGCTTACAAAATTATCGAGGGTTCGAAAGAGCGCATCCAGCTCTATCGTGGTGTAGTGATTAAGATCTCTGGTCACGAGGACAAGAAGCGTTTCACCGTTCGTAAGATGTCGGGAACAGTAGGCGTAGAGCGTATCTTCCCTCTGGAGTCGCCCAACATCGAGAGCATCGAGGTGAACAAGATTGGTAAGGTTCGCCGCGCTAAGCTCTACTATCTGCGCAAGCTCACTGGTAAGGCTGCTCGTATTAAGGAGAAGCGTTCTGGTGTTGCTACCGAAGACTAAGCCTCAAAAAAAGACACTTTTTAAAAAGGAAGGCATCAACCTTAGTGGTCGATGCCTTTATTTTTTCTGTCTATTGATAGTTCGTCTTTGCATCTGCTTCGCCATGCAGCGCTTCCTGAAACGATTCCCAACTCTGAAATCCTGCCAATAATGACAGACGATCCAGTGTCTTTGCATTCGGTTTCTTCAGCAGTTCTTTCTCAACTGCCTCAAGCAGTTTCCTTAGTGCTAAACGTTTCTTTTCCATACAAGTGATTCAATAAAGGATATGGTATTGCTTTCTCAGGGTGCAAAAGTACAAAATTATTCATAATCAAACATTCTTTTTTAATAAAAAAGCACTAAAGACAGGTTGATTATTCATAATTATTTCCTACCTTTGCACAAAATTTCTAAAGAGTCTTCCACATTTATGAAAGAGTTAGAACTTAAGTACGGTTGCAATCCGAACCAGAAACCATCGCGAATCTTTATGACTGAGGGGGAATTGCCCCTCGAAGTGTTGAACGGCCGTCCCGGCTACATTAACTTCCTTGATGCTTTCAACGCATGGCAGTTAGTAGCTGAGCTGAAAAAAGCTACGGGCCTGCCTGCTGCAGCTTCATTCAAGCATGTAAGCCCTGCAGGTGCTGCCGTCGGCTTGCCGCTGAGTGACACACTGAAGAAGATTTATTTTGTTGATGACATCAAGGGACTCGACGAGTCGCCTATCGCTTGTGCCTATGCGCGTGCACGTGGTGCCGACCGAATGTCTTCATACGGTGATTTTATTGCTCTGAGCGACACCTGTGATGCTACAACAGCCAACATCATCAAACGTGAGGTGTCCGACGGTGTGATAGCTCCCGACTTCACTCCTGAGGCTCTTCAGATTCTGAAAGAAAAGCGTAAGGGAACTTACAACGTCATCAAGATGGATCCTGCCTATCGTCCTGAGCCTATTGAGCGCAAGCAGGTGTTTGGCATCACATTCGAACAAGGTCGCAATGAGATCCGTTTGGATGATCCTGCTCTGTTTGAGAACATTCCTACGCAGAATAAGACTTTCACTGACGATGCTCGTCGTGATCTGATTATCGCCCTTATTACTTTGAAATATACACAGAGTAATTCTGTATGTTATGTCAAGGACGGACAGGCTATCGGTATTGGTGCTGGTCAGCAGAGCCGTATTCACTGTACTCGTCTGGCCGGACAGAAAGCCGACATCTGGTGGTTGCGCCAGCATCCGAAGGTGATGGCCCTGCCATTCATTGATGGTATTCGTCGTGCCGATCGTGATAATACGATTGATGTTTACATCTCAGAAGATGAGCATGATGATGTGCTTCGTGATGGCGCTTGGCAGCAGTTCTTCAAGGAGAAGCCTGAAGTGCTCACCAAGGAAGAAAAATTGGAGTGGATTGCCAAGAACACAAAGGTTGCTCTCGGTAGTGATGCTTTCTTCCCCTTCGGCGATAATATTGAGCGTGCCCATAAGAGCGGTGTTGAGTTCATTGCTCAGGCAGGCGGTTCCGTACGCGATGACCATGTTATCATGACCTGCGACAAATACGGTATTGCTATGACCTTCACAGGTGTGCGTCTGTTCCATCATTAATAGCTAAATTTCCAAGGTATGGGCAAAGAGGACGATTTCCAGAGTATTCTTGAGAATGGTATCAGCTTTGGCAGAGGTGGAGAACGCAAGGATCCCAATGCAGGAAAGGTGAAGACCAAGGCCAAGAAGAAGCAATATATCACAGGCGCTCACGGTAGTGGTTCAGCCAAGCAAAAGGCTAAATATCGCGAACAGCGCGCCAACAGGCATAAATGATCCTCTGTGAGAGGTTACTTAACTACGGGCAGTTGCAAAATGAAGCGACTGCCCTTTTTGTATTGGCTATCGATAAGCACATCACCACCAAGTGAGTTTGCCAAGCGTCGGCAGATGGAGAGTCCGAGACCGATTCCCTCGCTGAATTCATCGAGTTTTACGAAATTCTCAAAGATTGCTTCGTGCATGTCTTCAGGAATACCGATTCCAGTGTCGGCTACACTAATCTGTACGTGGTGAGAAGCCTCCATGACACTAATCTTTATGCTGCCCTCATCTGTAAATTTCAATGCATTATCGATGATCTTCACAAGAATCTGCGAGATGGTCTCCTCGTTGCTCTTGATGGCATAGTCGTTGGTCAGCTCTGTCTTAAATGAAATATCAAGATGCTTGTCGTTATGCTCATCGGCAATACTGATTGCTTTTCGACAAACATCATTAATCTTTACAGGGGTAAGATCATTAATGTCCAAGGTTACGCTCTCTCCAGCTGCCAGCTCCAGCAATTCGTTGATGATAATCGTAATTGCCTCTGTACTCGACACGATACGTTGTTGCATGTCCATCTTCTCCTCATCGCTAAGCGGATAGTCGGGCGTGCAAAGTATCTGTGAGAAGCCGTTGATGGCATTCAGTGGCGTGCGAATCTCATGACTCATCGAACGGATGAACGACGACTTCATACGGCTTGCCTCTTCTGCCTTTTCCTTAGCCAGTTTCAGCTCCTTTTCGCGCTTCCATATCTTGCGAATCAGTCGGCGACGTCCCATAATATAAATAAAGATGTATATACAGGTAATGATAATAAAGCCATTGGTCATTCGCTCGCTGGCCTGTTCTTTCTTGTAATTACCCTCCATACCTTTTATGCGGAATATCACCACTTGGCGGTCCATATTGAGCTGTAGTTTCTCTGCATCCAGGATGGCTTGCTCGAAATTGCCTTCGAAAGCAATCTTTGCCACTTCGATCACTGCGTCGTAGCTTTGGTCGAAACGCTGACGACCATAATATCTCACCACAGAGTCGAGCGCCATGAAGTTCTCTCTCACCTTCTCTCGTTTCAGTCGGCAACGTTCGAAATTGTCTGGGTCGTCAATCATAAAGTACACGTAGCACTTGATGCCTAATGCCATAGACCTGTATTCAAAGTTGTCCAGTTTTTCAGCCTCCTCCAATGCGAGGTCAGCCCATTGGATGGCCAACTTAGGATGGGTCATGTAGTTCACTTGTGCCAGATATATATGTACCAGTGTTTTGAATTTCGGATCGCGGTCGCCCACCTGTTTCAGGGCCTCGCGATAGACACTGTCGGCCTGATGACTTCTCATCATCTTTAAGAGATCGCCCTTGAGTCCTGTTGCCAGGTAATTGAATAGTGTGTCGTTATTAGCCCTCATCCGCCTATTCAAATCCAAGGATGTTCTCAGAACACGTTCCGGGTTCTGATGGGTGATGCTAAAGAAGCCGTCATTCGTCTTCACCTTATAATATGCTTCCCACAGTTCATGCTTCTCGAGGAAATCTTCGAATTCTGTTACCAGCTTGTAGAATTCCTCGGGATTACCATTCTGCAGCTTTACAAACTGGCGGTAATAGTCCTTATACTCCTTGTTTTCTGCTTCTGTAAGCGGAAGCGAAAAGGCATTGGACGTTGAGGCCGCCAATATAAGCGACAATATGAGAAATCGGATTTTGAATAGGCTTTTCATTTGTTTTCGGTTATTGGTTTGGAAACAGGGGTTACAGTCCGCTCGACTCGTGGAGGCGCTCCATATTGTCGTCCCATAACAGGCGTAAGTCTTCCACCTCATCCTGCGATGCGTAGTCTATTACATTCAGACAAAGATCGCCTGTAAGTTCGCTGCGGCCGATACGTATTTCCCAGTAGGCTTCCGGATCTTCTTCTTCCACCCATCTGAAACGTATATGACTGTTGCGCTCCCGCTCTACAATATTTGCTTCGAGCGTATGATGATCGGCCCAGGGCTGTCCCCAGGTGAATGATACTATGCCGTTGCTTTCTGTTACGTCGTCGGCAAGCCATCGGCCCAATCCGTGATCGGTGCTGATAAGTTGCCAAACAATATCCGTCTGACGGGATGCCAATGGATATTCTATATCTAAACGTTCTTTTTTCATGCTATATTCATTAAAAAGATTAGTAGTCGATGCAAAAGTACGAATAATTTTTGGTATAATGAAATAAAATTTAGAAAATATTTTGCAGATTCGAAACTTATTTGTACCTTTGCACCCGCAAAAACGATGATGGCGGGATAGCTCAGCTGGTTAGAGCGCATGATTCATAATCATGAGGTCGCCGGTTCAATCCCGGCTCCCGCTACTCAGAAGATGAACGAGTTACAGAGATGTAGCTCGTTTTTTTCTTTATTCATATCTTACAATTGATGGAGAAAGCTAAATAATAGCCAGCAATTCCTTCATTTTTTTTGCGTTCTTGTTTAATGGAATTATCTATGGTTTCCCCCAGTGTGTTGTAATGTTTTTCCACAAGTCTGCCTGCTTGGCCACTGTGCTTACCGTCGGACAAAAAAAGAGGACGAAAAATCAAATAATCATGCTAGGCAATAGGATTTATTTAGTACTTTTGCACACCATAATCAACCTACTGACATCACTAAAACGATAAATATGAAAAATAAAAAGTATTTCTTTTCCGTCGATTTGGGAGCCACTAGTGGTCGTACCATCATCGGAAATATCGAAAACGGACGTTTTGAGTTGGAAGAAGTAACTCGTTTCCCAAATAACCTGATTGAACAGGGAGGTCATTATTATTGGGATATCCATGCTCTCTACTTCGAGATTATTCGTGGACTGCGTGAAGTAGCGCAGCGCGGACTTGAGATTACCTCTATTGGTATTGATACATGGGGCGTTGACTTCGTATTCATTGGCGATGACGGAGCTATTCTGAGAAATCCGCGTGCCTATCGCGACCCCATTACTTTCGATGCAATGGATGACTATCTCAAACATGTCATCTCGAAGCGTGAGGTC
>Ga0265298_10010477_pt1 | contig 10965 bp, 9 predicted proteins | sample AusTroGonzalo_MG_3_FD_193486 | JGI IMG/M metagenome (GOLD analysis project Ga0265298, IMG submission 193486) | Bovine rumen microbial communities from tropical cattle in Woodstock, Queensland, Australia - Gonzalo_01 | ecosystem: Host-associated > Mammals > Digestive system > Stomach > Rumen ...
CGCGTCAAGACGCCGGAAGCGGCGTCGAATACCATCCAGTTAGATACGGAAATCCAATCCTGCAGCAAGAGCAGGCGGGCCTCCCCTACCGGCATGTCCACCGCGCAGTGGTAATGGCCGAAGAGGAATATGTCCACCGGCGGCTGGCCGGAGGCGGCGCGCTGCGCGTTGAAGCCGGCGCAGAACTGATACAGCGGTTCCTCCTCGCCCTTAAAGGCATAGCCGATGCTCTTTCCGAGACGGGAACGCTTGGACCAGCCGTTCCCCAGACGGAACGCGAACCAGGGATGGAGGGAACTGAAGCAGCGCTGGAGGAAACGGCTGTGAAAGATGCCGCGGAGGAACTTGTAGCCGCGGTCGCCGGGTCCGAGACCATCCCCGTGGCCCAGGCAGAAGGTCTTTCCGCCGATCTCCGCCACATGCGGCTGTGTCAGCTTCACCATGCCGAGTTCCTCGAAATAGTGATAGGTCCAGATGTCGTGGTTCCCCTGGAAGAAATACACTTTCACGCCCGCGTCCATAAGGTCCTGCAGGGCGGCGAATATACGCGTGTAGCCCTTGGGCACCACATCCTTGTACTCGTACCAGAAATCCCAGATGTCCCCCAGCAGATACAGCGCCTCCGTCTCCTCCGCGGGAATGCCTTTCAGGAAGGCCGTAAAGCGGGCCTCCCGGTCCTTTGGACCGGCGACTTGGAGGCCGAGGTGGACGTCGGAGACGAAGTATGAGAGGGTTCTGGGCATTAAGCCAGGACGAAGATCAGGAGGGCGACGAGGAGGCAGTAGAGGGCGAACCAGGAGAGGCGGGCCTTGCGGACGATGGCGATCATCACCTTGCAGGCGAAGAGGCCCGAGATGAAGGCCGCGACAAAGCCGAGGATGAGGGCCACGGAACCCACGCCGGCGCCGAAGGCCTCATGGCCGGTGGCCGCCTTCAGCAGGTCCAGCGACTGCTCGCCGATGATGGGGATGAGAACCATCAGGAAGGAGAACTGAGCCATCGCCTCCCGCTTGACGCCGGAAAGGAGGCCGGTCGCGATGGTGCTGCCGCTCCGGGAGATGCCCGGCGCCACGGCGAACGCCTGCGCCACGCCCACGATGGCGGCCTGGCAGAAGGAAATGCCGTTGCGGGCGTAGTCCTTCCGCTCGGGGAGCCGGATCCGCTTCCCGATCTGGTCCGACAGGAGCAGCAGGGCTGCGGTGATGCAAAGGCCGACGGCGACCTGCTTCAGGGACCCGCTGAACATCGCGTCGACCTGGTCCTTGAAGAAGAAGCCGACGATCATCACCGGGACGAGCGAGATGAGAATCTTGAGGATGTAGTCCGTCTCGTCGTTGTATTTGAACTGGAAAAAGCCCTTGAGGAGCTTCCAGATGGCGCTCCAGAACACCACGATGGTCGCGAGGACCGTCGCGAAATGAACCGTCACCGTGAAATCGAGGAAGCCTTCCGCGTCGACACCGATCAGTTCCTTGAAAATCATCAGGTGCCCCGAGCTGGACACCGGGAGGAACTCCGTCAGACCCTGGACGATGCCCAGGAGAATCGCCTGCCACCAATCCATCGCCTATTCCTCCTTTTTCGGCCGCCGCATGATGGCGACCACCTCCACCACGATACCCGCGACGATGACGATCGGGGCGGCCACGAGGCGCCGGAAGTCGAACATCGCGTAATTGAAAACCTGCGGATCGTCGGACCCGCCGCCGGCGAGCAGGATGAATCCCGCCGCCATCACCAGGAGACCGCCGATCATCAGCTTGAGACCGCCGGCCGTCATGGCCATCTTCTTTTCGTTCTTACCCATAAAAAATCAAATCGCATAGAGTTGGTCCCGGTCGTAGCGGACCAGCCGTCCGACCACGATCCAGGTGCTCGCGACGCAGATCAACACGCCGCTGACCACGACGATGCCCATCGTCAGCAGGAGCGAATCCAGCCGGAAGATTTCGAACAGCTGCACGAACTCCTTCCGCAGGATGAACAGACCGCCCACCAGCAGCGCGATGGCCACCAGCGCGGCGAAGAGCCCCTGCACGGCCGACTGGCCGATGAACGGGGCGCGGATGAACCCGCGCGTGGCCCCCACCAGCTGCATCGTATGGATGGTGAACCGGCGAGAGAACACATTGAGTCTCACCATGTTACCAATCAGAACGAAGGAGATGAACAGCAGCAGGGCGATCAGTACGCCCAGCACCAGGCCGATCTTCTCCAGATTCGCGTTCAGGGCCTCCACGAGGGAGGTCTGGTACACGACCTCATCCACCAGCGGCGAGGCCGAAAGAGCCTCCTTCACCACCTCCAGACTGTCCGTGGACACATACGCCGCTTCCAGGTTCACGTCGATGGAAACGGGGACGGGCGCCGTGGCGAAAACGTCCAGGAAATCGCGTCCGAGCATCTTGGCCATTTCCTCGATGCCCTGCTCGCGGGAGATGAACGTGGTGGATTTGACGCCGGGGACGGCGGCGAGGGTGGACTGGTAGGAAAGCGCCTGTTCCTCCGTCACGTCCTGCTTCATCAGGACCGAGACCTGGAGGTGTTCCTTGAAGTAATCCGACACGCTCCGCGCGTTCAAAAGCAGCAGCGACGCAACCCCCACCAGCAGCAGCACAAGGCTGATGCTGATTACCGTGGACACCCAGGCTCCGAAGAGCCGGCGGCGCATGAGTTTGTTGTCTGGACTCTGCATAACACCCCTAATTTCGCTTCAAAGTTAGTCAATCGAGCCGAATCTCAAAAATAATTCTTACCTTTGTATGCTAAAATATAATGTCATGGCTGATTCCGTCAAGAAAGTCCTCTTCGTTAATTCCGAGATGGTTCCCTACCTTCCGGAGAGCCCCGTCGGCAACCTCTGCCGTCAGCTTCCGCAGGGAATTCAGGAGCGGAAGAAGGAGATCCGCGCCTTCATGCCCAAGTATGGGTGCATCAACGAGCGCAAGAACCAGTTGCACGAAGTCATCCGCCTGTCGGGCATGAACATCATCATCAGCGACGTGGACCGTCCCCTTGTCATCAAGGTGGCGTCCATCTCCGCGGCCCGCATCCAGGTTTACTTCATCGACAACGAAGATTATTTCCGCCGGAAACAGATCTTCCGTGACGATGACGGCTCGTTCTTCGCCGACAACGGTGAGCGCGCCATCTTCTATGCCCGCGGCGTCCTCGAGACCGTGAAAAAGCTCCGCTGGGCACCGGACATCATCCACTGCCACGGCTGGATCTCGCATGTCCTTCCCCTGTACCTGAAGAAAGCCTACAAGGACGACCCCGTCTTCTCCGGCGCCAAGGTCGTGCTGTCCCTGTATGACGATACGCCCGCGGAAACCTTCGCGGACGGCCTGCGGGAAACCATCCTGTTCGGCGGCATCAAGCCCAAGGACGTTCCCCTGCCCGAAAAGGCGGGTGGCATGGAACTTGCTCAACTTGCCGCGCAGTATTCCGACGGCGTGATCTTCGGTTCGGCGGGCGTGGACCCGGCCCTCCGGGATTTCGTGGGGACCCTCGGGAAACCCGTCCTCCCCTTCGACGCGAACGCCCTCGCCGACGGCAGCTACATGGACCAGTACAACGCCTTTTACGACCAGTTATTGTAATGAAACCCGCTTTCAGGAAAGCACTTCTTCTCGCCCTTCCTCTCGCTGCGCTGACCGCCTGTGTCAAGAACAGCCCCGAGATTGGGAAGGACCTCATCGACAAGACTTTACTCTTCGACACCTATACGGTTGAATTCCCGATCGAGGACATCCGGATGCGTCGGGCGAACGACCTGTCCGGCTTCTCGGACACCCGCCTGGCCATCGGCGCCATCCGGGACGAGACCTTCGGCCTGACCACCCGGTCCACCGCCTTCGGCCTGGTTCCGGCCCTGGACACCCTGGACCTCGGCACCGACCCCAAGTTCGTGAAATTCTCCGTCCGTTTCGCGGCGGACACCATCTCCACCGCCACCCCCGGACAGGAGCGCATCTTCCAGAACTTCTACGTCTATTCCCTCCTCGACACCCTCAGTTCCAAGGAGTCCGGAACCAACCAGGACATCCCCCACGGCACCGAGATCGTCTCCCGCGGCGTTCCGGTGTATGACGGAAAGGACGACCTGACCTTCGAGCTGAATGCCGCCTTCGGGCAGCGCTACATCAACGCCCTGAAGAAGTACGGTCCCATCCTCGTGAACCGCGACGAAGACAGCAAGGTCAACAAGTACTCCGACTTCATGAAGGAAGTCCCCGGCATCTATATCGAGTCCGACATCCCGGAAGGAATCGGAGGCCGCATCAACCTGTTCGACCTCTCCATCCTCTCGGTCAGCCAAAACTACTACTACAAGAACAGCAACTACGCCACCCTGACGGTCAATGCCAGTTACGATGGCGTCCGGAAGGACACATCCTTCATATTCATCCCCGGCGAACCCGCCTTCTATGACGAGAAAGCCTATCTGGACAACAACCAGAAGTTCTACCAGTACGCCTTCAACCGGACCACGCACGAGGCTTCGGAAATGGATGCGACGGACCGGATCTACATCGAGGGCGGCGGCGGCCTGAAGCCCGTCATCCCGGCGGCGCAGCTCCGGGAAAGAGTCGTTGCGGCCATCTCTGAACGCGGCGGCGACCCGGCCAAGACCGTCATCAACAAGGCCAGCATCATCCTCCCGTACGAGATGCCCGAGGATCAGGACCTCATGAACTATTTCCCGTCCATGATCAGTCCCACCATCCGCAGCACGAGCAAGGACGGCACCGTCTCCTACGGCGGCCTGGCCGACGCCAGCGCCTCCTCCGAGAACCAGGGCGACCTGGACCGCGCGAACCTCGTATACGCCCCCGACATCACCTACCACATGCAGCAGATCCTCTCGAGGACGGACCTCGACACCGAGGACGACGCTGACATCTGGTTCCTGACCGTCCACAGCGAGACCGTGGCGAATGCCAACGGCAACGCCGAGCAGGAAGCCTATTATCAGCAGATGATGATGGCCATGTACTACAGCAACCTGTACGGCGGCGGTTACGGCGGCTATGGCGGCTATGGATACAGTGGTTACGGCGGCTACGGCTATGGCGGCTACTCCAACTACTACAACATGTACATGATGGCGAGCTACCTCAGCGCCATGAACCAGACCACCTACAGCACGACGCAGGAATTGGACAAGGACCGCTACTACCGCGCCATCCTCAACGGCCCCGCCACCACGGCGACGAACCCGCCGTCCAGCCTGATCCTGATCCCCGGTTCCCGCCGGGTCCCGACCTTCCGCGTCACGTTCTCCGTGCCGAGAGGCTGATTACAGGGATTCCCCGGAAGAGAGGCGCCTCAAGAAAGCCTGCGCTTCGGAAAGATCTTCCGGAAGGGACTTGCCCGATTTCAGATAAGCATCGATATCATCCTTACGCTGCGGAAATAACTTCCGCAGCGTTCTTTTTGAGAACGACACGATCTTGCCACCCGTGTAAAGGAAACACGTCTCGGACACGGTGAAAGGGTATTTTTTCGATTTGTCCAGCTGATAGGTCACTCCGTCGGCGTAAAGGGTGCTGTATTCCCGGATGGAACTGGTCCGGGAGTAACCGCCGTAGGCGCTCCGCTGGGCGTCCCGCTGGATGTCCAGGTCCCGGCGCACCGCGACCGCCATCTCGTTCGATACGGGGTAGATGCGATAGAATACGCCCTCGTTCCGGATAAAGACCGCCGTGTCGATCTGAACCTTCACGACATTGTCGATGGAAGCCGCGACGACTTCCTGCCCGTTCTTGTCCAGATACCGGAGAGAATTGTCCTCGGCGCAGATGTTCAGCTTCCCTTCCGCGGGTCCCTGGTTGGAAAACCAGATCATCCCCTGCCCGAAATCGGGCATCAAGTAATAGATCTCGGCCGTAACGCCCTGGGTCTCTTCCTGGGCGGCGGCGACAGTCGGAATGCACCCCAGGAGGACGGCAATAAGAAGGATATCGAATTTAATACGCATTGTTTTCTTGACTTTAGAATGTAAAGTTAAAAAATTATTTCTTTTGCTTAACTTTGTTATATGAACAGAATATCCATCCTATTGGCCGGCGTGCTGGCCTGCCTGGCCACGGAAGCGTCCGCGGAGAAACTCGTGAGATATGTCAATCCCCTCGTGGGAACCGCCGGATTCGGGAATGTCTATCCCGGGGCTCAGGTGCCTTTCGGCGGCATCCAGATCAGCCCGGACACCGACGATTATGACTACGACGTCGCGGCCGGATACAAGTATACGAAGCCTACGATCATGGGCTTCAGCCTCACGCACCTCAGCGGGACGGGCATCCCGGACCTCGGGGATTTCCTTTTCGTACCCGGCACGGGCACCATCAAATCGGCCACCGGAACAGACGAAGATCCGGATTCCGGCTACCGCTCCCGGTTCAGCCACGAGACGGAATCGGCCTCGCCCGGATACTACCGTGTCAATCTGGACGACTACGGCACCCGCGCGGAGATGACAGCGGCGGCCCGCAGCGGCGTGCTGCGATTCACCTTCCCCGCCTGCGACTCTTCCTTCGTGATGATCGACCTGGACCATACCCTGCGGTTCAATTGCGTCTGGTCGTCGGTCCGGCTGGCGGACGAGTACACCATCGTGGGCAGCAAGGTCGTCAATGGATGGAATCCCGACCGTCACGTCCATTTCGCGGCGCGGTTCTCCCGTCCCATCAAGGACTTCCTCATTCTGAAGGAGGGCAAGCCCGTCATCTACAACACCAGCCGCTTCCGCAGCTCCAAGGAAGCCTGGGGCACCGGCCTGCAGGCCTGCGTCCTCTTCCCGACGACCGAGGGTGAACAGGTCGATGTCAAAGTGGCCGTATCCGCCACCGGAATCGACGGCGCCCTGCGGAACCTCGCCGAACTGGACGGAAAGGACTTCGACGCCGTCCGCAGCGAGGCCGAGGCCCTGTGGGAGGCCGAACTCGCCCGCTACGAGCTGGATCCGGCCTGCAGCCAGGATGCCAAGGAAACCTTCTACACCTGCGTCTACCATACCGCCCTGCATCCTTTCCTGTTCCAGGACGTCGACGGACGCTTCCGGGCGCATGACGGCACCATCGGCACGGCCGAGGGGTTCACGAACTATACGACCTTCTCCCTGTGGGACACCTACCGCGCATTCCATCCGCTGCTGAACCTGATCAACAAACCCCTGCAGGCGGACCTCGCGAACTCGATGCTGGAGCATTACGACAAGAGCACGGAAAAGATGCTGCCCATCTGGTCCTTCTACGGCGGCGAGACCTGGTGCATGATCGGCTACCACGCCGTCTCCGTCCTCGCCGACATGATGGTTAAGGGCGTGCAAGGCTTTGATTATGAGCGCGCTTACCAAGCGATGAAGACCACGGCGACCAATCCCAACTACGACTGCCTGCCGGAATACACACAGCTGGGCTACGTCCCCTTCGACAAGGAAAACGAATCCGTTTCCAAGACGCTGGAATACGCCTATGACGACTGGTGCATCGCCCAGGCGGCCAAGATGCTGGGGCACGAAGAGGACTACGAGTTCTTCCTTGCGCGGAGCAGGAACTACCGCAACCTCATCGACCCGGAAACCAAGTATATGCGCGGACGGGATTCCGAGGGCAACTGGCGCACCCCCTTCTCCGAAATCGCCTACGAGGGGCCCGGTTCCGTCAATGGCTGGGGCGACATCACCGAGGGCTTTACGATGCAGTACACATGGACGGTACCGCATGACTTCGAGGATTATATGGACATTGCCGGCAAGAAGTTCCTGTGCGACCGCCTGGACGGCATCTTCAAGCTCGAGATGAGCGACGACATCCCCGGGGCGCACGACATCTGGGGCCGCATCGGCGGCTATTGGCACGGCAACGAGCCCTGCCACCATGTGCTGTACCTGTATAACAAGCTGGGCAAGCCCGAGGAGTGCCAGAAATGGGTCCGGTACGTCGCGGACCATTTCTACGGCAACAAGCCCGACTCCCTGAGCGGCAACGACGACTGCGGCCAGATGAGCGCCTGGTACATCTTCAACTGTCTGGGTTTCTATCCGTTATGCCCCGGCAGCAACGAATACGAGCTGGGCTCCCCCTGCCTTCCCGGCGTCTCCGTCCGCCTCTCCGACGGCGGCACCCTAACGGTCCGCACCAAGAACTGGAGCCCCGACCATGTCCGCGTCAAGGCTGTCTACCTCAACGGCACCCGCCTCAAGGGAACAACCCTCCGCTACGAGGACATCAAGGACGGCGCCGACCTCCTGTTCGTGATGAAATAGCAAACCTGTACAACCTTTAATAACACCCAAACCCATGAACGAAATCCAAAAATCCTACCTCCTCGAGACCGCCAAGTGGCAGAAATTCCTCGGCATCGTGATCGCCGTCTGCACCGTCCTGATTGCCGTCGTCGGCATTGTCCTCATCATCCTCGGCATTCGCTCAGACCCCGGCGACGTCGTCATCTCCCAAAATCCCCCCGTCTTCTCCGGAATCGGCACCATCGGCGGTATCTCATACCTGCTGTTCGCGGTTGTCTATTTCTTTTTCGCCCGCTACCTCCTCCGTTCTGCCAAGTATCTGAAGGCCTGGGGCACCAGCGAAGCCGAAGAAGACCTCACTGAAGGCTTGAAGAACAACAAGTCCTACTTCAAGTTCTCCGGCATCGTGACGATTGTCAGCATCGTCCTCGCCGTCCTTCTGCTCATCGGTACCGCTATTGCGGGCGTTGCAGGCGTTGCGGGCATCGCGGGCTAAACCGGTCTGACATTACGAATTCGGGCGGCCCGGAAAGGGTCGCCCGAACTGTTTTGTAGAAGGAGGGCGCTAGTACTTATGCGTTGATCTCTCGATTTCGCGGTCCGTAATGCAACGGCGGTCCATCTTGTACCAGGCGTAGGCGATGTAGGCGATGACGAAGGGAATGATGAGTGATACCCAGAACATCACTTGGAGGGTGAAGTAGCTGGAGGAGCTGTTCCGGATCGTCAGGGAGCTCTGCAGGTGCGTGTTGGAAGGATAGTAGGCCGTTCCGTTGAATCCCGCGAGGAAGAAAATGCCCATCACCACGAGGATGGTGCCCGCGAAGGCGAACCAGAAGCCTTTCCGGTGGGACTTCGTGAGCGCCCCGAAGTGAAGGCCCGTCACCAGCAGGGTGACGCCCGCCATGACCAGGAACATCACCGCAGGCGTCTGCAGGAAGTTCTGGAGGTACTTGCTCGGTTCCATCGACACGGCCCCGTCACCCTCCACGGCGTACCCGTCCTTGAACAGCAGGATCGTGAACCAGGTCAGGAACATCACCAGGAAGGGAATCGCGACGATGCGGACGACAAGACGCATCTTCTTCCGGAAGGAATGGTCATCCACGGCCTTGATGAGGTACAGGGCGCCCAGGATAGTGGTCAATGCCACCACGGTAAGGCCCAGGAGGACGGCGTGCCCCTGCCCCAGCGCCTCCAGTCCGTGCCAGCCGCTGCCCCAGGTGCTGATGACCGGGGAGGAGGCGTAAGTGATGGCGGTCTTGTTCACGACGAAGTCCGAGCCGGTAAAGAACGTGCCGACGGCCGTGCCCACGAGGAACGGGGCCAGGATGCCGTTGGCCGTCAGGGCGAGGCGGAAGAACTTCGACCCCAGCAGATTCTGTTTCTTGTAGGCGAACTCGTAGGACACCGCCTGGAAGACGAAGGTCACCAGCAGGAGCACCCACACCCAGTAGGCGCCGCCGAAGCTGGTGCTGTAGAACAGCGGGAAGGAGGCGAAGAACGCTCCGCCGAAGGTCACGAGGGTGGTGAAGGTCAATTCCCACTTGCGGCCCGACGCGTTGAGAGCCATCCGCTTCCGCAGGGAGTCAAGCCGAGGGTTGATCAGTTGGACATTGACGCCCTGGACGAACATCAGGGCCACGAGCAGGCCGCCCAGCAGGGAGACCAGGACCCACCAATAGTTTTGCAGGAAAGTATATGTCATGGCTTAGTCCTCCGAGATTTGCGGTCCTTTCTTGATGGCGCCCAGCATGATGCGGATTTCAATCACGAGGAACAGGGCGAAGATGGCGAGGAACAGGAAGAAGGTCGTCTTCACTGCACCGGCTCCGAGGCCGGAAATGGCGACGTTCACCGGCAGCAGGCCCTGGATGGTCCAGGGCTGACGGCCCACCTCGGCGACGATCCAGCCGCACTGGCCGCAGATGTACACGAGCGGGATGCAGACGAGGGCGAAGATGAAGAACCACTTCTTGCCGTCCAGCTTGTCCTTCCACGCGAACAGCGTGGCCAGGAGCAGCATCAGGGCCATGAGCATGCCGAGGCCGATCATCAGGCGGAAAGCCCAATACACGATCCCGACGGGCGGGACCACATCCTCCGGCTTCTCCAGATGGCCGTAGCCCATATATTGGACGTTCTCCTCCAGGGAGGCGCGGATGACGGCCGCTGAATCCGGACGATTCTCGCGGAGCATGCGATAGGCGGCCAGGTCGTTGAGCGCCTGGCGGCCGCGCCTCATCTTCTCGGCGACGGACGGAATGACGTTCCCGTCATTGTCCGTATAGCCGTTCAGGATATCGTTGATACCCGGGACGTAACCGTCCAGGTGATGGGTTGCAAGGATCGACAGCATTCCGGGGATCTCGACACCCGGGACGATGGAGAACGGAGCCCGCTTGCCGCCGTCTTTCAGGCCTTCGGCCGCCGCCAGTTTCATGGGCTGGAACTCGGCCGCATGGACACCGGAGGAATCACCGGAGAGCATCACGAGGACGGAACCCGCGAGGCCCACCAGGGCGCCGATGAGCATGCTCTTCTTCGCGAAGACCTTCTCGCGGCCCTTCAGGAGGTACCAGCCGCTCACCGCGACGACGAAGACACCGCCGGTGACCCAGCCGCTGGTGACGCTGTGGAAGAACTTGGACACGGCCACCGGATTGGTGACGACCTCCCAGAAGGCATGGGCCGACATCATCTCGCTGCGG
>Ga0265298_10010479_pt1 | contig 10964 bp, 12 predicted proteins | sample AusTroGonzalo_MG_3_FD_193486 | JGI IMG/M metagenome (GOLD analysis project Ga0265298, IMG submission 193486) | Bovine rumen microbial communities from tropical cattle in Woodstock, Queensland, Australia - Gonzalo_01 | ecosystem: Host-associated > Mammals > Digestive system > Stomach > Rumen ...
GAACGCGGGGGCAGATAGAGCTCCGTGCGGTCCGTGAAGATCAGCAGTCCGACCTTGTCGTTGTTCCGGATGGCGCTGAACGCCAGCAGGGCGGCCGCTTCCGTCATCTGTTCGCGTTTTTCCTTGCCCCGGCTGCCGAACAGACCCGAGGCCGAGGCGTCCACCGCGAGCATCACGTTCAGTTCGCGTTCTTCCGCATATTTTTTGATATACGGGGTTCCCATGCGCGCTGTCACGTTCCAGTCGATGTCGCGGATGTCATCATCGGGAGTGTATTCGCGGACTTCGCTGAATTCGATCCCGCGGCCCTTGAACACACTGTGGTAAGCGCCGCCCGTGATCTCTTCGACCAGCTTCCGGGTCTTGATTTCGATTTTTCTGACTTTCGCAAGCAGTTCACCGGTCAGCATGATGCCAACCTCCCCTCTGCCGGATCAAGGCGTTTTCAGTTCATTGAGGATCTTGCGGATCACGTCGTCGGGACTCATGCCTTCCGCCTCGGCTTCATAGCTGAGCAGCAGACGGTGTCTGAGCACATCCGGCGCCAGGGTCTTCACATCCTGCGGCGTGACGTAGGCGCGTCCGGCCAGGAAGGCTTCCGCTTTGGCGGCCAGCGCGAGCGCGATCGAGGCGCGCGGCGAGGCGCCGAACTGCACCAGCGTGTCCAGTTCATCCAGCTTGACGCCGTCCTGACGGCCGGAAAGCTCGGAGCGCCGGCCCGGACGTGTGGCGCAGACGATATCCAGAATGTATTCGAGGATTTTTTCATCCATATAGACTTTATCGACCCATTGGCGGGCCTTCGAGACATCGGCGAGCGTGGCGACGGACAGGGCATTGCACTGGTTTTCGGGGTGCGCCATCCGTTCGATGATGAGCCGTTCCTCCACGCGGTTGGGATAATCCACCCGGATCTTGAACATGAACCGGTCCACCTGGGCTTCCGGCAGCGGATAGGTGCCTTCCTGTTCGATCGGGTTCTGGGTCGCCAGCACCATGAACGGCGCGGGCATCTTGAAAGTCTGTCCGGCAATGGTGGTCTGCCGTTCCTGCATGCACTCGAGCAGCGCACTCTGCACTTTGGCCGGCGCACGGTTGATCTCATCGGCAAGCACGATATTGGCGAAAACCGGTCCCTGTTTCACGGTGAAGGTATGTTCCTGCGGATTGTAGATATTGGTTCCGATCAGGTCGGCGGGCAGCAGGTCGGGCGTGAACTGCAGACGCGAAAAACTGCCGTCCAGGGTCTGCGCCAGGGTTTTGACCGCCAGCGTTTTGGCCAGTCCCGGCACGCCTTCGAGCAGGACGTGACCATCGGCGATCAATGCAAGCAGCAGACGGTCGATCAGCTGCTGCTGGCCGGACATGATGCGGTTCATTTCGGTTTTGACCCGGCCCGCAAAGGCGGAGACTTCCGTGATCTGTGCCTGGAGTTCCTGTAATTCTTCCTGTTTCATGAGAGCTTGCCTCCTGTTGTTTTTCGGTGAGTGTTTCCCATTATAGCGGCATAGACCCTCATTTCACCGTAAAGTTCACGGTCCGGTAAAATTTTTCCGAAAAAAAAGAAAACCGGACGGAAAACCGATCCGTCCGGCTGATGAATTCGTCTGAATCCGTTTCCGCAGATTACGGAAGCGTGTCGAAATTCTGGTAAATGAAATTGTATTTGTTCTGTGCGGGAGTCACGATCCATTCCGGCTCGACGATCGGGCCGTAGCCCACGGCAGGCGAATTCGGCATATCGGAGCAGCCGGGCAGCGGGAACGGGAAGGTGACGACCTCCACAATACCGACACACTCACGGACCACGACCGCGACCACGCCGCGGAGAATACCGTAGGTGCAGGCCGCCAGACCGCCTTCTTCGAAGTTGACCTGATGCCAGACGATCGGGAATTCCAAGGCGCCGAAAGCGACATTGCTGATGCCCCGCCCCAGCTTGCGGACGATCTGGTCAACAATCGACGGCGTGATGTTTTCCTGAGCGGAGAGTTCAAAGGTCGACCCCACGGCAAAAAGCAGCATGGCGCACAAGATCATTTTTTTCAGCATTTTTTCTTTCCTGTCAGTTTGACCGCCCGTCCGGCAGGACCGGCAGAGCGTCCGTTTATTTGATTTTTCTGTTATTTTTCCTCTTTTGGGGCTTAATATATCCGTTTTTTGCAACACGTCAAGTTTTTTTTTAAAATATGTTTCGCAAATTTGCAATTTTATGTTATATTATCATGGAAAAACAGGTTTTTTTCGGAAAGGCGCTGATTTTATGACAGCAAAAAACAAAAAAAAGGCGGCACCGTTCGCAGAACTGACGCTGCTGAACCGCAACCACACGGAGTATCCGGATTCGCCGGGCAAGGCGAAAATCGAGACTTTCGCCAATGCCAATGCTCACCGGAACTATCTGATCGAGTTCGACTGTCCCGAATTCACGAGTCTCTGCCCGGTGACCGGACAGCCGGATTTCGGACATATCCGGATCCGCTATGTGGCAAACCAGCGCTGCATCGAAAGCAAGGCGCTGAAGCTCTATCTCTTTTCCTACCGCAATTTCAATACCTTCCATGAGGCGGCGGTGAACCGGATCCTGACCGATCTGGTCAAAGCGTGCGCTCCCCGCTGGATGGAAGTCCGCGGCGATTTCATGCCACGCGGCGGCATTGCGATCCATGTCCGGGCGGAGGAAGGCGATACCGCGCTGGCACCCAAAGAATGATCGAGGAATTCTCACAATATAATTAATGATAAAAATGCAACATGAAAGAACGAAAATGAATCAGGAATTCAATTTTGTTGAGAATGGCGGTGTGACCTCTCCGGCCGGTTTTCTGGCCTGCGGAGTCTGCGCCGGGTTCAAACGAAGCGGCAGCAACGATATGGCTCTGATCGTGTCCGAACGCGATTGTTCCTTCGCCGGGACCTTTACTTCCAACCTGTTCCCCGCGGCGCCCGTCCGCTACTGCCGCGAGATCTGCGCCAGTTCCCCGAACGTGCGGGCCGTCACCATCAACAGCGGCGTTGCCAATGCCTGCACCGGGCTCGAAGGCTATCAGAACACGCTCCGCACTGCCGCGCTGGCGGCCGAAGCGCTGGATATCGAACCGCGTCAGGTCCTGGTGGCTTCCACCGGACGGATCGGCGTGCAGATTCCCATGGACAAAATCGAAAAAGGGATCCGCGAAGGCGTGAAACTGCTGTCCCATGACGGCGGCTCGGCCGCCGCACATGCGATCCTCACCACCGATACCCGCCCGAAAGAACTGGCGGTTTCCTTCAGTGTGAACGGGAAAAAAGTCACGGTCGGCGGCTGCTGCAAAGGCGCGGGCATGATCTCGCCCCGCATGGTCGTGGCGCCGCACGCCACCATGATCTGCGTCATCACCACCGACGCCGAGGCTGAAAACGCCTACCTGGCACAGGTCATCGAAAAAGCGGTCAATGCCTCGTTCAACAAGATCACGGTGGACAACGATATGAGCACCAACGACACGGTCCTGCTCCTGGCGAACGGCTGTTCCGGCGTGAAGATCGCCGCGGGTTCCGACGGCTCCGGACAGTTCGAAAACGCGGTCCGCATGGTCGCGGAACATCTCGCCCGCTCGATCGTGTATGACGGCGAAGGCGTTTCCAAATTCGTCAGCGTGGAAGTTTCCGGCGCGGCCAATGACCGCGATGCCGAGCTGGCCGCGCGGGCCATCGCCAATTCCCCGCTGTGCAAGACGGCGTGGTTCGGCTGCGATCCCAACTGGGGCCGCATTCTGGCGGCCGCCGGATATTCCGGCGCCTCGTTCCGGCCGGAAAACGTGTCGGTGTATTTCGATGAAACGCCCGTGGTCCGCGGCGGACTGGATGCCGGCACGCCCGAAAGCGAGCTCGCCGAACTCATGAAACACCGCGAATTTTCCATCAAGGTCGAGCTCGGCGAAGGTTCGGCCAGCTGCACGATCTGGACCGGCGATTTCACCTACGAATATGTCAAAATCAATGCTGATTATCATACCTGATCAAGGAGTTGTCAGAAAAATGGTAGATGTAACCTCTCTCATCAACAAGGCGGACGTGCTCAACGAAGCGCTTCCGTTCATCCAGGAATTCAAGGATTCCATCGCGGTCGTCAAATTCGGCGGCAGCGCCATGGAGAATCCCGAGCTCACGAAGAAAACCATGCGCGATATCGTGCTGCTGGAAGCCATCGGCATGAAGATGGTCGTGGTGCACGGCGGCGGCAAAGCCATCAGCGCCCGCCTCAAGGAACTCGGCGTGGAGACCCGTTTCATCAACGGACTCCGCGTCACCGACGATGCCACGATCAAGGTCGTTGACGACGTGCTCCACAACAACACCAACAAGAGCCTGGTCGAAGGCATCACCGCCGTTGGCGGCCGCGGGGTCTCCATTTCCGGCAAAAAGATCCTCCGGGCCGAGAAACTCTGGTCGAAGGACGCCGCCACCGGCGAACCGCTCGATATCGGTTTTGTCGGCAAGGTCGTCGCGGTGGATGTCAATCCCGTCCTCGACGCGCTCAAATACAAGTTCATTCCGGTGATCACGCCGCTGGCGAAGGATTTTCACGGCCAGACCTACAACATCAATGCGGACACCGCCGCCTGCGAGATCGCCATGGCGCTGAAGGCCCGCAAACTGGTTTTTCTCAGCGATGTCCCGGGCATCCTCCGCGATCCCAAGGACGAGTCCACGCTCATTTCGGTCATCCATACTTCCGAGGTGGACGGTCTCATTGCCGAGGGTGTCCTTTCCGGCGGCATGCTCCCGAAGATCCAGAGTTCCGTCAACGCCATCAAGGCCGGCACCAAAGAGGTCCACATGATCGACGGACGGACTCCCCATTCCCTGCTGCTGGAGATTTTCACCAACAGCGGTATCGGAACTGAAATTCTCGAAGGCTGACCCTATTAACCAGGAGGTGTCATATGCGCAAGATGTTTTTGGCCGCTCTGATCGGCGGCACGGCTCTCGTTCTCGCCGCCTGCGGCGAGGAAAACGGCGAATCAAAAGTCAAGACAACAGTCAAGGAAACCGCCAAAGCAGTTGACAAGACCGCAGATCATGCCACGGGAAAAGCTCAGCTCGAACAGAAGAAAAAGATGGAGAACAAGCTCAATCAGATCCAGCAGAACCAGAACAGGCAGCTGGACAATGCACTCAAGAATTAAGCTGATCCTCTGAACTTTCTGTTCTGAAAAACCGCTCCGGTCCGTTTCATTGCCGGCGCGGTTTTTTGTCTGGTTTTTTCTGCTGTTCCGGCAGCAGACCGGTCCGGTACAGCCTCGCGGCAAATTTCCGGCTCCACAGATAATCGATCAGTTTCTGTTCTTCGGCGGTCGGGTTTTCCGGCACCGTCAGATACCAGGTCGTCAGCAGCGGATAGCCGCCGTAACGGAAATTTTCCAGGGTCGGGGGGATCCGGTTCACGCTCAGGATGCGGACCCGGGTTTCATCGAACCGGGTGATATCGAAACAGGCCATGCCGAGCACATCGGTGCTGAGCAGGGAAAAACTTCTGGCATCCGATGCCGTCTGGATCCGCAGCGGCTGGTTGTAATTCACCTTCGCCGGTCTGGTTTCCTTTTCCGGCTCCTCTCCCCCCAGCGGTTCGGGCTGCAGGATCGTCCGCGGCATTTTACGGTGATGATCATGGGTGTGATCATGACGCATGGACGGCGGCGGCAGTCCCGGCTTGGCCTTGACATACAGATGCAGCCTCGCCAGCGGTCCGCCGAATGTGCGCCACGAGCCCTGGTTCCTGTCCAGAATCAGACGGACCTGTTCCAGACTGATGTCCCTCAGCGGATTGGACGGATGCACCGCAAAAATCATCGCCTGATAGGCGAATTTAACCGTTTTCAGACCTTGTTTACGCAAGGGGACCGTGGTGACGGCCAGACGGATCCCGTCTTTGGCAAGTTTTTCTTCCGCCTCTTTCACGGTGATTTTTTTGACGGTATAGCGGGTCCCCGGCGGCACCGGCCAGTCCCGGAATAATTTTCCCGTCTCGCCGGTATGATGCAGCATGACATGCGGCACTTCCTGTGCCCCGCACAGCAGTCCCGCCGACATCATCAGCAAGCAAATCGTTTTCACCCAGAATCCATTATCCATAAACCGGCCGTTTTTCCCTTTCACCGATAATATACCCGATATTTGCGAATAATCAAATCCGGGATAAAATTCCGTTTTACCCGGCGCCGATCGCGCATCGGGCAAAAAGACGGTCCCAGAACCGCAGCAGAGCTTCATCCGCCATCGCCACGGGCAGGATGAGATCATACGCCTTCCGAAGCAGAAGCTTGTCCGCTGCCGCGCTGCGCAAATATTCAGAATTGCGCAAAATGCCGTAAAGATGATTTTCCACAAAACAGATCAGCCAGGCCGCCTGTTCGTAAGTTTCCGCGCCGCCCAGATATTTTTTCAGCAGCATATCGCCCCTGCCCCGGTCATTGTCAGCCTTATTCAGCGCCTCGAAAATCGTCTCCGCCAGACCGGAGTGTTCCGGATAATCATCTTGCAGGACGAATGATGAGACGAGTTCGGCGAACCGTTCTTCGAAAAACATCAGCAGCGGGTCATGAAGCCGGTCCGCCTCGAGCCGGTCTTTCTGAATGCCGATCCACCGGATCAGATTTTCACACAGCGTCGGAGTGCCGTCGCCATCCTCATTGCCGATCCGTTTCAGCGCGAGCGGCAGGAAATAAACGGATTCGGGATAATCCCCCGCGGGCAGCGCGCCCTGAAAAATGCAGATCAGGTCCGTATCGGTCAATTCCGCATCGGTTTTGCGGAGGATCGCGTCCAGTTCCTCCGGGGCGAAATCCCTGCCCGGATCGCTCAGGCGGGACGGCCTCGGATATTTCGGACATATGATCATGGCAATGGAATCAACTGTTTGCATAAGAAAAATTCCGCTGATGTTCAGATGGTGAAACAATAAAGATATACGGTCTCTTTTCCTGGGTCGTAAACGATATTGACCTGACCCGAGCCGGAGTAATATTCCGCATCGGCAGGCGGATTCCACCAGGAAACATCATTACCCCGTTTGGAAACCGGTGGCGGCAAGTCCCTTTTCCCCGATCTCTTGACCCCATACCGTTCCGGGATCGTCCGGACAAAGTCGTCGAACTTTTTCCGTTCCAGCCTGAAGCTCACATGATATGTACTGTCCAGCATGCTAATGATGCAATAATTCAAACCGCGGGCATCATCGGGGATCGTGATGCCGAGGCGTTGGAGCTCATTTTTGATTTCCGAGGAGGACATCACTGTTTCGGCATACCAGAGACCGTCCCGCAGCTCGCAGCAGATGTAACCGGTCAGCCAGGCTGCCGCCAGCAGAACAAGACCGACCACGGACAACACCAGGAACAGGATCCATTTTTTCCAAGAAATTTTCATCTCTCTCCATCAGGGCGTTTTCAGTGTTAAAATAATATAACGCTGCATAAGGAAGATTCAAGATTCAGCATCCCCAAAAATGACCTTCCGGAAGTTTGTTTAATTAGAATTCCAGAGAACTGCTAATCCGACAATACAAGCCAGAAGGTCTGAATCGACTTTTATATTCGATGCAAAACAAATGCCACCGATCTTGGTCGAGAACGGGCCATCGAATATGACACCAGAACTTACTTGGTGGTCTGATTCATAATCAATTGATTGATGGTGTTAATGACCTCCTGCGCCTGTTCATAATCAACATTGACGCCCTCGATCACCGAACGTTTGAAGCAGATATTGGCGGGCCAGCTGCTGTTGGTCACGACCGAAATCAGCAAGGCTTTATTCAGTTTGTAGAAGATAAAGAAAATTATCGCGAGAATCAACGACAAGCCAAATGTGGGAAGTGCAGCCAAAATAGCCACAACCATCAGCACCAGAAGCACAAATGGTTTGGTATATCCGCAGGATGTAATACTGATGGAACTCAAGGGAATAGTTGTATTCAATTTCCCGCTGAGAGTTCCCTCTTCGAATTCGATCCGCTCTGCATAAACCCGGAAGGTGGTCGTTGCATCGATTCCAACCAAGGTGAGAAACCACGAAATCAATCCAGCCTTACGAGCCACGATGTGGACATACTCAGGCCCTTCGTTGTTGATTGAAAATTCTTTCAGAACGAGTGCGTTGTTTCCTGCCGACATTGCCAACGAATGCATAGTAGACTCCTTATTTGTTTTTTTTACGCCATATCCACTTGCGTCCTATTTCGCAAGTCACCGCATGGCCTTTGAATGGCAATATATAATCGTTTTTATTTTTTACAAGGGATAAGCAAAGAAAAAAAAGAATAATTATGCGTTGTAAAATTAGAATCACGCCAATAAAATCACGCCAATAAAACGGGAAAAGTGTATTAAGACTGTTACAGACAACACAGGATCAGAATCAGTTGATCAATCTATTCAAACACAGAATGCACAAAACCGCCCAGATCCAGCACCAGACAGGATAAATGATCAGCCAGGCGAAAAAAAGAACTTTCCGCCAGACTTTTCCGAACGGCAGTTTCCATATCACCTGCGAACTCCCCCAGACCAGGACGAATAGGCATCCCAGAATATAGACAAGCTCCGCAACGGCAAGCAGCACGATCCAGTATGAATCCGAAGAGCGGTCCAGATCCGGGATCAGCGCCAGCGGCAGACAAAGCCAGGGAACGCATGCAGTCGCCAGCATGAAAAGCACCGTTTTCCGGATATTCCGTTTCAGTGTGTCATCCATGTTTCAGCTCCCCGATCAGATCGACTGGTTGCAAAAATATCTGAAAGAAATATTATAGGATTTTAATGAAAAAACTGGTGGAACCGGCAGGGTTCGAACCTGCGACCAGGAGATTATGAGTCACCTGATCTGTTTGCATTTTTCTGTGTTTCGAGCGTAATTTCCTGATTTTATTTGATTTTTTTCTTGATTTTTTGCTGTTTTATGATATAGTTTTCTATGATTTTTAAGTTCAGGTGGTGAAAAATTGGTGAAAAATTTTAGAAAAAAGGACAATAACAGATGGAAACCGTGAAATTACTTAAGAAATTTGTGGAAGATGCTCCGGAAGGAAAATACATCGATAGCGAAGTTCCAACCTTACAGATGCGCGTCGGAAAACACAGCCGCGTATGGTATTTCATGAAGAAATACAAATTCAAACAATACTGCAAAACCATCGGTCCATACCCTACTGTCACACGGGAAATGGCCATCGATCAATGCAATCTCTTTGTCGCCAATCTGGTAAAATTCGGAGATCTTGTACCGCCTAAACCACAGCAAGCAGCCAGCTGCACCGTAAAAGAAGCCTTCGATCTTTACCTCTCGAAATACAGTTATTGCAAAAAATATTGGAAATATATCCAGACTTTTTCAGACCGGGAAATCAGCGGATTGTCCAGAGAAGAAATCCAAAATCTTCACCAGCAGATCAAATCGCCGGTCATGGCGAATAGGACGATCCGGATCTTCTGTGCCGCAATCAACAATGCGATCAGGGAAAATTTGTATATTGGAATCAATCCGGCAGAAAAAATTCACATGAACCGTGAAACGCCACGCCAACGGTATCTTATGCCGTCAGAAGCTCCTGCCGTGATCAAGTATCTCTATCAGATGCGCAATAAAGGTAACACGCAGCGCAATGCCGCAGATGCTCTGCTCCTGATGCTATTTACCTGGCAGCGGAAATCCAACGTCATGTCTATGCGATGGAATGAAATCGACGAAACCGGCACATGGACCATCCCCGCAGACAAAGCAAAAGCACGGAAGGATATTGTGATCCCGCTTTCTGCAGAAGCTATAGAAATTATCGATCAACGAAAAGACAACGGTTCCGAATACGTATTTCCGAACCCCAGGAATCCGGCAGGACATATCGCCGACATCAAGAACTCATGGAAACGTGTTCAACGGGATTGTGGGCTGCAAGACTTCCATATCCATGATTTACGCCACACCGGCGCGACCTATGCTCTCCGATCCGGAGCGGATATCACAACAGTCAGCGCCGGTCTTGCTCATGCCTCAGTCAGCTTTACCGCAAAAGTATATGCTCACGTGATGCTGGAATCCAAGAAGGAAGCCGCTCGCGGCGCCATTGACGCCATGATGGGCAAGCGGAAAAAGAAATAAGCTATTTCAATGCCCGCTCGATATCCTTCTCGGTGAATTCCTTTTCGTGATACTTCTTCGCCAGTTCGTTATACTGCTGGATCTTCTGGAAGATATCGAGATACCCGGTCCGGCTGCGTCCGCTCTGATACCAGTTCCGCAGATCGTTCCGCAGTTCAGACCGTTCCTGCGACAGCTTGTTCTTCACGCTCCGCATCGTGCGGTTCTTCTCGCGTTTTTCGCTGATCGCCGCCGGATTGAAGCCCAGCATCCGCAGGACCATATCGACGGAATCCGGCTGGATCGGCTGTCCTTCGTAAAGTTCCGGTTTCCCGCGCCGCTGGATCCCGTTGACCTTCTCGTCAATCGCCCGGACCGGCGCGGCCAGCGCAGACGGCAACAGTTTCTGCGATGCCGTGTAGAAATCGCCTTCGGCCAATGCTCCGACCCCCTTGACCACGCCTTTCCCGAATGAATACGGCGCACCAAGGAAATCTTCCCAGCTCTTCGGCAATGCTTCCACGCCGATTTCCATTCCCATGGAACCTCGCAGATCGGCCCCGGCAAAACCGCCTATTCCCATGCGGGCAAACCGTTCGGGAACATTCCCGGCATGTTTGCTGATCCAACGGTAAAACGCTTCTTCGTATCCTTCCGGCGGCTCGCCTCCGGCCATTCCCATGACCATGAACGCCAGCGCCACAGCCGGAGACGCTTTCAGCCCGGCAATCGCCGCACTGGATCCGGAAACATACGCCAGCTGCCCCCATTTCCCGCGGCAGACATAATCCCAGCACATCTGCCAGGTGTTGTGCTGATAGTTTTTGTAGGTATAGGCGGATTTCGCC
>Ga0265298_10010480_pt1 | contig 10963 bp, 8 predicted proteins | sample AusTroGonzalo_MG_3_FD_193486 | JGI IMG/M metagenome (GOLD analysis project Ga0265298, IMG submission 193486) | Bovine rumen microbial communities from tropical cattle in Woodstock, Queensland, Australia - Gonzalo_01 | ecosystem: Host-associated > Mammals > Digestive system > Stomach > Rumen ...
GCCACGTCGGCGAGAATACCGTTCTCTACGCGCGCGCTCGTGTGTTCCTTACTGATATAAACGAACGGAACAGGGTTGAGGCTGTGCGCCGTGTTCGGCGTGCCGTCAGCGTTGATGGCATTATCGCAGTTTCCGTGGTCGGCAATGATGATGACCTCATAGTCGTTACGGAGAGCGGTCTCCACCGTCTCATTCACGCAGATATCAATCGCCGTAATCGCCTGCTGGATAGAGTTATACACGCCCGTATGACCTACCATGTCGCCGTTGGCGTAGTTGAGGATGATGCAGTCGTACTGCTGGCTGTTAAGGGCGTCGCGCAGGGCTATCGTCACCTCCGGTGCCGACATCATCGGCTGCAGGTCGTAGGTAGCCACCTTCGGACTCGGGATAAGAATACGGTCCTCGTTCTCGAACTCAGCCTCGCGACCGCCGTTGAAAAAGAAAGTCACGTGGGCGAACTTCTCCGTCTCCGCGATGCGCAACTGCTTGAGACCCAGTTTGCTGACCACCTCGCCAAGGGTGTTCGTCACGTTCTCTTTGGGGAACAGCACATGCAGGCCCTGGAACGAACTGTCGTACGGCGTCATGCAGCAGTAATGCAGGTTCTGGATGGTCTGCATGCCGTGCTCCGGCATATCCTGCTGGGTGAGGGCAATCGTGATTTCTTTGGCGCGGTCGTTGCGGTAGTTGAAGAAGATAACGGCGTCGCCTTCCTCAATCGTTGCCAGCGGTTTGCCGTCGCGCACGTGCACGATAGGTTTGATGAACTCGTCCGTCACCTCGGCGTCGTAGGATGCCTGCATGGCTTCATGCATGGATTCGAAGGCGTCCCCCTTACCGCTGACCAACAGGTCGTAACCCACTTTCACACGCTCCCAGCGTTTGTCACGGTCCATGGCATAGAAACGGCCGCAGATAGAGGCAATCTCACCGGCTGACTGTGCGCAGTGTGCTTCCAGCTGGTCAATGAAACCGATACCCGAACGCGGGTCTGTGTCACGGCCGTCCATGAAGCAGTGGATGAAGGTCTTGCCCTGCAGACCGTACTTGGCAGCTATGTCGCAGAGGTAGAACAGATGCTCCAGGCTGGAGTGTACGCCGCCGTCGGAGGTCAGACCCATGAAGTGAATCTTCTTGCCGTTCTCCTTGGCATAACTGAATACGGCCTTAATCTCCGGGTTATCCAGGATAGATCCGTCCTTGCAGGCACGGTTGATCTTCACCAGGTCCTGATAAACGACACGACCGGCACCGATATTGAGGTGTCCCACCTCCGAGTTACCCATCTGACCGTCCGGCAGACCTACATTCTCTCCGCTCGCCTGTAATTGCGAGTTCGGATATGTTTCCAGCAACTTGTCCCAGTGGGGCGTTGAGGTGCAATGGATGGCATCGGCTGTGTCCTTGTGACCGATACCCCATCCGTCCAAAATCATCAATAATGCTTTACTCATAATATAAATCTTAAATTTGAAAATTTGCTTGCGAATAATCGTGCCCTTTAGGGCTAAGAAATCACAAATCTCAAATATGCTTTAGCACTTGTGCTATAGCACGCTTGTCATCCGCTTCGCGGAGAGACTGGCGTTTGTCGTAGGTGTGCTTGCCCTGACAGAGCGCGATTTCCATTTTCGCCAGCCCTTTCTCGTTGATGAACATTTCCAGCGGGATGATGGTCTTGCCGGTGTCCTTGGTCGCTTTCTCCAGCTTGCGTATCTCGCGCCGCTGAAGCAGCAGTTTGCGGTCCCGCTTGGCCTCGTGGTTGGCATACGACCCGAAGCGGTACTCGGCGATGTGCATCTGCTTGACGTACATCTCGCCGTGCTCCACTGCGCAGTAACTGTCCACCAGCGAAGCCTTACCCTCCCGGATAGATTTGATCTCCGTGCCGTAGAGGACGATGCCTGCCGTGTACCGGTCCAGGATGATATACTCAAACTTCGCCTTCTTGTTCAGAATACGTATGTCAGACTTCAGCTTCATCGCTTGGCTCTTCAAGCGGCTCGGCCGCCGTCTTTTCGCGTTCAACTATCTTCTTATACTTCTTCTGACGCTGCTCCCAACGCTCACGGGCATATTGCTGCATGTCGATGACGGTGTCGTTCTCGTCGATGATCTCCAGGCCGAAGATGGTCTCGATGATGTCCTCCAGCGTCAGGATGCCGACGAACATGCCGTACTCGTCTATGATCTGGGCTATCTGGCTCTTCTGCTTGAGCATGCTGTCGAAGATGGTACCTAAGGTCAGGTCCTGGTCGAAAGCCGGCAGCGAGCGTTTGATGCCACCCAAGGTCTTGCGGAAATGGTCTTCTGTCAGCTCCTCCAGCGCGTCGTTACGCAGCACATAGCCGGTGATATACTCCGGCGCTTCCGGCTTGTAGAGCGGGATGCGGGAGAAATGGTCGTACTCGTCGTTGTCGTAATACGCCCGCAACGTCATGCTCTCCGGAGCGGTCTTGGCCACCACACGCGGTGTCATCACGTCGTAAGCGTGAATCGAGTCCAGACGCATGAGGTTGGTGAAAATCTTGTTCTCGTCCTCATCAACCACCCCTTCCTCTTCGCCTACGTTCACCATCGCCAGCACTTCCTCGCGGCTGACGGACGGGTCGTCCTCATTGTCCGGAACCATGCGGGAGATGAGTTCCACCAGCCACACCAGTGGATAGAGTACGAAGATGAGAATACGTATCGTGCGTGCCGTCACACCCATCAGCTGGCGCCAATAGGTCGTACCGATCACTTTCGGGATAATCTCGCCGAAAAAGAGAATGAGGATGGTGGTGAATGCGGAGAACAGGCCGAACCACTTGTTGCCGAACACGGCCGTCACCTGCATACCTACGCCGGCGGCGCCGATGGTGTTCGCAATCGTGTTCAGCGACAGAATAGCCGCCAGAGGACGGCCTGTGTCGTCCTTGTACTGCGCCATCAGCTTGGCCGGCGCATAGCCTTCTTCCTCACGGAGATTGATATAACTAAGCGACGTGGACATCAGTACCGACTCCAGTACGGAGCACAAGAAACTGATGGCCATGGCGCCAAATAAAAACAAAAATAGTAGTCCCATATTATATAGCCCGCAGGCTTTCTTTCACAAATTCGGTGCAAAAGTACTGCTTTTTTTGCATATATGCAAATTTTAGAGCGTTTTTTTGCGTACCGGCGTGCGAATTGATTTATATTCGTTCCAGTTTGGCGTGGGTAAGGAGCAGTGTTTTCGTTCCTTGGGCGTCAAAGAGTATCTCTATCTTGTCGTTCTCGGTCACCTCATCGCGATAGACGCGCTGCACCGTTCCCTTGCCGAACACGCGGTGCGCCACCCGGTCGCCGGCCTTCCACTCCGATGCCACAGCCGAGGTCTGATGGCTGACGGCAGACAACGGCCGGCTGGGTGCTGACGGCTGAGGACTAGGAATACTAGGCTGACTAGGCATACTAGGCCGACTAGGTTGACTGGAAATATCCGCGCCTGCGCTCTTCCGAGACTGCTCGAAGAATCTCCTGTCTATATCCTGCAAAAAGCGGCTGGGTGAGTTGAATGTGAACGAGCCGTTGCGGAAACGCTGGCGGGCAAACGACAGATGACACTGCTCCATGGCGCGGGTGATGGCCACGTACAGCAGCCGGCGCTCCTCCTCCACCTCCGACGGACGGATGGCGAACTGCGAGGGGAACAGGTTCTCCTCCATGCCGACGATGAACACCACGGGGAACTCCAGTCCTTTGGCGGCGTGTACCGTCATCAGCGTCACGCGCTCCGTAGTGTCGGCAAGGTTCTCGTCCTGGTCGGTCTGCAAACTCACCTCGCTCAGGAAATCCGTTATCGGCGTATAGTCGATGCCCTCCTGCGCACGCTGGGCGACGAACTCCCGGATAGCGTTGAGTAGCTCCTGTACGTTCTGCGCACGGTCGATACCTTCAGGCGTGCGGTCCAGCGCCAGAGCGGTGGTCACACCCGAAGTGCGAAGTACCGTCTCCGCGAACGCATAGGCGTCCATTCGCTCGCTCTGCTCGTTATAGCCGTCAATCATCTGCGCGAACGCCTGAAGTTTCTTTTTCGTCGCTGCACTCACTTCCAGTCCCGTCTCGTCCGGCGTGCGTAGCACGTCCAGGTAACAGCGGTGATGCTCGATGGCGTTAGCCGCCACTTTTTTCATCGTCGTCTCGCCGATGCCGCGGCCCGGGAAGCCGACGATGCGCAGCAGCGCTTCGTTGTCCCGCGCATTGACCGACAGGCGGAAATAACCCAAGGCATCCTTGATCTCCTTGCGCTGGTAGAACGACGTGCCGCCATAGATGCGGTACGGAATATTGAACTTGCGCAACTCACCTTCGATGACGCGGCTCTGCGCGTTCGTCCGGTACAGCACGGCAAAATCATCATAGCCATAATGGCTATTGGAGATTTTAGACTTGAGATGGGATATTTTCGTCGCCACACCCAAGGCCTCCGTCCGGTCGTCCATAAAGGGCTGCAACGTAAGCGGTTGACCTTCCTCTTTCTCCGAATAGACGGTCTTCTCTATCTGGTTCACATTCTTGTGAATGAGCGAGTTGGCTGCATTGACGATGTTCTGTGTCGAGCGATAGTTACGCTCCAGTTTGAACAGCTGTGCACCCGGGTACTGCTGCCTGAAATTGAGGATGTTACGAATATCCGCGCCGCGGAACGAATAGATACTCTGCGCATCGTCGCCCACCACGCAGATGTTGTTCTGCGGCTCCGCCAGACGCTTGACCAGCAGGAACTGGATATAGTTGGTGTCCTGGTACTCATCGACCAGAATATATCGGAACTGCTGCTGGTATCTCTCCCGCACGTCCGGGCATTCGTCCAGCAGACGCAGCATGTTGATCAGCAGGTCGTCAAAATCCATCGCATTAGCGGCTTTCAAACGCACCTGGTACTGCGCATAGATGCTCGCCAGTTCGTACAGACGCATCTCGCGGTCTTCCTGCTGCAACTGCCGGTGGTTGCCGTACGCCTCGGGGCTGATACCTGCGTTCTTCGCCATAGAGATGCGGCTCAGCACCGTCGTCGGTTTGTATATCTTCTCATCCAGACCCATCTCCTTGCAGATAGTCTTGAGCACCGATTTCATGTCGGTGGTGTCGTAGATGGAGAAATCGCGTGTGAAGCCCAGGCGCTCCGCGTGCGGACGGATGAGGCGCGTGCACACACTATGGAACGTACCCATCACCAGATAGCGGTAGTCTGAAGGCTGGGCGCTGACGGCTGATAGCTTCACAATCCGCTCTTTCATCTCTCGTGCCGCTTTGTTGGTGAAGGTGAGGGCCATGATCTGACCGGCAGGCACACCCTGCTGCAACAGGTACGCGATGCGGTAGGTCAGCACGCGTGTCTTGCCGGAACCCGCACCCGCCACAATCAGCGACGCACCTTCCGTACACGTCACCGCCGCCCGTTGGGCACTATTCAACTGCTCCAAAAATTCCATCCCTAATTCTTACTTCTTTATTCTTATCTCGTTTCACTCGAATGATTATTGCTACGCAATTTTCTTACTTCTTTATTCTTACTTCACAAAAGTATTTCCACAGGGGAGCGGCATGCAACGCTTGGATAATCTCGCCGTCCTGCAACATCTCGAGCACCTGCTCCGGCTCCATCACATCGACGCGTATATCCTCGGTCGGTTCCTGGTGCTGCTCGCGGCGTTTCTCCACACCGGTGGCGAGGAACGTGTAGGACTTGTTGTTATGATTGGTCGGGTTGGGCGAGAGAGTCATGAACAGGCGCCATTCGCCGCCTTCGTAGCCCGTCTCTTCGCTCAACTCGCGTTGCGCCGCCTGCAGGGGTGTCTCGCCCGGGTCGATGACGCCCGCCACAATCTCGTAATGCGTCTCGCCTAAGGCATGGCGGTACTGGTCCTCCATCACCATTTTGCCGTCTTTGGTCACCGCGATGACGTTCACCCAGTCGGGAAACTCCATCACGAACCACGTAGGAATCTGTTTGCCGCTCGGCAGCTCCACACACTCCTGACGGACCGAAAGCCAAGGGCCCAGATGCAGGATATTCTCACTCTTCACGACCTTCCAAGGCCGGTTCTCTAATTTCGGATACATGTTGGTTTTTGTTTCAGGGCACAAAGATACTGCTTTTTTTTGAATAAAACAAATAAATCTTGCATATATGAAATATTATAGGTGCTTTTTCCGCAAATTAAAAAAAAGAATGCCTGCGGAGAATGTCGGAGGTTCGTCGGTCCATTCTCGCATCCTGCCACACCCTATATATACGTAGTATATATCCCGTGATTTTAGAAAATTGCTGTTAAAATATCCAAAATGACAACCTACCGGGCGGCTTTCGTGGCACAATAGAACGAGCCGGGCTGAAAAAGAGACCATCGGACCGCTTTTTCTCTATTTTATTTGCATATTCCAAAAAATTGTTGTAATTTTGCAGCGCAAAATTGTGAGCGTATGAAAAGACAATGGATTGCGATAGTGGCAGCGGCGATGATGCTCGCAGCCTGCAACGAGACGAGTGTGGACTATGTGCCCATTGAGGCCTTCGAGCCTTCGTACAAGGCGCTGCAGGGCGCGCAAGGGGACAGTTATGACATAGAGCAGACCGTTCGCGTGCTCAACGGCATTGAGCTGGCCCAGGCGCGCTCCGAGGACTTCAATGAGTTCCTGGAGTACATGGCGCGGCAGGACTACAGTACCGTCGCGCAGGACGTCGTGGACCTGCAGGTCAAACTGCTCCCTACCTTGCAGGAGATGTACCTCATTGACAAAGAGTACCAGCAGCTCAACCTCTGGAACACCTTAGGCCGCGACCTGAGCACCGACATAAGCCAGTTCGCCGAGAACCCGATGAACAGCAACACCATGTTCACTCCGCTCCATGGTCTGCTCTATTACACCCTCTCCGAAGAGGCATTCATTCCCGGTACACTCATCATCTCCTCCGCCGTCCGGACGGGCTCGAAAGTGTTTGAAACCTACGAGAAGGAGCAGAAACTGAAAGGCGACCTGCGCAAACGCATGCACAAGGTGCAGAGAGAATACATCGACTACCTGGAGGAATATCTGCCGGTCTATAACAAATACATGCAGGAGTGGAACCAGCTCTGTCTGGTCAAAGACCGCGCATACATGAACTTGTATAGCGGTCAGTACGACGAGGCGTTAGAGGCCTGCCGGGACGGACTGTCGCGTGACCCGAACAACCGCGAGTTGCAACTGCTCCAGTGCATGGCCATCGTGCAGTCGGTCAACACACCCATCCAACCCACCGACCGCGCCGTGCTGCCCACTGCCGGCGGCGAGACCGGAACGACCGGCGACCGGGTGTCTGACCCGCGCCTGAGCAAAGCGGACGAGATGCTGGATGCCTATATCGAAGCCAACCCTGACTACTCTGCACCCGCCCTGTTGCTCAAAGGCCTCATCCGCGCCAAGGAGGGCAACCGGACGCAGGCTTTCGTCTATTGTGACCAGGCGGCGATGGAGTATCCGCGGCAGGCGGAGCACCTGACCGACATGCTGTCCTCCTACCGCGCTCGCACCTACCTCAACAGCACCGCCGAAGGAACCTACCTGCTGAGCCTCTACCAATCGACCATGGAGGGCTTCGGCATGTTCTCACCCAACCTCGCCAAGGCGCAGTTCTACGAGCAGTCCGGCGACATGCTCTCCGCACGCGAGGAGATATACAACCATTTCTTCCGCCGCTCCAACCAGGCCGTGTATGACTGCCTGCTGTCGGATATAGAGTATTGCGAGGACCATCTGTCCTACAGCTTCAAGCAGCTGCTGCCGGAAAACTCGTACATGGATGTGCATTTCGCCCGTTCATCCAAGCTGTTGGGCATGGGAAACGACGACTACAAGCTCAAGGTGAGCCTGCACAACCGCAGCGATAAGACCTTTGAGAACATACGCGTCTTCCTATGCTTCCATTTCACGGACATGTACAAGACCGAGTACCACGTGGTGCGCGTGCCGACGCTCAACCGCATCGGCAGCAACGAGAAAGCCGAAATGGGCGAGGTGACGCTCAACTACCGCGGCAAGTCGTTCAACGACATCACCCGCGTGCGCGCCATCGCCCTGACGGACAACACCATCTGCTGGATAGACAACGTGTATAACGCCGATACGAAAGTGAACTATAACCCCACGCGTACGGCCTCCATCGCCGAACTGACAGCCAGCACGAGCATGAAGCAGCGCCAGCATTATTTCGCATCGATGAACGAGACGGCGAACACCATCAAGCAGTCACTCCGCCGCAACACGACCATCAGCACCGAGGAGGCCAACAAACTATTCAAGAACCACACGCTGCTCCACGTCTATCTGCCGCGTATCGTCATCATGCTCGACCCCATCTACGAGCTGAACGGCAGCATGGCTCCCGAGGAGGACTACCTACAAGGAACAGTGGCGCACCTTGTTTTCAAAGATGCACCACTGCAAGCGGATAATACACTGACTATCAAGTCGGTCTATTCCAGTTATGACCTCCACTTCAAGCAGCAGAACGACAGCACTTTCGTCATCACCGGCGTGGAGTCGCTAACCAAGGATTAGAAGTACTTCACTTCTTTGCCCACAATCGAGCTGAGCAGGTTATTGGCCAGACGGGAAGCACCGAAACGGAAGCTCTCGTTATTGAGCCATTCCTCGCCGAGGATCTCCTTGACGAGCGTGAAATGCTGTACAGCCTCAGCAGTGGTCGAAACGCCGCCTGCGGGTTTGTAGCACTTCTTCTCACCCGTCTTCTCCTGCCAAGCCTTGATGGCGTTGCACATGATGAACGTAGCCTCCGGGGTGGCGTTCACGGCAATCTTACCGGTTGAGGTCTTGATGAAATCGCCTCCGGCAGCCATCGCCAGAATAGACGCTTTCCAGATATTCTCTGCGTTCTGCAGCAGACCGGTCTCCAGGATAACCTTCAGGTGGTGCTCACCGCACACAGCCTTCAGCTCGGATATCTCATCGAAGCACTCCTGATAACGTCCCTCGAGGAACTTACCTACGCTCAGCACTATATCAATCTCCGTGGCACCGGCTTTGAGAGCCAGGGCGGTCTCGGCTATCTTCACCTCCAGGAAGCTCTGCGAGCTCGGGAACACACCGCTCACGCAAGCGATGTTAAATTTCGGGTCATCCAACGCGGCACGTACGTACTCCGCCATCGCCGGATAGACGCAGATAGCGGCTACATTCGGGATACCCGGATAGTCCTTCGGGAAATTATTCACTGCTTTCGCCATTCCTTCCACCTTGGCGATGGTGTCATCGGCACTGAGGGTGGTCAGGTCAATCTGGTGCAAGCACTCTTTCCATACTTCGACATTGTTGTTCTCGTCAAAATGCTTGGCGATGATGTCCGCCGTCTGCGCCTTCACTTGCTCATCCGTGAACGGGCAGGGGTACTGAGCAAAAAGTTCTTCTAAATTCATGGTAATAACTTATTTATGATTAATAATTTCAAATTTATAATTTACTTTGCCTCATCCGCCAGGCGGCCGATGATGGTCTCGTTGCCGCGTACGTGCTCTCCCACCTCGACGTACATCTCCGTATCCAGCGGCAAGTACATATCCACACGCGAACCTAACTTGATGAATCCGAGGTGCGTGTTGCGGTGCGCAAAATGCCCGGGTTTGGCGTAGGTGACGATGCGTCGTGCCATCGCTCCGGCAATCTGGCGCACAGCTATCTGCACTTTCGACGGCGTTTCAATCACCACCAGCGAGCGCTCGTTCTCCGTGCTCGACTTGGGCAGCCAGGCGCCCTTGTGACGACCTTTCTGATGCTCGCTGACGAGCACTGTTCCTTCGATAGGATACCAGTTGGCATGCACGTTGAAGGGCGACATAAAGATAGACACCTGCAGTTTCTTTTCGTGGAAATATTCGTTCTCTTCAGTCGGCTCCACTACTACCACGCGGCCGTCCGCCGGCGCGATGATGAAATTCGGATCGTCTATCTCCAGCACACGCACGGGGTTGCGGAAGAAATAGGTGACGAACACCAACAGCAGAGCCGTCAGTGCCAGCGTGACGCCGAAAATCCAATGCCGCTCAGCCGTCAGCATGTAAACAGGAATATTGATGATAAACAGCAGCAACACGGTGCCGACTATCAAGGAACGACCTTCTCTGTGTATACGGGGAGTTTTCATATTTATGATTTATGATTTCTTAGCCCTAAAGGGCACGATTATTTGCAAGCAAATTTTCAAATTTATTCTTGCCATGCGGCATAGGGGAATTGGGCGAGCATCTCGGCGGCTTGGTCCAGGCCCTGCTGTAGTTTCTTCTCCACCATGAACTTGAACATCATCGGGATATCCGCCTTGATAGTCAGTTTCAGACGCGTGTCGGTCGGCGAGACCTCCTTCATCTGAATCCACATGTTGGCATCCATCGGCACGCCCTCCACGCCGAACTTGACAGTATCATTTACGATGCGGTCCACGATGGCAATCGTGATTTTCTGCGCCAGTCCGTCCACTTTGATACGCACCCGGTCCGGCTCTATGTCCATCTCCTGGATTTTGTCCTTGGGAATCATCTCCTTTACGCGCTCCAGGTTCTGCATGTTACTGAGCACGTTGTACACCTGCTGCGCCGAACAGGACGCGGAGGTTATTTTGCTTTCGTACTTGTCCATTTGGGTGCAAAGATACAACTATTTTTTTATATATGCAAATATAATTTTCAATTTTCAATTATTTTGCAGACGTTTTTCGTATTTTTGTATTTCTTTTGACGTCCTCTGGATGCGTTTCTCCAGTTCGTTGATATCCGCAATCGTGACCGCCAGTTGCTGCGCCAGCGCCACTTTGTCGCGGTCCTTGTCCGTCATCGTCAGACGGCTCACCTCGTCGCCCGCCACTTCCCGGCGCTCGCCGTTATAGTACGCCACCACCGGCTCCTTGCCGTCGTCACGCACCAGCAGACGCAACTGA
>Ga0265298_10010481_pt1 | contig 10963 bp, 7 predicted proteins | sample AusTroGonzalo_MG_3_FD_193486 | JGI IMG/M metagenome (GOLD analysis project Ga0265298, IMG submission 193486) | Bovine rumen microbial communities from tropical cattle in Woodstock, Queensland, Australia - Gonzalo_01 | ecosystem: Host-associated > Mammals > Digestive system > Stomach > Rumen ...
CGGTACCGGCTCATCCGGTTTTTTGTCCGGTTCCGGCATCGGCTCCCCGGCTTTTCGCTCCGCCTCTTCCACCAGCGGCCGGCTCTTCCCGTGATAGTTCCACCCGCCGCTCAGGTTTTTGTCCACCTTCATTGCCGGGCTGGTCATGTGCGTGATCCGCAGCGGATCCACGCCCGTCACAATACCCACGTGATAGTAGTCCAGCAGATCTCCGTCGTAGTATGCCCTGCCCTTTTTGTACCGGTCCGGCAGCGTCCAGGCGTGCTTCTTCGTGCCGGCGTTGCACGCCAGCTTTACGATCCCCTTTTCATTTGCCGCCTTGTATATGATGTCACCCTTCTCCAGCTGTCCGGTGTCTTCGATATACTCCAGGTTGACCGTCTGGTATCTGGCGGCGTAGTTGCTCCCATGGATCCCGGTCCATTTCAGTCCCATGCGCCTCAGCGCCCCGATCTCCAGGCCGATGCAGTCGCATGTCCCGTCTGATCCGTCTCCTGGCTGTTTGTATGCCGGGTTCATCTTTCGGATTGTCTCCACCATCTGCAGAAACTTGTCCCGCAGTTGGTGATAGATCTCCAGCACCTTCCCGATCAGCTTTTTGATCACGGTCCACCATCCCTTTCATCCGCAATCAAAAGCGCCGCGATGTACAGCCCAAACGCGATTCCCCCAATTAAAAATAGCAGTGCAACCCACCACGGCAGCATCTTTTTTCCCTCCTTTTTTTCGTTTGTTCGCCTTTTCATTTCGGTGCCTGTTTTGTATAATAAACATATAAAAAGAGCGCTCGCGGCTGGCACCGCTTGCGCTCCAGGCGGAAGATGTGGTCCTGGCACACCCTCCATGGATGATATTATCACATCCTTCCGTCATTCACAATACGGAAAGGATGTGTTTTTTGTGTCACTTGAAAACAAAGTCGCCTTCCTGAAGGATCTGGAGCACGGCCTGTCTGATTCCGTTACCGCTGCCGATCTGTCCCGTGTTCTTACGGTCGTATCAGATACGCTGCAGCATTATGAACTGAGCATTTCCGCCCAGCCCTGCGCCTCCGGCAGTACAGATCTGTTTGACGCATGGATCGCCGCTTTGCGAATCCAGAACCGCAGCGAGAAAACCATTGCTTTATACCGTAATACCATCAGCAAGCTATTGGATCATCTCGCTGTACCTGTCCGGAACATCACCGTGTACCATCTACGCGCCTGGCTGTCGAAAGAGAAGGAGCGCGGAATCTCCGACTGCACGCTGGAAAACAACCGGCAGATCTTCAGCAGCTTTTTCGGCTGGCTGTGGCGTGAGGGCTTGATTGAGAAGAACCCTGTCGCAAACCTTGGTGCCATCAAAGTCCAGAAGAAGGTTCGCGAAGCATACGCAGATGTGGACATTGAAAAGCTCAAGTCAGTCTGTTCTTCTCCCCGGAACATGGCCATCTTCATGTTTCTGCTTTCTACCGGCTGCCGGATCAGTGAGGTCACTGCCCTCAACCGGGAGGACCTCAACTTCCATGATAAGGAAGTCGTCGTTCTTGGCAAGGGTAATAAAGAGCGTACCGTGTTTTTTGATGACGTCACCGCCATGCACCTCCGCCGGTACCTTGCTACTCGCACGGATGATATTCCGGCCCTGTTCATCGGCAAGCGCCTGGAACGTCTCCAGCCCGGAGGAGTCCGGGCCATGCTGAAGGTGCTTGCAGCATCTGCCGGCGTTGATCACGTTCACCCGCATAAGTTCCGCCGCACGCTGGCCACCGTGCTCATCGCTCACGGTATGCCGATCCAGGAGGTCGCCGCCATTTTGGGGCATGACAAACTGGATACCACGATGAAGTATGTCGTTCTCGATAAGTCCGCCGTCAAAAATTCGTACCGCCGGTACGCATGACCACCGTCAGCTGACCCGCCCGGATCCATCTCCGGGCGGGTTTTTTCTGCTTTCGGTTCTGACTTAAAGATTCCTTTTAATCATCAATCGGGTCGTATTTTTTTTCTGTCCCAATGAACGCTGTCTGTTGGAACTTATCAAAATTCTTGCTAATCACATAATCAATAAGCGTATTATAGTAGTATGCAGCCTCTGTGTACCCAACAGCATTTGGGTGCGATCCTACAATCGTTTTCTTCATTTCTCCTCGTCTGTAATTAGGCCCATATTCACCATAATCAAGTAAGTAGCAATTATTCTTGAATTGATCCATCTGAACAATCTGTTTTAGGACGTTATTATACTCGTTCCAAATCGCAAGATTATTCTCATTCGACGAGAAATCATTCCGTATTGTAGCTACAAATATCACTGCATTCGGCTGAATAGCGATAATTCTATTAAGTATCGCCCCTACATAAGCTGCATACGAATTGACAATCCCGGGAACAACTCCTGCGGTTTTACCTGTTGGAACGGTGTCGGTATCAGTATCATAATCATACGTACCAATATCTGCTATTGAACCGGCTTTATAATACACTGTGGCATCGTATGATCCGTCTGCGGCTTCATTCCAATCACTGTCATGCGGATTATATAAGTTTATATCATTGCTTCCTAAAACAAAGATATACGCTTGTTTTGTATCTCCATTCTCATGATCCGCTTTCATTTTCCACCAACATCCCCCGCCCGGCCCAATGCCGCTTGTCGTAGATAAACCGTCATTCCAACTTGCGGTTATTGTTTCAATTCCTATCGGATAACAAAAACCTCTTGCTGTATTGTCTGTGGCAATATCTCCAGTCAAAGTGAGCCATTGCTTAGCATTCTGACCGCCATTACTATAATGATAAATATTTGTTATATTATTTATTCGTGCAAGATTTGACATCCACGAATATTCGTAATAATTAATCCCCGATCTCTGTTCATGTGTTGCTCCCTGTCGCGTGAAATCGAGTACACCACTATCATAAGATGCGCCAATCAATGCCCAACTATGTATTGCGCCCATTAATGACGGCCCACATTTCAAAACTTTGCATGGGTTTTCCTCATCATACTCTGGTATAAAATTTGAAGGATTTTGCAAGGCGTTTGTAAACAATGTTTTTCTTGTGTTATCTTCTACAAGCCCATCGTCTATTTCACAGAGGAAATATCTGTAACCGTCCATGCAGTTTACGGCTATAAACCCATCACAATCCGCAATAAAAATATCATCAACATAAGTTATTGCGTCCTGATCCTCATTATATGGATGCTTGTATGTTATAAGATAATTGAATTTTACCTTTGCATAAGTGCCAATTGGATATTTTGCTGCTGTTTTAATGTGTACCATTGACCCTTTTTTAATAGGGATCAATCCACCATGATATCCTGCATATTCACGCTTATCGCCAATGTACATTGTGACACGGAAAGTCATGTAGCATGATTCTTCCAAATCGTTACGTTCGATTTTCCTGATACAATGCACATCATTACTTTTATGCCATACAACATCATTGAAACTCCCACTCACTGAAACGCGATTATATATATATCCGGTTTCAATACACGTTATGCGTTGCAATATCCTGTTACTACTTGTTTTTAATATCTCAATTACACCGTGTTCGTTGCTCTCAAGCGGCGAATTGAAATAAGTATTCGACAAAGAATATCGTTCGGATGCCGTAAGACTATCTAAATCTGTTTCGTTTGCAAGGATTCCTTTATACGGTATTGAATGATCGGTTAACCACAGATTTGTCTGTGAACCAAGTATAGACGCACTGATCTGCGCATGGTTTATTGTGTTTCCGCTTGACACATATAATGCAATAGTCCATTTTACTGCGTTTTGCGGGACGGTAATCGTTCTATTGACGGTTGTATAATACTCGTTGCCTACTACTTGACTGTTTTCATCCTTGAAAACAACACGCATACGGACATTATTGTTTGTGGTAGTATAAATAATATAAATATTATTGCCGGGTACTATTTCTTTCGGGAGTAACGATTCCGGAAGTATTACACAAACGCTAATATCAGAGGCAGTTCCGTCAACATCCCATTTGTTATCAACATATTGGGCCGTTATTCCATTACTCGATGCAGTTCTAACAACCAAATCGTTCATAAGTAAGTCTGTCGCATTATAAGGATACAACGCATTTCTTGTGTTATTGTTATTACTGTCAATATAACCAAATATAATACAATTCTTTGTATATAGTAAGATGTCATCGCCTTTTAGCGTATCTCCAGTCGGCAATTGCAATCTTATATAATTTGTCGAGTTCCCAAGCGTTACAGATTTTACAGACGATCCAGCATAAGTAATAGCAAGTCTTTCGTTTGTTCCGCTCTCCGTTGTCGTATTACTCGCAAACTCCAAAATGCTTAATTGCAGAGTAGTATTCGGGTTTTCGATCTGAATCGTATCACCCGGATTTACCTTAATAAAAGGTGTTCTGATGTGTGAAGAACTATTATATTCAATGCCTGTAGCGGAGTACATTCCGCCTTTTTCCCAAGGGCTTTGAATATTACCGATTAACTTAAAAAGATCATTTTCAGTAGCGTCAAAAGCGCTCTTTACATCAGAAAGTTCCTCCGCCAGGGCCACCTTCGTCCAGTGTCCGCTGGTCCAGCTTTCGGCCGTTGTGATCGCGGTGGTGCAGCGCCACAGGTATCCGTCATAGGTCACATACTGACCCACGGCATAGGTGGAGCTGTTGGAATATGCCGGCGCAAAGCTGGCATTGTACGCCACCGGAATATCCGCCACGGCGCCCTCGATATCCGCGATCAGGTCCTCAACGGACTGGATGATCGTTCCCGGATCCACGACGGTATCCGTGGAGCTTCTGTACACGTTCGCTACGAATGCGGCGATCGTCGTGATGGTTGTTCCCTCTGTCACCTTGATGACAACACTGATCGCGCCCACGACGGCATAGCACGCCTGCGGCAGCGTAACGGATGCCCTGTTCCCGCTTACCGTTCCGGATACCGTCACGGTCCCTCCGTCCGCGCGGATTACTTCCGCGGTCACGCTTCCGCCAATCTGGACCGGCACCCCGTTGTCGAACACGTCAACGTTGATAATGTTGGCCGCCTTGTCCATGCTGAAAAGGTTCCCATCCAGGTACCGCACCCTCACAGGTCCCTGAATATCGCAGCGAAGATCCACTTTAATCGGTTCCATATTCATCCCTCCGTCAGTTCAGCATGTCCACAACCGTCTGGACGATCTCGTCCCGCACTTCGTCCGTCAGCTTTTCCGGCCCGATGCTGTTGTTCATCACGTTGTATCCGGTCACCGTGCGTCCGTTGAAGTCCTGGATGTTTTTCAGTTTCAGCCCCAGGATCTTCTTTTTGATGATGTCAAACTCCAGTTCGTCCACATACAGCGGCATCTGCAGCCCGATCCGGTCGTCATACGCGACCACCTGATCATACAGCAGCACGCTCTTCAGGCCCTTCAGCCAGGCGTATTCCGCCGTATCTTCCAGCGGCTCGATCTGGATCGTCACTTCCTCCGCGATCTGGTCCACATGGGCCACGGTGAAGCGTTCCTCCGCTTTTGCCCGCATTTCGTCCAGAAGGTCTTCCTCCGTCCATGTGGTTCCGTCCCCGGTTCCCTTGTCTTTTCCCACCTGGCCGGACACGTTCAGCCGCTCCATGATGGTCACCGGGTACGTGCTCGCCGGCGTCGGGTCCACCCATTCCTCCGGCAGGTACAGATCCTTGCCGCCTTCGTCCTTTGCCACCGGCACGATCCGGTTCACCAGGTTCGTGCTGCTCTTCTTCCAGGTGATCCCCCGCGCGTTCACGCCATAGCGGATCCGGTACCCGCGGTCCACGCCCGTCCGTTCCAGCACAAACAGGTCCCAGTTGTCCCGCGTGAATCTCGCGTTGAATGTCTTCACAATTCCCTTGTCCGGATCCAGCAGCGCGTACATTCCGCTTTTTCCCTTGATCTCGCCGGTGTACGTCCCGTTTTCCTCGCTCGTCAGGTTGGTGGCAATCGTTCCCCGGTACTGGATCATCAGGCCTTCGATCAGCCTGCCGATCGCCATTGCCGGGCTGGCCTGGCTGATGCTCACGTCCTTGATCAGGTTCCCGTTCAGGTCGTAGCTCACGTGTTGCCCGGTCACGGTCACCGTCATCGCGTCATTGTCAATGATCGGCTCTTTCAGCCGGAACAGCTGCTCCGTGATGATCCGCGGCTGTGTCTCTTCCGGTGTCAGGTGCCGGTCATATGTCACCTTGTTCTTCTGCACATACCCGACAATTCCGTAGTATGTGCTCATTTTGTACCAGTAGGTGTTATAGTCTTCCACCAGGTACAGATCCTCGCCCGCCGGCAGCGTCACCAGCACCGGCGATCCGCTTGTCGTGTCCGGAATCTGCTTCCACCAGCTGCTATTCGGCGGCGGCACGAACTGGATCGGGCTTCCCGAATCAAAGTAAATGCATTGGTAGTTTCGATGGCTGTATCCGCTCGTCGATACCTTCGCGCCCACGGAATATGTCTGCGATCCGTCCCACTGTGTGTAATAGATCGCCTCCGGCGCGCTGGGTCCTTCCCGCAGTTCCGTATTTCCGTTCGTCTTGTACACGTCCGCGTCATAGCCTGCAAACGCGTTTTCGATCTCTTCCCGTGGCACCGGTGCTTTTACGATCGCGCCCGGTACCAGGTGCTTCCATTTTCCTTCCGGATCGATTGGATGCACCATTTTCAGATCATAATTTCCGCCGGCCACATTGTGCACGGATCCGCTCAGCGGCGTCAGCACCGCGTCTCCGTTTTTATCAAAGGCTTCGTTTCCGATGTCATACACTGAAATCATAGGAACCTCTGCCTCCTGTCAATCACCAGTTTGCTCCACCCGGTTCCCGTAATGGTGTTGCTCCCCGGCATCAGTTTCGGGAATACTCCGCTGCTGTCCGCCGTCAGCACTACGGTCTCGTCATCATTGAACACGTCGCGGATCCGGCAGTCGATGATGTAGTCCTCCCCGCTTGTCAGCTCCGTCAGCGTCAGTGTCTTTCCGTCCACCGTGATGGTCATTTCGGTTCCGCTGGCCGTCGCGATGATCTTCGGCTTGCACGGCACGTCCCCGGCGTTCATCACGTCGCTTCCGCTGCTGGTGATCGTCACCGCCGGCTCTGTCAGCAGTTCCTTCAGCGGCTGGCAGTAGATCTGGCAGGATCCTGTCCACCATTCGCTGTTTTTGCTGTATTTGCTCATCGTAATCGCGCCGATAATCCGCGCCGGCTGCCGCCGGTCCGGTTCTCCGTGGAACGTTACGAATCCGGAACCCCGCAGCCAGTTATAGATCTCCCGCATGTGGAAATTGCCGCGCGCCAGGATGTTCACTGTCTGAATGTAGCTGTTATAGATCGGATCATCCTCATCCTCTTCCAGCTGCGCCAGGTCTCCGCTCTCTCCCGGAATCTCTACATGCCGCACGCGTTCCTCCGGCCGGATAATCGGCACCGGTCCGCTCAGCAGCACGCCGTTTGCCCGGCAGTCCATTCCCTTCCAGATGAAATAGTACTGGCCCATATCATCAACTCCCGAATCCGCTCATCGTCCGCTGCTGCTCCGCGGCCATTCTTTCGGCCAGGCCCTGCGCGTCCGTTCCGTTGTTCATTATCATCTTTTCCACGTAGAGATTGCTGCTGTAATTCCGGCTGGTCACTTCCCGCGACGGGTTGACGGTTTCACCCTTATGCAGCATGTAGATGCCGTCCCGCGGTACATAAGGCAGTCCATTTGCAAACCCAGGGATCAGCCCTCTGTATATCGCCGCCATCGCGGCCTTGTTCAGGTCTCCCATGTACGCGCCCGCGCCCAGGCCCGCAATCCCGCCGATCAGGTTCAGCTGCGCCGCGATCGGCACCACGCCGACGGCCCGGCTGATCTCCTCCACCGCGTTCGGATCCGGCACCGGTTCCACCTCAACCTCCGGTTCCACCCATCCTTTCGGTGTCTTGATCCGCCCGGTCGAGTCGCCGGCTGTCAGCTCGATCGTTCCTTTTTCCAGCACTTCCGCGACTTCTTCCGACGCTTCAATCTCAATCCGCGGCTGGTATCCCATGCCCTCCAGCGCGTCGAACAGTTCGTTGTTGATCCGCGTCCGGAACAGTTCCGGCTGTGCCATCGGATCCACGCCGACGAAGCTGTGGTCGCCGTACAGCGCCCGCGCCATCGCGTTGATGGCCGCCGGGTTCCCCAGGATGTCGCTCAGCCCGCCGTATCGGTTGCCCACCATGCCGATGATTTCATCCCAGCCTTCGTCCTTGATTCTTCCGGCCGCGTATTCATTAAACTGCCGCCAGCCTTCGTCCGTCAGCGTTCCCGTCTTGTTGTTGAAGAAGCTGTCGTCCGCCGTCTCTCCCGGCTTCAGCAGCGCGTACGCGCCCACCAGCCACGGGGCCGCCGCGGCTACCGCTTCCGCAAACGCCACGCCCCAGCTGGATCCTGCTGCCGCTCCTGCCGCCGCAGCGCCTCCGCCGGCCAGCCCTGTGATTCCCTGGAACAACTCCACAATCTGCAGCGCCGTCCCGGTTACTTTCAGCACGGCCCAGCCTTCCAGGATGTACTTCAGTGCACTCACCACGGTGTCTTTGTTTGCGTCCAGCCACTTCAGGCTGTCGATCACTGTGTTGAACACGCCCGTGAACCCGCTGATGACGTCCTGCGGGTCGATGTCTTTCAGATCCTCAAAAAGCCCGCTTACAGCCGTGCCCAGGTCCGTCAGCATCTGCTTTCCGTCGTCCGTCTTCAGGTACTCGTTCAGCTCGCTCAGCAGGCCGCTCACCACGCCGCCCATTTCCGTAAACGTCGGCGCGAACTGTGCGATCACTTCGTTCTTCAGGGTGTTGAACTGCTGCTCCAGGCCGATCACTGTGTCGTTCAGCTCGGCCAGGTTGTTCACGCTCTCCTCGCTCACGACGTCCTGCGCCGCGATCAGCTTCTCGTATTCTTCTCTCCCCAGGCGGAACATCGGGATGGATTCCTGCCAGCTGCGGCCCAGCAGCGTCTGCGCGTACCGTTCCTGTTCCGCGCTTTCTCCCATCGCCAGCAGCGCCTCGCCGATCTCCCAGTACACGTCCATGTAGTCCCGCAGCGGCCCGGCATTGCCGTACTTCCCGCCCACGTTCTCATACATGCTCACGCCCAGCTCGTCCAGCGCCTCCGCCACTTCCTTGCTGTCGCCGGTCATGTTTGTCTTCAGCTTTTTCCAGCTCTTGATCAGGCTGTTTACGCTGGTCTCGCCCTGTGTGGCCGCCACGTTCACCACGCGCTGGTAGTCTTCCACGCTCATCTGGGCCATCATCGCCTGCGTGGCGATGTCGTCGCCCCACTGTGCGCTGGTCATGATGTTGTCGAAGATGTGCTCGCCGAGGCGGAGCGCCACCCCGGCCGCCTTCTCCAGCCCGCCGGTGATGCTGTTGATCCCGCTGATCACCTGGTCCAGGCTCATCTTCTTGCCGATGCTGCTCACGCTGGTGGACAGCTTGTCCGCGCTGTCGGCCGCCTTTTCCTGGCTCCCGTTCAGCGCGTCAATCGCCGTCTGCGTGTCGTACATGGCTGCCTCCGCCAGCAGCATGTCCTTCTGCATCTTCTGGTACGCGGCGCCCGTCTGGTCCACGCCGTTTTTGACCATATCCTCCAGCACTTTGCGGTAGTCTTCCACCATCTTTTTCTGCGTCTGGAACTTGCCGTTCAGCGCGGTCATCTTCGTGGCCATCGCGCTTTCCGCGTCACCTGTCGCCTTGAATGCGGCCTCCGCGTTTTTCAGTGCCGCGTCGAATGTCCGCAGCTGCGTTTTCGCCTGGTTGATTCCGCTGTTGAAGCTCCCCAGGTCCACGCCCAGCTTCATGTTTACGGCCATTCGCTCACCCCCTCGCGGTTAAGTTTCTGTCATATTTGCTCCGGTAATAGTACAGGTCCAGGATCTCTCCCGGCCGCATCCGGTCGATTTCGTCTTTTCTCAGTCCTGCGATCAGCCCGTAGGAGACAACCCGCAGGTATGTCAGCTCCCTGGCTGTTTTTTTGCGTTTGCTTCCTCCACCAGCACGTCCACCGGCCCGCTCTCTTCCTTCTCGCCGGCTTCCATCCGGTTTCCTTCCATGATCACGTTGAACATCACCACTGCGTACACCAGCACCATGCCGCTCTTGATGTTCCTCAGCACCCACTTGTCCGTCAGGTCCGGGGCTTCCCCCCGCTCCTCCAGGCCCGCGTTGCCCAGGATCCGGATCAGCGTGCCCAGCTTCTTCGTTTTTTTCGCGTCCGTCGCCACGTCGAACACGACGCTCTTCGGATCGTCCTCGTCCGCCAGCCGGATCCCGAAAACCTCATCCCGCAGCTGGTACGCCGTGCATCCGATCTCCTCCTGGATCGCGGTCATCTCATATGCCGAATAGTAGAGCGGGATGTCCCTCCCGCCGATTTTGATCTCGATCGGCTTTTTCATTTTTCTTCCTTTCTGCCAAAAAGCCGGGGATCCGGATTTTCCGGATCCCCGTCAGTTTCAGGTCGTCACCGCGCTGATGTTCGCCAGCGTGTTCAGCCAGGCCTTCGCGGCGCTCGCCGTCTCGAACTGCCTGTGCAGCTGCCAGCGGTTCTTCGGTCCGCCGTCCACATCCAGCGAAGCTGCCCGGCCGTTCAGTGTCGGCGTTCCCCAGGTGATCTGGCCCTCGCGGGTCTGCGTCTGCCGCGTGTTCTCCTGGAACTTGATCTTCAGTGTGAACCACGCGTCGTAATAAACGACGCCCTTGTCGCGCATCTTCTCCACATAGCCGAATCCGCCGTAGGGTGTCGCGCCGTCGCTCACCCACTGGCCGCCGGTGGCCGTGTTCGCGTTCGCTTCCTCCGCCAGCACCGCCACGCGGTCGGCGTTGGACAGGCCCGTGGATTCAAAGTCGATGCCCAGCCCGGTCAGGCTGTTGTCGTCGTCCACGATCTCGTCATCGCCGTACAGCGGGTTGTTGGCGTATTCCTTGTTTACCGTGGCGTTCC
>Ga0265298_10010483_pt1 | contig 10962 bp, 17 predicted proteins | sample AusTroGonzalo_MG_3_FD_193486 | JGI IMG/M metagenome (GOLD analysis project Ga0265298, IMG submission 193486) | Bovine rumen microbial communities from tropical cattle in Woodstock, Queensland, Australia - Gonzalo_01 | ecosystem: Host-associated > Mammals > Digestive system > Stomach > Rumen ...
GAGGCTTACAATGGTGCTTAGAGACAAGAATCATAGTATGTTGATTCCAACGGGCTGCTACGGAAACGCTGCTATGAAAGCGCTGAATGAATTTGAGCATTTTCTTGAGCGGTGCAGAATCGATGGCGAAGTCATTCGGAGCACTGCTGGAGAATGGTTTATCGCATTCACTGATAGAGTAAAGCAGTTTTTAGACTTGTATCCAATGAATTTCTGGAACGATCTTGGACGAGAGATGCAAAAATCGTCGCATGGCTTCGATACGACTTACGCTGACATGAGCTTCATTCTTCAGAAGCTAATGGGAGCGGATGAGCGGACGTTGAAAATGAACTTTGGAAGCTCAAAATATGAAGAGTATGTCGGCAGGCCATTTGATCCGTTTGTGACAGCGCAGCTTGAGACGATTGAGAAGACGCTTGAAGACCCAAGCTTAGACGCTGCTGAACGGCGAGCATGGAAGAAGGCATACATCAACTTAATGGCAGAGAATAGCAAATAAAGGAGAAACGACAATGCATCTTGAAGAGTTGAAAAATCGAGACACTCTTGGCGACCGAATGAAAGACTACGAGGACAAAGCTATTAGTCTCGACCGTAGCGAAGACAAGTTCGTGATGATCCGCCTGGACGGGAACCATTTCCATACCTGGGTCAAGCAGGCTGGCTTGAAGAAGCCGTTCGACGATAGGATGATCTGGGCGATGCAAGAAGCGGCGAAAGCGCTATGCGAGACAATCCCGACATGCGTCCTTGGTTACGTGCAGTCCGACGAAATCTCGCTTGTGCTGAAGAAAGGCGAGAACCCCAACTCTGAGCCATGGTTCAGCAACCGAATCCAGAAGCTTTGCTCTGTCTCCGCATCTATCGCGACCGCTACATTCAATCAGTATATTCAAACCTTCTTCTCCGACGAAGAGAAGAAGCCACCACTTGCTTACTTCGACGCCCGAGTCATCTTCATGCCAACACTCGACGAATGCATAAACTGTCTTATCTGGAGGCAGAACGACTGCATAAAGAACTCCGTGTCCTGCTTGGCTCAGTCGCTATTCCCGCAGAAAGTCTTATTGAAGAAGAACACCGACGAGCAGAAGCGAATGATGCTAGAAGAGAAGGGAGTCGATTGGAATGCATTGTCTACTGTCAAGAAGCTTGGCACATTAGTCCATAAAGCGAAGTCTATGGGCATATACGATGGAAAGGCGTTCTGGCGTGCAAAGTTCTTCGCTGACTTGGAGACTCCGAGGTTCACGGAAAGCAAGCAGTTCTTGCTAGACGCTTACAGCTTCAAGCTGGAAGAGCCAGGACAGACGGAGGCGTAGAATGGAGCTGATTGAGCCAGGCTGCTAAGAAATCTAAGTAAATTCTGTTAATAGTAATATCAGCAAAGGAGATCTCTACCATGATGACACCACTACATCTATACACTAAAGAAGCGTTCGACATACTACATGACTGCTTTTTCTATCACGGAGCCAGCAATCCGCTTAATGTGGCCATCGCGCCAGACGGGGAGCTACATGCAGAGAAGTCCGTCTACGACCCAGACAAAGCTCCGCCAGTCGACATTGGCACGATAGACCGCTACCTTGAGAAGTACGCCAAGAAATCCGTGATGAAAGCCGGTGTGAAAGCCGGTGTGAAAGCCGGTGTCTACGCGGAGTTAGCAGCTAAAGCTAAATGCATCCAGCTGATAGTCCTTGGAAAAGACGAGTCCGCGAAGAAGCGCTATCCGGCTGAGTACGAGCTGCTAAAGGGAAAGCCGATGAGTCCACTTCAAGCGGCCGCCGTCAGCGTTCTCATCCAGGAGCTTTCGAAGTTAGACGAGGAGATAGCGCATGATTTCAACAAGTACGGCCACTTTTTACTCCCACGCTTCCACGACCCAGTGAGGCGCGGCGTCTATGAGCTAGTCGATAAGATCAAAGCTATAAGGGGATACTAGAGATGATGGAGCCAGGACGGAAATGCAGATTAGGCTGCTATACGAAATTCTCTAACGACTTGCTGAATGAAGCTTTGACGTTTTTCGACGATTCTAACTTCAGCGTTCATGTCGCTTTAGACAACGAAATGATGTACGTCGAATGGGAAGACTCGCCGATATTAGACACTACGCTAAGACGGCGAGTCGCAAGAGCGTTGAATCTCTACAGCAGAAACAAGGACCATTTGGCTTTTCAAAAGCGCTATATGATAGCTGCTCCATGCTTACGGCTAATCGTTCTTGGGAGAGACGACGAAGCGAAAGCAAAATGGCCAGATGCATATGCAAAGCTAAAGGGCAAGCCGCTTAACGCAATACAGGTAGCTTCGATTGAAACGCTATTGCATGAAGCTGATGAAATCGACAGCCAAGAAGACGGAATATGGCTTATGGCTTCTTCTAAGTCGACGATGCGAGACGAATTCCGATATGGTGTTTCAATTAAAGAGCTTGACTGGAAGCTGACTGGCAAGAAGATGCAGATTTTTAAGCAGATGTGCAAGATCCGTGGTTGGTGATAGAATGGAGGTGTGCTATGATAGAAGTTAGACTTGGTGTTTATTCTTTGAACGTAGTCGATTTGATTGTCAGGTCTTTGCGGAGCTACAGCGGGCCACTTATAGTCTCATGGGAGACGTATGTAGACGACGACAACGAAGTATCGTTGCTTGTGTTTGGAAACGACTTGACAAAGAAGGCCGTCACTGCAGCTGAATGCAAAGCTGAGCTTGTGCAGTCGCTGCATTCATATGCTGATAGCAATCTATGTAGTTCAATGTCTAGAAGATTTCAGACAATGCGTCTAGCAGGTCTTTTAGAAGGAACTGTAGATATAGAAGCTTTTGACGAGCTGATGCTAAACAACATATGCGGGCGTCAGCTGAATCCAATTTTAGCTTCCTATGTGAAGACGCTACTTGATGAAATAAAGACGATAAGCTGGGCCGCTTACCGTTATTTAAGGATGGGCCTTGAGATTCCAGACGCCGCGAAATTCGACAAGCATTTGGTTGATTTGTGCAGTCAAGTAGAGTCTATAAGGAGATGATGCAAATGAAGCTACTGCTACGAGCATATTCTCAGGAAGCTGCCGCTATCTTGCACCAAGCTATGTTTTGGTGTCTTAGGCCTGGTGTGTCGCATGACATTATGCGAGAGCCAGACAATGAGCTTGCCTACGTAGAAGATTATCGGTGTGATAAGCTATCGACTCTTCGGATACGGATAGTCAGAGCATTGAACGATTACAAGAAGCTGAACATTGTGAAACGGCGTCAAGACGTCGACCAAGCTGAAGAGATTAGGAAAGCTGAATGCTTAAAGCTTATCATATCAGATAAAGACGATAAAGCGAAGAAGTCGTACCCTTCTGAATATAAAGCTTTGAAAGGCGAGCCTCTCGACCCGATAAAGTCTGCGGCTGTAGCTGAACTGATAGAGCAGCTTAAAGACGTTAGAAAGGACATTGAATGGCGTAGGCTAAGCGTGTCGTCAAAGAAGACTCTTGACCGTCTAAATGAAATGGAGAAAGATCTTTGGATGAAGATTTTTCAACTTAGAGGACTTAAGAGAGATGAATCGAACTACTGGGCGATATGACATGGACATCATTTATCTAAGTGCTTACACTCAAGCAGCGCTTGAGCTTTTTGAAGAAGCGTATTCAACGATAGTCGTCTCGAAGTTCATGTGCGGATTTGGACAAGACGCTGACAACCAAGTCACATGCAGTCTGCTTTCAAGTGGCCGGCCAATCGACGTTGGCATTATGAAGCGGAAGCTTGCTGAAGGCTTGATGAAACTTTCTAGAAGCGTCATGCACAAGTCGGTGAAGTCTAAAGCAGCGGTATGTCTATCGTTTATTGTGACTGGAAATGACGATGTAGCTAAAGAGAAGTTTGGAAAGCTTTACGATGCATTGAAAGGCAGGCCTTTAGATGTTGTGAAAACCATCGCGGTTTCAATGCTAATGGACGACGTGAAGACTGTGCATGACAGAATCAACGATATATCTGGAGACCGCGATGTCTATGATGAGCTGTGCATAGAGCAAGAGAAGCTAAATGAGCTTGAAGACAAAATCTTAGCTATGCGTGGCGATGAAAACTACAGTCTTTTTGAACTATTGAATATGTCGGTTTAATTTGATATTATTATGAAAGAGCTAGAACAATACATAAAGTCGTATATGAACATTCTCATGGAGTCGTGGAAGAACGATGTTCTTAGCGATAAGAATATGATTTCAAAGCCACTGACGTTGAATCAGCTTGAAAGCTTGATAGCTAGCACTGAGTTCATTGATCCAGACAACGACGACATTGACATTCTATATGATCCAGACGACATAACCCTATTTTCTGAGTCAAGATATTTTCATGACATCATAGACCTGATATTAGACGCTAAGAATGGTGAGATTTTTAGAGATGAGCGAATACTGATGTTTATCGATAGAAGATGGAAGTTTTTCGACAGATTGAAAGCTAATGTAAAGCCGTTCTATGTGTTTAAGTTCGATTTCGACGACATTGATGTTTTGACTGGCATCATTAAGACATATATGTATGCATTAGACGACGATACCGCTAGAAGTTATGCTAAAAAATGGATGACTCGCTCAGATCAGTCTGCAGCAGCGTATGTCTATTCATCAGGCGTTGATTTCAAAGCGTTTTTCATAAACACAAAGAACGGCGTAAGCAAGAGCACTGTCATTCACGAATTCACGCATTATCTACAAGATGTTCTGGACATATACAAGATAGATGATTCTCCAATAGATGTAGATGAATCTAAACTAAAGTTTCTTGGAATGTCAGACGAAGAACTTAAATCGTTGAAGAAGATATTAGTAGATGACGAAATATGGCCTTATGCAAATGAACTTATTGGAGTATTGGCGCATGTCTACGCTGAATGCAAAGCTAAGATCAAGCCAATGCGTCTGTCGTCAAGCATGTTCATTGAATACGCGATACGAACATTGACATCTGAAGACTTATTTGACTCTGACTTATATGCAGCGGTTCAGAAGCATCAGCCTGAATCTGCCGATGCATTGTATGTCTTCGTAGCATGCATAATCTTCAATATAAAAAAAGCTGAAATAATTGAATCACTTAAAGAAGAATTGGAGGCCGTTGATGAGACTTGACTGGGTAGACGCATTGATTGCGTTCATAATCGTGACATTGGTTTTCTCAATGTTCTTGACATGCAAGGAAAAACAGGAAAAAGCGTCTGTTGAATCTGTTGAACTAGAAAAGACGCCTACAGTAGTCTTAAAAGCGATAGCTGCAAAGCTTATCGATGGAAAGATCGAGACAATGGCTTTGACGAACGACGATGCGATCTTTCAGATAGAGCAAGCTTCAAAGATAACCGTCGAGACGAAAGATGGCGTAAAGTACATTATAGAAGGAGAACGAAATGATTAAAGGAATTCTATCGTTAGTTGCGGTCTTAGCGTTTCTAGTAGTCGAGGTTCTTGTAGCGCAGTGGCTGCTTGGGCTGTTTGGCTGGCATTTTGGGTTCTTTACAGTTCTTGGAATCATCCTCGCAGTGCAGTTCTTGTTTGGCTGCTTTATTGGAAGTCGAGCTAAATGAAGAAGCGATGCATCGATAAGATCATACCAAACTTCATGTGCATAGACGTGCCATTAGGCGTCTATTCGAAGACTGCTTTAGACATCGTCGATGCAGTTCTTCTTCCACATGACGAGACGATGATCGGCGACACGTGCTATGTATCGCCAACTGAGATATGCTACGAGTCTAGCAAGTATTTCATACGATACGGAAATCCTTTTGGCAAAGCTGTGCTTTCGAGGATATACGACAACAATCATACACTTAAGTATGCTAGAGCAGCGCTGAGCGAGACTGGAGAAGTTGTCGTAAGAGAGCTTATGTCGTTGAAAGGCTACGACGCTGGCCATATCGAACTACTGCAGCAGACAAACGAAGTGACGTCAGGACTAAGGAAGTTTCTGCTGAATGCGTTTCTCAATTCATTGTCTTACGTCTGCAGTCAGCTTGACACTGCATTAAACGGAGAGGAAGAACCTTTTCTAACGTTCTATAGTAGAGACAGTAGTAAGCAAGTAAGCTTTCGCTTTGCATACAGAGATATGCTTGTTCTTAGAGAGTTCATAAAATGGAGCAATGTAATTATATCGTCGTATGAAGAGACGACTGGACCGAAATATAAAGAGATTTGGACAGAGATAATCGGAAGCCAGCGCGTTGATCCATTGTTGGAAGCTGAGCTAAGACTGTTTAGAATGAAGTGGGGAAACATATTCATTGACGTCTTGAAGACATCGAAAGGGCTTTCGACAATGAAGACGTACAATAAGCTAACGAAAGCCGTGAAGCCTTTGGTCAAGCAATATAAAGTAGATAGAGCCGTCTTAGAAGATGAGATGTTTAGAGAGTCGATGCTAATCAATTCGATTATAGCGAAATCTAGCAATTCTTAAAAAATTCAATTGCGCTCATTTGAATTATCAGCTCTTATGTCAATAAGAATATCAAATCAATTCAACTAAGACAAAGGAGCGCATTATGAGAATCGATTTCTACGTTGAGAAAGCAAATCCGTCATTGAGAGTTTCGTGGAGGCAGCTTAAGACGAGAGCTGACAATTGGTGCCTTGAGAGATATGGCGTTAAGACAGATCAGCTGAACTGGCAAGTGCTTCACGATATGACGCAAGTCGATTGGACGTACAATATGCACAAGAAAGCGGTTGTCGGCGGCATCATCGGGCCTGAAGGCGGCGTCACGTTCACGATGCGCGAAGAACAAAGCATGGAGGGCTGAAGCATGGCTGACTATCAATTGTATTCGAAGAAGGTGGAGGAGATGCTTTGCGCATTGGCTGGAGCTGATGGCATAGTGTTCAGGAGTATCGATGGCGAGCTTATGATGAGCGATTGGTCGTTGGCCAAATATCGGATCGAAGCTATAACGCATGCTTGTGATCATTCTGTGAAGTTTATGTCGACTGACACTCGAGTAGCAGAAGTTGGCAACCATTGGTATACGCATAGGGAGCTCAATCTGCTTTGGATGATGATCCAGAAGCTAGAAGACGTTACGACGCTTAAGAGTTTCTTTGGCGAAGAGATGGTCGATGCTTTCATAGGGCTTCCTAAAGACCCGCTTACGCTTGGAAAGCGAGAAGTATTGCAGAACGAAATAAAGAACGCTGAAGAAGCATACAAACGAAAGAAAGCTATAATTGAAGCTCTTCTAGATTCAGAGCATAACGTCATCCAAAACGAATATGAGTTTCAAGCAGAGCCAATCCGTGCGAAGATCCAAGAGCTGCAGGAGACTATTCGAAAGCTTTTAGATGAGCGAGACAAGAAGCGCTTTGAGGCTGAATCGAAAGCTGAGACGGAGATAAAGCTAGCTAAAGACGAGCTCGACACCAAACGAATCGAGTTGAGAAGAAAGCTAGGCGAAACCGTTGGCAATTGCTGATTAAAGACGCCTTCATGTATAATATTCATTAGCTAACGAAAAATCTTAAGTCATCTGTTATATAAAGACAGACTACTACATAGGAGTGCTTTTATGAAGATGATGCTTAAAGCTTTGATGTGGAACGACATCTATACATATACATATTCTCAGAAGGCTTACGACATATACAGGGTGATATTCTGCGACGCGAAGTCGAGAGACGAGAAGTCAAAGACGACTGACGAGAACGGGTATGTCTTTGAGAAAGTAGACGTCGAGTTCATAGACAGTAGAGGCGTGTGCAGGAAGATCGTCTACACGATGCGACATGAGCCGGCCGGAAAAAGCGACGTCATTGTGTCAGTGAACGAGAATGGCATGGTCGTCATAAGGCATAGCGGGAGATTTGGTTTTCTTCGATATGATGAAGACGACTCGAAATTCGATAGATGGCGTTCGCATGAAGAGCTTAAAGAGTTTAGAAGACATTTGATGGGGCGTGTCAAAAGCTTTGAGAACTGGCTAAGGAAGACGCTTGCTGACAAGGCTATCGAGCTAGACGGATATGCTTTGAGCTCGATGTTCAAGTTCAAGCTTAAAGACAAAGACGTCTTTCTTAGCGTCAACGAAGTCGAAAGTCTTTTCTATCTAATCGAGAACGAAGGAAGAATATCATGGCGAGGCGCTGAGAAGCGAGGCGAGGCTCTGCTAAGAGAGATTAGAGGAGAAGAAACTGACATGATCTACGCGTCTTGCATGAAGCTGCTTCGAGATGGCTGGCGAGTCGAGATGTCGTCAGTGCATGGAATGCTTCATGGAAGGTTCGCTTCACTTTATACGCCGGCGTCTTTGAATCTTCGAACAGGCGATGGCATAAAGCGATTCAATGAGACGATGTGCGGTCTTAGAGACAGGCTTATAAGTCTCGTGGAGAACTTTGGATATAGCGCGTCTGAAGTAATTGAAGAGCTAAGGTTCGAGTCAGAGAATGGACTTATGACAGGGTTTTTATAAATATTAAATAAAATGTTTAAAATATATATTGAAGTGATTTTCAAATAAAGAAGGAAAACTAAAATATGATTAAAAAGATTACAATCGTGTTGATGATTTGCTTGATGGCTTTCGCTGGAGTAGAGCAGCCTTTTGTGCAGTTCGCACAGTCTGACTACTGCGGGCCAGCCACTGAAGCGCATCATATGAGAGACGACCAGCATTGGTTGGGCGCTCAGCTAATAACGCTTAAAGTTGGAGCAGGCACCGGCGTATGGCTTTCAAACTATATGAGCAACTGGTATGGGACCGAGTTCGCTAACGACGGCGGCAACGTCGACTTGCACATTAACAGGTTTGATATGTCAGCCGGCTCGTATGGCTATGTCTTCGCAGACGCTCTTCAAAGTTTAGACGTCAAGAACCCAGACTACGACAGCTTAATCAATTGGAGCAATGGCGCTACGACTAGCATCACTTACTACAGCGACTCGAACGAGAACATCAAAGCTATGACTACTGGCTATTTCTTGGACTATTTCAAAGAAGACGCTGAGATCTACTTAGTTATGACGACGATTCCAGCTGATGGCGGCGACGTGGTCGACTCATACGAATACGTCCAGCAAGACGGTGTGTCTAACACAAGCCTCGTCTCAAGACAGCACAACACTGTCGACATCGCTGGCAACGTCCGCGTCAACTATGGCATCGACTCAAGCACAAGTGGCTGGATTGGAAGAGAGTTCGTCGCTGTCTACACCTCAGACCCGACATTTAGAGACGTCAATCATACGACAGGTGGCCCACTTCCATGCGGGCCAATCGCATGGGCCATTTCAGCGATGGCTGTTCTTATAGCTAAGAAGCGTAGAATGGCGTAGCATATAAAACGTAAACAACTAACCAAAGGGCATCGGATTTCTATGATTCGATGTCTTTTTTGTCTACTATTATGAAAAACGATTTGCATACGATTGAGATGAAAGTCTCGCTGTTTGGCACAGATGGCGTAGCTACTTTCATCAATAGACTTAAAGCTATGCTGAACTTAGACTTCGCCAACGCTTCATTCAACTCATGCGATGCTAAGTTCACTAAAGTGAAGTTCGACGCGAGAGCGCTTGGACTTACGTCAGAAGTGACGATGACATGCAGCACGGACTCGAAGATCATCAGACCAGCGTTGAACGACATCGTCTCTACAGTCAACAGCTGCTTAGACGCGATAAGCGAAGAAAGCAGCCTTATTCTAATATCGATGTCGTTTACGTTGAACGACAACTGCATATACGAGAAAGAAGTAAGCTCAGTGAAAGACAAGATTAGCGAGGTCATGTCTACGGTAAACGTAGATAGGCTGATGTTCATGTACATTGGCGCTACGCTGATGTTCTTGCTGGCCATAGTCTTTCATCTAGTGAAGCTTGACTTCGCCTTATGCATTGCGTATGTCATCTTTACAGTCGTAGTAGCCTCTTTTAGAAAGGGCGAGATAGTGAAGCGAGGTATACGATGGTTGAATTCATAGAGTACACTGGCGGGTATCCAGCTCTCTGCTGTGGCGAGCTGACGGTTAAGATCGATGGAAAGGCTGTGAAGTTTGGAGGCGACGGCTACAAGTCGTTCTGGGCCTCAGGTGGAAGCTGTAGCTTTGGCGGAGACTGGAGCGACGAGATAATCGAGCACGACAAATGGAGACTGATGGAGCAGAACCTCCCAAAGAAGTACAAGAAGTACGCTCAAGAGCTAATCGACTGCTTCAACCAGCATGTGCCGCAAGGCTGCTGTGGAGGATGCATCTAAAAGGTTTATTTTACGACAATGGACACTGAAGGCTATTATGACGATTCGGTAGGCGGCTTCGTCTACACAAGCAAAGCTATCTCTGACAAGCTAGCGAGGCTTATGGACTCTCGATGCGCAGTCATAGCTGAAGAATGGGCTATCCAAGAGCAGATCGACCAGCTTCAGAGGCAGCTTGAAGCAGAGCAAGATCCGATGGCTGAGATGACGCTTGCTTCGCAGATAGGCGAGCTGAACGAAGCGATAGACGAGAAAGAAATCGAAGTCGAGAAGATAGACAAGAAGATTTCTGACTTCGAGAACTTAGCGTTGAGTGCTAGCATAAAGGATATGGACAATGAGCAGATTTGATGACGAATACATGCGAATAACGAATGATTTGAAAATCAGAAAGCTTCATAAGAAGCAGTATGTTCATCTAAGGTTTAAAGACTGTAAGATATCTTTATATGAAAATAATATGATCTGTGAAATGAATACGTTTACGTATCCAATTCCAAAGGATCTTCTCAGTGAACTTGTTGATTTATGCTATAAGAATGATTGGAAGTTTGTTGAAGAATTTGGATTTCATAGAATAATAAAATTAATTCTTTCAAGCGAGAATCTATCTAAATGCAAAATGAATTTAGCCAATGTAGAAAAAAATAAATTGAAAAAGCTAATGTTGATATGTCTTCCATATGAAATTAGCATTT
>Ga0265298_10010484_pt1 | contig 10962 bp, 5 predicted proteins | sample AusTroGonzalo_MG_3_FD_193486 | JGI IMG/M metagenome (GOLD analysis project Ga0265298, IMG submission 193486) | Bovine rumen microbial communities from tropical cattle in Woodstock, Queensland, Australia - Gonzalo_01 | ecosystem: Host-associated > Mammals > Digestive system > Stomach > Rumen ...
GCAGGTTGAGTCCGAAGTCGAAGTGCATGACGAACCAGAGCACGACGCACGCAGGGAAGATGATGAGCCCCGCCTTGAGCATGTAGCCCTTGAGCCGGTTCCACGTGTGGCGCCAGATGCCCGTAATGGTCGGCATGTGGTACGCGGGAAGCTCCATCACGAACGGGGCCGCCTCGCCCGCGAACATGCGCGTCTTCTTGAGCGCGATTCCGCCCAGGACGATGATCGCGATGCCGATAACGTCCATCAGCGGCGCGACATACCACTGCTCGCGGAAGAAGAGCGCCGCGAACATCGCGATGATGACCGTCTTCGCGCCGCAGGGGATGAAAGTCGCGAGAATGACCGTCATGCGGCGGTCGCGCTCGTTCTCGATCGTCCGCGCCGCCATCACGGCAGGGACTCCGCAACCCTTGCCGACGATCATCGGAATGAACGACTTGCCGCTAAGCCCGAACTTCCTGAAGAGGCGGTCCATTATGAACGCAACGCGCGCCATGTATCCGCAGTCCTCGAGGAACGCAAGGAAGAGGAACACGATGAAGATGACCGGGACGAATCCGAGCACCGTCGCGACTCCTCCCCACGCACCGTCCACAACAAGGCTCTTCACGGTGTCTCCGACGCCCATCTTCTCGAGGCCGGACGTGATGAGCGCGCCGATGCCGGGCACCCACACGCCGAACTGCCCAGGATCGGGCTCCTCAGCCTTCTTCGCTGCCTCGTAGGCGGCTTCGTCGATTTCCCATTCCTCGGAAACCTCGCCGGTCTCCTCGTCTTCGACGGACGCCTTCTTCTCGCCCGCCTCCCACGCCTCGACAGTCGCCTCAGCCTTGGCGAAGTCCGCCTGCGCAGTGTCCCAGTCCTTTCCGTCCACTTCGTGCGTCGTGAACGGAAGATGCCATCCGTCGCCGAGAAAGCCGTCGTTCGCCCAGTCGGTGAGGATCGTGCCCGGGCCCTTCTCGGCGACCGCAAGCCACCACATCGCACAGAGCGAGAGGATGAAGATCGGAAGCGCAAGAATACGGTTGGTGACGATCTTGTCGATGCGGTCCGAGAGCGACGCCTTGTTCCGGCGGCTCTCGTCCTTCGACAGCGCCTTGTCCATCAGGTTCTTGATGAAGTCGTAGCGTTGGTTGGTGATGATGGACTCCGCGTCGTCGTCCAGCTCCTTCTCGCAGTCGCGGATATGCTCCTCGAGGTGCTTCATCTCGCCGACGCCGATGCCGAGGTCCTTGATGACGTCGCGGTCGCGCTCGAAGATCTTGATCGCGTACCAGCGTATCGACCGCGCCGGCACCTCGCCCTGGATTGTTTCCTCGATATGCGCGATCGCATGCTCGACCGAGCCGGTGAAGACATGCGGAACGTCGGGCTGCTTGCCGGGGCCCTTCTCCACGACGGACTTCTTCGCCATCTCCACTGTCTTCCGCGCGGCCTCGAGCCCGCCCTCGTTCTTGAGCGCGGAGATTCCGACCACCTCGCAGCGGAGGGCCTTCGCGATCTTCGCGAAGTCGATCTTGTCGCCGTTCTTCTTCACGACGTCCATCATGTTGACGGCCATAACCATCGGCAGGCCCAGCTCGGCGAGCTGCGTGGAGAGGTAGAGGTTGCGCTCGATGTTCGTACCGTCGACAATGTTCAGTATCGCGTTGGGATTCTCCTCGACGAGGAACTTCCTGGAGACCTTCTCCTCGAGGGAATATGGCGAGAGCGAGTAGATGCCGGGGAGGTCCTGGATCACGACGTCCTTCGTTCCGGATAGGATTCCGTCCTTCTTCTCGACCGTCACGCCCGGCCAGTTTCCGACGTACTGGCTGGATCCGGTGAGCGCATTGAACAGCGTCGTCTTGCCGCTGTTCGGGTTGCCCGCAAGTGCGATCTTAATATTAGCCATAGTTAACATCCCTTTCAAAAAAATTCTATTTACCCCACTAATCCCTAACCCCTAATCACTAATCACTATCCTCGCCGCCTCGTCCTTGCGGATCGACAGCTCGTATCCGCGCACCGTGACCTCGATCGGGTCGCCGAGCGGCGCGACCTTGCGCACCGTCACCTCCGTGCCCTTCGTGAGCCCCATGTCCATGATGCGGCGCTTGACCGCGCCCTCACCGTTGAGACGGACGACCTTCGCCGTCTTCCCGACCTCAAGTTCGTTCAGAGTCATTTTTAGATTGTCCTAATTTAGTTAGACGGCGCAAAGTTTACCATAACTAACTCGCCTCTGTCAATAGGGGGCGCACAAAATTTTTCGGTTGTCGTTCCAGCAACAAAGGCGCTCTATTCAGCACTATACCAATGCAGCATGCTCGAGTTCAGAACGACATTGCGACACCAACGCCGCCGTAGAAGTTCCAGGAATGGTCGCAGCTCGAGCCCCAAGCGCCATTGTGATCGCGAGCACCATGGCGGAGCGTGCGGTCGAACCAGTAGTCGGAATAGGCGACGTAGGCCTTGACCTTGACGTTCTCGCAGAGCGTCCACACAAACACTCCCTTGATCGTCGAGTCCATGACGCCGCCATGATCGTCTGCGAGGTCGTAGCCACGCGTCCTAAGCGTGTTACCGAAACCCTGCGCGAAGGACGGCTTGAAGGTGAGCTCCGCATCCTTACCCTCGCCGACAAGCGCAAAGGTGTGACCAACCTCAAGGTTCACGTAGGTGCCCTCGTCGAGCATCATATCTCGCTCGATCCAGAGCTTGGGCTCAAACCAGAGGTCATTGAGGGTAAGCTCGATGTCGAGGTAGTCGGTGTCGTTCATGATGCCGTGGTGGCGCGGAATCCATTCGTAGGTGAAATAGAAGTCCACGCCAAGCGTTCCAAGCGTCTCGCCAAGGTCGAACTTGTGTGCAAGGCCCGTTTGCGCGTCGAGCGTCATGAGCTTCCCGGCGTGGTTGCCGTATCCGCCACGCTTGCCGTTGCCCTTCGTCATGTCGAACAGCATCTCGGCTCCGATATACCACCAGTCGAGAAACGTGACGTAGCCATTGGCTCTGACGATCGGATCCTTGCCGCTGATCAGTCCGTAGGTGATGTACCGCGAGGCGACACCGACATAGGTCTCGGCAGAAGCGAAGGATCCATCCTCTTCCTCGCCCTTCTCTTCTTCGGAGCGTTCGGACTTGAAAGGCTCCGTCTCGGGATTGGCGGTCTCGTCGGCCACCGCGGCAAACGACGCGCAACTGCAGACAGCAGCAGCGCAGAGGGCTGTGTTGAATTTCATACGTGTATTATACAACATTCCCGCCGCCGGAATCAACCGCCCCGTCCTTCGCTCATATGCACAACGCCACAATCACCATCACTGCCATGACTAGCAGAAGGATAACCCACAATACTCCAGTTCCAACACTCCGCACCGGTCCACCGCAATGCGGACACGTGGCCATGCTTGCAGGAACGGCGGCACGGCAGTTTTCACAGTAGCCCAAAAGCATTATGCCACCTGAGTCTCCGAGTCCTGCGAATCCCGTCCATGGCATTCATTTCCACCGCAGTGGCCGTTGCAGGAATGGCAGCCGTTGCGGCGCTTGAGGCAGGAACGCAGGGAGGCGCAGCTGCCGCCGCACTCGCACGGGGCGCCCTTCCTGACGTTGCGCCACACGGCCAAAACGGCGAGCGCGATGACGACGACCAGAACGATGACCGACGCGGCGTTCATTGGCCATTGCTCCTGGCCGGCCTGAAGATCATCCAGAGGCACCAGAGGTCGGCGACGATCGCGACGGCCGTCCAGAATCCGAAGCCGCCGCCCGCGAAGAAGACGCCGAGCTGGTAGACGGAGAGCGCGAGGACGTATCCGACGAAGAGCTGGAATCCGATCGCGAACCATCCCCACGCCTTCGAACCCATCTCCATGAAGGATACGGCGATCGCGACGATGCAGGGCGGCATGAAGAGGTTGAAGACCATGAACGAGAGCGCCGCGAGCTTCGGGAAGTCGCTCATCGCGGCGAAGAGGTTCGCGACGCGCAGGTCGGACGACACGCCCTCCAGCGAGGACGAGACGACCCGCAGCGTCGCCGTCGCCTGCTCCTTCGCGATCTCGGCCGAGACCGCCGCCGCCGCACCCTGCCAGGTGCCGAATCCGAGCGGCTTCAGGAGGTATGCGAGATAGCCGCCGACGGACGCGAGGATCGACCGATCGATCTGCTCGTCGCCGAGCAGGTTGAATCCGAAGTCGAAGTGGGTGATGAACCAGAGGACGAGGCACGCCGGGAAAATGACGAGCCCCGCCTTGAGGACGAACCCCTTCGCGCGCACCCACGTGTGGCGCCAGACGCGCGAGGGCGCCGGCAGGTGGTACGGCGGAAGCTCCATCACGAACGGCGCGGCCTCGCCCGCGAACGCGCGGGTCTTCTTGAGCGCGATTCCGCCGAGGACGATGATCGCGATGCCGACGAAGTACATGAGCGGGAACATCCACCACTGCTCGCGGAAGAACACGACCGAGAACATCGTGATGATGGCGAGCTTGGCGCCGCACGGCAGGAACGTCGCGAGGATGATCGTCATGCGCTGGTCGCGCTTGTTCTCGATCGAGCGCGCCGCCATCACGGCGGGGACGCCGCATCCGATGCCGACGATCATCGGGATGAACGACTTGCCGGAAAGCCCGAACTTGCGGAAGACGCGGTCCATGATGAACGCGACGCGCGCCATGTATCCGCACTCCTCGAGAAACGCGAGGAAGAGGAAGACGAGCACGATGACGGGCACGAACCCGAGCACCGTCGACACGCCCGCCCAGGCGCCGTCCTTCACGATCGAGGTCACCGTCTCGTTGGCGCCGACGGCCGCAAGCCCCTTCGCTACGAGCGCCGTCACGCCCGGAACGTGCAGCGCGCCAATGTTCCATCCGGCCTCGCCGAGGAAATGCTCGTTCGCCCACTCGGTCACCGCGCCGCCAGGGACGACTGCGAGCCACCCGACGACGCAGATCGCCGTGACGAAGACGGGGAGCGCGAGCCAGCGGCTCGTGACGATGCGGTCGATCTTGTCAGAAAGCGACACCTTGTTGCGGCGCTTCTCGCTCCGGGAGAGCGCCCGGCCCACCAGTCCCTTGATGAACTCGTACCGCTGGTAGGTGATGATCGACTCCGCGTCGTCCTCAAGCTCCTTCTCGCAGTCGCGGATGTGCTCCTCGAGGTGCTTCATCTCGCCGACGCCGATGCCGAGGTCGCGGATGACGTCGCGGTCGCGCTCGAAGATCTTGATCGCGTACCAGCGGATCGACCGGAGCGGGACCTTGCCCTGGATCGACTCCTCGATGTGGGCGATTGCGTGCTCGACGGACCCCGAGAAGACGTGCGGAACCTCCGGCATCTTTCCGGGCCCCTTCTCGACGACCGTCTTCTTCGCCATCTCGACCGCCTTCTGCGCGGCCTCGAGTCCGCCCTCGTTCTTGAGCGCGGAGATTCCGACGACCTCGCAGCGGAGGGCCTTCGCGATCTTCGCGAAGTCGATCTTGTCGCCGTTCTTCTTCACGACGTCCATCATGTTGACGGCCATCACCATCGGAAGCCCCAGCTCGGCGAGCTGCGTGGAAAGGTAGAGGTTGCGCTCGATGTTCGTGCCGTCGACGATGTTCAGGATCGCATTCGGATTCTCCTCGACGAGGAACTTCCTGGAGACCCTCTCCTCGAGGGAATAGGGCGAAAGCGAGTAGATGCCGGGGAGGTCCTGGATCACGACGTCCTCGGCGCCGGCGAGGCGTCCGTCCTTCTTCTCGACGGTGACGCCAGGCCAGTTGCCGACGTACTGGTTCGAACCCGTGAGCGCGTTGAAGAGCGTCGTCTTGCCGCTGTTCGGGTTGCCCGCGAGGGCGATCTTCACATTAGCCATGCCTGACATTCTCCGTACCCTTTGTGTACTTTGTGGCTAACGATACTGGCAAAACTATACCGGCTCGATGAACACATGCCGCGAGACGTCGCCGTTGACTGCTATGCGGCTGTCGTGGAGCGCGACGATGAGATTGTCGTTCGACGACGTGACGACCGAGACCATTGCGCCCGGAACGAACCCAAGCGCGCCAAGATGCTTCTTCGTCGTCTCGGAACCCGTGACGCGCAGAACGCGAACCTTCTCGCCAACCTTTACTATCGCCAATGGCATCTTCTAACCCCTGTAAGCCCATTCAGACTTAGATATAGCAAAGTTTACCATATCTAATTGGCGGCGTCAATAGGGAATTATGACTTTTCATTTGCCGACGCGCATGGTCTCCGCCGCGGAGTGGGCCGTGAACTCGGGCGCGTACATGCACTGGATCGTCGCGATGCCGCCCGTGAACACGCCCTTCTGCTGAACGCGGTACGACGTCTCAAGCACGAACACGCCCTTGTTCAGCCGGTCGACGTAGTAGTGCGTCGCCGTGTCCTTCGTGGACTGGTAGTATCCGACGCCGTCCTGCCAGCGGTACGACGAAAGGACGTCCACCGGCTCCGCGCACGCCGGACGCTCGTCCGAGAGGTGCACGAACTCGTACGTCCGGTCGCTCGTGATCTCGAGCCGCGCCACGATCTCGTCGCCCGGCTCCAGCGCCTCGCCGATCGCCGCGAGTCGCGTCCCCTCCGCGCCCTTCGTCTTCTTGTAGTACTTCTTCTCGACCCGGAGCTCCTTCGGCTCGTGCGCGCGCACCTTGAGCACGTCCTCGAAGTAGCTCCAGTGGACGCCGCCCCAGGAGACGCCGCGGCGATGCTTGCGCATCGCAGGTGCTTGCGCGCCTGCGGCGCTGGTGCTTGCGCCCGGCGAGGCCGGGCTGGTGCTTGGGGCGGTGAAGGTGATGTCACCCATCTCGTGCTTGATGGCGGCGGAATCGTAGCGGACGGACCACATGCCCGTGCCCTTCTCGACTTTTTCGGGAACGACCTTCTCGCCGCCGAGCGTCACCTCGGCGAGCGCATCGCCCGCCAGGAGGTCCGTCCCGCCGCCGAGCATCAGCGCATAGATCGCGTCCGCCGTCGCCGCGGTCGTTGTCCAGTCCTGCGTCTGCTTCTGCTTCAAAAGCCAGACGTTGCACGCCTCGGCGCTCTCCTCGTCCTGCGTCACCTCGCGGAACGCCTCGACGATGATCGCCTGCGTCGACACGGGCGCGGCGAAGACGCTCGACGAGAAGAAGTACGGACACTTCCAGTACATGCCGAGCTCGTCCGAGAGGACGCCGCGCTCCTTGATGGACGCCATGATCTCCTTCGCCAGCTTCTCCTCCCCGCGGCGCTTCAGCGCAATCGCCGCCAGCGCCTGCGACTCGAGCCCGAGGTCCGTCCACTCCTTCGCGAGATGCTTGACGAAGAGCTGCGCGTCCTTCTCGTTCTCTGCCGCCGGAACGCCCGCGAACGAATGGAGGTAGAGCCAGCGGACGTCGAAGCCGTTGACTCGGAACGGTATCTTCAGTTTTTCCTCGTTCCTCAGCCGTTCCTTTACATCCTCCGCGACCTCTCGGTCGAGCGCGGCGGTTGCGTCCGCGAAGAAGTCGGGATACTCGCTTTTCGCAAGGAAATTGAGCCGCGCGAAGCCGGTCAGGATGTAGAGCGTGATACCGGACGACGACGGACCGCCCGGGAACCACGGCCAGAGTCCCTCGTGATTCCGCGAAAGACGCAGCTTCTCGATGCACCGCGCCTGCTCGCTCGCGAGACGATCCTTGTCGAAAAGGTCGCCAAGCCGCGCACGCGCCGCGGTCTCGTGCTCCGCCTCGCGCACCCACGGCGTCGCCTCGAGCGCAATCGCCTTCAGGTGCGGATTCGCCTCCAGCGGACTCTTCAGCGCCTCCGCGCCCGCCGCCTTCCACGCATCGAACGTCTCGCGGATGCGCGGGTCGGAGTTCGCGATGAACTCTCCGAGCGCGTTAGCGTAGTAGCGGCTGAACGTCTGCTCGCAGCACTCATGCGGGAACTCCATGAGGTACGGAAGCGACAGCACCGCGTACCAGGCCGGACGCGACACCGCGCGCACGGTCAGGTCCTGGTGGCGAATCGTCTCCGACCCCTTGCTCGCAAGAAGGTTTTCGAGCTTGAACGACTTCGTCTCGCTGCCGCGCGCGTTGAGCTGCACTGCCTCGCGGACGAGTATGCGCCGCGAAAGAACGGGCAGCACGCCCTCCTCGCCGTCGGCAAACTTCTCGCCCTTCGCCTTGGCCACGTACTTGAGGTAACCGCAGCCATCGGGTATCGCCAACCTAAACTCAAAAGTCTTCGACTCGTGAGGCGCGAGGGAGAATGTCTGCGGCGCGGGGGACGAGAGACACGAGACGAGAGACGTGGCGAGTTTGTCGACCGTCTCACGTCTATCGTCTTTCTGCTCTCGTCCCTCGTCTCTCGTCTCTCGTCCAAGCTCCGCCATTTCCAACTCCACCACTCCGCTTTGCGGCGCGTCTTCCGTGTTCGTCACCTTGACGGGGAAGAGGAAATCGTCGCCTTCGCGGGCGAAGCGCGGCGGATTCGGCTCGCACATAAGCTGCTTGGTCGTCACGATCTCATCGTTGCGGAAGATGCCGCCGTTGAGCTCGTTGTCGTGCGCTACCATCAGGAGCTTCCAGCCCGTCAGCGCGTCCGGCGCGGTGAAGGTGAACGACACGTTTCCGTCGGCGTCCGTCTCCAGGTCCGGGAAGAAAAACGCCGTCTCCTTCAGGTTCTTGCGCGGCGCGGCATCTGCCGACTTCTCTTTTGCTCCTGCCTCATCAGGACTAAAACACCTCGACGCAGCAGGAGCAGAATTCGACTCGCCCATTGCTTCTTCGCAATCCTCTGCCGGAGCCGCCGCACATGCCACCATCGCGCCGTCGGCAAGGCCGACAGACTTCATCGACAGCATTCGGTTGCGCATGCCATAGGAGCTTCCGGTACTCCTCCACGACGGCCAACTATAGCCAGCCGCAGTGCGCTCCTTGCCTGGGAAGCGTCCGTCGATGCGCGAAACATCTGCCAGCGTGTTCTGGATGCGCCCGCCGACTAAGTAGTGCGTCCACGGGGTGAAATGGCTGGAGAACCCGAGCGAGACGTCGTGCCACCTGTAGGCGTCGAGCGAGCGGTCGTACATGAAGGCGAGGACTTCCGACGGACCCGACACCTTGAACTTCCACGTCTCCTGGTTGCCGGGATTGAGCTTGTTCGTCAAATGCTCGGCCGTGATCTCGAGATATTTGTTGTCCCACGGCACGTTCACCGTCGTTCCGTTCGAATAGAGGCGGTTCTCGCGCAGGAACGTCGTCTCGATGCGGATTTCGCCGCGGTGTTCGTCCTTGATCGGAAGCTCATAGAGCCAGGTTGGGGAAGATATTGTTGGATTGTTTGAATTGTTTGGATTGTTTGATTGTTTGATTGTTTGATTGAAGATCACCTTTCCGTTGTTCGTCACGCGAACTCGCACGACGCCCGTCTCGTAGCCTGTCCCCCAGTAGGCGCGAAGCGTCTCGCCGACCTTGACCATGCCCTTCTCGGCGCAGAAGAGCTCCGGCACGGCGATTCCCAGCGCTTTTGCCGCGGGATCGAACACGAGGATATGGTCGCAGTCCTTGACGGTCTTGCCGTTCGGATCCTTCGCCTCGAAGACGAGCCTGTACGCGCCGACGCCAAGATTCAAGTTGCCTGACCATTTGGGATTGTTTGATTGTTTGGATTGTTTGATTGTTTGATTTGAGGAGTCGACATCCATCGACAACACCTCTTCGCCCTGCTCCCACGTCTTCCAGTCCCACGGACCCTTCTCATTGCGGTCGTATCCGTAGCGACCCTCGCCGACCGGCTTGCGGACCGGACGCGCAGGCGCCTTTAGCCGATAGGCCTTGAGCGCGCCCTTGGCCGGGACGGGCGTTCCCGCCAGCGAATTGAGCGTCACGTTTGCGGCGATCGACTTCCCGGCTTCATGCCACGATCCGCCCGTCCAGACTCTCGCGCGCCACGCGACCACGCCGATCTCGAACGACGATTCCGCCGAACGCGCCTCGCCAGTCTCGTCGGTGACGGTCGCCGTCACGGTGAAGTCGAACGACGGATCGCCCGAAATATCGGCCGTCGGTGAGGCGACGGGCGTGAACGTTACCTTGAAGGCGCCGTTCTCGTCCGTCTCCGCCGTGCCCTTCGCGACAAAACTCTCCCCATCGTCGTCATTCGCGCCGCCGAACCAGCGCCACCAGCTCGGATAGCGCGTCGCGCGCTCGACATGCCATTCGACCTTGGCTTTCTGCACGGGCAGCCCAGAATAAGTCATTGCCTTGCCCTCGACCGTCACTGGCTCGCCGAGCCGGGCCGCGTCGGACGCCTTGCCGAGCTCGGCCGAGAACTTCGGGCGCTTGTACTCCTCGACGTTCACGTTCTTGCGCGACTCGCCGATCTCGGCGTTCTTCAGGACGACGCGCGCCATGACCGTGTACGAGCCGGTGAGGCGGTCCGTCGGCGCAGTGAATACGTGCTTGAACGAACCCCACTTCGTCGTCTGCATCTTCTTCGAAGCGACTTCCTTGCCGTTCGGATCCGAAAGCGTCAGGAGGATGAACTCGTCCGTCCACGTGTGGAAGTCGCGCGTATGCGGATTCGCGTGGTAGGCGATGCCCTTCACCATGATCTCCTGTCCCGGACGGTAGAGCGAGCGGTCGGTGAAGATGTCGACATGCTCGTATTCGGGCTTTTCTTCATGGCGTGAACCCGACCCGTCGCTGCCGAGCGAAAGCACCTCCTCGCCGTCCTTGACGACGCGCACGTGGCGGACGAGCGCGTTGTAGTCGTCCTTCTTCGAGACGTCCGCGACAAAGCGCCCCGTCCCGTCCGTCGTGTACGTCTCGCGCAGCGTCTGGAGGCGTCCGCCCTTCGGCCCATAGCCCCAGAGTTCTACGCGCGCACCCGCGACCGGTTCGCCCGACTCCGCGCGGTAGACCGTACCCTTGAACTCGCCGTTGCCGACTTCGAGAACGAGCGCAAGCGAGGTGACGGTGACATACTGCGCGAAGAGCGGCAGCT
>Ga0265298_10010486_pt1 | contig 10961 bp, 8 predicted proteins | sample AusTroGonzalo_MG_3_FD_193486 | JGI IMG/M metagenome (GOLD analysis project Ga0265298, IMG submission 193486) | Bovine rumen microbial communities from tropical cattle in Woodstock, Queensland, Australia - Gonzalo_01 | ecosystem: Host-associated > Mammals > Digestive system > Stomach > Rumen ...
ATTTGTGGCAGCCGTTTTCGGCGGGATCGGATCCATTCCCGGCGCCATGATCGGCGCGCTGATCATCGGCGTCTGTGAAAACCTGATCAAGGCCGCCGGACTGACGATGTTCTCCGACGCGTTTACATTCGCACTGCTGATCGTTGTACTGCTGGTCAAGCCGACCGGCCTGTTCGGCGAAAAAACAACGGAGAAAGTGTGAGGTGAGGAAGATGAAGAAGAATAAAAATCTGCGTCTGATCCTCTCCCTGGCTGCCATCGCCGCCATCTATGCCGGAGCCTGGGCTATTGAACAGGTCAACGGCAGCAAATCCATGGTTGTGACCGTTATGCAGAAGGGTGCCGTATACGCGTTAATCGCCGTATCCATGAACCTGCTGAACGGTTTCACCGGCCTGTTTTCACTGGGGCAGGCGGGATTTATGCTGGTCGGCGCCTACAGCTATGCCATTCTGACGATTCCGATGGCAAAACGCGCGGCTGTCTATCAGTACTATGACGGCGGTGTGGTTCAATTCACCATCGGCCTCATTCCGGCCCTGCTGGTGGCCGGAATTGTCGCGGCTCTGTTCGCGGCCCTGATCGGCCTGCCGGTCCTCCGGCTGAAGGGGGATTATCTGGCGATCGCCACGCTGGGTTTCGCGGAGATTATCCGCGCGTTTATCCAGTGGGACGCGATCGGGCCTTTGACGAACGGATCCAACCTGCTGAAAACCTATCCGACGCTGAAAACAGCCATGCCCGGGAACACGGTGCTCTTTACGTTCATCATCGTCGGCATCTGTATCGGCCTGATCCTGCTTCTGATCAATTCCACCTACGGGCGGGCATTCAAGGCGATCCGGGACGACGAGATCGCGGCGGAAGCCATGGGAATCAATCTGTTCAAGCATAAGCAGATGGCTTTTATTATCAGCAGCTTCTTTGCGGGAATCGGCGGCGCGCTGCTGGCCATGTATCAGGGTACCCTGCAGGCCAACGGGTTCAAGAGCGCCATGACATATGAAATCCTGCTGATTGTCGTGATCGGCGGTATGGGTTCCGTATCCGGCAGCGTTATAGCGTCCTTCCTGTTCATCGCCTGCAGCGAATGGTGGCTGCGGTTCCTGGACGCGGAAACGATGCTGGGCGATTTCAAGGTTCCGCTGCTGGCACCCGGCTTCCGGATGGTCGCTTTCTCAGTCGTGATTATGGTTGTCGTACTGTTCTTCCGGAAAGGAATTATGGGCGATAAGGAACTGTGGGAACTGGGCAGCAGAAGGGCGAAAGGAGGCAGGAGCATCAAATGAGCGAAATAAAAACAAATGATACGAATGTCCTCCGCCTGACCGATATTACGATGCAGTTCGGCGGCGTTGTCGCTATCAACAACCTGTCCCTGGAGGTCAACCAGGGGGAAATCGTCGCCCTGATCGGGCCCAACGGCGCGGGAAAGACGACGGCCTTCAACTGCATCACCGGCGTGTACGAACCGACCAACGGCGCGGTCTATTTCCACGGAAAGCCCATCGCCGTCAACCATCCGCAGGGAAAGATGAAAAAGACCTACGGGGGGATCAACGGAGACAAATACGTCAGCCAGAAGCCCGTGGTCTATACCCCGGACAAAATCACCTATATGGGAATTGCACGGACGTTCCAGAACATCCGGCTGTTCAAGAGCCAGACCGCTTTTGAGAACGTCCTGATCGCCACGCATCTGCGCTGCAAAAGCAATTTCCTCACCGCTTCTTTCCGGCTGAACATGAAAGAAGAACGGGCCATGCGGAAAAAGGCGATGGATCTGCTGGAGATCGTCGGGCTGGCGAATGAGGCCAACGAACTGGCGACCTCGCTGCCGTACGGCAAGCAGCGGCGGCTGGAGATCGCCCGCGCGCTGGCGACAGATCCCAGCCTGCTGCTGCTGGATGAACCGGCAGCGGGCATGAACCCCCAGGAAACGGACGAACTGGGCGAGTTTATCGTGGATATCAAGAACCGCTTCAACCTGACGGTGTTCATGATCGAGCACCATATGAACCTGGTCATGGATATTTCCGACCGGATCTACGTGCTGGATTTCGGCAAGCAGATCGCGGAGGGTACACCGGACGAGATTCAGAAGAATCCGGTCGTCATCGCGGCCTATCTGGGGGTGGACGAAGAATGAGCCTGCTGAAAGTAACGGACCTGGTGGTCAGCTACGGCGGTATCGAAGCGCTGAAGGGGATCTCCTTCGAGGTGGAGCAGGGACAGATCGTGACCCTGATCGGGGCGAACGGCGCCGGGAAAAGCACCACCCTGAGAACCATATCCGGCCTGGTTCCGCACAAGGATGGACGGATCTATTACGAAGGACGGGACATTACCGATTTCAACACCCAGAAGATCGTGGAAACCGGCATCGCGATGGTACCTGAAGGACGGCGTGTTTTCGCCAACCTGACGGTGCTGGAGAACCTTCGGATCGGCGCTTACCTGCGCAAGGATAAGGAACTGATTGAGGAAGACATCCGGTATGTGTACCAGCTGTTCCCCCGGCTGAAGGAACGGTCCTGGCAGCTGGCAGGCACCCTGTCCGGCGGCGAGCAGCAGATGCTGGCAGTCGGACGGGCCGTGATGACCCGGCCGAAACTGATTATGATGGACGAGCCCAGCCTGGGCCTGGCGCCGCTGGTCGTCAAGGACATCTTTTCCATCATCCATACCCTGAAGGGGACCGGAATGACGGTGCTGCTGATTGAACAGAACGCCAACGCTGCCCTGCATGCCTGCGATTACGCCTATGTGATGGAAACCGGTAAGATCACGCTGTCCGGCACCGGCGAGGAGCTGCTGGCCAGCGAGGCGATTCAGGAAGCCTACCTGGGCAAATCCAACAAAAAAATCATGTAACGGAGAAACGCGTATGAAGATGAAAGATTTCGGCTTTCACCGCGGCGTCAATCTCGGCGGATGGATGAGCCAGTGCGACTATTCCCAGGAGCGTCTGAATCATTTTATCACCGAGAAAGATTTTGACGTCATCGCCGGGTGGGGGCTGGACCATGTCCGGCTGCCCCTGGATTACAATGTACTCGAGAACAGCGACGGATCTTTTTCCGACGAGGGGTTTGAGCGGGTCCGGAAAGCTGCGGCCTGGGCAAAAGCAAGGAATCTGAACATCGTCCTGGATCTGCATAAGACAGCGGGCTTTTCCTTCGACGGCGAGGAAAAAGAAGCGGGATTCTTTGACAGCGATGCGTACCAGGAGCGGTTTTACCGGCTGTGGGAGGCCATGGCGGAAGCGTTCAGGGATCCGGCACACGTCGCCTTTGAACTGCTGAACGAAGTGACAGACGAATCCTTCATCCAGGCATGGAACCGGATCTCCGGGACCTGCATCGGCATGATCCGGAAAAAAGCCCCGGATACGCTGATCCTGGTCGGCAGCTACCATAACAACAGCGCCTACGCGGTGAAGGACCTGGCTGCGCCGGCGGACAGCAAAGTGATCTATAATTTCCACTGCTATGAACCGCTGGCCTTTACCCACCAAGGCGCCCACTGGGTATCGTACCTGGACCAGGCGGCCCGGCCGGGTTTCGCAGAATCCGGGATTACGCCTGAATACTTCGAGAAACTCTTCGAAAGCGCCATCCGCGCGGCGGAGGAGAACCATACCTGCCTGTACTGCGGCGAATACGGCGTGATTGAAAATGCGACGCCGGAGGATACGGTCCGCTGGTACCGGACGATTCACGAGGTTCTGGAAAAGCATGGGATCGGCCGCAGCGCCTGGAGCTACAGGGAAATGAATTTCGGCCTCAGCGACGCCCGCCTGGACGGCGTCCGGGACGAGCTGATCCGGTACCTGTAATCCCAAACATCGAATTATTCAATATCCACCGAAACTGCCCTTGCTCGGGCAGAGCAGGTTAAGCCTTCGCGCGGGCAGATTTCGGCAGACCGTGCTTTGTTCAGCAGTTCTCTGATAAAAACCTATCCATTCTGCAAACGTTTTCATGCTTGCGTGAAAACGTTTGCTGTGTTAAGATGGCAACACCGGAACAGTTGAAAAACAAGGCCCGGGCCAAGGATGATTTTGAGGAGGAACCCCGATGAAATACGGTTATTTTGACGAGAAAACCAGAGAGTATGTCATCACCAATCCCGATACCCCCGCCCCCTGGGCCAACTATCTCGGATCACCGGATTACGGCGCCATCATCACGGTGAACGCCGGCGGATACAGCTTTGTCAAGAGCGGCGCCGCGGGACGGATCCTGCGGTACGTGTTCAACCAGTTTGACGAGCCCGGACGGTATATCTACCTGCGGGATGAGGAAACCGGTGACTTCTGGTCCGCCAGCTGGAAGCCGGTGAAAAAACCGCTGGACCAGTACAAAACTGAATGCCGCCATGGCACCAGCTATACGGAATTCATCAGCGAGTACAACGGCATCCGCAGCCGCGCACTGTATTACGTCCCCATGGGCGCCACCCATGAGGTATGGCGGATCAGCCTGGAGAACCTGACGGACCGCCCCCGGAAAATCAGCGTGTTCGGCTATGCTGAGTTTACCACGGAAAGCTTCTATACCCAGGATCTGGTGAACATGCAGTATACGCAGTTCATCACTAAAACGGAATTCCACGACAATTTCCTGCTGGAGCAGATCAATGAGTTCAACTACCCGAACCCGGACGGGACGACCGGGCGGGAGCGCTTCTTCGGCCTGGCCGGCGCGAAAACGGCTTCCTATACGGGACGCCGAGAACAGTTCCTGGGACGGAACCGTTTTGACGCGCCTCAGGCGGTGCTGGACGGGAACTGCGACAACAGCCTGAATTACAATGCCAATCCGTGCGGCGCGCTGCAGTTCAGCGCGTCCCTGAAGCCCGGCGAAAAGCAGACGGCGGCCTTCCTGCTGGGCCAGAAGACGGTCTTTGAAGCGAAGGAAATCATGGACCGCTATACCAATACCGAGGAAACCGTCAACAGGGAGCTGGACGAGCTGATCCGCTACTGGCACGGCGAACTGGAGAACCTGAGGATCAATACGCCGGATAATAACTTTGACGCGATGATCAACACCTGGAACGCGTTCCAGTGCTTCACGACCTTCGTCTGGAGCCGGGCGGCCAGCCTGATCTACTGCGGCGAGCGGAACGGATACGGATACCGGGATACCGTCCAGGATATCCAGGGGATCATGCACCTGGATCCCGAACTGGCCCGGAAACAGCTGACATTCATGCTGAGCGCCCAGGTCCATCACGGCGCGGGACTGCCGCTGGTCAAGTATACCCATAACCCGGGCCATGAAGATACGCCGGAGCAGGACAGCTATGTGAAGGAAACCGGCCATCCGAGCTACCGGGCGGACGACGCGCTGTGGCTGTTCCCGACGGTATACAAATATATCGCGGAAACCGGCAATACCGCCTACCTGGACGAAGTGATCCCCTTCGCGGATAAGGATACCGGCACGGTCCGGGAGCACCTGAAGCGGGCGATCAATTTCAGCATGACCCATCTCGGACCGCACGGCATGCCAGCCGGCCTGCATGCGGACTGGAACGACTGCCTGGTTCTCGGCGCGAAGGGTGAAAGCACGTTCGTCGCTTTCCAGCTGTATTACGCGCTGAACATCATGAAGGAATTCTGTAAGGATGAGCCGGATTATGTGAAATACCTGGACGAGACAGCGGAGAACCTGCTGAAAATCCTCAACGATAAGTGCTATGAGGGCGACCGGTTTATCCGCGGCTTCCGGGATACGGGCGACATTATCGGCAGCAAGAAGAACAACGAAGCCAACATGTGGCTGAATCCCCAGAGCTGGGCGGTCATCAGCCGCGCGGCGACACCGGAGCAGACCGAAACCATCCTGGACACGGTATATGAGAAGCTGAACACGCCCTACGGCCTGGAGCTGATGCAGCCCAGCTACCGCTATGAATACTTCGAAGGGGCGCGGATGCGGCTGTTCAATCCGGGCAGCAAGGAGAACGGCGGCATCTTCTGCCAGCCCCAGGGATGGGCGATCCTGGCGGAAGCGCTGGCCGGCCACGGGAACCGGGCGTTCAAATACTACGAGGAAAGCAGCCCCGCCACCTATAACGAGAACGCGGACCTGCGCGTTATCGAGCCGTACGTCCACGGCCAGTTCATCGAAGGGCATGAGAGCCCCTTCGCCGGCCGGAGCCACGTACACTGGCTGACGGGTACCGCAAGCACCGTGATGGTCGGCTGTGTGGAAGGCATCCTGGGACTTCGCCCCACGACCGAAGGCATCGAGATTTCCCCCGCGATTCCAGAGGAATGGGACGGGCTGACCATTGAAAAGAAGTTCCGCGGAAAGATGCTGCACATTACCATCGATAACCTGGCGCACAGGGAAGGGAACCCCTCCAAACTGATCCTGAACGGCGAGGAGCGGAAGCCCGGCGTTATTCCGGCAGACGCCCTGAAGGAAGAGAACTATATCACGGTCGTCATGTAAGATATGAAAGTGATCGCGAGAATCCGGAACGGCTACGAGGAAAAATTCGGAATTCCCCGGCAGAGCGGACTGGCGGAGGAAGTCATCTCCACCGTGGTTTTTGAAGAGGAATACCGTGTTGCGGAGGCCCTGCGGGGCATCGACCAGTTTTCCCACCTGTGGCTGATCTGGGGATTTGACCGGGCGGAGCGGGAGACCTGGTCTCCCACGGTCCGTCCGCCCCGCCTGGGCGGGAACAAACGCATGGGCGTTTTCGCCACCCGGTCGCCGTTCCGGCCCAACGCCATCGGCCTCAGCTGCGTCCGGCTGACCGGCGTGGAAAAAACGGCGGAAGGAACCGTCCTGCGGGTCAGCGGAGCTGACCTGATGAACGGCACACCGATCTATGACATCAAACCTTATCTTCCGTACGCGGACTGCAGGCCGGAAGCCACAGGCGGATTTACGGACCGGACAGCAAAAAGGCAGGTACAGGTGGTCATTCCGGAGGAAGCCGGCGCGGGGCTGACGGACTCGGAAAAGGAAGCGCTGACAGCAGTGCTGCGGGAGGATCCCAGGCCGGCTTATCAGGACGATCCGGACCGGATTTACGGGTTCCGCTTCGGCGGGCGGAATATCCGCTTCCGGGTGGAAAACGGTATTCTGACAGTTCTGGACACCAGCGGGAAGGAATAATCCTTTCCCGCTTTTTTCTGTACTTTGGGTGTTTTCCCCTTGCCAAATCGAAAAAAAAGGTGCATACTATTTCATGTGGTTCAATTGTAACCCAGTGGGACAAAAATGTCCCAGAAGAAACAAGGAGGACTAATTAGATGGAACGCGTATACAATTTCTCTCCGGGACCTTCCCAGCTGGCGCTGCCTGTACTTGAAAAGGCGCAGAAAGACCTTGTCTGCTACGGCGATACCGGTATGAGCGTGATGGAAATGAGCCATCGCAGCAAGATGTACACCGATATCTATGACAAGACCGTGGCGGATATCCGCGAGCTGATGAACATCGGTGAGGATTATGACGTTATTTTCCTGCAGGGCGGCGCGACCCAGCAGTTTTCCGCGGTTCCGCTGAACCTGATGGTGAACAAAAAGGCCGATTATATCGACAGCGGCAACTTTGCCCACCTGGCGGCTGAAGAGGCGAAGCGCTACGGGGAAGTGAACGTGGTTGCCTCCAGCCGGGACGACGTGTATACCTACGTGCCGGACGTGAACGCCATCAAATATAACGATGACGCCGACTACCTGCATATTACCCAGAACAACACGATCTACGGCACCCGTTATGTGGAGCTGCCGAAGTGCAAGGCGCCCATCGTCTGCGATGCCAGCAGCATGATCCTGTCCGAGGAAATGGACGTTACCAAGTACGGCGTGATCTATGCCGGCGCCCAGAAGAATATCGGACCGAGCGGCCTGTGCCTGATGATTATCCGGAAGGATCTGGTCGGCAAAGCCATGGACATCTGCCCGAAGCTCCTGAACTGGGAAGTCCAGGTCAAAGCCGGCAGCATGTACAACACACCCAATACCTGGGGGATCTACCTGGCCGGGCTGACGTTCGAATGGCTCAAGAGCATCGGCGGCGTCAAGGCCATCGAAAAGGTCAATATCGAGAAGGCCGCGATGCTGTACGATTTCCTGGATAACAGCAAGCTGTTCAAGCCCACGGCCGAGAAGAAGTACCGCAGCCGCATGAACGTGACCTTCGTGACCGGCGACGCCGATAAGGACGCGGCCTTCGTCAAGGCCGCCGCGGCGGAGGGCCTGGTGAACCTGAAGGGCCACCGCAGCGTCGGCGGCATGCGCGCCAGCATCTACAACGCGATGCCCATTGAAGGCGTGCAGAAACTTGTTGCCTTTATGAAGAAGTTTGAGGCGGAAAACGCCTGAGCGGAGGAGAACAGCCCATGTATAAGATTCAGACGCTGAACGCGATCTCGGATATCATCCATACCCAGCTGAGCGCGGACGCCTATACGGTCAGCAAGGACGAGCCCGTACCGGACGCGATCCTGGTGCGCAGCGCCGCCATGCATGACATGGAATTCAACAAGGAGCTGCTTGCGATCGGCCGCGCCGGCGCAGGCGTGAACAACATTCCGCTGGAGAAGTGCTCTAAGGAAGGCATCGTCGTCTTCAATACCCCCGGCGCCAACGCCAACGCTGTCGCGGAGCTGGTAATCTGCGGCCTGCTGATGAGCGGGCGCAACGTGGCAGGCGGTATCGACTGGGCCCGCACCCTGAAAGGGAAGGGAAACGAAGTCGGCAAGCTGGTTGAAAAAGGAAAGAGCCAGTTCGTCGGCCCCGAAATGCGCGGCAAGACCCTGGGCGTGATCGGCCTTGGCGCCATCGGCGCTATCGTGGCCAATGCCGCCAGCCGCGGCCTTGGCATGAAGGTTATCGGTTACGATCCTTTTATCTCCGTCGAGAGCGCCTGGAGCCTGAGCACGAGCATCCACCGTGCCTCGTCCGTTGACGACGTCATCGCGCAGGCCGATTATATCACCTTCCATATCCCGCTGAACGACAAGACCCGGGGAACCATCAACGCGGACATGATCTCAAAGATGAAGGACGGCGCCGGAATCCTGAACTTCAGCCGCGGAGAGCTGGCGAATGCCGCCGACGTGAAGGAAGCACTGGCTTCCGGCAAGCTGCGGAGCTATGTGACCGATTTCCCGAGCGACGAGATGCTCTGCACGGACAAGGTGGTCTGCATTCCGCACCTGGGCGCCAGCACGCCCGAGAGCGAAGAAAACTGCGCGCGGATGGCTGCAGCGGAAATCCGGGACTATCTGGAGACCGGCAGCATCCACAACAGCGTGAACTATCCGGAACTGCAGCTGGCCGCACCGGAAGGCGTCCGCGTTCTGGTGCTGCATGAGAACATTCCGAACATGATTTCCAACATTACCGCGACCGCGGCCAAGGAAGGAATCAACATCGAGAACATGGTCAACAAGAGCAAGAAAGATATGGCTGTGACGGCGATGGAGCTGGCGGAGCTGCCTTCGAAGCACGCGCTGGATACGCTGGCTGAACTGCCCGGAATCATTCGGATCCGGACCTTTGCAAATTAAGAACCGGGGGGCTTTCCGATCGTCCCCCAGACCTCCTTCGGCCCGAAGAAGAAATTAACGAAATATTTAAACCGGACAGCCTGATGGCTGTCCGGTGAATTGGTTTTGGGGATCAGAAGCTGTATGAATCGCGGATTTCGATGTCCTTGTAACGCTTCATGCCGGTACCGGCGGGGATCAGCTTGCCCAGGATGACGTTCTCCTTCAGGCCGATCAGCGGGTCGACCTTGCCGCGGATGGCGGCCTCGGTCAGCACGCGGGTGGTCTCCTGGAAGGAAGCCGCGGACAGGAAGCTTTCAGTCGCCAGGGAAGCCTTCGTGATACCCAGCAGGATACGCTTGGCGATGGCCGGCATTCCGCCTTCCATGATGGCTTTCTTATTGGCTTCCTCGAAGCGGAAGATGTCCACCAGGGAACCGGTGAGCAGATCCGTATCGCCGCAGTCTTCCACGCGAACCTTGCGCAGCATCTGGCGGATAATGATTTCAATGTGCTTATCGCTGACGCCGACGCCCTGGAGGCGGTAAACGGAAAGAACTTCCTTCAGCAGGTATTCCTGAACCGCTTTCACGCCCAGAATCCGCAGGAGATCGTGGGGGTTGATGGAACCTTCCGTCAGCTCATCGCCGGCTTCCACGTGATCGCCTTCGGCAACCTTCAGGCGGGAACCGTAGGTGATCTGGTATGCCTTGGTTTCCTTAGGATCCTCGTCGGAGGTGATGACGAGCTCGCGGCGCTTCTTGGTTTCCTGGATGGATACCGTGCCGGCGATCTCGGACAGGATGGCGTCACGCTTCGGTTTCCGGGCTTCGAAGAGTTCTTCGACGCGGGGAAGACCCTGGGTGATGTCATCGGCACCGGCGATACCGCCGGTATGGAAGGTACGCATCGTCAGCTGGGTACCGGGTTCACCGATAGCCTGGGCTGCGATGATACCGACCGCTTCGCCGACATCCACCTTTCCGCCGTGGGCCATATTCTCGCCGTAGCAGCGGGCGCAGACACCGTTTTCGGTGCGGCAGGTGAGGACGGAACGGACCATCGCTTCGGTAATGCCCCTGGAAACGATGGTATGGGCCATCTGATAGTCAATGGGCTCGTTGATCCGGACCAGCACTTCGCCGGTTTCGGGATCCAGAATATCCTCGGCAGCGGTACGGCCGCGCAGGCGGTCTTCCAGGGATTCGATGGACTGCTTACCGCTCATCAGCTCAGAGACCGGGATGCCGCGAACCTTTTCGCCGCGGATTTCAAAACAGTCTTCCTCGCGGACGATGACTTCCTGGGATACGTCCACCAGACGGCGGGTCAGGTAACCAGAGTCAGCGGTACGCAATGCGGTATCGGCCAGGGATTTCCGGGAACCGTGAGAGGACAGGAAGAACTCCAGCACGGTGAGGCCTTCACGGAAGTTG
>Ga0265298_10010487_pt1 | contig 10961 bp, 9 predicted proteins | sample AusTroGonzalo_MG_3_FD_193486 | JGI IMG/M metagenome (GOLD analysis project Ga0265298, IMG submission 193486) | Bovine rumen microbial communities from tropical cattle in Woodstock, Queensland, Australia - Gonzalo_01 | ecosystem: Host-associated > Mammals > Digestive system > Stomach > Rumen ...
CGGGTAGTAGCCCTGGGAATGTTTGACGGTGTTCACAGGGGCCACAGAACCCTGCTTCTCAACGCGAAGCGGCTTGCGGATGAGATGGGCGTACCGCTGCGGGTCTGTACTTTTAACCGGCATCCGCTGGAAGTCATCCGGCCGGACAATCCGCCGGAAATGATATCCACTATTCCGGAAAGGGCGTCGCTTCTGTACGGAATCGGTGTGGATGAAATGGAACTGATTCCCTTTGATCAATCCACAGCGGATATGGAACCTGAGGTTTTTCTGGAAAGGCTTCGGAGCTCTCTGGACGTCAGAGCAGTTGTTGCCGGATGGAACTATTCTTTCGGACGGAAAGGCCGCGGGACGGCGGATCTGCTGAAGGCTGACGGGGAAAAACACGGATACCAGGTGATTATTGAACCGCCGGCCACGCTGGAAGACGGTACAGTGATATCCAGCACCCTGATCCGGCAAACCCTCAAAGAAGGCAATACAGTGAGAGCTGCCGAACTGCTTGGATATAATTACAGCCTGACGGGCACCGTCGCCCAGGGGAAGCATCAGGGCCATGGGCTCGGCTTTCCAACAGCGAATATTGAACCGTGGAAACGCAAGGTACTGCCCAGATACGGCGTATATACCGGCCTCCTGGAGACGGAAAACGATACGCTTCCGGCTGTGGTGAACATAGGAGTGCAGCCAACCATGCCCTCGGGAAAGGTTACCGTGGAGGCTCATGCGCTGACTGAAAGCCCTGATCTGTACGGACAGAAGGTCAGGCTGTCACTGCTGAGGATGCTGCGGGAGGAAAAAAGGTTTGATTCCCCGCAGGAGTTAACGGCGCAGATTGAAAAAGACCGGAATGAAGCCATGCAATTGTTTGACATGGCATAGATGGTCGGATTCCGGACTGTCCGCGGCATTGCGGCAGGAAAAACCGGGATGTATAATTACGCTGTCAGAATCAGGTAAATGTCTGGAGGAATCATCATGCCAGCAACGAAGTTTGACAAGGAATCCATCAAGAATACCATTGTCGGAAAGATACAGCGGTATAACGGTCTGACCATCGAAGAGGCCTCACCGCATCAGATATACCGTGCAGTCGCATCCACGGTGCGTGATCAGATTATGCAGAAGATGATCGCCAGCCGTGAAGTCTGGAAAAAGCAGAAGGGAAAGAGCCTTTATTATCTCAGCGTTGAATTCCTGATGGGACGCAGCATGTACTGCAATATGCTGAATCTGCTTTCCACAAAGGAATATACAGAAGCCCTACAGGAACTAGGCATTGATATCAAGGACGTTCTGAAGGAAGAACCTGAACCCGGTCTCGGCAACGGCGGCCTCGGACGCCTGGCTGCCTGCTTCCTTGACAGCCTGAGCTGTCTTGATCTGCCGGCCATGGGTTGCACCATCCGATATGAATACGGTCTGTTCCGCCAGAAAATCGTGGATGGCCAGCAGGTTGAAATGCCTGACAGCTGGCTGGATAACGGCAACGTCTGGGAAACTGCCATGATGGAAGACACCTGCGAGGTGCATTTCGGCGGGCATGTGGATGAAATTGAAATCAACGGACGGCAGAAGTTTGTAACCCGCGATTACTACACCGTGGAAGCCGTTCCTTATGATATGCCCGTTGTCGGATATGACGCCACCATCGTGAATCCCCTGCGGATGTGGTCCGCCCGGAGCCCGAAAAAGCTGGACCTGAACAGTTTCGGTGAAGGCCGCTATGTACAGGCATCCGAAGAGATTCAGCTGGCGGAAGCAATCAGCAAGGTGCTTTATCCCGAAGACAGGCATTATGAAGGAAAGATGCTGCGCCTGAAACAGCATTACTTCTTCACCAGCGCTTCGCTGCAGTATATCCTGAAGGATTACAAGCGGCGCTTTGGAAACGATATGAGCAAGCTGCCGGAAAAGGTAGTGATCCATATCAATGATACCCATCCCGGTATGGCGATTCCGGAACTGATGCGCCTGCTGATAGATGAAGAGGGCCTTGGCTGGGATGAGGCTTCCGCTATTGTACAGAAGACCATTGCCTATACCAATCATACGATCCTTGCAGAAGCGCTTGAGAAATGGCCTGTGAGTATGGTACAGCAGCTCCTGCCCCGGTGTTATCAGATCATCTGTGAGATGAACCGGAGGCTCTGTGAGCGGCTGTGGAACTGTTTTCCCGGAGACTGGGACCGCATTGCCAGGATGGCGATCATCAGCTATGACAATGTCCATATGGCCAATATGTGCGTGGCTATGAGCTATTCAGTAAACGGCGTCAGCAAGCTGCACGGTGAAATCCTGAAGGAAGAAACTTTCCATGATTTCAATCTGGTGATGCCGGAGAAATTCTCCGCGATTACCAATGGCATTACCCACCGCCGGTGGCTGATGAGCTGCAATCCGGAACTGACAGACCTGATCTGCGAGTCGATTGGTACTGACTGGATCAAGAATCCGGAAGGATTAAGCGCACTCCGTCCTTTTGCGGATGATGCCGCTTTCCGGGAAAAGTTCGGCAAGATTAAACAGCACAACAAGGAACGCCTTGCCGCCATGCTGAAGGAACGGCAGGGAACCGTTGTTGATCCTTCCTACATCTTTGACGTACAGGCCAAGAGACTGCACGAGTATAAGCGGCAAATGCTGAACGCGCTGCATATTCTCGTGCTGTATAACCGGATTGTGAATGATGAAAGCTTCACCATGGAGCCCAGGGTATTCATTTTCGGCGCCAAGGCCAGCCCCGGATACTACCGCGCAAAACAGATTATCCGTATGATTTGCGCGCTGAGTGATCTGATTGCAAAGCATCCCCGTGCCAGGAAAATGCTTCAGGTTGTGTTCCTGGAAAACTATGACGTCAGCAGCGCTGAAGTGCTGATTCCGGCTGCCGAGGTTTCCGAACAGCTGTCCACGGCCAGCAAGGAAGCCAGCGGTACCGGCAACATGAAGTTCATGATGAACGGCGCGGTCACCATTGGCACAATGGACGGAGCAAACGTTGAAATCAGCGAACAGGTCGGACTTGACAACATCTACATTTTCGGTATGCGGTCCGATACGGTGCGTGATATGTACCGTGAGAACAGCTACAATCCCATGAATATATTCGAAACCAATCAGGAAATCCGCCAGGCAATGACCCAGATGATTGACGGTACCCTGATGCCGGATAATCCGGCGGCTCTGCAGGATCTGTATCACAGCCTGCTGCTGGGCAGCTGGGGTTCCATGGGAGACAGCTACTTTGTCCTGAAGGATTTCGGTTCCTACAGCATGGCCCAGAGAAGGCTGAACAACGACTATGCAGACCGGAACAAGTGGCTGAAGATGGCTGTTACCAATACGGCAATGTCAGGCATATTCTCCTCTGATCGGACGATCCGTGAGTATAACGAGAACATCTGGCACCTGCAGCCCCTGAACAAGGTTGAAACACCGGCAAGGGAGCAGAAGGAAAAAGTGAAGAATGTCAGAATGAAGGCAAAGAAATAAAAAGAAGGCACGGTCCATGCGGACCGTGCCATTTCATTTGCGGGTTTTACTTGCTTTTGAACAGGTTCTTGATCTTGCTGAGGATGCCGCCGGCCTGTTTGGCTGCGTCACCGGTAATATCGCCGAGCTGGCCGGTTACGCCTTTAACGACTTCGTCCAGCTGTGAGGGATCCAAGTCCACGCCAAGGAGATCCTTGATCGCGCCCAGCGGATTGGAAGTAAACTTCGCAATCAGATCCTTGTTTCCAGTAAGCTTCGCAACAAGATCACCAATCAGTTTCTGAATATCCATGACATACCCTCCTGTTCAATTTTCGGATGACTCATCCGTATCTGTTAATTGTATTATATCCCTTTCAAAGTTGTATGACAAGATCAGGACAAAGAAAAAAAGAAGAAAGACTTGAAGAAGAAGTGCTGTTTGCGTTAAAATTACGATAACCGAAAAAGAAAATAAACAGGAGGTTTCTGATTATGCCTGCAGCAAAGAAAGCTACAACCACCACAAAGAAGGCGGCAACTGCCGTGAAAAAGACGACCGCAGCTGCCAAGAAGACCACGACCGCCGTAAAGAAAACCACCGCTGCTCCTAAGGCAACAGCAGCAAAGAAAACAACAACTGCTGTAAAGAAGCCTGCAGCAACCGCAGCGAAGAAGACCACTGCTGCAGCGAAGAAGACCACTGCGGCAACAGCGGCCAAGAAGACAACAACCACCGCAAAGAAGACAACGACGGCGGCAAAGACCACTGCCGCAAAGAAGACCACTGCCGCGGCAAAGAAGCCGGCAGCAACTGCAAAGAAGGCAGCAACTGCCGCCAAGACAACGGCGGCAAAGAAGACCACCACGGCTAAAAAGCCTGCAGCGACTGCAAAGAAAACAACGACAGCCAAGAAACCCGCAGTACCGGCAACTGCCAATACTTCCATGAAGGTGACCGCGGCGGAGAAAAAACTGATCGAAGCATATCGCGGTGCATCCGGTGACCTGAAGAAAGTATCCCTCAAAGTGCTGAAAGGGGAGTACGGAGACGCGGCAATCAAGCTGCTGGATACTGTCGGAGGCGGCATTGAAGCCGGAGCGGACGGAATCGGCGGTGCTCTGGGCAATCTGCTTGGCGGACTGCTCGGCGGAAAATAACAGGACATGAAAAAAGGACGTCTGAATCGCATTCAGACGTCCTCTTTTTATTTACTTCAGTTGCCCGCTACGATGGTCACATCATCTGTGACGGTAAGCTGCAGGGAGGCTTTGCCTACGCTTTCAGGTTCACCGCCGTTGATGCTGTATCCGCCTGCGGCAAGGTCAGAATTATCAGCAATGACCCTGATCGGTGCGCCGTAGGGAACTTCACCCTCTGTGACGGAACGAAGCCCTTTGCTGAGATACGTAAAGGTACAGCCTTTGCAGATGACCTTGCAGGTTCTGCTTTCATCCACGACCGCTTCGGCAGCAGTACCACGGGCTATCTTCACATCGAGAACGATGCTTTCGGTCACGTTCGTAACTTTGAATTCATTAACAGGCTGCACAGGCTCAAAACGAATTCCGTTTACAGTCCAGCTCTTGATAGGATCTTCGGAGCGCACCGCGAAGGAACCGGAATTGGTAAACTCGAGAGAAGAAACAGGAGCAGCTTCCGAGATATTGCCCTTACTGTCAAGCTTAAGCAGGACCTTTGAGGATGCAGAGACTTTAATGGTTCTGTTTGCAGCAGCCATATCGCTGTCGGCACCTTCTCCCTGATCGCCGCCTTCAGACTGATCGCCGGCTTCCGGAGAAGCGGATTCAACGGATTCCGTACCGGCTGGTGTTGCTTCAGCAGGAGCAGAAGTGGATTCTTCCGGTTTTGATTCACTGCTGTTTGCGGGGGCAGCGGACGAAGCAGAATCGGGGACTTCCATACCGTATACGTAAAGGGTTACCGTATCGGAATCGATCTTATATCCATTGCCGTTCACATGGCAGTAAACAGACCAGCCATGCATGGATTCAGGAACGTGGGTCAGAGAGATTTTCTTGGAATTGGGGTTTTTGACCTTAACGCCCTTGACAGTGGAAGACAGCTTTTTGCCGGAAATCTTATCGCCGGTTTCCGGGTTGACAAAATACCAGGTATAGGAGCTTACAGAACCCTTTACAGAGATAGAAAAAGAGACTGCCCCTTTTTTGGACGTGGTGGCAGTTTCAGGCTGCTTTGTAATCTCAGGCTTGCTGGCGGCAAAAGCATCAGCAGCAAGAGTCAGGATGAGACACAGCGTCAGAATAATTCCGATCAGCTTCTTCATGATGTACGCCTCCTGTGTGAAACATGAAATGTTTCATATATATTACCATAGAATTACAAAAAATACAACATATGCACCGGTGAGAAGAGAAATCAGCTTTTATCACGAAGATTAAGCAGTTTCAGCACAACTGTTTCAACTGCTCCATCCTGGGACATCCGTCCGGACTTCAGGGCATATTCCGTATCAAAGCATATCCGGACGGCGCTTTTGATCTGACCGCCGGTATATCCGGAGGCCTGACGAATATACTGATCAACCGCAAAAGGTGGTACACCGAGGGCTGAACGGATAAAATCACCGCCCTTTTTCTCATACTGCATGATTTTAATATGCTGCAGGAGACGATACTGGCGCAGAAGCATTGAAAGGATGGCCATGCGGTCTGTTCCGGAAAGCAGTTGATTGCGCAGCAACGTAAAGGCACGGCTCTTCTGACCTGTAACAACGGCATCGATCATCTGGAATACGGTACATTCGGTGGAAGGGGTAGCGAGAGTCGTTACATCCTCCGGCAGGATCGTGGCACGATCTCTGGAACATGAAGCCAGTTTCTGGATTTCGTTGCGGAGCAGGCCTGCGTCTGAGCCGACAGTAAATATAAGGTATTCAGCGGTACGGTCATCACATTCTTTTCCTGCTTCCTGAAAGGAACTGACAACAAACCGGGTCAGTTCCGTGCCGCGGAGCGGAGAAAAGGTGACGATGCCGGAAAGTTTTTTGACGGCGTTATAGAGTTTTTTCCTACCATCCGGTTTTCCGGTGCAGTAGAAGAGAAGAATGGAGGTTTCCGGCACGGAAGGAAGATAGGAAACAAGCTTTTCATCCGCTTCGGAACGTCCCATGAGGGCAGGCAGGTCGCGGACGATGATCAGCCGTTTGTCTGCCATAAAAGGCTGAGTCTCCACATCTGCGATGAGCTGATCCACGGAGGGGTCTTCAAGGATGGTTTCATTCAGTGTTTCCATTCCTTCCGGCAGAATGGCACGACGGAGTTCCGCCAGGGCTTCCTGCTTCAGATGCTCCTCTTCACCTTCAAAGAGCAGGACCTGTGGCAGCGAATGCTGGGACAAGGCACGCGAAAAGTCTTTACGATCCATAAAATCCTCCGGTAAGATCAGGGTGTAAGGTAAGGAATCACCGTAAAGCGTCCTTCTTCAAAACGAATGGTAAGCGCTCCGTATTCCGGAGTGCTGAAAACCGGGATATCACCTGCACGGGCGCGGAAATCGGCAACACGGCCGACCTGACGGCAACTGAGGAGAATGGCTTTCGGTGAAACCGAAGCGAGAAAGTCAGATCCGGTGGAAGAAGGTGAACCGTGATGAGCGGCTTTCAGCAGGTCTGACGAAGCGGCACAGTATTGCTCATAAGGTCCGGTCAGGTCAGCGGCCAGGAGGAGGGAGGTTTCCTTCAGGATCAGCCTTGAGACCAGAGAATAATGATTTGCATCCTGCCCGGGACGGACTTTCCCGTGTTCAGGCCACAGTATCGTAAGCATGCCGGAAGGAAGGGGAAGCACATCGCCGCGGGAAAGCGTCCTGATTTCAGTGCCGTTTTGACGGAAAGTATCCAGCAGGGTAACGAAGTCCGGATGAATGTCCTGTGTTTCCGCTCCCTCCGGCAGCAGAATCGTACGGACAGGGATCTCGTCCTTCATCAGTGAATGCAGTCCGCCGGCATGGTCCGTATGCAGATGCGTCAGGATCACAGCGTCAGGTGTGAGACGACGTGCCCGGAGAAAGCTGCTGAGCGTACCGTCATCTTCACCGGTATCCACGACATAGACTTTGTCCTGATCCCAGATTACAGCAGCGTCAGCATTTCCGGCACTGAGCTGAATGTATTCGGTACCGGTGTGGGGTGCGGGAAGCAGGGAGATGATTAAGAACGCCGTACCGAGCACGAGCAATCCTGAACGCAGGGCGGCATGGAAACGGATAAAGCCGCAGAAACCAATGAAGAGCAGGATGACGCTCAATACGGTAAGCAGATTCGGCATATGAATCCACAGCGTTAAACCGGGTAAAGCTCCCAGCCTGCGTACACCGGAGAGCAGAAAAGCCGTGACAGCGGACAGGGGACCGGACAACAGGGAGGAAAGGCCCGGAACAGGGAGACAAAGCAATGCAAGCCAGAAAAACAGGATCAGAATGCCGGAAATAAACATGGCTGGCAGATTGATGAGAAAAACCATAAGAGGAAGCCTCTGGAAGAAAGACAGTTCAGGCAATAGGAGACCGAGCTGAATCCCGAAGGTCAGGATGAGGGATTCGGCGACCGATTGCAGAATCCGGCTGCGGAACAGCTTGCGGCGCCGGATGAAGGGAACAAACCAGACAAGGCCGAACACGGCACAGAAGGTCAGCTGGAAGGAAGCGGAAGTTACCTGAACAGGTGAAAAAAGCACCATGATGAATAAAACGGCGCTGAGCAGATGCAGTCCGGAACGCGGCCGGTTGAGAATACGACCCTCAAGACCAAGCAGCATCAGAAGGGAAGCACGGATAACAGGTTGACTCATACCGCACAGGGCGGAATAGATAAACAACAGGACAGCATACAGCAAAAGGCGGATGCTTTGGCGCAGTTTCAGTAAATGAAACAACAGGTTCAGGATTCCGATCAGTACTCCCACATGAAAACCGCTGACAGACAGAATGTGCGCGATACCGAGCCTGGAAAATACCTGGCGGTCATCGGAAGGAATCAGGGACCGCATTCCCAGCAGCATGGCAGAAGCATAGGCTCCGGTTTCTTCTCCAAGCGCAGTAATCAGGGAAGAGGAAAGCCGGTGACGCAGGGACGCAATGGCCCCGGCAAAAGAAAAACAGACCGGATCCTGAATGGAAAGACCACTTTTGCCGTACAGGCCTACGGTAATGCCGCGCTGCAGCAGCGCTTCCCGAAAATCATAGCCATCCGGATTATCCGCCCCCCGCGGATGATAGAGGGAAGCAGTGAAGGATACCGCTTTGCCGGGCAGGAGAGAAGCTTGATCTTCATCGGAATAAAAAGTCCAGTAGGCTCCGCCCGACAGAGGACGGCCGTCCAACGTGACATCGGACAAAGTGATCCGGTATTGCCCGAAAGAACCCGTTGATACCTCGTCTGAAATCACGCCATGAATATTGTATTCTCCCTCCGGCGGCAGAGCCGGATGAAAAGCAGCTGACCCCGCAAGGATGCCCAGCATGACTGAAAACACAATACAGGCAGAAAAACGTAACCATCCTTTGAGAAAAAATACTGCGGACAGCGTAAGAATACAGGCAAAAAGCGGCAGGAGAATACCAGCCGCGTTCCTGCCAAGAAAAACACCCGCAACCAGGGCCAATGCTGCGGGCGGGAGCAGCCAGCTCCGCTGGCGGATCGTCACAGGTCAATAATGGCACCGGCTTCAGCAAGCCGTGTACGGGAGTATACTGCCCGGGCCTCCTGCAGAAGGGTTCTGCGGGGCCAGACCGGATTCAGGTGGGTGATGATCAGACTGCCAGCGTTTGTATCCGCTGCCAGGCGCGCAGCCAGTTCCGCAGATAAATGGGGTTTATCTTCCGACCAGGCGGAAGCGGGAAACAGGCCGTCTGCCAGGAGCAGGTCACAGCCGCGAAAATCATCAGCCAGGGTAGACAGGGTGTTGGTGTCGCCGGTATAGCCGAAGGTCTTCCCATCGTATGAAACACAGTATCCGACGGCAGGAACGGGATGCCGGGCCGCGGTGACGCGAACAGCAGCACCGTTCAGTTCAAAGGAGCGGCCTGCGCTTACTTCCGTAAAGGAAAAACAGGGCGTGGAAGCCACAAGATCGTATACAGGTGAAGAAGGATCCGCGGGACCGTAAACGGGAAGGGTTTTCTGACAGGCAGCCAGGCGGTACATCAGAACCGGTATATCAGCCGTATGATCATAATGCCAGTGACTGACAAACAGCGCAGACAGGGATTCAGGGGCCGTCAGTGAGGTCAGGATTCCAAGGACGCCGCTTCCCAGATCAAACTGGAACAGGCTGTCACCGGCTTCCAGAAGATACCCGGAGGTGGCGCCGCGGCTTTCCGGAAAGGGACCGTTTATCCCAAGCATATGCAGTCTCATCACAGGTTACAGCTCCTTTACTTCTCCGCCGTTATCAGTAAACACTGTACGGAGAACACTGATTGCAGATGCAACTTCTCCGGCGCCTGGATCAAGAATCCAGAGATTGACGGGGGAAACCCTTTCGGAAAGGCAGTCGTTCAGGGCGTCCGCATTCATACCGTAATAATCCGGCAGGGAAAGCATGCTTTTCAGGGCGAGATGGAGATCACGGGGGGATTTGTACCTTGTACCGTCGATCATGATCGTCTGCATATTGTTTACCTCCGAAAAAGAAGGGATCAGAATCTTATCCTGTTCATTATAGCATGCAGTATACTTCGCAACAAGTCTGGCACCAATGTAAAAGCATGTATTCGGAAAAAGAAAAAACACAGCCTTCAGGCTGTGTGAGGAAAAGATACGAAGAGATTCAGATGCCTTTTCCGGTGCGGACAGAAAATGCGAGCATGTAAGCGGCAAAAGCGCTTTCCGCGGTAATGATACGGGTGTCTCCGGTCATTAAAAGACGAAGCACCGGGACGTCCCGGCCGATCTGCTGGGTGGTCAGGAACTGATACAGGAGTATCAGCAGGATCACAGCTGCAGGAATCCAGAGAAGCCAGGCAAACGGTTCCCGCATTCTGGTGGCTCCGGCAAGCGGTAGAAGCAGTGCAAGCATAACCCCGAGCACCGCGCCGAGCAGCAGCGGACCGAAAAATGCATCCATTGAACCGAAGAGCGGAATAAACAGGCAAAGCAGCAGCATCAGGCCCAGCGGAACAAGGAGAACAGTCAGTTTTCTGAGGAACATGATTCGGTCAACTCCTTCCGGATTTCATTGAGCGTTTTTTTGTCTTTGTCATCCAGGGGGGCGGATTCAAGCAGGTCCGGCCTGTACCTGAGGGTCGCCTTCAGGCTTTCCCTGCGGCGCCATGATCTGATTTTTGCATGATCCCCATTCAGCAGGACTTCGGGAACCTGCATACCGTTCAGGTCCCTCGGACGGGTATACTGGGGGTATTCCAGAAGACCGTCGGAAAAGGATTCCTCCTCCGGGCTTTCCGCGCTTCCGAGCACGCCGGGGATGAAACGGTCCACGCAGTC
>Ga0265298_10010488_pt1 | contig 10959 bp, 9 predicted proteins | sample AusTroGonzalo_MG_3_FD_193486 | JGI IMG/M metagenome (GOLD analysis project Ga0265298, IMG submission 193486) | Bovine rumen microbial communities from tropical cattle in Woodstock, Queensland, Australia - Gonzalo_01 | ecosystem: Host-associated > Mammals > Digestive system > Stomach > Rumen ...
GAGGTTGTTCCCTTCTTTCCGATGTTCTTTGCATAGTCCAAAGAACCGGTAATTGCAACGTTAAGATTCGGCATGTTCCAAGATTATTTGGTGTGTAAATTAATGATAGTTGTCATTGTGTTTATCCGCGACGTGTTTTTCCGCGGCAATTCCCCGCCCGTCCTGCGATCTTCAGCTTCGTCTTTATCATTCGTCTTTGCCTTACCCTATCTTCCACGCCGTATCCGTTCCGAGATATTGAGGAGCGATGAGGGGAAGATTATGCCGTAGATGTTGACGGAGGGTATATTTTCGGGATTGGAGAGTTCGGGGATATCGGACTGCAGGATGTTTCTGACGGTCGCGGGTGTCACTATGATGCCCAGTTTTCCGAGTATCTTTGCTATGTGATTCGGCGGATGAAGGTCGCGGTTTACCATGCAGAAGTCCGCTATCGGCGCTCCCGTCCGAATTCCGTCGTAGAACGGCGATTTTGAATAGACGAGTTTTCCGCACGCCGTGCATCGCCAGCGCCTGACATTTACCGTTATGTTTCTCCCGTGTTCCGTGCCTTCGTCACCGTTGTCGTCTCCGCTGCCGTTTACGCTGTCACCGTTGTCGTTTCCGTCTGAGGCTGCGGCTGCGTCTGCGATTGTGCCGCTTAAGGCGCCGCCGTTTATTATATCCGTGTCGATCCTTGCAAAGACTTTGTGCTTTATGTCATGACTCCTGAGTTCTCCGCCGCAGTAAGGACACCGGTCTGCGGCATCAAAGAGAAAACCGTCCAGATCCGTGATGCCGGATGCCACGATATCCGAGATCATCGGCGGAATTGCCACTTTTTTGGTCACGTCATACCATCTCCGTCAGTAAGTTGAACTTCAAACTATTTAACTTCCACCGATATTTACTATGTTTCGGTCAAACAAACATTGTATTTATTTAGTTGAACATTAAAACATCTTTGTGTTAGAGGCGTAATTATGGAATTTAAATATGTACCGACGGTATGTCCGTTCTGCGGAACAGGCTGTTCGTTCAATCTTGTCATAAAAGAGGGCAGGGTTGTCGGAACGGCACCTTTCCGGCGTTCACCCGTCAGTGAGGGCAAAACCTGTCAGAAAGGTCATTTTGCGTACGAACTTGTAAACAGCCCGGCAAGGCTTACGAAACCGATGATAAAGAAGGGCGACGGACTTGTCGAGGCATCATGGGACGAGGCAATTGCGGCTGTCGCAAAGCTCGGCTCATACAGCGGCGACGACGTATGCGTAGTTGCATCGGCAGGCGCAACGAACGAGGATCTCTTCACGGTCAAAAAGTTCGCGGATGAAGTTTTAAAGACCAAAAACTTCACCACGCCGGCATCGACAGGAATTGACGCATCCGCGGGAACAATCGCGGGACTTGCAAAGGCGGACTGCATTGTGGCAATCGGCAACATAGTCGAGTCACACCCGCTCGTTGCCAGACGCATCGCAAATGCGAAGGATAACGGCGCAAAGGTAATTGTCGTCGACACGTTCAGGAGCCCCACGGCAAAGATGGCGACCGAGTTCGTCAAGGCAGTTCCGGGTTCGGAAGCCGCGGCAATCGCCGAGGCGGGCGCTTTTGTCGAGGGCAAGGCAGTCGCGGTCGTATACGGCATCGGCGTCACCTTTGCCGAGTCGAAGATAGCCGCGGCGGCAAAGGCACTTGCGGAGTCGAAGAATGCGGCATTCTGCGCACTTCCGGCACAGGCAAACGGATGCGGTGCAATCCTCGCAGGCGCAGTAACACCGTTCTGCAATGCCTATTCCGGCAAAGCAAAGGCATTCTTCGTTCTCGGCGAAGACCTGGGACCTTTAAACGCGGAGTTTGCGGTCGTAATCGACTCGTTCCTGACTTCGACGGCGAAGACTGCCGACGTTGTCTTCCCCGCCGCGGTTTTCGCTGAGGTTGACGGAACGGTCATTAACGCGGAACGCAGAATCCAGCTTGTCAGAAAGGCACAGGAGGCTGCCGAAGGCGTAAAGCCCGGCTGGATGATTGTCGCGGAGATTGCCGCAAAACTCGGCGGAAACATTGCTTATGACTCCGCGGAAGCGGTATTTAAGGCGGCTTACCCCGAACTTTCATACGAGGCAATCGCAAAGGACGGTTTCCTTCTTCCCGAGAAGCCGGCATCGGTTGAGATCTGCGACTGTGACGGCTGTAAATGCGACGGAATCGCGACTGTCAGCGACGAGTATCCTTTCGCGCTTACGACCTCGGCTACAATCTGGCACGGATACGGCGGTATTGCCACGCTTTCGGCAAACTGCAGGTCGCTCATGCGCGAAGTTTCCGGCATGTTCGTAAAGATGAACGACGGGGACGCAAAAGAGCTGAATATTATGCCGACCGACTTCGTTAAGGTCTCGACGGCAAACGGCTCAATCGTCGCCTCGGTTCAGATTACCAAGGATATCGACAGGGGAGTTATCTTTGTCCCGACGACCGGCATCGGCGGAGGCTGTATCTTCATTCTTACGAGAGGCGCAAAGGCAATCGCAGCTAAGATAGAGAAGGCGGAGGCGTAAAAATGGCGGCAAAAGGAGATATGCTCTGGGCATGGGCAAAAGACGGAAACATGCTCGACAACGGAGAATGCGGAGGAGCCGTAACGGCGCTTCTGAAGTTTGCGCTTGAAAGCGGCGCCGTCGACGCCGTGCTTGCGGTTAAGAAAGGTGTCGACCTTTACGATGCGCAGCCCGTGCTGATTACGAAACCCGAGGATATTGCACAGTGTGCCGGTTCGCTCCACTGCGGTACTCTTCTGATACCCAAGATTATTAAGAAGTACTTCGACGGCGCCAACAGGATGAAGATTGCCGTCACCATGAAGGGCTGCGACGCAAAGGCACTCTACGAGCTTGCAAAGAGGAATCAGGTCAATCTCGACAATCTCATCACAATCGGTCTCAACTGCGGCGGTTCGGTAAGCCCGATTGAAGCCCGCATCATGATTCAGGAGAAGTTCGGACTCAACCCCGACGATATCGTGAAGGAAGAGATCGACAAGGGTCAGTTCATTGTCATTACAAAGAGCGGCGAACACAAAGGCATAAAGATCGACGAGCTCGAGGAGGAAGGTTACGGACGCAGACTGAACTGCCAGCGCTGCAAGACGAAGATTCCGCGCCAGTGCGACCTTGCCTGCGGTAACTGGGGCGTTATCGGAGATAAAGCCGGCAAAGCGACCTTTGTAGAGGTCTGCTCGGATAAGGGTGCCGACCTTGTGACGAAGGCGACCGGCAAGGCTATCGAGACCGAGGTGCCCTCACCCGCGGCTCTGAGTATTCGCGGAAAGGTCGAGGGCGCGATGCTGAAGCTCGGCGACAAATGCCGCAATGCACAGTTCGAGAAACTCGGCGACGGCAAAAAGCGTCTGGATTACATCATGGAGCAGACTTCGCGCTGCATTAAGTGTTACCAGTGCATAGAGAACTGCCCGATCTGCTACTGTGTCGAGTGTTCGACGAAGAAGCCGCATCTCGTGGATTCCGGCGCTGTCAACCCGCCGTTCATGTTCCATCTCATCAGATACTCGCATGTTGCGGATTCCTGCGTCAACTGCGGACAGTGTCAGGAGCTTTGTGCGATGGATATTCCGAATGCTCTCTTCATGCACGCTCTTCAGATGGAGATGCAGGAGATGTTCGGTCATGAGCCGGGTGTCAATATGGAGCTGCCGGTTCTCGCATATGTCGAAGAGTCTGCGGAGAGAAAGCGTCTTTCGGATACCGGAAGCGACCAGATCTTCAATATCTTCTCGGAGGGAGCATAAGGGAAATACAAAAAGGCAAAAGGTAAGATTCACACCGCTATCGATCAAATGCAATAATAAATGCAATAATAATATTTACAACATTTTTTACCGCACTTTTTGCAGCAATTCTTTAAAACACTTATTACAACACTTTTCACTACACTTATTGCAGTCACTTTTAAGATCGGATTTTCTTTCTGCATTCGTGCGAATGCCGGAAAAAAGAATGTATTTGGAAAATTGAAATGTAAAAATAAGATATGAATCCGTATATCTTATGCCACGGAGTCGACGGTTATCTCGAAGTTGAGGTTTTGTCCCGCAAGTCTGTGGTTTAAGTCAAGAGTAATGGATTCGTTGCCGATGGCGTAGATCTTTGCGGGGAAGACGCCGTTGGGGGACGTCAGATAGACGGTGTCGTTGACTTTCAGCGTGCTTGCGTCGGAGCCGAATATGCTCTTGTCGAATTCCTGTATCAGTTGATCGTTGTATTCGCCGTATGCCATGTCGGGCGTCAGGTGAACCTTCGTGGTTTCGCCGGCTTTCATCCCGAGAACCGCGTTGTCGAAGCCTTTAATCACGCTGCCGCTGCCGACAACAAAGGTAAGCGGCTTGTCCGTTCCTTTGACTGCCTTGTCGAATACGGTGCCGTCGTCGAGAGTTCCGACATAGTATACGGAGACCGTGCTGCCTTCTTTGACGATGCCGTCGTTAACGGCGCCCGATGCGGGAGTGCCGGTCGGAGTCTGAGTCTGTGTCTGCGTCTGTGCCGGATTTCCGGATGTGCAGCCCGCCGCCATTGCGGTCAGGACAATAAGGGCTGCAAGAAATATTGCATATATTGATCTTTTCATGAACAATCCCTGTAATTTTGGCGCTCATTTAAAATTAATATGACGTGCGGAGTCGGAATCGGATGCAAAAAAGACGTAAAATAAAGGAATAATATGAATGAATTTAATCGGACTTTCCGGTCGCCGCCGAAGTCTCTTCTTTTGGTGTTTCGTCATTTTTCTCATCGGACGGGTCATCGGAAGTTTCCGCAGCCGTGTCTTCCTTATTATCAGTGTTCTCAGTCTTCTCGGTGTTATCCGTGTTCTCAGTGTTCTCCGCCTTATCCGCATTGTCCGCCTTTCCGTCGCGGTTGCGGTTCTTTCCTCTGCGGCGTTTTTTGTCGGAATCCTCCGGGCTTTCAACCTTGTCTGTCTTTTTGATGCCGATGAGGTGAATCACCATCTTTCCGAAGAAGGTGAATCTCTTGACTACCATGCCGACGACCTCCACGTTATCGCCGACCTTTATGTCCAGATCTATCGGAGCGCCGTGCTGCGCGACAATCGAGCACGAGCCGTCATTTATTGTGAATGCCGGACGGCATATGAGTTTGCCTTTTACCTTCTCGACCTCTCCCCTTATTCTTACGGGTTTTCCGAGCATTGCATCGTGGATACCGGCAATCCTGTAATATTTGGACTCCCTCTCGTATTCGGGCAGAAGTTTCTCGTAGGATTTCGAGACGCTGTAACTGTTGTATGCGGGAATGACGAGGAGGACGATTGCGAACAGAACACCCCATCCGATGATAATGTAATCACCCATTCCCACGCCCGTTATTGTAAACATACTCAGACAAAAGAGTGAAACGATTACGTGAAGCGGCGATATGCCTATGAGAACACCTTTTATTTTCATATTATTCTCTATCCTTCGCGGCGCAGAAAACCGCTTTTTGATAATAGTAATTACTCAAATTCTGATATAAAATTACTTATTTCGGTTGAATAGCCTCGATGAGGGATTGGAGAAATGGAAAAACCGCGAGGAATAAGAAATTGCGGGAGCGGAAAACTTCGGGAATGAATGCGAAATGATCAGAAAAAGAAAAAAGATTTTGGATTTTATATTCAGGCTGCTTTCTGAATATCCTGAATCTCTTTCTTGAAGCAGTAGTAGTAGATGCATGCCATGAAGAATGCGGCACCTACAATGTTACCGAGTGTAGACCAGATAAGGTTGCTTGTAATCATTGATGTCCAGCCAAGCAGGTTTATGTTGGCAATCGATGCCGCCTGTTCTGCCGAGAGATAAGGCATTGTCAGTATACCTGCGGGGATGAAATACATGTTCGCAACACAGTGTTCGTATCCTGCGGCAACGAAGCCCATGATCGGGAACCAGATTCCCATAATCTTCGAGATGATATCGTCGGCTGCAAGTGCAAGGAATATTGCAAGACAAACCAGCCAGTTACAAAGAATACCTTTGATGAATACGGATAAGATACCCATTACGCCGGCATACGAAACTTTACCGACCGCAATACCTACCGCACGTGCACCGAATGCCGTTGCGGCGATTGAACCCGATGCGGTTACAGTTGTCGTGAGCGGACCGTATGTCATACATACCGCCATGAAAAGCGATCCGATGAAGTTACCGATATAAACGATAATCCAGAGATATGCCAGACCTGCAAGTGTTGCCTGACCCTGAAGGATTGCCATCGGAGCAAACATTGCGTCGCCCGTGAAGAGCTCCGCACCTGTGAGAACTACGAACATTAAACCAATCGGGAACAGTGCACCCGTTACGAACTGAGCGATACCTGCACCCAGAACCGTTGCCACTCCGGTCGAACCTACGGTTGCAACCGATGCTCCCATTGCAATATAAACACCTGCGAGAAATGCTCTCACAAACATGTTGACAGGCGGAAGTGTACATTTACCCTTTCCGGCTGTTCCGATTTTTGCACATACCTGTGCTGGAGAAAATGCTACCATAATTAAAACCTACAAACCGGTATTTAGCCTTGTTTGTTAAACTTAATTAAGTTGTATTCGGTATTTATATTTTGTCAAATATTCCCTTAATATAAATGCATGTGTGTTAATCTTATTATCTTAACAATGTACCTTTTTTAATGGAATTACGTAGTGCATATTCAGACAATCAGAGTTAACTGAAAAAATTTTTCTGCGCTTTTTTGACGATAAAATGCGCATTGTCAAGAGGTAATCTGTTTAATGTCGTAAATGTAATGTGCTTACCTTTAGGTATAGGATCCGGTATATGTTTTACCTTTATGTCGGTTTTGTTTTACTGTGTTTTACTATATGCAGGTTATGTTTTCGGTTATGTTTTCGGTAATGTTTCACCTTTATGCTTTAAGGCAACAAACAGATATGCAGTTATTGATGAGTTATTTACGGCGGTATCGGTATATGTCGGATGCCGCCGGAAAAAAGGAAATTCGGCAATATTATGGCAGACGATTCAGCAGGGGCGAAACTCGGCGACAGGGTAAAGGTTCATTTTACTACCCGCACCCCCGAAGGGGAGATATTCGAATCCTCCAGAGAGGTCTCGGAGGAGCATGACGGCAGTCCGCAGGAGATTGTTTTGGGCGACGGCAGTATAAATCAGGTCTTTCTGGATACGCTTATCGGCATGAAAGCGGGCGAAATCCGTGAGGTAAAACTCGCACCCGAGGATGCCTACGGCAAATACAATCCGAAACTGGTATTCAGCATAAGGAAATCGTTTCTGAGCTTCAAATACGATCCGCAGGTCGGGGAGATGATCTCGATAAAGCTGCCGAACGGCAATAAGGCACTCGTAAAAGTCCTCGATATCGCGGGGAAGAAGATTAAGGTCGACGGCAATCACCCTATGGCAGGCAAGGAACTTACCTATGAGCTCGAGATGCTCGAGATAGAGCCGGCAGCGGAGTGATCGGGGGTGACTGTGGAAGATCCGCGGGATTTACGGACCGTTCATTCGAATGCCCGTCCCGAGCATTCCGTTCCGGAGCATACCGTTACCGAACGCGTCTTCGACAGAAAAGGGCGGGAGTACGAGATCTACGATCCGCCTTTCTACCGCTCGGAGTTTGAGGAGGCATACCGCTATATCATCGACGAATACGTGATTGCACCCCGCGAGATAGGTATTTTCATCCCGTGTGCTCTCAGAAAACCCTACAGTTCGAGCCCGAGTCATAAGCTCTTTCACAAGATCATCGACAGCGTTCTGACTCCCGACCGCTATCATATCACCATATTCGGAACCTGCGGAACGGTTCCCGCCGAGCTCGAGCTGATGTATCCGTATGCCAATTATCATTACATGCTCGGCAAGAATCAGGATCCGCGGGTCAGAAAGGATTTTCACAGGATTGAGGTCTACCGTCTGTGCGGATATCTGGAGAAGACGCGGAATACGTATAAGAAAAGGATCGCCTACTGCATAGGTCCGTTCAGAAAAGCCCTTATCGAAGCCGCGGAGAAGACGGGGACGGAGTTCATGCTCCTTCCTTCCGATCCTATGATAGATAAGATGTATGATATCGACTGTCCGTTTCCCGAGGGCAGTCTCTCGATGGACGAATATATAGAGGAGTTCAGGCAGGGACTTGTCCGCTGCGGCGAACTCTGAATACCTGCCCGAATCTCAAACTTTGAATCTCTGATTAGAATACCTATTCGAATATCGGATTCGAATCTCAGAGATCGTAATCTTTTTTGATCTTCTTAATCTGATCGCGGACTTTGATCGCACGCTCGAAGTCGAGCGAGTCCGCGGCTGCCTGCATCTCCTGCTCGAGTTCGATGAGGTAATTCGGGATGTCGACACGCGGAATGTGCTTCGTGTCCGTGATATCGGCTTCCTTCTCTTTTATCGGTTTGACTATGGTCTGCGGGGTTATTCCGTGCTCGCGGTTGAACTCCATCTGCATGTCGCGGCGGCGTTTCGTCTCGGCAAGAGCGCCTTTTATCGAGTCCGTCATCTTATCGGCGTAGAGGACGACGTATGAATCGGCGTTTCTTGCCGCTCTTCCGATGGTCTGAATAAGGCTTCGCGTATCGCGGAGGAATCCTTCCTTATCGGCGTCGAGGATGCCGATGAAGCCGACCTCGGGGATGTCCAGACCTTCGCGGAGGAGGTTGATGCCGACGAGGACGTCGAATTTGCCCAGCCGCAGCTCGCGGATGATCTCGGTTCTCTCGATTGTGTCGATATCCGAGTGTAGATATCTCGTCTTTATGCCCTTTGCGGCGAGATATTCCGTGAGTTCCTCGGCAAGTTTCTTCGTAAGCGCGGTTATGAGGGCGCGGTTTCCCCGTTTGATTGTCTTTTTTATCTCTTTCAGCAGGTCCTGCGTCTGACCGTTGACCGGTCTTACGAAGACCTCGGGGTCGACGAGTCCCGTAGGTCTTATAATCTGCTCGACTACCTGCTCCGAGTGTTTTGCCTCGTATTCGCCCGGGGTTGCGGATACAAAGATGACGTTTCTCATGTATTCCTCGAACTCGGTGAAGACGAGGGGTCGGTTGTCGAGCGCCGACGGGAGCCTGAATCCGTAGTCGACAAGGGTCTGTTTTCGCGATCTGTCGCCGTTGAACATCCCGCGAACCTGAGGGAGTGTCTGGTGGCTCTCGTCGATTACCATGAGGAAATCCTTCGGGAAGTAATCCAGAAGACAGAACGGTTTCTCGCCCTTTTTGCGGTGATCGAAGAATCTGGAGTAGTTCTCGATGCCTTTGCAGGAGCCGGTCTCCTCTATCATCTCGAGATCGTAGAGGGTCTTCTGCCGCAGGCGGTGAGCCTCAAGGACGCCGAGCTGCTTCACACGCTCCTCGAGTTCCGCCTTTATCTCCTCAATTGCCCCGGCTTTCTCGTCCTCGGGGACGATATACTGTTTTGCGGGGTAGATGAAGAAGTAGTTGAGCGACTGAATTTTTTTGCCGGTGATCTTGTCAATCTCGGTGATTCTCTCGATCTCGTCGCCGAAGAACTCCACCCTTATTATATTGTTCATGTAGCCCGGAATCAGGTCGACGGTGTCGCCTTTTGCGCGGAAACGTCCAGGGGCGAGTTCGAGATCGTTTCTCTCGAAGAGGACGTCGACGAGGCGGGAGAGGAGTTCTCTGCGCTTTATTCTGTCGCCGACATTGATCTCGAAGCCCATGAACTCGAAGTTTTCGGGGTTTCCGGCGCCGTATATCGCGGAGACGGAAGCGACGACAATGACGTCGCTCCTCGATAGCAGGGATGCCGTCGCGGAGAGCCTCATCTGCTCGATTTTGGGGTTGATCTGGGCATCTTTCTCGATATAGATGTCCCTCTGCGGAATGTAGGATTCCGGCTGATAATAGTCGTAGTAGGATACGAAGTATTCCACGCGGTTCTTCGGGAAGAAGTCGCGGAATTCGTTCCAGAGCTGCGCCGCAAGTGTCTTGTTATGCGCCAGCACAAGGGTGGGTTTGTTGAACGCGGCGATGACGTTGGCTATGGTGAAGGTCTTTCCCGAGCCGGTTACGCCGAGAAGAGTCTGACATCTGAGGTTCTTCTTCCGGCCTTCCACAAGCTCCTCTATGGCTTTGGGCTGTGAACCTTTCGGTTTAAAATCGCTTGCAAGTTCAAAAGGGACGTTGACTCTTTCCATTTCGGATCCGCATTTATTATTACTGTTATATTCTCTTTCAAGGCTCTTAGCGCTTTACCATTTTTCTCTTCGGCGGCAGGTTTCGGAGGTCTCAGTTGTCGTCCGAGATCTCTTTGCTTCTGAGCAGGCGGTTGTAGGTGATGGCAAATCTGTGCGCCTCGTCGCGTATCTCCTGTATGAAGAGCGAGGCTTTCTCGCTGCGCTTCATGGGCAGCGGATACGAAAATCCGGGGACGAATATCTCTTCCTCGCGCTTGGCAACCGAGATTATCGGAATCTTAACGCCGATCTCGTCGAGAAAAGCCTTGGCATAAGACAGCTGTCCCTTGCCGCCGTCGATGATAATCAGGTCGGGGAACTCTTCGCCCTCGTTTTTGAGCCGCAGGTAGCGCCGTTTCACGACCTCGGCTATGGATGCGAAGTCGTCTATCTTATCGACCGTCTTTATTCTGAACCTGCGGTAATTGCTCTTGTCGGGTTTTCCGTAGCGGAACTGCACCATGGATCCGACCATTGCCGTGCCGGAGAGATGCGATATATCGAAGCACTCGATGACCTGCGGCTCTTCTGGCAGATGCAGGCGTTTTCCGAGCTCTTTCACCTTGGATTCGCCGCCGAAGAATATGGTCGCGACATTGTGCGCCACGAGATCGAGGAGTATCTTCTTGTCGCCCTTCTGCGGGACCGTGACCGTGACCTTCTTTTCCTTCCGGCGTGTGAGGAATTCGCCGACGGCGTCGCT
>Ga0265298_10010489_pt1 | contig 10958 bp, 10 predicted proteins | sample AusTroGonzalo_MG_3_FD_193486 | JGI IMG/M metagenome (GOLD analysis project Ga0265298, IMG submission 193486) | Bovine rumen microbial communities from tropical cattle in Woodstock, Queensland, Australia - Gonzalo_01 | ecosystem: Host-associated > Mammals > Digestive system > Stomach > Rumen ...
CCTGCAGAAATTATTTACCCATATAATTCTGCCGAAGACGAACAAATCATGCACATACGCGATATTTTCAAGACAACACCAGTATATGAAAAAATGTATGTACGTTCAGATATTGGTTTAATTGTTTCGCGTGTTTTTGGTGGTGCGGTTGATATATCGAACATAAAACAAAATTCCAGCGATGCAATTTGTTTGCTGGCCGGATATTTATTTAACACACAACGCGGGGCAGACATAACATTTCGTGCACCACGTAATTTCAATTCTGGATCAAACCTGTTGATTGATTCTGCGACTTGGAAAAGTTTGGAAATAGATGCACCAATAAATGACGGTGGAATATGTTTGTTGGACGTGATTGATAAAACCAAGACGGCCGCGGGGGCACGAAAATTACGTTCGTATATTCGTTCATTATCCGCAGATATCGATACAATCTTTGAACGCCAGGAACACATTTCGCATATGGTTATAAACCCAAATGTTATGGGCATGGTTGTTGCAACTTTGGAATCGGTGCCGGATGTTGGACGGTCATTATCACGACTGTTATCGGGGCGGGGTACACCACGCGATATGAAACACATTTGTGATTTCTTGACCGAATTACCAAATGCAAAAATGTTGGCATCACAACTGGATTCAAGACTGTCCGCACAATTTGAACAAATAAACACTCATGATGATCTGGCACTGGAATTGCGTTCGGCATTATCTGATGAATTACCAACGTTCTTTCGTGATGGCGGTGTAATTCGCGATGGTTTTGATTTGGCGTTGGATAAAATGCGTTCGCTTTCCCATGGGGCCAAAGAAACTATTGCCGGCCTGCAGGCAAAATATGCGACCGAAACCGGTATTCATACATTAAAGATAAAATATAACAATATACTTGGGTATTTTATTGAGGTTCCATCCGCCCGTGCTGATTCTATGATGGCGGCTGATTCTGGATTTATACATCGTCAAACAATGGCGGGAAATGTGCGATTCACAACCGAACAACTGATAAACCTGGACAACGATGTTCGTAATGCTGCTGAAAAAGCATCTGGTATTGAAAATGAAATTATTGAAAAACTGATTGAAAAAATTCGGGCAATTTCGGACAGTATTTTATCCACCGCCGATATATTGGCCGATTTAGATACATGGTATTCATTGGCAAAATGTGCAACCGAATATAATTGGGTTTGTCCAAAGATAACAAAAGACACCGCATTTGATATTGTTGGTGGTCGCCACCCAGTTATTGAATATGCATTAAAGAAAACCGGCGATGCATTTGTTAAAAACGATTGTAACCTGGACATAAAACCAATCGCATTATTAACCGGACCAAATATGGCTGGTAAATCGACATATTTGCGTCAAAATGCGTTGATTGTTGTGTTGGCTCATCTGGGTTCGTTCGTTCCGGCAACACGTGCCACAATTGGAATTTGCGATCAATTATTCAGTCGTGTTGGTGCATCTGATAATTTGGCGGCGGGTCAGTCCACATTTATGGTGGAAATGAGCGAGACCGCAAACATCCTTAAACGTGCAACCAAACAATCATTTATTATATTTGATGAAATAGGGCGGGGCACCGCAACATTTGACGGCATGGCGATTGCCCAGGCGGTTTTAGAATACATAAACAACATTGGTGTGCGAACATTATTTGCGACACACTATCACGAATTGACGACATTGGTTGGAAATAATGACGGGCAATTACAAAATGTATCGTGTTTAACGATTGATGTGCGTGAACACAATAATGAAATTATCTTTATGCATAAAATTGTATCGGGTGTTGCCAATCGTTCATATGGAATTCATGTTGCAAAAATGGCGGGTATGCCAGATGCGGTGGTGGAACGTGCAGATGCGGTTTTAGCGGAACTGGAATCACGCACACCGATTGCGGTTGCGGAAATGCCAGCACAACAAAAGCCGGCAAAAAAGTCCGATCATGTTGCCGACAGTAAACAATCACAATTAAATCTATTTGGGTAAAATATGGACGGCTGGATAATTTTAGATAAAGATTCGGGCATTTTTTCCCGCACTGCGGGCGGTCGTGTGGCCCGTCTTTTTGGCAACAAAAAATTTGGACATATTGGCACACTGGACCCAATGGCATCGGGGGTTTTGCCGATTGCGATTGGAAATGCTACAAAAATGATTCCGTTTGTCCAAGAATTAAACCCAGACACCAAAGAATATCTTTTCGGTGTTCGTTTTGGTATTGATTCTGACACACTGGACATTACCGGAAACATTATAACCGATTGTGATCGCATACCGACCGAAAACGATATAAAAAATGTGTTACCGTCTTTTATTGGCGAACAAATGCAGGTTCCACCAATATATTCTGCGGTTCATGTGAACGGTATGCGGGCATACGATGTTGTGCGTCGGGGTGGGACGGTTGATATTCCGCCACGTAAAATTCACATCTATGAACTGGAATTCGTGGGAAAATCGGGCGAATCGTTCCAATTTCGGGTTATGTGTTCACGTGGCACATACGTGCGTGCCATTGCACGTGACATTGCAAAAAAATTAGACACAGTTGCGGTTGCAGATATGATTCGTCGCACAAAATCGGGCTGTTTTGATGTAAAAAACGCTGTCACACTTGATTTTTTGGAAAATGTGGTAAATAATGGTGGCGACATCGGGAAAATACTGATGCCAACTGATTCGGGACTGGGGGACATTCCGGTTGTGAATCTGGACGATAAAGATACCGAACTTTATGTTCATGGTGGATTTATCAATGGGACGTGGGAAAGCGGCCTGAAACGCATTTACAATGGCGATAAATTTATTGGTGTTGGATGTGTTGATGGCGGAATCTTGCGACCCAAACGAACAATTTAAAAACAAAAGGAAAATATAATGTCCGTTACAAAAGAAAAAAAAGCAGAATTGGTTGCTGCATATAAAACAACAGACAAAGACAACGGGGGCAGTGCTGCATCCCAGGTTGCTGTTTTAACAGAACGTATTCGTAACTTGACGGAACACATGAAAACAAATCGTCAAGATCAACATTCGAAACGTGGTTTGTTGTTGATGGTAAACCGTCGTAAAAAACTGTTGGCGTATATCAAGAAAAAGAACCCAACAGAATACGAAGAACTGATCAAGAAATTAGGTCTGCGTAAATAAAAAATCCGGCACCTGCCGGTTTTTTATTAGAGTGCAGTTTGCAGAGTTCAGAGTGCAGTTAGTAGTAGCAATGTTCGTTATTCTTGTCGCGGTGTTCTCTTAATCGTCATACCGGCTATCGGGCCCCGAAAAACGTGTAACGTTTTTTGGGTGATGCAAGGCCGGTATCCACAGCGAGTGTAACGAGCGATGCCCCGCAGGGAATTAATAATAATGTCGTCCGGCTATTGCCGGCCGACCCGAAAACGCCCCCGCGGAATTCCGAGTTGTGCTGAACGCCGTAACCGCAGGTGGCCGCACAGTCCGAAGCACATAAAGACAACGAATTATACCTGTAGCGGTACACCCAGGCGGACCGAACAGGGATTCTATTTATTCTTCGTCTGAATTTTCTTGCACGTCGTCGTGTTTTTCAGACAGATATCTTTCCAACCAATGATTATCAAACTTTAACTTACGAACGTCTTCGTTTTTAAGCAAACGTTGTTGCAGGGGGATTGTCGTCTTTATCCCTTCGACCACAAATTCGTCCAACGCACGTTCTGCACGCATAATACATGCGGGGCGATTTTGTGCATGCACAATCAGTTTTGCAATCATTGAATCATATGTTGGTGGTATTGTATATCCGGTGTAAACCGCACTGTCCACACGCACCCCCAGTCCACCCGATGGTGCATAAAGCGATATTGTTCCCGGACATGGTGTAAAGTTTTCTGGGTCTTCGGCATTTATACGAAATTCCATCGCGTGGCCATGCGGGATAATATTCGATTGGGTATATCCCAACTTTTCCCCGGCCGCAACACGAATCTGTTCACGAACAAGGTCCACACCATACACCATTTCGGTTACCGGATGTTCCACCTGAAGACGCGTGTTCATTTCCAAGAAATAAAATTTGCCGTCTTCGAACATAAATTCAAATGTTCCGACACTGGAATACTTCATCTTCTTGGCGGCATTTTTACAAATCTCTATCATATCGTCGCGTTGCTTTTGCGTTAAGGCCGCCGCAGGACATTCTTCCATAACCTTTTGATTTTTACGTTGCAGCGAACAATCGCGTTCCCCGAAAATCACAACATTACCATGTTTGTCGCCCAAAACCTGAAATTCAATATGACGTGGGTGCAATAATAACTTTTCCATATACAGTGTATCGTCACCAAAGCCGGATTTTGCTTCTTGTTTGGTGATATTAAATGCCTCTGCCATTTCGTCGGCGGACATAACCGCACGCATACCGCGACCACCACCACCAGCGGATGCCTTTAACATAACCGGATATCCAATTTTTTCCGCCCAAACTAACGCATCATCAACACTTTTAATTGCACCATCCGATCCCGGAACAATTGGCAGGCCACATTTCACCGCCATTTGTTTAGCGTTCACTTTGTCGCCCATTTTCGTAATCATATCGGGTTCTGGACCAATCCAAATCATGCCATGCTGTTCCACCTTTTCGGCAAAGTCTGCACGTTCCGACAAAAATCCATAACCGGGGTGAATTGCATCAGAATTAGTAAGTAATGCCGCCGTTAAAATCGCACTGTCGTTCAAGTAAGAATCACGTGCCGCCGCCGGCCCAATACATACCGATTCATCAGCCAATTGCACATGCATCGCGTTTTTGTCTGCGGTTGAATATACCGCCACAGTACGAATACCCATATCGCGACACGCACGAATGATTCGCAGTGCAATTTCACCACGATTGGCAATTAAAACTTTCTTTATCTTTGGCATGGCTATTCTATAACGATAAGTGGTTGATCAAATTCAACGGCACCGCCGTCCGATACAAGAATCTTTTTAACAACACCGTCGGTATCTGCCTTAATCGGGTTAAAGGTCTTCATTGCCTCAACCAACGCAACGGTATCACCCGCATGAACGGTTGTGCCAACCTTAACAAATGGCTTGGCCCCCGGTTCTGGGGCTAAATACACCACCCCGACCATTGGCGATTTTAACGCATGACCCGAAATTTCCATTTTTGCATCATTTGTTATCGGTGTGGCGACAGATTCACAAGCATCAGCCACCGCGACCACAGATTGTTTAGACAAATGAATACGACGATTAAATATACCGAACAAGAATTTCCGTTCGAAATCAATTTCTGTTATGCCCATATCATCCATCGTCTTGGACAATGATTCAATGGTTGCACGAAAAGACATTTTTTATTCCTTTTTTGTTTATAAATAAATCATTATGTCTTGGTAATAAAAGATTCTAGCACATAAACACACAATGTCAAGGCACCGGATCATATCCACATCCACCACCCGGTCGGCACCGCATTATTCGCCGAATTCCCATATATATGCCACGCAAAGCACCATATTTGATAATCGCCTGTTTTGTATATTCACTGCAACTGGGCATAAAACGGCACGCATTTCGCCCTCCAATTACCGGCGATATGCATTTTTGATATATTTGCAATAACCGTAATGCCACACGCACCGATAAAGAATTATTCTTGTGTGGTATCGACATGCGGATTCTTTTTAAGATAGTTTAATGCACGTGCCATTGCCGCCCGACCATCTTCACGCGATGCGTCTAAAATGCTGCGTCGGGCAATGAATACATAGTCCATATCGGGCCGCAGACGTTTTTCATTAAACCGAATCCAGTCCCGCAACATACGCTTTGCCCGATTACGATGAACCGCGAATTTAAGGGTCTTTTTAGTTACCACAACCCCATATCGTGGCGTATTTTCGATAACACAGGGTTTCATACGTATGATAAAAAACGCCGATTTCGCCGTTGGGTTTTCATCGGTCATTAAAAAGTCTTTATGATTTTTTATCGTATCTCGCATGATTCACATAATACCACAATATATAAATAATCAAATTTTTTTATGTGGGTAACCTTGATTTTTTGAAATACCCGTTTTATAGTGCAAAAAAACCATTATTTTGGGGGTAAAAATGTATAATTGGCTGATGAAATTCTTTTCCGCAGATATGGCGATCGATTTGGGAACGGCGAACACGCTTATTTATGTCAAGGGACGTGGTATTGTATTAAATGAACCGTCCGTCGTCGCGGTCCAGGAAAATAGACTTCAGGGACGCAAGGAAATTTTGGCTGTTGGGGCCGAGGCAAAGCGTATGTTCGGCCGTACCCCGGGGGCAATTACCGCGGTTCGTCCGTTACGTGACGGCGTTATCGCAGACTTTGAAGTCGCCGAAGAAATGATTAAATACTTTATTCGCAAGGTTCATCACAGAAGTCCCCTGGCTGCACCGCTGATTATTATCTGTGTGCCGTCTTGTGCGACCCAGGTAGAACGTCGTGCAATTCAAGAGGCCGCCGATGCCGCCGGTGCACGCAAGGTTTATATTGTCGAAGAATCAACCGCCGCGGCGATTGGGGCGGGCCTGCCTGTGGAAAAACCGTTGGGTTCAATGGTTCTGGATATTGGTGGCGGCACGACCGAGGTTGCAATTATGTCCCTGGGCGGAATTGTGTATTCAAACGCGGTTCGTACGGCCGGCGACCAGATGGATTTAGATATTATCGACTTTGTACGCAAGAATAAAAACCTGCTTATTGGGGAAAACACCGCCGAAGATATCAAGAAAAGCATTGGATGTGCCATCGCACCAAAGGATAAAACCAATGAATTGACCATGAAGATCAAGGGGCGTGATTTATTATCTGGCACCCCACGTGAAACGATTGTAACAGAATCACAAATCGCGTCTGCATTATCACAGACAGTTGCAAAAATCGTTGATACCGTACGCCAGGCGTTGGAATTAACCCCCCCAGAATTATCTGCGGATATTGCAGATTTAGGGATTGCTATGACTGGCGGTGGTTCACTGTTACGTGGACTGGATGTTGCGATTCGTGCGGCAACGGGTCTGCCTGCGTTCTTGGTTGATAACGCATTGGAATGTGTTGCATGCGGTTCCGGCAAGATGTTAAGCAGCCTTGACAAGAGCAAACATATATTACAGACAATGTACTAATAATGTCGTCCGGCTTATTGCCGGCCGACCCGAAAACGCCCCCGCAGAAGTCTGGATAGAACGCAAGGCCGCCAGCACAGTACTTTGTACAGTCTGACGCACAGGCAGAAACAGTGTTGAAATCGTAGCGGTACACCCAGGCGGACCGAACAGGAAAATCAAATATACTGTTGCAAATCAAAAATTTGCTGTTATAATCGGGTTGCTTTGGGTGGTTAGCTCAGTTGGCTAGAGCGTCACGTTGACATCGTGGAGGTCGTTGGTTCGAGCCCAATACCACCCACCAGATTAAAAAAAACACCGGCATCTCTGCCGGTGTGTTTTATTTTTGTTTTTGCTTTCCACGCACCGAATTTTTCGATTGATTCAATGAAAAAACATTTGCTATGCCACGTTTCAATGCGACAACAGGATTTGATTCTATTTTCTTTACCAAAGCCTTTAATGCCGGTTTCAGTGCTTCTCGGTTTGCAGGTGTTTCACGATAGTATTCTGCAACCAACAATACCAACGATTGTAATTTTTCGCCCCCAGGATACGATGTATATGCACTTATACCAGACAAATCGCCAGCAATCGTGTATTTGCTATCACGACTTTGCTTAAAATAACTTTTTGGAGAATTTGCTATTACTTCCAACTGTGCCAACTGGTCCTGTTTTTCAGAATAATCTTTAATAACATAATCTCTTGTTTCTTTTTCTGATGGTTCTTTGCGTTTAAGTTTGCGTGATATATTTTTAACAAGTGTATCAAACGCCCCTTTAATAAGGGTGTCTATATTTTCTTTTTCGTTTGTTTTTGCCATAATATATACCTCTTTTATTATTTTCGTGCATATTTTACCACAATTTTTTGTAAATACCATATTTTTATGGTGATTCTTGATTTATGACTTTTTTATTCTATAATTAGCACACAACAAAATAATAGGGCATAAAATGACAAAGAAAGTTTTAATTACGTCGGCATTGCCATATGTGAATGGTGAATTACACCTGGGGCATTTGGTTGGATGCTGGCTGCCAAGTGATGTATACGCACGTTTTGAACGTGCACGTGGGAATGATGTATTATTTGTCTGCGGGGCTGATGAACACGGAACCCCCGCGGTGGTTGGTGCTGCACGTGAAAACATGCCAGTAATTGAATACAACAATAAATACTATGAAAAGCACCTGCGGGCGGTCCGCGACTTTAATTTGTCATTTGATTTATATGGTCGCACACATACAGAATTACAGGAAAAATTAATTCACGATTTGTTCACACGTCTGGAATCCCAGGGTTTAATTGAAGAACGCGAAACAATTCAACCATATTCTGTGGATGATGGTATGTTCTTGGCCGACCGCCAATTGATTGGAACATGTCCAAATTGCGGATACGAAAATGCACGTGGCGACCAGTGTGATAGATGCAGTGCCACGTACGAAGCAACAGAACTAAAAAATCCACGTTCGACTATCTCGGGTTCAACAAATATTGAAATGCGACCGACAAAAAATCTGTTTTTCTTGGCCTCGAAAATGCAGGATGAATGGAAGTCTTGGTTGGCAACACATGCACCAAAGTGGTCGAAAACCGCATCGGCAATCGCACATGGTTGGGAAAATGAAGGCTTACGTGATACATCAATCACACGCGATTTGCCATGGGGAATTTCGGTAAATAAACCGGGTTATGAAAACAAGGTTTTCTATGTTTGGTTTGATGCACCATGGGGTTATGTTTCGATATCAATGGCTGCAAACACCGATTGGGAATCATGGTGGAAAAATGACGATTGTCACTATGCACAATTTATGGGCAAAGACAATGTTAAATTCCACGCGGTGTTTTTCCCAGAACAACAATTGGCTATGCACGACGGCTGGAAAACCGTTGATATGTTGAAATCTATGAACTTCCTGAATTTCGAGGGTGGCAAATTTTCTAAATCGCAAAATCGTGGTGTGTTTTTAGACGATGCATTAACAATCGCCCCAAGTGATTGCTGGCGTTATGCATTGATGGCATCTGCCCCAGAAACAGACGATAACGATTTCACATTTGAACGTTTTGCCGATGTTGTGAATAAAGATTTAAACGGAATGTTGGGAAACTTTGTTTCACGCGTTTGCAAATTGACAGCCAAGAACTTCGGGAATAATGTTCCCGAAATTCAGAGTTCAGAGTTCAGAGTTCAGAGTTCAGAATTAGAAGAAAAAGTAAATCAAAAAATTGCCGAATTAACGTCCGCATTGGAAAACTGTGAATTCCGTGCGGCGGTTACTGCATTGCGTTCGCTGTATGCGATTGGAAACGAATATATGACGGCGACCGAGCCATGGACACTGGTTAAAAATGGCGATATGGCGGCGGCGGGTGGTGTATTGAACACTTGTTTTCAATTGATTGATCTGTATGCACGTGTGTCAAGTCCGTTTATACCAGATGCGGCGACCAAGATACAAAACATCTTTGCAGGCAAACATGATTTATCGTGGCCAGAACATTTTGAATCGCGTATTGCAGGCGGTGAACAATTTACAATTCCAGAAAACCTGTTTAACCGTATTGATGATGAAACAGTTGCAAATTTGATTGAACGCTTTGTTCCAAAAGACAACAACAAAATCGTTCCAATCGTTGCAAAAATTGTTGATGTAAAAAATCATCCAACCAAAGAAAACCTGCACATACTGACCGTCAATAATGGTTCAGAAGACATTCAAATTGTGTGTGGTGCACCAAATGTGCATGCGGGTATGGTCGGTGTTTTGGCACCGGTTGGTTGTGTGTTACCGGGTTCAAAAAAACCAATCGGGCAACGTACTGTTGCCGGGGTGGAAAGTTTCGGCATGATGTGCAGTGCCGCAGAATTAGGCGTTGGTAGTAATACGGATGAAATTGTTGAATTGGGTGAATCCGCAAAAATCGGTGAAGAATACAAGGGGTAAAAAATGGAACAAAATGGCAGAATAGAAAGTGTTCTTGATACATGTGCAGATTTGTTAACAAAAACGTTTGAAGAATCGCGGGAAGAATTCTTTACCCGTATGCACATTTTCAAAAAACAAAAAACAAAATAATGTCTGATAATTTAAGACTCGTTTTACTTTCCTGTTGTGCACCATGTTCGTCGGGGGCGATTAAGCAACTTGCCGACGGTGGTATTCCCGGGGTTGATGACTTTATTGTTTTGTTTTATAACCCAAACATTTTTCCAAATGACGAATATATAAAACGTATGAACGAACAAATTCGTTACTGTGATGAATTGGGTGTAAAATATGCCGTTGGCGACTGGAATCATGATGATTGGAAACAGGCGGTTGCAGGATTTGAAAATGAACCCGAACGCGGTAAACGTTGCGATTTGTGCTTTGCGTATCGTTTTGCATATGCACGTGATTTTGCAATTAAAAACGGATATAATGCGGTTGCATCGGTCCTGGGGGTATCAAAACACAAAGACCAGACCCAGGTTGATAATGCTGCAAAACACAAATTGGGCGATATTGAATATATTCCAGTTCACTGGGATGAAAACCTGCGTCAGTCGATTAATCGTGCATCGAATTTTTATCGCCAGAATTATTGCGGTTGTGAATTCAGTTTTCGCAAATCTGTACAGCCCGCAATACATGGCATAAACGGTTGCGAAACGAAAAACGGCATACTATAATTTATGTATAACCAAGGGGTTTATAAATGCATTTAGTATCCGAAGTAATTTTTGATTATTCTATCCGTGAAGCAGACTCTTTGTTTTCACGTAGCGACAAATTCAAAACACTGCAA
>Ga0265298_10010490_pt1 | contig 10958 bp, 8 predicted proteins | sample AusTroGonzalo_MG_3_FD_193486 | JGI IMG/M metagenome (GOLD analysis project Ga0265298, IMG submission 193486) | Bovine rumen microbial communities from tropical cattle in Woodstock, Queensland, Australia - Gonzalo_01 | ecosystem: Host-associated > Mammals > Digestive system > Stomach > Rumen ...
ATTGGGTCGTAGCTCTGATTCACCACACGCATACGGATATCGAAGTCACCCGTGAAGGCTTTATAGACGAACGTATCTTCATCATAGTTGTCCCAGTTCACCAATCCCTGGTTGTTGATGAAGAATCCGTCACCGCCTAACGCCTCAGCGTAACCGGCCGTGAAAGGCTGACCTGTGACAGACAGCGTGAAGATAGATGACGCGGTAAGGGTCACATCACCCGCCATCATGTTGCCGGAAAGATCCTTGATATTCTTCACAGTCACATCCACGGATGAACCGGCAGCAACCTTGCTGTTCAGGAACAGGGTCACACGGTCACTCAGTCTCTGTTCGACTTTGGTCACCGTCTTGCCGGTCACGGTATAGTTGGCGGCCTGTGTCGCGGTAGCAGAATCCACCGCTTCATTGAACGTCACACCCACAGTGCTTTGAAACGCCTGAGCGCTCACCACTTCGGGGGCTTCTGTGTCCACGGTCACGTTCAGCTTGGCAGAGCTGCTCTTGGTCGTTACCTGACCATTGGCCGTGTTGGTCACTTCCAGTGTATAAGTACCGCTGTCGCTGAGCTGCGCCGTGTCGACTTTATAGGTAAAAGTATTATTGATCAGTTCAGTACCCTGAGCGATCACTTTGCCGTCTTTCTTCCAGACATACTCAAACGGACTGTAGCCGGAGACTGTCGCCGAGAATGTATAACTCTGAGCGGCGGTGATATCCGCGCCATTGAGTTCATTGACAAACGCGACCGGAACCTGCGGGAAAGCCTGGAAGTCCGATGCCGTGCATAAACAATCATTGCTGCTGTCGGAATGGGATGTCGTAAACACACCCACTGCCAGCGGGGTTGAACCTTCATAAGGGATCATCGGGCCTTCGCCCCATTTGTCGGTATCTTCTGCCCACATCAATTCCCAGTTTTCACCATCGGAACTGGTCATACCATAATAGGTATTTCCGATGCGGCGGATACGCTGCCATTGCGGCCAGGTGTAAGCTTTGGGACGTTTGCAGCGGTCATCATTCACATCCTGGTCATTCTCTTCACGCCACTGGACGACCCAGTGGTCATTGGATGAACCGGAAGATTTCTGGGTCTGCGTATTGAAATAGCGGGCTCCGCCTGCCATTGCCAAACCATTGGGTTCCCCAGTCATCTCATCGTATGTATAACCCTCGCTCTCACGAACCATCAAACCGGCTTTCATCCAGCTGTTGGAATTGCCGGACAGATCGTAGATCTTCACATAATAATCAAAATCGGTATCCGCTTCCTGTGTCGTATAGACAAAGTAGAATTGATCCGATGTACCCCAAATGTCTGAGCCGCATCCGACTATAGACATCATTCCGGTTGCCTCGTCGTAGGTATAAGACCCCGGCGCGGAACCTGTGTAATTAACTGGTCCATTGTATAAAGGCTCCGGCAGCGCAGCCATAGCGGACCAAGCGCCCGCTGTCAGCATCGCTCCTGCCAATAACACTGAACGATAATTTATGTTCTTCATATCTATTTTCTAACAGAAACTTTTTTAACACTCTTACCATGAACCACAAACACACACTTGCGGTCACTCATTCTCTCTGTGTGTGCAGAGAAAATATAAACACCCGTTCCTGTTAAAGGTGTCAGGCAAGGCTATAAGAAGATAAATTATTCAGACCATACCGCAGCTCATACGGACAGCCACAAAGCCAAAATAAATAACTCCAACAGCAAGAATATGTTAAAATAAAAAAGAAAACTTGTCAACAACAAAGAATTTGAGGGAATCTTCGTCTAACTTAATTAGAATAAAAAAACAGATCGCCCTCTAATTATAATGGAAGAAAAGCCAAAAATGGATCGCCCTGTATAATTCTTTCTGTCTCTTTGTGTTTTATTTCGTATCTCCTTTTCAGAATCCGGATCATCCATTCAAGTATCAAACCCGGTATGAGAAAGAGCCTCGGCCTAAAATTTTTAAGTTGGTTTACCGGGGGGTACGCTTCCTTACCCCGGCTATTATCCTGTCACCCCTACAGAATTGGATAACAAAAAAGGCGCGAGGACCTCGCGTCTCTACTGTTTATCTTATTGTTATTGAATAATTTATCTGTGTTAATCTGTGTCTATCTGTGGTTCTTTTTGACGGCTCCGTTCTTTCAGGAAAAGTATCTAAAATGTGAGGTATGAGAAAATATTTTTTGGGAAAACCTGAAGAAATGGTGCCAGAGGAGGAATTTGAATCCCCGACCAAGGGCTTATGAGAGCCTAAATAATAATTTTAATATGTTTATTTTAAGGATGTTATAAATTATAAAATTAAAGTTACTCTAAAAGTTACTTTTTTAGTTGTTTTTTTTCGGGGTTTTTGTCCATACTTTTTCACGTTGCTCATTTTGCAACTTTTTTATACTTTTTCCCCGTAAGTGGAAGGCTGTTTTTATTATTTTGGTGATGAAAGATAACATAGAACAAAAGAAGCGGGAATCCCAGCCTCATCTGGTTTTACTCAAGCGGCACGGAAAGCTGTTGCGGTATTGGTATATGCGCTATCTTAATATAAAAAAAGGTAGAACCCCTTATTTTGAGGCTTTGTGTGATTGGGAGGGAACGCCGCCCCAGTCTGGCAGTGCCCTTGACACGGGGGATGCTAATTTTGAGCGTTCGCGGGAGAGGGCAAGAGGTTTGATGGAAAAGAGATTCCCCGAGCTGTTTTCCGATAAGGACAAAACGGAAGCGGAATTTGAACACCTAACGCAGATAGCCGCGCGCCACACGTTGCGCATGAGATATAACGAATCTTTGAACTTCAATGTTATTGCAAAGCCAAAGTCCCCCGGTGGGGATTATCCTCTCTGGCGGGATTTTTTGAAAAAGATCGGCGGGATTGGCGTTTTGAAATGCGCGGCAGATCAAAAACAACGGATCAAAAGGAGGCTGGAGGTGTTTTCAGATTTTATTCTGGAACGCCATGGCACACGCAAGGAGCCTCTGGAAGGAATCAGCAAGGAGGATTTACAGTCTTTTCTGGATTATTTACAGAATGATTTGAGGTTCACTTCCAACACTTGGAACAAGTATCTTGTCACGCTCCGTCTGGTGTTCAAGAAGTTAGTTCCATACAGTGAGGGTTATAAGTTTTTGACGGAGGAGGTAAAACGGCGAAAGAAAGACACTATCAGCCGTGAGATTTTTTCCAATGAGGAGATTATGAGCATTATCGCAATGGCGGATCAGTTAGGATACCCGCTTATTAAGCGGTTAGTGATTCTTGCTGTTTGTACGGGTTTGCGCTTGGTGGATATTTGTCTTTTGAAGTGGGAGAATGTGGATTTGCGGAAAAATACAATCAATTTGCTAACGCATAAGACAGGCGGTGAAGTGTTCAATTTTCCAATGTGGCCTTTGCTTTCCACCATTTTGAGAGAGTTAAAGGCAATGAGTCCGCGCACCCCTAGCCCGCAGGATTATGTGCTGCCGGAGGCGGCGGATCAGTATAAGCGCAATCCAAGCGCATTGCTGGACAGACTGCACCGGGTTTTTTTGGCTTTGGGGTATAGTCCAACCGATGATGAAGCAAAGGCAATGGTCGCCGCGGATACGGAAAACAATCAGCTGGAATGTAATTGTTTAGACTTATGCGAACCAAAGGAGACTTTGGAGCGGGTCAAGGCTGCACTGGCCTCTGATGCTTGTGATTGGTCAGAATATCGAAAAAACAAGGGATTGCATTATCTGGAAGCATATCTGGCCGGGCAGTCTATTATTCAGATTGCATCCGCGGAGAAAAAATCTGCCGGAGGTATTTCCGTGTATTTGAAAAAGTTGTCAATCATGGCCGGGGTAGAGATTATCCGGCAGCCGCTTTGGAAACGATTAGCTTCAAGAGAACTGCATGGCGGGCTGCGCTCTGGTTCCTCTGCGCAACGGGCTAAGGCTGCTTCATTGCGCGGCTGGCATAGTTTCCGCGGTTCGTTCGTGATGGCCGCCAAGGAAGTGGGCGCGGATATGGACGCGATTAAGAAGGCTTTGGGCAGTAAGTCAGTGGAGGTTATTCTGGAGCATTATGTGAAAGCAACGCCGCAGTTTATGAATAAAGGAATCGGTCAGCACGTGCCGGATTTTGCACTGGCCACAGCCCCGGCAGAGACGGAACGGACACTGGTAAACGCCACACCGCTGGAAGAGCGCAATCGTCTTGCCGTGAATTTATTGAAACGGGTCAAGACCTTGACCCCGGAGAATGCGAACGAGCTGCGCAATGAGTTGCTGAAAATTTTGGAGGATTAGATTTTTATGAATAAGATTGAGAGAATCAAGAAAGAGTTGTCACTGCCAGAGAATGAAGCAATCAAAAAGGAAGTTATAACATCCTTGAAAGCAATATTGGAGGGCTATCACCCGGAGCAATGGGAACCAGACGAAGCAGAAAGAGAGCTTTACAGGGAAAACGGGATGCAATGGGCTATAGATGAAAACAAAGAAAAGAGGTATATTGAGTCAGAAAGAATCAAGATTGCCGAGGCGAAAAGAGAGCAAGAAACCCAACTGAAAGGCTATCAAACAGATTTTCAAAACTATAAAAGTAAAGATGTAGAAAAATTTTTATCGGAAAAAATAAATAGCATTTCAAATAAAATTAACTTTTGCAGGTATTTATCAGATATTATTTTCCAGAAAAATCTTTCGGAGATTGACCTTATAAAAGCATTTTTGGAAGGTGATTCACAAGCAGTGAAAGATGCCAGAATCCATTTAACAAAGAAGGAAAGACTAAAAGTTGAAAACATACAGAATGAAAGGAATGTCAATTTTAAATATGTTATTTATTTTCCAGATGGAACTAAAAGCATGGAGGAAGGCACTACGTATCAAGCAGATTTTGAGGAATTGACCAAAAAGTTTCAGCTCTCCCCCGGCCAGAATGAACAATTCAAAATCACGATGAAAATTGAGATCACGAACACGCAGCGTTCCAAGAATAATTATCAAGACTTGATGCAGCATTTTCGGTCAAGACCACCCTTGCGGATGTCACCCGTGCCGGATGTGGTTCGAGAAGTACGCAATAATCAAAAAGAGATGAAACGAGATATGGCTGTGATTAAAAAAACAGGACAGGATACAAACCAAACAATTCACAACGTAACGGATAAAAGATATAAAGGAGTAAAAGAACAGCGTGTCGCTCTTGGAATTGAAAAAACTAAAATGAATAACATCCGGAGACAAAATCCAGAATTAAAAGATAAAAATGGAGCAACTATTTTACAACTAAGGGAAGCTGCATCTAAGTACAAACCAGAGACGCGATCCAACCGCAAGGCTAAGAAATAGCTTCAAAAAATATAAAAAATCAGAGCCGTTTGAGCAAAAAACTTGAACGGCTTTTTTGTTTTCCCCCTTCTCAAATGGTCGCAAATGGCCGCCGCTTCTTTTTTTCTACATCATATCTTATTGAAATAAAATAGATTATAACAATTTTAAAAACGGCCATCTACGGTCTAACGCTTTTTTAGGCAAGCCAATAAACTTTTGAGCTGAAGGGATTTTTTATCCCGGAAACTTTTTTTAAAAAAAGATAAAAAAAAAGATAAATAAATGCCATAGAAATGTATGCCCGCATCCTTTGGCATTGTATAACGAGGGCTCAAAGGAAAATAAAAATATGATTCAAAAAAGAATCCTATGGATGAACGAAGCGGCCGCAGAAGCGGGCGTTTCAACAGTAACATTGCACAAAGAAATACACGCAGGCCGTCTGCGCTCTGTTAAAATACCCGGTAAACGTCGTTATATTCTGCGAGACGACTTAGAACGCTGGATGAACGGTCTGCCGTTAAGAAGTGAGACTGAAGTGGAAAATTTTCAGCAAATTGGGGAAACGATGAAAAATCCGGCATTTTTGGATTTTTTCAAGAATGTCCCGGCATTTGTGGAAATTTTAAAGAATCTGAACACTAACCCCACCCCCGAACAAGAAAGGAAAATTGAACATGACTAAGAAGAGCAAGAAAGGAACATCCAAGACGAACAGGAACCCCAAAAAAGAGTTTCAGATCGTGGAAGTGTTCCGCGATAAGATGGCCAGAAGTCTAAGGAGGAACCTTGCACAGACGCAGGAGGATGCCAAGCGCTGGCACAGTACCGAAGGACAAGCCGAACTGCTGGCACTGGCTAACAAAATCACGGCAGAACTCTATGAAAGCAGAAAGGGAATCAGAAAATGAATAACATACTCAATCAAACAATGATGAAGCTGGCACAGGCCACGCCCGAACAATGCGCGGATGTACTGGCCTTACTGGAAGGACGCTGTCAGCTGAAATCTGCGACACAAGAGAAAGAGTCTGCATGGAATCCCGGCACACTCTTTACATACAATGATATGGTGAAAATGACAAGGCTCTCACGCATGACGATCCGCCGCCAAGTGGATGACGGCAAACTCAAAGCCTATTCCCCCACCGGTGGCCGTATCCTTTTCAAGGAGGCCGATGTCAAAGCATGGTGGGAAAAATACGCTTCAACCCCGATCAATACCGAAGGAGGTGTGGCATGATGGCTGAAAAAAAGATACCGTTCCCGGATTGGATGACCAAACAGCTGCGGGAAATCCCGAACTGTTACGCAGACGGGACAGGCACGGGTGAATATCGGTTTTTCTCTATTCTCAAAACGTGCGCGCGCAAGTACCCCGAACATCTGGACGCGTTCGCGGCGAGGTTCAACGCGGAGAAGTGTTTTCCGCCGTTCAAAGGTAGAGAATTTACGCACAAGATCAATGAGGCGCGCCGTCTGGCCGGGATGCCCGTTTCATCCAATGCAAGCGCCAGAGGCTGGAATGTCCACAAGGCAGAATTTGAGCCGCAGACGGTCAGCCAGATGGTTCAGAATATCGCCGCGGCGGTCACTGCTGATTTTCTTTGGTGGCGGTCTCCGATTGTGCCGGATGCCATGAGCGCGACTTCCTTCTTGAAAGCGCTTTACAAGGAAGGGGAAAAAATCTTTGTCACAGATACCTTTGACCGCAAGAAGCCAAGCGAACTGGTGACGATAGCCCCGGTCATGTACTGTCCGACCCTGGAACATATCGCCGCGAATAATAAAAGCGGAGTCTGGTTTTTACCCAACCCGGTCAGCGGCCAGTGGGTGGAATCCGGCTCCGGGCGTTCTATGCGGTGTGAGGCCGCTCTGACAGCGTGGCGGTTTTGTCTGCTGGAATCTGACAGGGTATCGGAGGCAGACTGGCTGAAAATCCTTTGTTCTTTACCGTTGCCAGTCGCGGCGATATATCGAAGCGGCGGGAAAAGCGTTCACGTTCTGATTAAGATTGACGCTGCAAGCGCGGAGGATTGGAAAGCCAAGGTTGCACCGCTCAAGGATACACTGACCCCCTTGGGTGTTGATTCTAAAGCAATGAGAGTAAGCCAGCTCTCACGCTTGCCTCAGTGTTTGCGCACAGACAAGGGACGCTGGCAGACGTTGCTATACCTCGACCCAGAGCCGGACGGTGTGCCGATAATAAAGAAGCCTCTCCGCGAATGCAGAGAGGCAATCCAAGCCCGAATGAAAGAGGCTGAAAAAGTGAAAATGTTCGCAGAGGATGGCGAACCGTTCCCGGAAATCACTATACCAGAAGGAGGCACGGATGAAAAGTAAGTTGCAAGAATTTTATCCCGCCTTAGCAGAGACACTGGAAGCCAATGGCATTCACGAAGCCCCCGCAGAGGAACCCGTGCCGCTGGCCACGGTGGCAGAGACCCGGAAGGATGTTGACTATTTACGCACCAAGCTGAAAGCAGAGTTTCCGGCAGAGTTTTTCCCCGCGAATAGCTTTGACCGGGCAGACCAACGCAAGGTCGAGCCGGAGCCGTTTTATCGCTTTGACGGTGAAGTGGTGGCCTTCAATCCCGCCACACACCATTATGAAGCAATGAGTCTGGAGATGGCCGCGGCGATGATTGAAGCTCAATTCAACATTCCCAACGCCCAAGAACGCGGCACACAATCCCGCGCCAAGCGTGCAATCATGCAGATGATTCTGGCACAGCCGCCCGTTTCCTTCTGCGGTCTTGTCGCTGGATATGAAGGCGGAGTTTATGAAACGCGCGGCCATGAGTTGGCGATTGTTCCCTATACCGAACGGATCGCGAAGGCCGCAGACGTAAAGGCAGAAACTCTCTCCGAAGGTAAAATCCCCTTCTTTGATAAATGGAGGCCGCTTTGGGATGAAGTTTTTAACCCTCTGCTGGTCAGCCCGGCTGGCGATGAAACTCAATACGAGATTTTTTGTCAATACGTTGCCGGATGCCGAAAAGTGATTGGCCAAGGCTATGAATCCAAAATCCCCGCGCTGGCCATTATCGGAGCCGCGAACGCTGGAAAGTCATTGCTTGGGGATATCGTAAACGCCGCGCTGACGGGTCGCAAGAATGACCCGACTAAGTACCTTTACGGCAAAACTACGTTCAATAGTCACCTAGTGGCTGCCCCGGTCTGGTTGGTAGATGACAAACAGCTCCGCGACAAAGAGACTGCCGAACGGCTGAAAGAGACCGTTGTGGGCAGTGGCTTTCAAGTCAGTAAAAAGAACGTGGCCGATGAACCCTTGCTTTATCCCGTGAGGGCAATCCTTATCTTGGCAAATGTAGATTTACGCTCACGCCGCAGTGTTCCAATGATAGATGCCGCCACACGCGACAAGATTATTCTTTTTAAGGCTTACGAAGGCGGAATCCCTTCCGATGAACGCTCCAGACGCTGGAACCGGCTCATGGATGCCTTGCCTTACTGGCTGGCCTTTCTGGATCAATACGTCATGCCAAACCTAGACCTTACGCAGAGAATGATTGTCAAGCCTTGGCAAAACCCCGAAATCATGGAAATGATTTTTGACGATACCGAGGACGGAGCCTTCCACAGAATGATTCAAACTCTGCTGGAGGAACAGCCGGAACTGGACGGCCAAGCCATGACAGCGCAATCATGGATCAGCAAGATGTTAAATTGTTCCGAAATCCGCGGCGATGTCGAGCGGCTTTGTGATACACCCGAACGCTTTGGCCGCCGGATTAGCTCACTGGCCGAACGCTTCCCAAAGCTCTACGAACGCTCAAGAAGCTCTGGTGCTAGCTCCCATGGCAAACGGACAAGACTTATAAAAATTTATAAGGAGGGACAGTAAAGGGAATGGAGAGGACCGGGAATTTTTATTCCTACTGGTCCATTTTTATTGTATGAATTACAGGCGCTTAAATAAAACAAGGGACGGAGGGACGGATTGTCTCTATTCTTCCTTATATATATATATATATTTATATATTAGACAGAATAACAGACAGAGAGGATGGATAACCACACGGAGACCAGTCAGCCAGATGGATGATGACCCTTCCGCCAGTGACACCTTACCCCTCCCCCCGTTAGGGAACCTTCTATTGATTTTTCTTTCATGCTGGTACCCAGACACGGCGTTTTTAAATCGCCTGTCATAAAAAATCGACTTCAATTTCACAAGTAAATGTAGCACAGTAACTTATAAATGGTAATGCAAAAAACTATGACTAAAAATAACATAAAGAAACAGCGAGCGACTAAACAACATTCTCACTCTAAACGAGTTTCAGATGTTCCAGAAGTTCCCTCGCATCTAACAGCGCAAGACGTGAGCTTGCTGGCCGAAATCACCCCCAGACGCGTCTATCAGCTTACTAATGAAGGTGTGCTGAAACGTGACAGCACTGGGGAATATCCATTTATTCCAACCGCGAAGGCTCTGATCGAATACTATAGGGCCAAGAACGAAGGAAGCGACAACAATCGCTACTTGACAGCGCGAGCAGAATTGATGGAAGCGAAGGTCGAAGAGGCAAAGAAACGCTTTTTAAGGCGCGATGAAGTTTTGTTTGGAGTAAACAGAATCTATTCTATCGTGGCCGCAGAGGTGGACAAGATGCCGGAAGAGATAGCCGGGCAGATAGCCGCAAAAGGCGCGAAGGACCAAGACGAGGTGGCGGAAGTCATGCGAGAGTGTGTTATAAAGAGCTTAGGCACTATAAGCGCCAATATCGGTGCAGAGTTTGCTCCGTAGCCAACCGCATAAGCACCGCTAAAACCACAACACAGGCCAGTTTTTACAAGCTGGCCTAGTGTATTTATACCCTCCGCCAATCAAAACGCCCTATAAGTCAAATATGGACGTTTTTCAAAATAAGAATAAATAGATAATTTACAAAGACTTATCTAAAAGCATACCCACACCGAACCCCCGCGCGCCTCTCTGGCCAATACCTTCGCCGCTGCCGCGGTCATTTTCTTGGGATAGTATGTTGACCCTCTGACACAGAAAAACGCGCCCACAAGCCAAGTCTGGAACCCGTTGCCCCGTCTCTGGAGACCTCACACCCGCGGCGAACGAAAAAAATTTTCAAAACATCCTCATTTTTTCCTCTGGCTCTCCCAAAAAAATCCACCACTTCCCCCCTTTTGGAATCCTACAAGCCGAAATTAGAGGCATAAAAAACAAAATTTGAACACCCCCCTCAAAAACGGCATTACACAATGATAAAAAACACCTTTTTATTAAACATTATCCTTTTATTTTCAATAACTTAAAACACTTTCTACACTGGATTTTCTTAAAAAACACCCTTAAAAACAAGCATAATAAACTTATTTACAATCACTTAAAACATAAAACACCTCATAAAATACACAAAAATACTCATCCAAAAGCACAAAACAAGACACAGCAAAAACCAAAATCTCCTTATAAAATAGGGAAAAACAAAAAAATGTTACTCTGAATGTTACTCTAAAAGTTACTTTTTTTCCCATTTTTTGCCACTTTTCCCACCTTGTAACACAAAAACGAGAATCAAACAAAAATCCGTGTAAGTTGCTGAAAAATAAGAGGAAAAACTTGAAGAAATGGTGCCAGAGGAGGAATTTGAATCCCCGACCAAGGGCT